>ERZ838399.90-NODE-90-length-104425-cov-9.285178_pt1 | contig 104425 bp, 81 predicted proteins | sample MGYA00519683_ERZ838399 | MGnify/ENA primary metagenome ERZ838399 (study PRJEB31850, sample SAMEA3708833) | human gut metagenome | biome: human gut; feature: human-associated habitat; material: faeces | place: China | collected 2014 ...
GAGGAGCAATGATAAGGATCACGAATTTTGCCCAATCCCCGTTTCCCGTAAAGGCATTTAAGAAAGCAGTATCTTCTCAGCTGTTACCACAAACATGCATGAAGACTCAAAAATAAGTGCATTTAATTTTCCCTCAGATTCTATCATCGCGGAGAAAATAAAGTTAAAGGATTTCCCTGAAATAATCAAAAATTTCTTCACAGGATCATGAAAACCACACCAGAAAATTGCCACGCAATCTGTCCATAACAAGCAAGACAAAACATCGTAATTTTAGTATTTACAAATACATGTAAACAACTGTACTGCAGACAAAGATAGACTACAGCATACCACACGAAGAAAATATAGAATTATAATTATTAACAACAAATAGTTTACATATAAACTATTAGATATTTCATTTCAGTTATTTATGCACTCTCGTTATTAATATATTTATTTACTCTTGGTTATTTTTTATTTAACTATGTATTGAGTCGTGGAAGCATCATCAAATAATCATGAAACCTAACCGACGACACTTCATTTAAACTCACTGTGAGATAACCCATTTGAAGGGATGACCCTGTGCTGTGGGCAACTTTCTTTTGTTTGTTATGTGAGCCATAGTGAACATCTATAGTTAGGAAATGACGTTTTATCTCGTCTTCACGCACAGCACTATTAGTCAGGAATCTGCACTTTTGTTATCGAAAGAACAAAAAAGCCATTCATGCAGAGGATCATTCTGGAACAGCAGATCATTTTTTGCTTATGTTGCCAAACAGCAACACAGACCGGGACAGACAGATGGAAAGTTAGCAGTAACCTGCGAAATGAGATAAAAATAAGCAACTTACTCTCTGCAGAACAGTGTCAACCCCAGTGCCGCAGGAGTTTTTAACGGATACACGCACTGATCCGAAATAAAAAACGCTCCGGCCTTTGCGGGCCAGAGCGTTTTTTTGTGTTGAGTGTCAGGTCTGAACGCTTACTTCTTGCCTGTCAGCAGGGGAGCCACAGATCCCTTGGCATTGGAGAGCAGACCGGTCTCAGAATAGATCGAGAGTTTCTGACGGGTATCGGTGATGTCCAGGTTACGCATTGTGAGCTGACCGATACGGTCAACCGCGGTAAACATGGAGTCGCCCTTTTCCATCGTCAGACGGGACGGTTCATACGTGAGGTTCGGGCTCTTCGTATCGAGGATGGTGTAGTCATTGCCGCGGCGCAGCTCAAGAGTGACCTCACCGGTGACGGCACGGGCAACCCAGCGCATCGCGGCTTCACGAAGCATGATCGCCTGACTGTCAAACCAGCGGCCCTGATAGAGCAGACGGCCGAGCTTGATACCGCCGATGCGATACTCTTCAATCGTGTCCTCATTATGAATACCGGTCACGAGACGCTCGTAGGCAATAAAGAGCAGTGCCATGCCCGGGGCTTCATAAATGCCGCGGGACTTGGCTTCAATGATGCGGTTTTCAATCTGGTCGGACATACCGAGACCGTGACGGCCGCCGATGGCATTGGCTTCGAGCATCAGATCAACCACGCTGCCGAAGTGCTGGCCGTTGAGGGCAACAGGCACACCTTCCTTGAATTCGACCTTCACAACTTCGGGGGCAATCTTGCAGTCAGCCTGCCAGAACGGCACACCCATGATCGGTTCCACAATCTTCATGCTGGTGCCGAGCTCTTCGAGGTCTTTCGCCTCATGGGTGGCGCCAAGCATATTGGAGTCCGTCGAGTAGGCCTTCTCGGCACTCATACGGTAGTCAAAACCTTCAGCCTTCAGGAAGGCGGACATTTCAGCGCGCCCGCCAAGTTCGGAAATGAACTGCGTATCAAGCCAGGGTTTGTAGATTTTCAGATTCGGGTTGGTAAGCAGACCGTAGCGGTAGAAACGTTCAATGTCGTTACCCTTGTAGGTCGAACCGTCACCCCAGATATTCACACCGTCGGCACGCATGGCGGCGACAAGCATCGTACCGGTCACGGCACGACCGATCGGGGTGGTGTTGAAATAAAGCTGACCGCCGGTGGAAATATGGAAGGCGCCGGACTGGATCGCGGCAATCCCTTCGTTGACCAGCTGTTCACGGCAATCCACCAGGCGGGCATTTTCTGCGCCGTACATCATGGCGCGCTTCGGGATCGCTTCGTAATCAGTTTCATCGGGCTGCCCGAGATTGGCCGTGTAGGCATACGGCAGAGCGCCCTTGTTTTTCATCCATCGCAACGCCGCACTCGTGTCAAGACCGCCGGAAAATGCAATACCGACTTTTTCGCCGACGGGTACGCTTTGGAGAATTGTTTGAGACATAGTAATTGAGAACCTTGAAATTTGTGTTGTTGTTTACCCAGCAACCTGGGGCCTGAGGACAATTATTGCGCCCTTTGACGGGAAGAAACGGGCAGGCGGGAAAACTTTTTGAAGAGTTAGGCGCTTTGTCAGACAAAAGCAAACAAAGTGGATCGAAAAACTTAAGGGTAAACCCTAATATTAAAGAGGATCGCGGGACAGAAAATTACCTGAAGATTTGGAGTGCTACACCTTTTATCCTAAGACTTCTATAGGGGTTTTCCTAATTTTCTACACTTTTGAAGCTAAATCAACAGTTGTATTTCTTCTCCTGTAAAGTCCCTTCTGAACTCATTAGACTGATGCTCGATTGGGCCAATCCAACCATTAAAGTCGGGACCAAAATCGACACTTTCATGACTGGCGCCCATCACTGCAGTCCTTCCCTTTTCTATCTGTGCTGCAGTTATTTTCACACTTGAAGGAGCAACGTATGTCGTTGAAAAAGACACTCTTAGGCCTTGGTTTTGTGATCGCTTCCGGCTCTGCCCTCGCCGCACTGCCCAACATCGCTGTGTTCGCCACGGGCGGCACGATCGCCGGTGCCGGTCAGTCCTCCACGGGTTCCGCCTATTCCGCTGGTAAGGTCAGCGTCAACCATCTGGTTGCTGCCGTTCCTGAAATCGCCAAGGTCGCCAATGTGACCCCGGTTCAGGTTGCCCAGATCGGCAGCCAGGACATGAGCGACGAAGTGTGGCTCAAGCTCGCCAAGGCTATCAACAGTGATTGTGACAAGTATGACGGTTTCGTGATCACCCACGGTACCGACACGATGGAAGAAACCGCTTACTTCCTCCAGCTCACCAACAAGTGCCACAAGCCTGTGGTGATGGTCGGCGCCATGCTCCCGTCCACCGGTCTGAGCGCTGACGGTCCGCGCAACCTCTTTAACGCTGTTGTGACCGCCGCTGATCCTGCCACCGCCCAGCACGGCGTGGTTGTCGCCATGAACAACATCGTCATCGGCGCCCGTGACGTTTCCAAGACCAGCACGGTTCAGCCCGAAACGTTCCAGGCCGGCAACTTCGGCAAGCTCGGCACGATCTTCAACAACAAGGTCACCTACGAAGTCAAGAGCCTTCGTGACTACTCCAAGACCCCGTTTGACGTGAGCAAGCTCAACGCTCTGCCCAAGGTCGGCATCGTCTACAACCACGCCGGTGTTGAAGGCGTGCAGGCTGAAGCCCTCGTCAAGGCCGGTTACAAGGGTATCGTGAGCGCCGGTGTCGGCAACGGTAACATCCACAAGTCCGTCTGGCCGGTGCTTGAAAAGGCTGCCAAGGACGGTATCGTTGTGGTCCGTTCCTCCCGCGTTCCGACCGGTGCCACCACCAAGGACGCTGAAGTCGACGACAAGGCCATGCACTGGGTTTCCTCCGGTGAACTCAATCCTCAGAAGGCCCGTATTCTTCTCCAGCTTGCTCTGACCAAGACGAGCAACTGGGAAGAAATCCAGAAGTTCTTCGATCTCTACTAATCAGTGCCTGCTTCGGCTGACCTGACGGTCAGCCGCTGCACTGCGCTCTTTGAGATTACCAGCCGCAGCGCTCACCGGAGCACTGCGGCGTTTTTTTCGCTCCGGCGGACGCGGTATTTTTCCGTAAGTCTCTTGAAAGCCTCCCGAAAGATACTGCTGACGGGCGATTTGCCTTTGGCGGAACAATGCGTTAGATTGCAGGATTAGCTCTCAAAATTCTTTCAATTCAACTGAAATCCGATTTCGTGGAATGCCCGGAACCTGTCCGGGCAAAAGCGTGATTGTATGTCCGTAACTCCTATTCAAAAGCAGGTCTACAGCAGCGGTACCATCTTCAAAATGGTGCTGCCCCTCATTCTCAGTCTCATGATCGAACAGGTCATCGGTTTTACCGACGTCGCCTTTCTCGGACGCGTCGGAGAAATCGAACTTGGGGCTTCCGCTCTCGGCGGGGTGATGTTTCTTGCTCTGGTGATGGTCGGCTTCGGCTACAGTTTCTCCCTGCAGGCCTTCATGGGTCAGAAAAACGGAGAGAAAGCCTATCGCGACATCGGTCTGGCTTTCCACAACGGCTCGTATTTTCTGCTGGCGATCTCTCTGGCGCTTTTCGTGGTGGCGCTCTTTGCCTCCAGGCCGTTTCTTGCACTCGTGTGCGAAACACCGGAGATTGCCGTAGCCACCGACCAGTATTTCTTCTGGCGCGTTGCCGGCGTTCCCTTTATCTATATCGGGGCCGTATACCGCTCGTTTTTCATTGCCACCCTGCGCCCGCGCATTCTCACTGTTGCCTCTGTCGTCATGGCACTGGCAAACGTTGTGCTTGATTACGTGCTGATTTTCGGTTTCGGCCCCGTCCCTGCACTTGGTATTACCGGCGCGGCTGTCGCCTCGAGTCTTTCCGAGGTTATCAGCGTCGCTGTCTATGCCGTGTATACCGCCCGTTTTGTGGATACCCGGAAATACGGTCTTTTTGAAGGGCTGCGCTTTGACCGTGTCATTCAGAAGAAGCTTTTCGTGCTCGGTCGCTGGCTGATGATTCAGGAGAGCACCGCCTTTATCGTCTGGCTCTACTTCTTCGTCGCGATTGAGCATCTCGGTCCGGCCGCTCTCGCCATCTCCAACGTGGTGCGGCAGACCTCATCGATGTTCTTTCTGCTGATTCACAGTTTCGGCTCCACGGCCGGTGCCATCTGTGCCAATCTGATCGGGGAGCGGCGTTTTGACGAAATCCCAGGGATATGCCGCCGGGCGCTGATCATCACCGTGCTCTGCTGCAGCCCGTGCTTTGCCATTGTTGTGCTGATGCCGGAAAAGATTCTGGGCATTTTCACAAACCTGCCTGAAATCATCTCGGGCGGGGTCTCCACGCTCTATGTGCTGCTCGGCTCCTTTGTCTTCACCATCCCCTGCATGTTCCTGAATTTCTCCATGGCCGGGATGGGGCTCACACGGGAAACCTCGGTGGCAACACTGACCGCGGCACTCCTGTACGTGATCTATATTTACATCGTCACTCAGTACCCGGTGACAGTGGAGGTGATCTGGGGAGCTGAATATCTCTACAACGCCGCAGTCGGTGCGGTCTGCTGGTACTTCTTCAGGCAGCGCCGCTGGCGCACGCTCTGAGTGCTTAAGAGCACATAATGCGAAAAAAGCTCACACCGCGAAGGTGTGAGCTTTTCTTTTGCTGTTCTGGCGCGACCGCTGGGACTCGAACCCGGATCGGTCCCTTAGGAGGGGACAGTTCTATCCTGTTGAACTACAGTCGCACCGAAAAAAGTCTGTTCGGGGCATTTTAGCAAATGCTACGCCTCAAGAGACAAATTTTTTGATGCCAGCGCCAGAAGCAGCTCTTTTGTGCCGGCATTGTAAAAGTCAATCGTCACCCGGGCATCATCTCCGGAACCGCTCACGCGCTTGACCACCCCCTTGCCGAACTTCTTGTGGCTGACATGGTCACCGGGCTGAAAACCGTAGGTGTTAAGCACCACTTTACCGTGCACGCGCATCACCACCGGGTCCTGATCGGAGCGGTAGCAGCGGCCCTCACGCTCAAGTCCGCGCCGCCAGTCGGCTTCATTGCGTTCGCGCTGCTCGTCACTGCGCCAGGGCACATTACCGGTGGTGCGCCGTCCGGTAAAGGACGGCTTGTCCCAGCCGTAATCGCTGTCATAGCGATCGGAGCGGCGGTGTCCCTGGTTCGGAAAACCGCGGGCGTAGTTTCTGTCCGCAAGATCCATGAACTTGATCAGATGGTCCGGAATTTCCTCCAGGAAACTTGACGGCGGATTGCTGCGGGTCTCCCCGTAGAGCATCCGCTCGTAGCAGTAGGAGATCGCCAGACGCTTCTTGGCACGGGTAATGGCGACATACATCAGACGGCGCTCCTCGTCAACACCGCCTCCCTTGTCGTCCTTGTAGGCGGAAAAGTGCGGGAAGATCCCCTCTTCAGCCCCGATGATGTATACGTTCTTGAATTCAAGCCCCTTGGCGGCATGCACCGTCATGAGCTGAACCGCATCAGCGTCAGCATCCTCATTTTTCTCACCCGCCTCGAGCGTGGCCTGAGTAAGGTAGCCCTGCAGCGGCGTCTGATCGATGGCATCGGTCACTTCAAAGGCCGGCTGATTAAGCGCAATCCCTTCCGACTCAAGATAGCCCTTGGCCGCGGAAATCATTTCGCGCATATTCTCAATACGCTCCGTGCCGTCACGCTCCTGCTCGTAGTACTGCTCAAGTCCGGACATGCGGGTCACCAGTTTGATGGTATCCATCAGATTGAGTCCGCTGGCATCGGCATGAATTTTGAGCATCAGATCACGGAACACGGCCAGTTTGCCGGCGGGCACATAAGCCGGATGAGTCAGTGTGGCCCAGAGACTCAGACCGGCATGCGAAGCGTCGTCTGTGAGCTTTTCAATCGTCTTCGCACCAATGCCGCGTGCGGGCGTGTTGACAACACGCAGAAAACTTGTGTCATCCCCCGCGCCGGAGAGCAGACGCAGGTAGGCGAGCACATGCTTGACCTCGGCACGTTCAAAAAAGCGCAGACCGCCGTAGATGCGGTACGGAATACCGCGCTGGGTTAGTGCGGTTTCCATCACGCGCGACTGCGCATTCATACGGTAGAGCACGGCATGATCACGGTAGCGGTTGCCGCGCACAGCATCGGCGCGGATCTCTTCGGCCACCCAGGCGGCCTCACGCTCGTCAGTGGCGTGACGCAGCACCGTGATCGGATCCCCCGCACCGCCTGCCGTCCAGAGGTTTTTCCCCAGACGGTTCGTGTTATGGCTGATCACGGCATTGGCCGCTTCAAGGATCGCACCGGTCGAGCGGTAGTTTTCTTCAAGCCGGATCGGCTCCCCGCAGTTGAAGTCCGTCAGAAAATCACTCATATTGCCGACATTGGCTCCGCGGAACGCATAGATCGACTGGTCATCGTCGCCCACCGCAAACACGGCATTGCGGCCCATGCCGCCTTCCGCGCCAAGTCCGCCGAGAATCTGGAGCCAGCGGTACTGCAGAATATTGGTATCCTGAAATTCGTCCACCAGAATATGGCGGAAACGGTCCTGATAGTGTCTGCGGACAATCTCGTTTCTGTCGAGCAGCTCAAAGCAGCGCAGCAGCAGTTCGGCAAAGTCCACCGCGCCCTCTTTCTGGCACTGCTGCTCGTAGAGCTGATAGAGCTCCACCCCGGCATCATGTTCGCTGCCGGTGGAGGCACGGCTTGCGCGGATACCGTTTTCCTTGTGCCAGTTGATGAAATTCTGCACCTGCTTGGCATCGACCTTGTCGCTGTCGACATTGGCCGCCTTCATCACACGCTTGATCAGCGAGAGCTGGTCACTCGAGTCCATGATCTGGAAAGACCGGGGCAGTCCCGCCTCTTTGGCGTGACGGCGCAGAATGCGGTTGCAGATTCCGTGAAAGGTGCCCACCCACATGTTCGAGAGGTCATACGGAATCATGCTCTCGAGACGGGTCATCATTTCTTTGGCGGCCTTGTTGGTAAAGGTCACCGCCAGAATGTTTTCCGGCCGGGTCATGTTCTGGTTAAGCAGCCAGGCGATACGCGTGGTCAGAACGCGCGTTTTGCCGGAACCTGCACCGGCGAGCACCAGAACGCTTCTGGCAGGGGCTGTTACGGCCTCATACTGTTTCGGATTTAACTGATCAAGAAGATTGGCGGGCATCAGAAAACACTAAATTTTGAAATACGGTAACGGTAAATGCTGCACCCGGAGCGCAGCTGCAGACATATGTTAGGTATACGGTGCCGATTTGGCAAATGCAAAATGCGGGACGCTCTTTAAGCGTAGCACACGAATTCTGCTACGAAAGAGGGTCCCGAACTGTCAGCCTTCCTGCGTAATTCTGCCTAGAAAACGGGGTGTAACGCCAAAACAGCGCGCTTTTTTCTTGAGGCCGGATCTTTGAAATCAGCCTCTTGGCGCTATACTTAGGGATTATTTCTCCTTTAACTCCTATTTTGGAAACCAATATGCGCGAGACTTACTCTGCTCAAGCAGTGGAATCTGAAGTCCAGGCCCAATGGAAGGCCAAGGACGTCTACCGGGCCGTTGAAAACGCGCTCGACAGTCATGGCAAACCCAAGCCCAAGTTCTACGTCTGCTCTATGCTGCCCTACCCGAGCGGGAAGCTGCACATGGGGCACGTGCGCAACTACACCCTGAACGACGTCATGTACCGTTACTACCGCATGAAGGGATATAACGTGATGACGCCCATGGGCTGGGACGCTTTCGGTCTGCCGGCTGAAAATGCTGCTATCGCCAAGAAAGTTGCACCTGCCGCCTGGACCTACAGCAACATTGCTGACATGAAGGCGCAGATGGAACCGCTCGGTCTCGCCTTTGACTGGTCGCGCGAACTCGCAACCTGCAAACCCGAATACTACCGCTGGAATCAGTGGCTCTTCCTGAAGATGCTCGAAAAGGGCATCGCCTACCGCAAGACCCAGATTGTGAACTGGGACCCGGTCGACAAGACCGTGCTGGCCAACGAACAGGTGATTGAAGGCCGCGGCTGGCGCTCCGGCGCACTGGTTGAAAAGCGTGAAATTCCGGGCTACTACCTCGGCATCACGCAGTACGCGCAGGAGCTTCTCGACGACCTCTCCAAGCTTGAAGGCTGGCCCGAACAGGTCCGCCGCATGCAGGAGCACTGGATCGGCCGCTCCGAAGGTGTGAACATCTCCTTCCCCTACACGCTCGATGGCAAAGAAGAGGCGCTGCACGTGTATACGACCCGTGCCGATACGCTCATGGGCGCAACCTATGTGGCTATTGCCGCTGAACACCCGCTCTCGCGCTACCTTGCCAAGGACCGCCCAGAACTGCAGGCCTTTATCGAAGAATGTGCCAAGGGCGGTGTGAGCGAAGCCGATATGGCCACCATGGAAAAGAAGGGTATGGCCACCGGCTTTACCGTGAGACATCCGCTCACGAACGAACCCGTTGAAGTCTGGATCGCCAACTACGTCCTTATGAGCTATGGTGAAGGCGCCGTGATGGCTGTGCCGGCTCATGACGAACGTGACTTCGCTTTTGCCACGAAATACAACCTCCCGATCCGTCAGGTGGTGGCTGTCGAAGGAGAAACCTTCTCCACCGACGCCTGGCAGGAATGGTACGGTGACAAGACCCGCGACGCCCACCTGGTGAACTCCGGCAAATACGACGGTCTCAGCATCAAGGAAGGCGTGGACGCCATTGCCGCCGATCTGAGCGCCAGGGGTCTGGGGGAAAAGCAGGTGCAGTTCCGTCTGCGTGACTGGGGCATCTCCCGTCAGCGCTACTGGGGCACCCCGATTCCTATCATCAACTGCCCGCACTGCGGTCCCGTCCCTGTGCCCGAAAAGGATCTGCCGGTCGTTCTGCCCGAGGATCTGATCCCGGACGGCAGCGGCAATCCGCTCAACAAGTGCGAATCGTTCCTCAAGTGCAAGTGCCCGAAGTGCGGTGCTGATGCTGAGCGTGAAACCGATACGATGGACACGTTTGTGGACAGCTCCTGGTACTTCCAGCGCTACTGCTCGCCCGACTGCGACACTGCCATGGTCGATGCGCGCAACGACTACTGGATGCCGATGGATCAGTACATCGGCGGTATCGAACACGCCGTGCTGCATCTGCTCTATGCCCGCTTCTGGACGAAAGTCATGCGTGACATGGGGCTGGTGAAGTTTGACGAGCCGTTCAAGAACCTCTTCACACAGGGTATGCTCATGGCTGAGTGCTATTACCGTGTGGAAGAAGACGGTCACAAGACCTGGTTCTACCCCGACGAGGTTGAAGTTCAGTACGACGAAAAGGGCCGTCCGGTCGGCGCCATCTGCAAGGCCGACGGTCAGCCTGTGGTTCTGGGCGGCATCGAAAAGATGTCCAAGTCCAAGAACAACGTCGTGGAACCGCGTGAAATCATTGCCAAGTACGGTGCCGACACGGCCCGCAGCTTTGTGATGTTCGCCGGTCCTCCCGATCAGTCCGCCGCCTGGTCCAACTCCGGTGCCGAAGGGACCTACCGCTTCCTGCGCCGTATCTGGAACTGGGCCTACAGCAATCAGGAGGCTGTGTGCAAGGCTTCGGGCGACTTCTCCGGACTCTCGGATGAGGCCCGCGACCTCCGCCGTAACATCCACCTCGCGCTGCAGCAGGCAGATTTCGACTTCTCCCGTATGCAGTACAACACAGTGGTGTCGGCCTGCATGAAGATGTTCAACACGATTGAAGCCTTCAGCCCGAAGAGCGAAGCTGATGAAGCGGCTGTCCGTGATGCCGCCTCCATCCTTCTGCGTACGCTCTACCCGATCGCGCCGCATATCACGACGGCCCTCTGGGGTGAGCTCGGCTTTGTGCAGGAGATCGGTGAACTCATTGACGCCCCCTGGCCCGAAGTCGAAGAGGATGCCCTCAAGGCTGACACGATCAAACTCGTTGTTCAGGTCAACGGCAAACTCCGCGGCGAAATCCAGGTTGCTTCCGAAGCCTCCAGAGAGACGATTGAAGCTGCCGCGCTCGCTAACGAAGACGTCATGCGCTTTGTCGGTGATGCGACGGTCCGCAAGATCATCATCGTCCCCGGCAAACTTGTGAACGTTGTGGCCAAATAACCGCTGAGGCGGACAACGGCTGAAACAGCCCGGGCGCAGAAATATCTTTCTGCGCCCGTTTCTTTTAGTTATCGGCGCACTCGTCTATAATTCCCAAAATGCGCGCTGAAAAATCAGCGCGCCATACAAACTCATCTCTTAGGATTCTTTGCTGTGCTCACTCGTCGACAACTGCTCGGTGCCTCCGCCCTCCTGAGTTCCCTTCTGCTTACCGGCTGCGGATTTCATCTGCGCGGTTCCTTTACCGCACCCTTCGAGAAACTTTACATTCAGGGCAATTTCAACAACCCGCTGATTGTGAAGCTGCGTCAGATGATTGAGGCCGGCTCCAATGTGACGGTGGTCGGCAGCCCGAACGAGGCTGATGCAATTCTGGAACTGCTCAGCGACACGCGTACACGGGACATTCTCGCCCTCAACGACCGCGGTCAGGCGCGCGAGTACACCCTGACCCGTACGGTGGGTTTCCGCATGATCGCACCTGACGGCTACGTGTACATGAAGCCCACGTACTTCGCAGAGAACCGCTCGCTTGCCTACTCGGACTCCCAGTTCCTCTCCTTCGGAGATGAATCCGAGAAGCTGTACCGCGATATGCAGACCGATCTCTGCAATCAGCTCCTGTCGGTGATCGAATCGATCAAACCGCGTCCTGCCGCCGGAAAGTAACCCGCCTCTGCGGTATTGTTTTCTTTTTGCACGGAGCGTTATTGAATGTCTGCCAATGCTGTCAGCGATTTTCTTCAGAAAGCCAGAAAGAACGGAGCCCTGCCGCACTTTGTCACGGTGACGGGCAATGATGACTTTCTGATGATCGAAGCCGCCGACAGTATCCGCCAGCTTGCCCGTGAGATCGGCTACCTCGAGCGTGAAGTCTTTGAAATGGGACCGACCTCGGACTGGTCTCAGGTCGCCATGGCAGCTGCCGATATCGGCATGTTCGCCGAGCAGAAGGTGATTGACGTGCGGGTGCCCGGGGGCAAAGTCGGCCGCAAAGGTCCCGACGGGATTCAGAAACTTCTCTCCCGCCCTTTCGATGGCGTTTGCGTGCTGCTGAGCATTCCGACACCCGACTGGGCCACCGCCAAAAGCGCCTGGTGGCAGACTGTGCAGAAAGGCACCGAAGTACTCACCTGCGACACACCGCCGCGTCAGGCGCTCGGACACTGGCTCAAAGAGCGTCTTGCCCGTCAGGGACAGAGCACCAGCCCGGAGGCGCTGGAATTTCTCGCCGAACAGGTTGAAGGAAATCTCTTTGCCGCCAATCAGGAAATCAACAAACTTGGACTTCTTTTTGAAGCCCGTGAACTCACCTATAAAGAGATTTCCGATACGGTCACGGACAGTTCGCATTTTGAAATCGATGCCCTCATTGAAGGTATTGAGCAGGCAAAGCCAGCCCGTGTAATCCGCATTCTTGATGCGCTTGAAGCGCAGAACGCACCTCTGCCGCTCCTGCTTGCGACGCTTACCCGCGAAATCCGCGACGTCATCAAACTCCAGGGCGGTCTCGCCCAGGGATCCTCCTATGTCAAAGGGGTGTTCACCACACAGGGCAAACTGCAGGCGGCCCGCCGCATCTCCGCAGTGAAGCTGCGTAACGCACTGCTCGTGTGCGCCGAGCTCGACCGTCAGGTCAAAGGGCTGCCGGTTCCCGAGCGCGATGACAATCCCTGGATCGAACTCAAAAGTATCGCCCTCTTTCTCGCCCGCTGACCTGCCGGCCGGTTCCTGCTGCCTCGCGCGCCGCTGCGCTACTGCTCTGGCATAAGGCCTGCGGCGGATGCGTGAGAGGCACGTATTCTTGTTAGAATGTTTGTGACTGTGAGCCTGCTCTGCGGCGTTTCAGAACGCCTGACTCACCTGCCGGGCTCTACCGCGTTTTCTTTACGAGTACAAGCACTCAATACTGGAGGCAACCATGCCTGAAATTACCCTCAACGCCCACGATATGATCGAACATATCGGTCGCGCTGCACGGACCGCATCCCGTTCGATGGCACGCGCCAATTCGGCGATGAAAAACAGATTCCTTGAGCGCGTCGCCGCCCTGATCGACGCCGAACGTGATCGCATCATGGCTGCCAATGCCACGGATATGCAGAATGCACGCGAGGCCGGTCGTGACGAGGCCTTTCTGGACCGTCTGGCACTCAACGCCAGGCGCATCGACACAATGATTGCCGGCTGCCGCCAGATTGCCTCCCTGCGTGATCCTATCGGGGAGATCCTCGGTGTCGAACCCCAGCCCTCCGGTATTCAGGTCGGCCGTATGCGTGTGCCGCTCGGCGTGATCGGCATGATTTACGAGGCCCGTCCCAATGTCACCATTGACGCTGCGGCACTGGCTGTCAAATCCGGCAACGCCGTGATTCTGCGCGGCGGCTCCGAATCGCTTCAGACCAATATCGTGCTCTGGGAACTCGTTCAGCAGGCACTCGAAGAGGTCAGTCTGCCCCGTGATGCAGTTCAGCTCATCACCAATCCCGACCGTGCACTCGTCGGTGAACTCATTACCGCCAAGGATTTTGTCGACGTGCTGATTCCCCGCGGCGGCAAGAGCCTTATCGCCCGACTGATGGCCGAAGGGACTGTTCCGATGATCAAGCATCTCGACGGCATCTGCCACACCTATGTTGACCAGTATGCCGATCTGAAGATGGCACTCTCGGTGACGGACAATGCCAAAACACAGCGCTACGCCCCCTGTAATACGACAGAAACTCTGCTCGTGCACAAGGCTGTGGCGTTTGACTTTCTCCCGGCGATCGCCCGCATCTTCCATGACAAGGAAGTGGAGATGCGTTGTGACGAACGCTCGCGCCGCATTATCGAACAGGCGGGCTACAGCGCGATTGATGCGACTGATGAGGACTGGGACACGGAATACAATGCCCCCATTATTGCAATCAAGGTGGTCAACACCTTTGATGAGGCGGTTGATTTCATCAACACGCACTCCTCGCACCACACGGATGCGATCCTGACGCAGAACTTCACGCTTGCCCAGCGCTTTATGCGCGAGGTGGACTCCTCCTCAGTGATGGTCAACACCTCGACCCGGTTTGCTGACGGTTTCGAATACGGCCTCGGTGCGGAGATCGGCATCTCCACGGACAAGCTGCATGCCCGCGGCCCTGTGGGACTCGAAGGACTCACCAGTGTTAAATACATTGTTTTGGGACACGGTGAACTCCGTCAGTGATATTCTATTAGCCTTTTGCATATTTAAGAGAATCTAACCTGTTATGGCCACACTTTCCTTTTACGCTTTGTGCCCCTTCGGACTGGAGGATCTGCTGTGCGACGAAATCCGCGCCGCAGGCGGAGAATCTCCGCGTGCCCAGCGCGGCGGCGTCTCTTTCCACGGATCGACACAGGCTGCCATGGCACTGTGCCTGCACTCGCGTCTGGCAAGCCGCGTAATGATGAAAGTGGCTCAGGCTGAGTACTGGGACACCCGCGACATCTACGAGATCGCCACCAACACCCCCTGGGAGAAATGGTTCGAGTCGGAGCAGTCAATCAAAGTCTCCGCGACCGGTCAGCGCTGTCCGCTCGAATCCATCGACTTTGCCGTGCTCCGTATCAAGGATGCGGTCTGTGACCGCTTCCGCGAGCTTGCCGGCCGCCGTCCCGATGTTGACCGCTATCACCCCGATGTCCGTATTGCGGCTTTCCTCACGTATGACGTGTGCACACTCTACATCGATCTCGCCGGCGAGTCGCTCTTCAAACGCGGCTGGCGACTGACTCACGGTGAGGCACCGCTCAAGGAAAACCTTGCCGCCGGTCTGCTCGGACTGGCCGGCTGGAGTCCTGACAAACCTCTGGTCGATCCGTTCTGCGGCTCGGGAACAATTGCCATTGAGGCCGCCCAGCGTGCCTGCAACATTGCCCCGGGGCTCGAGCGGCACTTCGCCTTTGAAAACCTCAAAGGCTTTGACATGGATGTTTTCTCGGAAATGCTTGAAGACGCCCGTGCGGCTGTGAACATGCACGCTGATGTGCTGATTCAGGCCAGCGACATCTCCTCTCTGGTGGTGGAAAAAGCCGTGGAGAATGCACAGCGTGCGGGGCTCGGTGCACTGATTGAATCGGGCCGTCTGCGGTTTTCTCAGGGCGACGCGCGTCAGGTCACGCCGCCCGAAGGCAGCGAAGGCGGTATTCTCATTGCCAACCCGCCCTACGGCGAACAGTCCAACCCGAAGAGCGCCTCCATTCAGTCCATGATGAAGGACGTGGCTGACAACCTCAAGGCGAATTTTGCCGGCTGGACAGCCTGGATGCTCACCTCTGACCGCACACTGCCTCAGCAGATGCGTCTGAAGGAATCGCGCAAAACGGTGCTCTTTAACGGTGCTCTGGAATGCCGCTTTTTCCGCTTTGATATGGTTGCCGGCAGCAACCGCCGCCGTCACGCTCAAAGCGAAGACTGAGATCGCGGCACACTGCTACGACCCACAAAAAACGCACAGCCTGACGGTTGTGCGTTTTTTTCGCCGCTCCCTCCGGCGCAGCTCGAGAAAAAGCCGCTGGCTTTCGGGCACAGCGGCTTTAGAGCAGATCTGTTCTGATAGAAGCAGATTAGTTCTTGCGAACCAGGCGTTCCTTAATACGGGCAGCCTTGCCGGAGCGGTTGCGCAAGTAGTAGAGCTTGGAACGGCACACATCACCGTGACGCTTCACTTCGATAGAAGCGATCGTCGGGGAGTAGAGCTGGAACGTACGTTCCACGCCTTCGCCACTCGAAATCTTGCGAACGATGAACGAGGAGTTGAGGCCGCGGTTGCGACGGGCGATAACCACACCTTCGTAGGCCTGAACGCGCTTGCGGGAACCTTCAACAACGTTGACGTTCACAACAACCGTGTCACCGGCGCGGAATTCAGGGATGGTTTTGCCGGCCGTGAGGCGGGCCATTTCTTCTTGTTCAAGAACCTTGATCAGATCCATTTGTAATTCTCCGAACCATCGTCATGTGGCCTTTCATTGAGGGCACGCTGCCCGCCACAGAGAGGATGGAATGTTTTTCATATGTTTATCAGGATGGTTTCTTCCAACCTGCCGCTTCCAGCCAACGGTAGTCAGCCATCGAAAGCAAACCGGAAGAATGTGCGATTGTAATCAAATCGGGCCTGTTTTGCAAGGTAAAACGCAAGCTTTCCTCACGTGTCCACTTTGCAATATTGGCATGATGCCCGGAAAGGAGCACCTCTGGGACCGGCATACCGCGCCAGACCTCCGGACGTGTGTAGTGCGGCGCGTCAAGCAGCCCGGTCGCAAAGCTTTCATCCTCGTACGAGAGCGTTTTGATGGCACCCGGCAGCTGTCGGACCACTGCATCGATGAGCGCGCAGGCAGGCAGTTCACCACCCGAGAGCACGAAGTCTCCAAGGCTGATCACCTCATCGACATACGTACTGAGAAACCGCTCATCAATGCCCTCATAGCGTCCGCACAGCAGAACCATATCCTCACGCTCACTCACCCACTCGCGCACCTTTTTATCTGTGAGGTGTCTGCCGTTGGGTGCAAAACTGATCAGCCTGCCACGGTTGCCTGAAGCGCGGATCGCCTCCAGGGTTTTCGCCAGAGGTTCTGCCATCATCACCATCCCCGGACCGCCGCCGAAAGGCCGGTCATCCACGGTGCGGTGAAGATCCTCAGTCACCATGCGCGGATTCCAGGTGTGACACGACCAGAGACCGCGTTTCAGGGCGCGGGCGGTAATGCCGCAGTCCGTGACAGCATGAAAAATCTCAGGAAAGAGTGTTATGACGTCAAATCGCATGCATTAGGCCTCTTTCTCAGCGCCAGTCTTCCTGCCAGTCCACAATGATCCGGCGGGATTCGAGTTCGATGCGTTTGAGATACACATCCTTGACCAGCGGAATCATGAAGGTGCGTTTCTCACCGGGACTCACCTCATAGACCACCTCGAGCAGATCCTGCGCACCGTTACTGCCGATGCGCGTGACCGTGCCGAGGAGCACCTCTTCAGTGTTGATCACACTGCAGCCGACCAGATCGACCGCCCAGACCTCATCGTCACCTGCGGCGGGAAAATCCTCACGGGCAACAAAAAGCACCCCCTTGAGTCTGTCGGCCTCCTCCTTGCTGGCGCAGCCGACCCATTTTGCAATCAGGCCGTTTCCGTGCACCCGCACCGCCTCCACTTCCACGTCAACAGGCGCACCGGTCATCGGAACAAGGCGCCAGCGCTTTGTCTTTCTGAGCACCTCTCCGGAGCCTGCGGGCTGCACACGAACCCAGCCCCGGAACCCGTAGGCGCCCGTAGCGCGGCCCAATTCAATGTAGTCGTCCATCTGCATGTCTGATTCTGTTATGTGTTATATCTGTTTCGGATACCGGAACGCTGAGCGCCTCTCTGGCGGCAGGTCCGGCAATTTTTGTCTCTACTATATAGGAAAAGCGCATTGCACGTGCAGGATCCACCGCCCGCGCAAATGCGCTCCTCCAGGAAACCGCCCTCCGTCCGGAGGCGGCCTTTTATTTATTGAGTTCTTCGACAATTCCGACGAGCATCTTCAGCGCGACGGGCAGCGAGATTTCATCCTGAATTTCAAAGTCTGAGCGGTGATGACCGGGCGTGTCGCAGCCGTAGAAGAAAAAACCCGCTTTCGCCCCATGGGACTGGGCGCGGCGGATCAGCGTGCAGCAGTCCTCCGAGCCGCTGCCCTGATCAAAGAAGCGCAGCTTCACATCCGGCATGCGACCGGCAACTTTTGCGACGACATCACAGGCCTCGGGGCTCGCCACCATATTGGTAGCCTCACCGACTTTAATGATCTTTGCCTCAACTTCAAAGGCTGCCGCAACACCGGCCACGATCGACTCGACCTTTTTCACCATAAAGCTGTTGATCTCATCGTTCTCGCCGCGAACCTCAATCTGCATTTTCGCGTGAACCGGCGTGACATTGCGGCCCTCACCGGCATGGAGCGTGCCAATGGCGATACGGGTCATCCCGCCGCCGTGACGCGGAATACCGGCAAGCGCAACAGCACAGTGCGCGGCAGCGAGCAGCGCACTGTGACCTTTTTCCGGTTCAGCGCCGGCATGGCTCGGCGTTCCTTTGAACACAAGATCCATTTTGGTTGTCGCCATAAAACCTTTACGGATTACCGCCACTTCACCGAGACGGGCACCGGCGCCCACGTGCGCGCCGAAGAACCAGTCCACATCGTCGACAACACCGGCCGCCGCCATTGCAGCCGCGCCGCGGGTGCCTTCCTCAGCGGGCTGGAAAATCAGTTTGATGGTGCCGTTGAGCGCCTCGCGATGGTCCATCAGCCAGTAGGCCAGTGCCAGACCGGTTGCTGTGTGTGCGTCATGACCGCAGGCATGCATCAGCCCGGGAAAAACAGAGCAGTAACCTTTGCGGGCAGGTTCGTGAGTTGCCGCGTCTTCGCTTTCCTCAACCAGCACACAGTCCATATCGAAGCGAAAAGCCGTCACCGGTCCGGGGCGGCCGGTCTCAAGCGTGGCCACCGCACCGGTGTAGCCTCCGAGGCGTTCAAGAAGCGCCTCGCTCACACCGTGCTCACGTGCTCTAGCCAGCGCTTTTTCAACGAGCACCGGATCCCGGCCCATCACCGCCTCCGGCGCAATCACCTCTTTTCCGGCTTTGACTTTAAAGCCGAGCGACTCCAGTGTGGTCACCACAATGGAGGTGGTTTCAAATTCAGTCCAGCCCTCCTCGGGACGCTGGTGAATTTCACGGCGCAGTGCCAGCATCTCCGGCACATAGTGATCGATGTCGTGCATGATGGTTACCTCTTTCAGGTCGGTTTGCGTGTATTCACACATTGTAGACCCATCCTGCAAAGGCGGTCGTGGCACACTTTTGACTGCGACCTGCGACCGGGGCTGCCGGAACGGAGGCAAAAAATAACCCCACTCTTTCTCTGGCAAGTGTAGATACCGAACTTTACTGCGATGACGGAACCGATGTGCTGGACACGAGAGGCACGTCCGTCATGGCAAATTCGCGCTTACCGGAAACAGTGGGGCTGTCTGGATGAATCTCTTTTGCTCCCGAGATCCACCACTTTTATTCTGGGAGGGGTCTGAACCCGGACAAAGCCTGATTAGGCCTTGAGCGTCTTGACGAGACGGGCAACGGTGTCAGAGAGCTGAGCACCCTGGCTCTGCCAGTAGGCAAGGCGTTCCTGGTTGACAACCAGCGTGGTGGCCTGACCGGCAGCCATCGGGTTGTAGTAACCGAGACGTTCAATGAAGCGGCCGTCGCGGCGGGCGCGGGAGTCGCAAACGTTGATGCTGTAGAACGGGCGCTTCTTGGAGCCACCGCGGGAAAGACGAACGATAACCATGAGTCTACCTCTAGAACTGTTTGGTTGTTGATAAAAAAGCACTCTTGCGAGCGCCTGAAAAAATTCTGACCGGCGGGCAGACCGCAAACAATGTGCGCACCCGTCGAAAGCATTAGATTTTATTCAATTGATCCGGGCTTTGCAAGTGAAACTGCTGACGAATCTCAAAAGTTGTGCAGCCGTCCCGGACGGAGGACGGGTCCGGCTGGGCCGGACCCGCACTAAGCGTGTTTACTGACCGAGTTTACGGGTGAGCTCGGCGAGCACAGGCAGCGCCTCTGCCACAAGGCCGTAGTCAGCCACCTGAAAAATCGGCGCCTCGGGATCGTTGTTCACTGCCACAACCACCTTGGCATCCTTGATACCGGCCGTGTGCTGGATGGCGCCGGAAATGCCGAACGCGAAGTACAGCTCCGGTGCAATCATCTTCCCGGTCTGACCGATCTGCCAGTCATTCGGGGCAAGACTCATATCCACTGCCGTACGGGTGGCGCCCACTGCGGCACCGATCGTATCGGCAAAGCCTTCAAGCGCCTTGAAACCCGCCTCATCAAAGAGACCTGCGCCACCGGCAACAACACGGCGGGCACTCACAAGTTCCGGACGGTCACTCCGGGTTTCCTGGAAGCTGACAAAGCGCGAACCTTCATACACGGCGGTACCGACGAGCTCTTCAACCTGAGCGTCACCGTCCATCGGCGCCGCCTCAAAGGCCGTGGTGCGAATGGTGGCAACAACCACGGGCTCGCCCACTTCAACCGTCGCCAGAAGGCTGCCGGCATAAATACCGCGCACAAAGGTACGGGGACCTTCAACAGCGAGAATATCCGAAACAGGTGAAACATCGAGCTGAGCAGCCACACGGGGCATGGCAGCTTTGCCGACCAGATTGCCCACAAAAAGAACGTGGCTGTAACCTTCGCATTCCTTGCAGACCAGGTCGGCAAGAACTTCAGGGGTTTCATGAGCGAGCTGCGGCTGGTCCACAAAATAGACCGTGCGCACCCCGCTGATGCGGGCCGCCTCATGAGCAACGGCCTCGCAGCCGTTGCCTGCCACCAGAATATCCACGACTTCCGTCATCTTCAGAGCGGCACTGACCGCCTGAGCAGTGCTCGGCTTCAGGGACACATTGTCGTGATCTGCAATAAGTAAAGCTGTCATGACTGCGTTCCTCCTTAGAGCACGTGAGCGTCGTTTTTGAGTTTTTCGATCAGCTCGTCAACAGACGAGACCATCACACCGGCAGCCTTTTCTGGCGGCAGCGCCACCTTGAGCACCCGGTTACGGGGTTTCGTCTCGAGACCGAGCGACTCGAGCGCAATTTCCTCCACGGGCTTCTTGCGGGCCTTGCCCATCGCGGGCAGCGTCACATAACGGGGTTCGGCCAGGCGCAGATCGGCCGTTGCCACAGCGGGCACAGAAAGCGAGACTGTCTGCGTACCACCGTCGGTTTCACGGGTAATGAGCCAGCGGCCCTCTGAAAACGTAATGCTGCTTGCGGCAGGTGCCACAGGCAGACTCAGAAGTGCCGAAAGCATCTGGCCGACCTGATTGGCGTCATCATCAATCGCCTGCTTGCCGAGCAGAATCAGATCAGGCGATTCTTTTTCGGCAATTTTCTTCAGAACCTTGGCAACCGCGAGCGGTTCAAGCTCCTCATCTGTGCTGACGTGAATTCCGCGGTCCGCACCGATGGCCATTGCCACACGGAGCTGATCCACCGCTTTGGGCACACCGACCGTCACAGCGACCACCTCATCGGCCTGACCGGCCTCTTTCAGTCGCACAGCCTGTTCAACAGCAATTTCATCAAACGGGTTAAGGGCCATTTTGGCCATCTTTGTATCGACACCCGACTCATCAGGCAGAGGACGCACTTTAATCTTGGCGTCAACCACCCGCTTTACAGCAACCAAAATCTTCATCTTGTTTTTCCATGACGGGAGATCCCGGAGGACCTCGGCGCTCAAGGCTGTACCTTGAGCATAATCAAAGTTGTTTTGAACTCTATCAGACCTGCAAGGCGCTTTCAACTCTACCATCGGAGAGAGTTGCACAAAAGTGCCGCTTTTACAGGCGACTGCGATTAAAGGCTTCCTGCTGCTTCTGACTGGCGGAGTGCCAGCGCACGGGACAGCACCACACCGAGTGCCGACACAGCCATACCCGCATAGGTCAGCCAGGGCGCCATGAAAAACCCGGCGGCAATGCCGCAGAGCCCGCCGGCCACTGCACCGGCTGTCCAGCAGAGCCGGTTAAAGCGGTAATCGGAGAAAAGCAGGCTCACAAGGAGCGGTACCGCCACACCCGGAACAAAGAGTGCGTAGCCCGACAGAAGCAGTTTGATGATATTGCCCTGCACGTACACAAGCAGGGCGCTTACCACCCCGATCAGCAGCACAAGGCGCTGCACACAGCGGGTGTCGTTACGGCGCAGAATATCGCGGCTGAAAATACCGCCTGCTGACAGCAGCACGGTGTCAGCCGAACCGCACAGCGCGCTGATCAGCCCCAGTGACAGCATGGCTTTGAGGATAAATGGCAGAGGTGACGCAGCACTCAGCCAGTCTCCGACGGGCTGTTTTGCGCCGAGGTTCATCACAGCCATGAGTGTGATAATCACGGAAAAGAGCACCAGGAGCGGTGCGGCGGCCACCGCGGCGAAGCGGGCTGTAGCGGTGTCTTTCGCTGAGAAGGTGCGGCTGAACATGTCAGGGCCGATCACATAAGTGATGCCAACAAGCAGCATCATCTTCACCCAGTCCTCCAGGCCGAAGGACGGGGTGAAAAACTGCCATTCAACACTGCTCATGCGCGCACTCTCAGTGCCCAGCAGCCAGACAAATGTACAGATAAACCCGATCAGCAGCACCAGCGCCTGTACGACGTCGGTACGGATCACACCGCGCTGACCGCCGGCGACCGTATGAATCAGAATTCCGGCAACAGTCACCCAGTAGAGAATCTGCCCGGTGACGGGGCCGGCGAGCGATCCAAGCAGTGCATAAAGCGCAACAAACTGTGCTGCAGTGATCGCCACCCAGCTCGTGGCAATAATAAAAGCTGACCATCGCTCAGCCGGCGCGCCGGCAATCTCACCGACCACTTCCGGCAGCGTCACGGCCTGCATACGACGGATTCTGGGCACAATCAGCCAGGCGTGAATCAGCAGACCGGCAGCGCCCACGCCGAGCCACCAGAAAGCTGCTGTGCCGTTTTTCTGGGCAAGACTGCCGATGCCGAGTGTGGCGGAACCGCCGATGATGGTACTCACCAGTGACAGTGTGCAGAATACTGTCCCCATGCTGCGGTTGGCCGTCAGGTAAGCCGCGGCATCAGTGCTGCGGTGTGTGCCTTTCATGCCGAACCAGAGCACGAGTGCGAAATAAATCAGAACAAAAACAGCCAGAAGTGTGGTATCGGTGAATTCCATCGTGTGTCCAGTATTGGTTTAAATCTTTTTTCGCTCAGAGCCAGCCTTTGGCCAGAAGCGCAAGCATAACAACAAAGGCAAAGCGTGCTGTTTTGCCTATTGCGATAAGCAGCAGAGAAATCCCCCAGGGAATGCGCCGCCAGCCGGCAATAAGCGGAAACGCATCGCCGATGACAGGCAGCCAGGCAAACAGAAGCACCCACTGTCCGTAGCGGTCAAAAAGTGCCAGAGCACGGTTCGATGTTTTCCGCTCAGGCAGAAAACGCCCTATCACCCAGGAGCTCATCGAGCCGAGCGTGTTACCTGCACTGGCAATCAGTGTGTAGCGGATCCAGTCCGCAGCCTCTGGCGAAGCGAGAACCGATGCCGTCAGAAGCGCCTCCGAGCCACCCGGAAAGAGCGTTGCGGAAACAAAAGCGCTCACAAAGAGCATCCAGTCGATCGGCAGTGATAGAAGCCATTCTTGCCAGGACATAGGTGCAGGAGTTTCTCCCGGCACGGCATCTGACGTATGCCGTGCTCAGTGTTTTTGGTCAGAATCTCTATAAACGAAAATCCTCACTGCTGCAGATATTTTCACAACAGACAGTGAGGATTATTTCAGCCGTTGAGCGTCCGGCTTAGAGACGGATACGCTTGGTCGTCTGCGGGTCGAACCAGTAGACGTGCTGGGCTTCGAAGCGGATACCGGCGTTCGACCCCACGTCGGGGATAAACGCATGGTTGTCCACACGGAAGACCGCGTTCTGTCCGAGCATCGTGGTGTGCACCAGACAGTCGGCGCCAAGCGCCTCAACGCTTTCCACCTGAGCGCAGCCGTTACCGGGCTCGGTCTGCAGCGTGATATGTTCAGGGCGGACACCCAGAACAAGACGACGGCCTGCGAGCGCCTTCACAGGTTCAGGCAGCGTGAGCGTTTCCCCGTTTTCAGCCTTGAGTGTGGCACCGTCCTCGGAGAGCGTTCCTTCGATGAGGTTCATCGGGGGAGAACCGATGAAGTTTGCCACAAACATGGTGGCGGGATCCTCGTAAACCTCTTTGGGAGTACCCACCTGCTCGGCACGACCGGCGTTCATCACGATCATGCGGTGAGCAAGCGTCATAGCCTCCACCTGGTCATGCGTCACGTACAGACTGGTCGTTTTGAGACGGCGGTGCAGCTTCTGGATCTGCAGACGCGTCTGCACACGCAGCTTGGCGTCAAGGTTGGAGAGCGGTTCGTCAAAGAGGAACACAGCAGCGGAGCGGACAATCGCGCGACCCATGGCCACACGCTGACGCTGACCGCCGGAAAGCTGACGGGGACGGCGGTCGAGCAGATGCTTGAGTTCAAGCATTTCGGCGGCTGCCTCCACGCGGCGTTTGATTTCGTCAGCAGGCACACGGCGGATCTTCAGACCGTAGGCCATGTTGTCGTACACCGTCATATGCGGATACAGAGCGTAGTTCTGGAACACCATGGCGCAGTCACGATCTTTCGGTTCAAGATCATTGACCACACGGTCTCCGATATACAGCTCACCGGAGGTGATGGGTTCAAGACCTGCGACCATGCGCAGCAGCGTGGACTTGCCACAGCCCGACGGGCCCACGATCACGATGAACTCACCGTCCTGAATATCAAGACTGATGCCGTGCACAACGGCCACGTCACCGTAACTCTTGCGGATATCTTTAAATTGAATGCCGGCCATAATTTTTCTCTTACTTTTCTGTATCAACCAGACCCTTGACGAACCAGCGTTGCATGATGGTTACCACAAGTGCCGGAGGCAGCATGGCCAGAATGGCCGTTGCCATAATAAGGTTCCATTCGTTGGCGGAGTCACCGCCGCCAATCATTCGCTTAATACCGATCACGATCGGGTACATGTCTTCCGATGTCGTCACCAGCAGCGGCCACAGGTACTGATTCCAGCCGTAGATAAACTGGATCACGAACATGGCGGCGATGTTGGTCATCGACAGCGGCATGAGAATCGTGAAGAAAAAGCGCAAAGGACCTGCGCCGTCCATACGGGCAGCTTCGGCGAGTTCATCCGGCACCGTCAGGAAGAACTGACGGAACAGGAAGGTTGCTGTTGCCGAGGCAATGAGCGGAAGTATCAGCCCTCCCCAGCTGTCGAGCAGATTCAGGGTTGCCATGACTTCATAGGTCGGCGAAATACGCACTTCAACCGGCAGCATCAGCGTGATGAAGATGAGCCAGAAGCAGAGCGTACGCCCCGGGAACTTGAAGTACACAATGGCAAATGCGGACAGAAGCGAAATGAAGATCTTGCCCACTGAAATACCCATAGCCATACCCAGAGAGACCAGCAGCATGCGGCCCACCGGCGCACGGGAGGCGGTACCGCCCCCTTCAAAGAGGATCTGCGCGTAGTTTTCCAGGAAATGGGTGCCGGGGAGCAGACTCATCGGCGCCTGTTCAACCTCCACCGCAGTCTGCGTGGAGGCAATGAAAGCGATATAGACCGGGAACACCACAACAATGATGCCCAGAATCAGAATAGCGTGCGTGAAGAAATTCAACCAAGGACGATTTTCTACCATTTTGGTTCACTCCCTTAGTAGTTCACACGACGTTCGATGAAGCGGAACTGCACAACCGTCAGTGCAATCACCATCACCATCAGGACCACGGACTGGGCCGCGGAGCCGCCAAAGTCCATGTTACGGAAGCCGTCCACAAAGACCTTGTACACAAGCACATTGGTTTCCTGCCCCGGACCGCCCATTGTTGTCGCATCCACGATAGCAAACGTATCAAAGAACGCGTACACAACATTCATAACGAGAAGGAAGAATGTCGTCGGACTCAGGAGCGGGAATACGACGGACCAGAAACGGCGAAACGGCCCCGCGCCGTCCATGGCGGCAGCTTCAAGAAGCGAACGGGGAATCGCCTGCAGTCCGGCGAGGAAGAAAATGAAGTTGTAGCTCACCTGCTTCCAGATGGCTGCAATCACAATCAGTGTCAGAGCCTGATTGGCATTGACCAGATAGTCCCATTCAATGCCCATCTGGTGCATCACATAGGAGAGCACCCCGAGCGTCGGATTGAAGATGAACATCCAGAGCACACCGGCAACTGCAGGTGCAACCGCGTAAGGCAGAATGAGGAATGTCTTGTAGGCATTGGCGCCGCGGATGACACGGTCCGCACAGACGGCGAGTGTCAGACTGATCGCGAGCCCCAGACCTGCCACAAGGACAGAAAAGAGCATTGTTATTTTGAAACTGCTCAAATAGTTAGGATCCGCAAAGAGCGTCTTGAAGTTATCAAGGCCGACAAATACGGAGGAGGTCCCGAACGCGTCCTGCTGAAGTACCGACTGATACATCGCCTGACCCGCGGGCAAAAAGAAAAAGATCAGCGTAATTGCCAGCTGCGGGGCGACCAGCAGGAAAGGCAACCAGCGACTTTTGAAAACGACTCGTTTTTCCACTTTGATACTCTGGCTAAGAAAGGCAACGAAACCGTCAGCCAAATAACCCAAACAGCCGTGGAGGGAAAGACCTTCTCTCACGGCTTTCGGGTGCACATTCTACAGCAAATCCCTGTGATTTCAGATACCCGCTGAAGGAGGAGAACTCCCCTCCTTCAGTAGGAGATTTCAACAGAGCTGCCGAGCCATTAACGGGACTGCTGACGTTCGAACTTTTCCAGTTCAGCGTTACCGCGTTCGACCACAGTCTTGAGGGCGTCCTTAGCCGAGGCCTTGCCGGACCAGATCTTTTCGAACTCTTCGTCAACGATCGTACGGATGGCAGGGAGATTGCCGAGGCGGATACCGCGACTCTTTTCAGTGGTCTTGAGCATCTGCTTCACAGCAACGTCAGCACCCGGGTTTTCTTCATAGTAACCGGACTTCTTCGTGAGCTCGAAGGCTTCCATGGTCACAGGGAGGTAACCCGTACGCTGATGGCTGGCTGCCTGAACCTTCGGATCGGAGAGGAAGTTGAAGAACTCGGCCACGCAGCGGTTTTCCGCTTCAGGCTTGCCGGCCATCGCCCAGAGCGAGGCACCACCAATGGCGGTGTTCTGCGGAGCGTTAGGCACATCTTCATAGTAGGGCAGCGTGGAGGTGCCGTATTCGAACTTGGCGTTACGGCGGATGTTACCCAGAGAACCGGAGGAGCCCATGTTGATCGCGCATTCACCGGAGTAGAAGGCGGCGTCAGCATGGTTGCCGCGGCCCTTGTAAACAAACAGACCTTCCTTGTTCCAGCGTTCGAGATCTTCAAGATGGCGCACATGCAGCGGGGAATCGATCTTCAGACGGGCATCAATGCCGCCGAAGCCGTTGTTCTTCGTTGCGTATTCAACGTTGTGCCAGGTCGAGAAGCTTTCAAGCTGCGTCCAGCCGATCCAGGAGGTTGTCATCGGGCAGGCTTCACCGGCAGCTTTGAGCTTGCGGGCGGCTTCTTCGATCTGTTTCCAGGTCTTGGGAAGATGTTCAGCATCGGTCGGGAGACCGGCGGCTTTGAACTTGGAGAGGTTGAGGTAGAGAACAGTAGTGGAGGAATTGAACGGGAAGCTCATCATGCTTCCGTCGGGCAGAGAATAGTAACCGTAAACAGCAGGGATATAAGCCTTGGGGTCAAACTTGAATCCGGCCTTGGCCATGAGCTGTCCCACAGGAACAACAGCACCGCCGCTGTACATCATCGTAGCCGTACCGACTTCAAACACCTGCAGAATATTCGGGGAACGTTTTGCACGGTGAGCGGCAATACCGGACGACATCGTCTGGTCATAAGCGCCTTTATAGATTGAGGTCAGGTGGCACTGCGGCACCTTTTCATTGAACTGGGAGGTAAGATCAGCCACCCAGTCACCGAGGGTGTTAGCCATCGCATGCCAGAAGGTGATTTCGGTCGGAGCGGCCTGAACAGAACCAGCCGCTAAAAGGGAGGCCGCCATCACACCGGCAGCGAGTGTCTTTTTGCTCATATTGAAACTCCTTTGAGCAGGGGATGTCTTTTCTAGGCGTCGTTAGCAAGAATCCCCACGGGATCCCCCTGCGACACTTCCATATAGGAGGAAAGACTGACTCCTGAGCTCAGGCCAGACAAGCGCTGACACTAAGCCTGACCTCGATCATAGGGGAAAGACGGGTCGACTGTCTACGCAGAGCAAGGCATTATTTCTTTGGTATGGGGGCTGATTTCCCTATTCAATCAAAGACTTAATCGAACATTAAGGAGAAAACTAGGAATTACCCTTACTTCCATTGATCAATAAATTCCATTAGTACTTTTGGAATAAAAAAATACCTCCTTAGGAATACAACACAGAAATCTGTTCCACTGCCGCTGCCGGGTGCCTTCGCTGTTCCGCACCGGGCGCGAGACACGGCAGCTGTATGTTATGCGCCGGTCTAACGCAAAAAGAGCAGAAAAAAAGATGGACCCGCGAGAGAAGCCGGAGGAACAAGTGACTTGCTCAGCGCGAGTCCAAAACCGGCCATGAATAAGAAAAGCCAGAAATCAGACAAACAGACCTTCAAGATACCAGCCGCCGTCTTTGACTGATCTTGAGAGCCAGACAGAGGTACCATCGGTGCGGACCGCCCGCACATAAAGACGGGAACGGTCCCGGGAGAACCGGGCGCGTCCGAGACTCTTAAGCGGTCCCATATACTGCGGCACACCGTCACGAACCTTCAGGGGAAGCGCCTCACGGTAGACAAACGTGGGCAGACGGTCGGTGCTCTCGAGCGTCCCCTGTTCGGGGGCGGGAGCCGGAATTTCACGCCGCAGTGTTGCTTCCAGCGCAAGCGCCTCGCGCGGATTGTTCAGATCAAATACACGTCCGCCGCCGAGACGGGTTTTCAGCACTTCACTCAAAGCCATGATCAGTACTCCTTATTCAAAGATCAGGAAGCCATCGCGGGACGAACCTTCCCGAAGGATTTTCTGCGGTTGGCGGGCTGCATATCCGCACTGATCGCCATACGGCTGAAAGCCAGAGAGAAACTCACCTCCGCCGGACGCGACCAGATATAGTCGTCGGTCGTAATACGGGCACGCAGCTCCTCCGGTCTGCTTCCCACATAAAGCTGTACACGCATAAACGCCGGCGAGCTCACCCCCGACATCACAAAAGGACGAATCACAAAGAGTGTCACTCTGCCCTGAGCAGCGGCAAGCTGCAGCCGTGCCATCGCACGGAAGTCCTCTCTGGCGCTCAAAGGCGGCAGCCAGGCGACGATCGCATCACATTCTCCGCTCAGCAGGGCCTGCTCGACCGACCAGAACGCATCGCGCGGCGTTGCCGGCACAGCAAACAGCTGACGCGACAGATCAAGACCAGCTGACTTGAGCCCTTCCTGATAGGGAATCATGGGATGCTCGGGATTGAGCACCCACACAACCCGTTTGCACTGAGCAAGCGCACCGAGCAGAATGCCGACCTCGGAGCGGCCGGTTCGCTGCGGATAGAGCTCGATGAGTCTGCCCTGCGGAAATCCTCCGCTGAGCGCCTGATCAAGCTGACTGATCCCGGTTGCAAGTACCCGTCGCTGCGAGAGCAGATCATCAAACGTGCTCCCGGCACCATGCGTCCAGTCGGAAATGAAACGGCGGAAAGTAGAAACGGTACTCGGCATACTCTTTTCCCCAAACGAAATTTTTTTACCCAAACGATGAGCGAAAACCGTTATGAACACTTCCCGCGACCCGCAGTCCTGGAAAACCGGAAGCAGCGTGAGCGCGGATGAAGCCTGCGGCCGGGAAAGATTAATCAGCTGATCCTCTTCCCTAGGCTTGAGTTCAGTGTACGCATGTTTTTCACACAAGTCTACTCCCATGATCCTTATCTCTATGATCCAGTAAATTACGTATAATTATCAATAACTTATGTTTTACGAACTTAAATCATATTCTTTCCCGAATCGTCGCTGCGGTGCAGGGTTATGCCGCCTGCAGACGATCTGCCCGCCCGTTCGGAGAAATTCTTTTGAGGATCATTTTCTGGAATATTCTTCCGGAAAATTGACCTGCATCAACAAGTTCTCATATTTTTTTTGCCGCCCGTCCGGTAGTGCTCTCCTTCACAGCTCCTCACAAAGCCGGTTCTGTGCATAAAACTCAATGCCGGCGGATTTTCGTTAAACTTAGAGCAGCTTTTTGAATGTGAATGCCGCTTACCGGAAAGCCGGTTCTTTCCGGACGGCGAAGCCAAGGTTATGAGTGAATTAAAACCCGGTCTTGAAGACCGACTTAAAACCGTTCGCCAACGTCTTGTTGACGCTGCTCAGGGAGCGGGACGTCCGCCTGAAAGCGTGACGCTGATTGCCGTGAGCAAAACCTTTCCCGCCTCTGCCGTGGAGGTTGCCTACCGCGCAGGACTTCGCGCGTTCGGGGAAAACTATGTGCAGGAAGGGGTGGAGAAAGTCATCTACTTCAGAGAGCATCACCCGGAGGATCCCGGCGTATGGCATTTCATCGGACCGCTTCAGTCAAACAAATCACGGCTTGTCGCCGAGCACTTTGACTGGATGCATACCGTTGACCGGCTGAAAATCGCGCAGCGTCTCTCGGCTCAGCGTCCGGCAGCCATGGCGCCGCTCAATGTACTGATCGAAGTCAACGTCGACGGTGAGGCAACCAAATCAGGTGTGAGCCCGGAGCAGGCTCTTGACCTTGCCCGTGAAGTGATGAAACTGCCGAACCTGAAGCTGCGCGGTTTCATGACAATTCCCGCACCTGCACAGACCCTCGAGGCGCAGCGCAGACCGTTTGCCCGTCTGCGCGAACTCCTTGCCCTGGCGCAGAAAGAGTTCCCGGCGCTTGACACGCTTTCCATGGGCATGTCTGCCGACATGCCGGCCGCCATTCTGGAGGGGGCGACACTGGTGCGTGTAGGCTCCGCGCTGTTCGGTCCCCGGGACTACGGACAGAAAAAAAACTGATGGATAATCTGATAAATGGCTGAAAAAATTCTGCTTCACAGCTGCTGCGCGCCCTGCTCGAGCGCAATTCTCGAATGGCTGCAGCAAAACGGTTACGAACCGACTGTATTTTTCTTCAACCCCAATATCTTTCCCCAGAAAGAATATCTGGTACGGAAAAACGAATGCGTGCGCTACTGCGAAAAGCTCGGCATCCCGTTTTATGACGCCGACTACGACCACGACCTCTGGCGTGAAACCGTCAGAGGGCTCGAGGATGAACCCGAACGCGGGGCACGCTGCCGACAGTGCTTCGGCCTGCGTATGCGTGCTACCGCCCGCAAGGCAAAAGAGCTCGGTATTGAACGCTTCACAACAACTCTTGCCGGCAGCCGCTGGAAGCGTCAGGATCAGATCCGTGAAGCCGCCGAAGAGGCTGCAGCCCTCAATCCCGGCACCGAGTACTGGGACAAGGACTGGCGTAAGGGAGGTCTGCAGGAACGCAAAAGTGAAATCATCCGTGCCGAGCAGTTCTACAACCAGCTCTGGTGCGGTTGCGAATTCTCCATGGGTCATCTGCTCAGGCGCCCTGAAAGCGATCTGCCCGAGTATATTCTCGATCTGATTCCGGACGTGAGAAAACGTGAGGAGCGTTTGCAGGCAAAAACCGAAAAAACCCTATCAGAAAAGGCTAAAGGTGAAAGTAAGTAGTCACTAACAAAATCTGTTCTGATTCCAGGCTGCGACAGCTGAAGCGTCGCAGCCGTTTTTTCGAGAGAACTCCGCCTCTTGTGTACCGCCGCGCTTACCTCCTTGCCGCTCTGTCCTGCCGTCCTTTAGGCCCGTTGCGGAGAGTCTGCCAACAGCTGCTGTGAAAACTCAAAAAAACGCTGAATTGCAGGAGAACAAATGATAGTAAGTATTCACTTACTATCCCGCGACCGGCATGAAAAAAGCTTCACCGCACCAGCTGCGGGAAGCTTTTTTTGTATCTGAATCGGTGTCAGATAAAGATAAAGACGATGAAAATCAGTGCCGAGGCCCAGCGCAGATACTTGAACGGAATCTTGGCGGCAAACTTTTCTCCCAGAAACACGGCAGGCACGTCAGCGATGAGCATACCGAGGGTCGTTCCTGTCACCACAGCTGGCACAGACTGCATTTTTGCTCCGAGAAGCGCTGTTGCAAGCTGCGTCTTGTCACCCATTTCGGCAAGGAAGAAGAGAAACACTGTTGCGGCAAACACCCCGTAACGGGACATCTTCGTGTCACAGGCCGCGCCGTCATCGAGCTTGTCCGGAATCAGCATCCATACCGCCATCAGCACGAAGGAGGCAATGATAATGCCCTTCATAATCACCGGATCGACAAGTTCAACAAACGTTGCCCCCGCCCAGGCGGCTATCAGATGGTTGGCAACAGTCGCCGCGAGAATACCCGCCACAATGGGCAGCGGCTTACGGAACCGGGCAGCCAGACATAATGCCAGGAGCTGAGTTTTGTCGCCGATCTCCGCAAAAGCGACCATCGTAGTCATCAGACCGATATCAGTTAACATTTGGGATTTTTTTTGAGGACACTGGCAGCTGCAAAACGATGCGACGATACACTCCCGCCTGCCATGTCCGGTTTTAGTGCGGAAAGTGTTCGCCACAGGTCTTGTCGCCAATCTGGATTATTGGTCACGTACCACGCCTGAAAAGATGGGGTCTAGTGTGCGAGTATGTTGATACGTGAGCTCGGGCCGGCAGGCCCGATGACTACTCCCCTGTAGAGGAAGGGGCATTATAGCCGAATTTAGTGTCGCGTGACTGCTTGAGCGGTACAGAGAAACGACGTTTTTGCTCTTTCTCATCCGCGGCGGTGTTTCTGGCGCTGACGTACTACAATTTCAAGAAAAACAAAACGTCGAGGTTCTCCTGTGGCACTCTATCTTTCACTCATTGCAGCCATTGTCCTCATTGTGGTGCTGCTGCGCAAACGCATCCCGATCGGCATCGCCATTCTGGGCAGCGGACTTCTCATCTGGGTTATCAACTCTCGTGACCCGGTGGCCCTTGCGGCAGCGGTGAAAAACACCGCAGTGATGCCCCGCACATGGGATCTGATGTTTGCGCTTTACTTTGTGATGTGTCTGGAAATACAGCTCCGGCAGTCAGGCACGCTCAAGGGCATGGTGGAGGCACTGGGGAACTTTTTTTCTTCAACCCGGGTGATTCTCGCCAGTATGCCGGCATTTCTCGGACTGCTTCCGAGTCTTGGCGGTGCAAGATTCTCCTGCCCTATCGTGGAGGAGGCCTCGAAGGATCTGCCGATCAGCCCCGAGAGCAAGGCAAGCATCAACTTCTGGTTCCGCCATGTCTTTGAATTCTGCTCGCCTATCGTGCCCGGCCTTCTGCTCGGCTGCGCCATCGCGCATATTAATATCGGCAGTTTCATCGCTCACCTCGCCTGGGTCAGTGTCGCAAGTTTTGCCGCCGGCTGGCTTGTCATGGTCATGCCGCTCAAATTCACTGACAAAGTGCGCCGCCACACACTCAGTCCCGAAGAGCGCCGACAGGGACTTTTCAATATTGCCCTCGCCATCTCGCCCATTGCTGTAAACGTAATACTGATGCTTGCCTTCAACGTGGACGCCTCGGTTTCCATGGGACTGGTCACGGCCGGGCTGTTTGCCCTGCTCGCGCTGACCGGACGTGCTGTTCCGGTGGGCTCCACACTCATCAGGGCGCTCGACTGGAAGCTGCTCGGCAATGTCTTCTGCATTCTCACCTTTATTCAGCTCCTTGTGAGCACAGGTGTGCTTGAGGCCATCACCACCTCGTTTGCCCACTCCTCGCTGCCCGTACCCGTCATTATTGCCTGTATCAGTCTGCTCATCGGCACCCTGACCGGTATGAGCCAGGCACATGTGGCCATGGTCATGCCGCTTGTGGCGCAGCTCGCCCCGGGGTCGCTCGAGCTTGCCGGTATTGCCATGGTTTTCGGGGTAGCCGGACAGATGTGGACGCCCACCCATGTATGCCTCACCATCTCGGTGGACTATTTCAAGGCTGACTTTCTGAAAACCCTGATTCCCGTGTGCTGCGCCGAGGGTCTGCTTCTGCTGGTTTTCTCGGTTTGGCGCTATCTCACATGGACTTAGCACATATCAACTCGCAGCAGCTGTCATCGCGCTAAAATACGCATTTTCTCTGCACACTTTTTTTCCTCGCGCCTGTCCCTCGGCATACTGCCGGGATAATGTGTGTGCCAGACAGAGAAAACCGGTTTTCCATTACGCAGACAAACTCAGCAAAGCTCTGAGATTTGTGTCTGTTTACAGTTCATTAGGAGAATGCCCCTTTCCGAATCCTGAGGACTCGAGGAGGCTAACACGAGAGTTATGAAAACGATTCGCACCCGCATTGCACCAAGCCCCACCGGGATGATGCACCTCGGCACGGCCCGTACGGCCATTTACTGCTGGGCTGTTGCCCGTCACTTCGGTGGAAAGTTCCTGCTCCGTATTGAGGATACCGATCAGGTCCGCTCCACCAAAGAGGCTGTGCAGGTGATTCTCGACGGGATGAAGTGGCTCAATCTCGACTACGATGAAGGTCCGATCTATCAGATGGACCGCCTTGACCGCTACAAGGAAGTTGTGGATCAGATGCTCAAGGACGGCACTGCCTACTACTGCTATGCCACGCCTGAAGAACTCGACGAGATGCGTGAAGAACAGAAGCGTCTCGGTCTCAAGCCCCGCTATGACGGCCGCTGGCGTCCTGAAAATGCCGCCGGCAAGCCCATTCCTGAAGGCGTGCAGCCTGTCATCCGTTTCCGTAACCCGGATGAAGGTGCGGTGACCTGGGATGACGCTGTGTACGGTCCGATCACGGTGAGCAACAGCGAACTCGATGACCTGATCATCATGCGTAACGGCATCCCCACCTACAACTTCGCCGTTGTGGTTGATGACTGGGACATGGAAGTCAGCCACGTCATCCGCGGTGCCGACCATATCAACAACACGCCGCGCCAGATCAACATCTACCGCGCGCTTGGCGCTGAAGTGCCTGTCTTTGCCCACCTCCCGCTCATTAACGGTCAGGATGGTCAGAAGCTCTCCAAGCGTCACGGCACGGTGTCTGTGATGGAATACGAACGTCAGGGCTACCTCCCTGAAGCCATCTTCAACTACCTCGCCCGTCTGGGCTGGGGTCACGGGAATATGGAAAAGTTCTCCCGTGAAGAACTCGCCAAGGTGTTTGACCTCTCTGACTGCTCCCGCGCCGCCGCCCGTATCGACTGGAAGAAGCTCGAATGGCTCAACGGCCAGTACATGAAGGAGGCCGACGATGAACGTCTCGCCACGCTCGTGAAAGAACGTATTGAAGCCCGCGGCGGTAATGTTGAAAACGGTCCGAAGCTCGCCGATGTCTGCGGTCTCGTCAAGAGCCGTTCCGGCACGCTTGAAAAGCTCGCCGACAACGCGCTGTTCTTCTATGTGGAACCCAAAGTTGACCAGCAGGAGGCCGAAAAGGTGCTCGCTGACGGCGGCCGTGAAGCGCTCGCCCTCTTTGCCCGCAAACTCGAAGCACTCACGGATGTGACACCTGAAAACATCTACGGCTGCATCCAGGCGGTGATGGCTGAACAGGACATTCCCATGAAGGTTCTGGCCAATCCGCTGCGTGTGGTGGTCTGTGCTGCCGAACGTACGCCGCAGATCGACATGACGCTGTGCCTGATCGGCAAGGATGAAGTTCTCAAGCGTATCGCTGCTCAGCTCGGCTAAGTCTGCGGCCTATAGCGCCTGAAACGGAAAAAACGCGCAGTTTTGCTTCTTAGCAACAATTGCGCGTTTTTCTTTTTCGGGAAGCGTAGAATACGCGTTACCTCATTCGTCCCTATCGTCTAGAGGCCTAGGACAGCAGCCCCTCACGCTGCGAACAGGGGTTCGACTCCCCTTGGGGACGCCATCAGCGCTTTCAGCACTTTCCTGCATCATCGTCCAGCCGTTTCCGGCGCCTCGTTGAAATCCTCACTGTCAATAAAAAAGATTCAAAACTGTACCGATTGTACTTATTTTAATGTCCGATTTTGTATTCTTGAATATTTTGTCACTTATTGCTTTATGGCAAATGTCGTGATAAAGCAACACATGACAAAAATAAATTATATAAATTACGGTCATAAAGAAAACTGCGTCTCTATTCTTTCCTGCCGGCCGTTTGCCTGCCGGAAGTGCTCAATCAGAGGCGTAAGAAAAAGCGGCAGAGATTTTTCACTCATCTGCCGCTTGTTTTTACGTCCGGCTGACACATTCGAGCAGGACTGTCTTCGTTGCACATTCGCATGATTTCCTCCGCAAACAACGATCTTCACATTCGCGCATATTTGTTGTAAACCACAAAACGGACCATATCAGAAACCTCCAGCCAGCAAAGCCAGAACACCACCCGTTGCACGACGTGCAGGGGGAACATTGTCTGCATAACGAATGATGCGCGGCGCTGCTGCGGCGATACTGCGGGTGCGCACGGAGGAGGCGTGACGCGCCTTTTCCTCATCAGCACTTGCTTTGCGGACGGTCACCTGACCGTCGTCTCCGACAACAAATTCCACGCTGGAGTTTCCTTCCTGAAGGCCCAGAAAATCACGGATTTCCTTGGGAATGGTTACCTGACCTTTGATAGTCAAACGATGCGACATAATTAACTCCTTTTTAGCCGCTTTGAATAGGCGCGGCAAGCTGGTTCAAATCCGCCCATCGGGCCCCCGATGGGCCCCTGCACCAGAAAATTAAAGATAAAAAAAACCTCTCGAGACAATACTGCCGAGAGGTCGATTCACTAACCTTTTGGATTGTCTCTTACTAAGACCACATGACTCTCCACGAGAGTCTCCACCTTGCCGGGTTTTCGGTAGGTTGGCGGGGACTATGACGTCCACTTCTTCATGCCTGTTTTTGAGTTTATAGAAGAAAACGACTTTTTGCAAGTCGATTTCCATCCTCCATTGGTGGTATAGATATTTCACCTAGGAGAAAGGCTTTACTGACCGGAGCCACTGCCTTCTGCGCCCTGTGCAGGCGGCGTCCAGCGCGGCGGGAAATGCAGTCCGCCGAGCAGCGCCGCAACCTGACGGGGCTTGCGGTCACGCTCAAACACCTTGAGTTCCTCCTCTCTGGGTTTGGCATGGCCGGATTCGCGGTACGGCGAATCAAAAATCGGATCCCGGTGACGCTGTCCCGGCGCAACATAGGCGCGGGCGCGCTCACGTGCATAACGCTCCTCCTCAGGGGTGTCATAGCGTTCCTGATACTCTTCGGAGCGCTGATGACGGGTGCGCGAGTGACGCGACATGGGACGGAGCTCTTCAACCTTGAAGCTCTGCTTGGTGAGTTTTTCAACCGCTTCCACCAGACGTGCATCATCGGCAGTGGTGAGCATGATCGCAAGACCGTGCTGACCCGCACGACCCGTTCTGCCGATACGGTGCACATAATCCTCGGCATTGAACGGCACGTCGTAGTTGATCACATACGGCAGCTCTTTGATGTCAAGACCGCGGGCAGCCACATCAGTGGCAACCAGCACATGAATAGCGCCGGTCTTAAAGCCTTCGAGTGCAGCCTGACGTTCCTCCTGCGTCTTGTCCCCGTGAATGGCATCCGTGTTGATACCCACACGCTCGAGCGTACGCGAAAGCCGGCGGCAGGTGATCTTTGCATTGACAAAGACCAGCACCTGCTGCATGGCACTGCCGCCCTCACCGTAATTCTTGAGAATATCGATCAGCACGTCGGTTTTCTCACGGTCGCTGACGCGGTAAACCTTTTCCGTCACCGTATCGGCCGTCTGATTCTGCACGGCGACTTTAATCACCGCGGGATTGGGCTTGAGGAAATTTTTGGCAAGTTTGGTGATTTCAGCGGAGAACGTGGCCGAGAACATCAGACTCTGCCGCGAAGCCGGCAGATGCTGCAGGATACGGCTGATATCAGGCAGGAACCCCATATCAAGCATGCGGTCAGCCTCGTCAAGCACAACCACCTCAACCTGCGAGAGCGAGGTTGCACGCTGCTCGAGATGATCAAGCAGGCGTCCCGGGGTAGCCGTCAGAATCTCCACCCCGGCACGAAGCATTTCAGCCTGCGGACGGGCATCCACCCCGCCGTAGACCACACCGACACGCAAAGGCGTATCTGCGGCATACTTCGTCAGATTGTCGGAAACCTGGTCGGCCAGTTCACGTGTGGGCGTGAGCACCAGCGCGCGCACCGGATGACGTGCCGGCGACATGGAGGTATTGGCCTTCGGGAGAACCCGTGCAATAAGCGGCAGACCGAAACCGGCGGTTTTCCCCGTCCCTGTCTGTGCCGCACCCATCACATCTCCCCCCTGCATTACGACAGGGATAGCCTGCTCCTGAATCGGTGTTGGGGTTTTGTAGCCCATTTTCTCAATAGCAGACAGAATACGAGGATCGAGATGGAAATCGGCAAACGATGACATGTGGGTACTTATCGAGGAAAAAGTCGCCAGAAGGGCGGCAACGTTTTAAGCTGTGAAAGATCTGGTGGGCCCGCTGGGACTTGAACCCAGGATAGCCAGATTATGAGTCCGGTGCCTTAACCAACTTGGCTACAGGCCCACGCAAAAGTCTTATTGTACAAGCTATTTATGTTCTTTGAATAGCAGGAACATCAATTAGCTCGATGCAGATGCGGATTAGGAAAAAATCGTACCGTCAATCGGGAAAAACGGCAGATCTCCCGTGCTGCAAAAGCGGCTCTCTGCTGATGGGAAACGCTCGCTGAGCGAGGCCCGCCGAGCACAGAGAATGACATTGTACTCACGTTGAGGGCATTTTGCAAAAGCGGCTTTCACTTCGCCCGTACACAAAGAGAAACCGGGAAAAAGCGCAGGCCTTTTCCCGGTCTTCAAAAAAGCGGGTGGCTCAGACTGAGCCGCGTTCTGTCAGCTCTCGAGCAGATAGTCACGCAGACGCTGCTGGAACTCGGGCTGACGCAGTTTGCGCACAGCGGCGGATTCAATCTGGCGCACACGTTCGCGGGTCAGACCAAGGGCGTGTCCCACCTCCTCGAGCGTATGGTCCTTGTTGGTGCCGATGCCGTAGCGCAGACGCAGCACCTGGGCCTCACGCGGCTGCAGCTCATCGAGCGACTTCTTCACGCATTCGACCATCGACTGGTCCTGGAAGGCGATACTCGGATCATCACTTTCCTCACCGCGCACAAAGTCGAGTTTCGTTGCATCCTCATCGTCACCGATCGGCGCATCGATACTTTCCACACCACGCATGGCCTGCGTGAGCAGCTGAACCTTCGCGAGCGGCAGATCAGCGAGCTCGGAGAGCTCCTGCTCGGTCGGCTGGCGGCCGTGCTCCTGCAGGAAGTGCTGCTTGTGGCGGCGCAGTTTGTTGTAGGACTCGGTCATGTGAACCGGAATGCGGATCGTATTACCGAAGTCTGCCACAGCACGGGTCACCGACTGGCGAACCCACCAGGTGGCATAGGTGGAGAATTTGTAGCCGCGGCGGTATTCAAACTTGTCCACCGCCTTCATCAGACCGAGGTTGCCTTCCTGGATCAGATCCGTCATGGCAAGACCGCGGTTGACGTAGCCCTTGGCGATCGAAATCACCAGACGCAGATTGGCTTCAATCATGCGGGCCTTGGCCTGCATCAGATTGGTCTGGGCAAGCTTGAGCTGACGGGTGAGTTCCCGCATGCGCTTCATCGGCATGAGCACACGGTCTTCAAGAGCGCGCAGTGTCTTCTGTTCTTCGAGCAGAATTCCGAGATTGCGTTCCATCGCTTCAGCCCAGGGCTTGCCGAGCGCGATCTTCGCCTCGAAGAATCCTTCGGCAACCGGATCCTCGTCATTGATCATGGCGATGGCTTCAGCTGCAGGCACACGACACTGGTTGACAAGCACCGCACGGATACGCTTGAGGCTGGCCGTGACAAGATCCATCACGTCGGTAACCGTCGTGGTGATCTGTGTGACCACCTTCACGGAGAAACGCGTCGAGGAGAGCATGTCAGCAATACGGTTTGTGGCGTCCTCATACTCCTGGGCACGGCTCGGATCACGGTAGATCTGGCGCACCAGCTCGAGCTCCTTTTCGCACTGGGCAAACATGTTGAGCACACGCGAGCGCATCTCTTCGAGCTGCTCGAGCGTCATAGCCGCCGCACCGATATCGGTGGAGATATCGTCGTTGCCCTCTTCGGAGACGTCATCACTGAATTCTTCAAGATTGTCGGTGAAGCCGTCGACGAGCGTATCAACGCTCACATTCGTGTCTTTGAGCGTTTCGGCAATACCGGCAAGCTCCACAACGGCAAGCGGATAATGCACGAGCGTGTTGACAAGCTTGCCCGTGTACATTTCAATCGACTTGGCCACTTCAATTTCGCCGGCACGGGTAAGAAGCTTGTGCGAGCCCACACCGCGCAGATACGAGCGCAGCGGATCCTTGGAGAGCCCGGCGGACTCTTCAGGCGTGAGCATCGTGGCGGCGTCCTCATCATCGATATCCTCACCGTCATCGGCACCGTTACCCACGAGAAGCAGATCGTCCTCATCGGGCGGCACTTCAAAGACGCGGATCGACATGCGGCCGAGACTTTCAGTAATCTCCTGAAGATTTTCCGCCGTGCGCACCGCACTTTCAGGCAGGTGGTCGTTGATTTCCTCAACCGTCACCCAGCCGCGGGAACGCCCCAAGCGAACCAGAGAGCCGTAGCCGTTCTCAGTCACATCGTGAGAATGCCCGCCCCGGTGGTCTGAATCGGAGTCCTCCCAGGCCTGAAGCTCTCGCGCCTCGTCATCAGAATTTTCGGTTTCGTCGTCAAGATCGCCGTCGAAATCGTCATCGTTCGTTTTCATACTTGTTCCCAATCACTACAGGAAATCGAGTCCTTGCGGTATGCCGAAAGCAACATAAAAGGGACCGGCACAGCACAGGGCTGCTCCCGATTTCCAAAAGATTCTGTTTGCGGTCAGCTGCTCAGAGAAGGCATCAGGGACTCCGGCTCACAAATGCGTAGGCAAAAAAGGCGCACTGGCAGGAACTGCGGTACAGGCACGACTTGCCCTATCCGACCTGCCCGGTCAATATATCTTGTTTCAGTTGAATTATTTGCAACGCTCTGGAGGGAATTCCTCTGATGATCAGCTCTGCAACCTTCTCGGGCTGACCAGTCCTCACACTGTTTCCGGTTTTCTGCTGACCGCTGCCGGCTGCCGCTGTACTGATAGAAATTCTTTCGGACGGCCACAACGGGTCCGGGGCTTTTTTCACCTGCCATACGTTTCAGTACATCCGCGGGCAAAAGCAGCGTGCCCGAAAAACGGAAAGACAGTTAACGTACCACACCCCCCTTAAATTTGCAAGTGATTTCGCCTCCTCCATTCGGACGACAGCGCCCGCAGACCGTGCCCAGAGCGCGTTCCGGTGCGCCAGACAAAAGAGGCCCTCCCGGGTGCGGTCACGCCGGGAGGGCCTGGTGGTTTGAGGTTTCAGTCAGACTGCGGTATCAGTCCTTGTGATCGGGCACAATAAAGCTTCTGAGCTTGTCGGCACGGGACGGATGGCGCAGCTTGCGCAGAGCCTTGGTTTCGATCTGACGGATACGTTCACGGGTCACATCAAACTGCTTGCCCACTTCTTCGAGGGTATGGTCACTCTGCATTTCAATACCGAAACGCATGCGAAGCACCTTCGCCTCACGCGGGGACAGACTGTCGAGCACCTGCCGGACCGTCTCCTGCATGCTGTTGTTATGAATCGCTTCACTCGGCAGCTCGGTCTGCGTATCCTCGAGGAAGTCTCCAAGATGCGAATCGTCATCGTCCCCGATCGGCGTTTCCATCGAAATCGGTTCCTTGGCAATACGCATGATCTTGAGAATCTTCTCCTCAGGCGTATCCATCAGCTTGGCAAGCATGCGGGAATCCGGTTCCACACCGGTTTCCTGCAGTACCTGACGGGTAATGCGGTTCATACGGTTGATAGTTTCAATCATGTGAACCGGAATACGGATCGTACGCGCCTGGTCGGCAATCGAACGGGTAATGGCCTGACGGATCCACCACGTGGCGTAGGTGGAGAACTTGTAGCCGCGGCGGTATTCGAACTTGTCGACCGCCTTCATCAGCCCGACGTTACCTTCCTGAATCAGGTCAAGGAACTGCAGACCGCGGTTGGTGTACTTCTTCGCAATCGAGATCACCAGACGCAGGTTCGCCTCCGTCATTTCCCGCTTGGCATTGCGCGCCTGTGCCTCACCGGCGGTCATCTGACGGTAGATCTCAAAGAGCTCCTTGAGTTTCATCGAGCAGCGCTCTTCAATCAGTCCGACCTGACGCACCGCCTCTTCAACGGTCGGGCGCAGATACTCTTCTTTTTCCTTGAGTTTCGGGAAGGCGGCAACAGCGTCATCAAACCAGGAGATATCCGCACCGCGCTCTTCAAACTGTTCGATAAACCACTTGCGCTCCAGACCGTTACGGCGCACCAGTTCCTCGTAGAGCATCTTCTGGTGCTGACGCACCTCTTCAACGGTGGCACGCAGCACATCACAGAGCTTGTCAGCGGTCTTTGCGTTAAAGCGCACGCTCATGAGCTCCTGCTGAATCGAGTCTTTGATTGCAACGAGCGACGGCGCATCGTAGCCCTCCCTGTCCGCCTTTTCACGCAGCTCCCTGAGCAGCGCTTCCACACGGTCAAAGATTTCGAGACTCTTTTCCTGGAGCACCTCAAGCTGACCGGCGGTCATGGCTGAGGCACCCATATCGGTTTCGTCATCATTGTGCGCGAGCACATTACCCATATCATCCGTGGTGACAATACCGTCAACCACATCATCGATAGGCATCGTGCCGGCACGGATCGCCTTTGCGTAGGCCAGGATTTCTGAAATCGTCACCGGGCAGCGTGAGATGGCGAGCACCATGTGCTTGAGGCCGTCTTCAATACGCTTGCTGATTTCAATTTCCTCTTCGCGCTTGAGCAGTTCCACGGAACCCATTTCGCGCATATAGATACGCACAGGATCCGTGGTGCGGCCGAACTCGGAGTCCACTGTCGAGTAGGCGGCTTCGACTTCCGCATCCGCATCATCTTCGCTTGCGACCGAGTCCGAGCCCATCAGAGCCAGGGTATCATCGTCGGGTGCCGTTTCGAAAACCTGAATGTTGAGGTTGCCGAGAATCTGCACAATAGAATCGATTGCATCATCATCGACAAGGCTCGTGGGCAGATTGTCGTTGATTTCCCCGTAGGTGACATAACCGCGCTCGCGACCCATGCGGATGAGCGAGAAGATCTTGCTGCGACGGTCTTCCGTGGATTCCTCCGCACCGCCGTAGCCGTGCAGCAGAGCCGCCTTCACATCACGCTCTTTGGCCTTTTTGGAGCGGCGCTGACGCTTGCGGGGCTGAGCCTCGGAGTCTTCACTCTCATCAGCACCGGTATCCTCATCCTCGGAATCGTCTTCAGACTCATCGATGTCGTCGATATCATCAATATCCGGCAGATCCTCGTAGTCCTCGTCAGACTCGTCACCGATGGCATCGAAATAATCGCTGTCACCGGCCTCGGCATCAAACTCGGCCAGATCATCATCCTCGTCACTGTCTTCAGTGCGGGCTTTGGCGGTTTTGGACGACTTCGACTTTGATTTGGACGCCTTTGTTTTTTTGCCGGCAGTACTCTTCGCCGCGCGGGTGGATTTTTTCTTCCCTGCAGCCTTTTCCTCTGATTTTTCCTCAGACTTTGCCGGTGCCTCTTCCTGAGTCTTTTCAGCATCAGCAGCTGTCTGCGCAGCAGTCACAGGTGCGGGCGCCGCTTCTGTCTGAGCCTGCTCGGCCTTGCGGCTGCGGCGGGTACGTTTTTTCTTCACCGGTTCCTGTGCGAGGATATCATCGGTCACAGGAGCGGTTTCAAGCACGGGTTCCGCTCTGGTGCGGGAGCGGCGCTTTTTCGGCGCAGCCGCAGCAGTCTCTGCCGGAGCTTCTTCAGCCACAGCCGGCGTTTTCGCAGCCTTGGTGCGCTTACGCTTGGCAGGTTGAGCCGATTCAGCACCGGCGTCAACAGTCACAGCGGCACTCTTGCGGGTCCGTTTGTGGGCGGGTTCAGGAGCTGCAGCAGTCTCAACGGCCGGCTCGGCCGGCGCTGCAGCAGATGTTTCTTCGGTTTTGCGCTTACGGGTGCGGGTGGCTTTAACCGGTGTCTCGGCATCAGTCTGAGCCGCCTCGGCGGCCTTTTTACGGGTACGTCGCGGTTTGGCCTCTGCACTCTGTACAGCAGCCGGCGCGGCCTCACTCACTGGGGATGCTTTTTTCCGGGAGGCTGTCTTGCGTGTGCGCTGGGCGGGTTTTTCCGCCTTTGCCTCAGGCTCCTGTGTCTCAACAGACAACGTCAGGCCCGACGTCTGCAGCGTTGCTTCAGCAGACGTTTTTTTTGCGCGCCCCTTCGACTTCTTGGGTGAAGGCGATTCCTCGTGCATCACTTCATCGGTTGCCTTCACTTTCTTCGTCGATTTCTTTTTCTCAGCCATACTTACCCTCAACTCTCACCCTGTACACAGCTGTCGTCAGAGCGGCAAGCGGTGTACAAAAGCGAATACCAGCCGCACTATCAGTGCTGCCGGTCCGTATTGCGGACAGACAGACCCCGCCCGTCCTGTTCATTTCACCAGATAAGGCGCAAGGACTCTGGCGAACGGCGTTCGTCACAGCCGTGCGCCCGGATGGTGATTCACAGGGATACCGTACGGGGATGGTGCGGCTCACAAAGACTTTTTGCTCTTCATTTTTCAGGGGAGAATCCGACAAAAAACGAACAGCAAAGCAGTCTCAATAAACAGCGTTGCCCGCCCTGTGCTGTGCCTTCAGAGGCACGAATATTTCAACAGTCTTTCACCTGTAACTATACGCTCCCTCAGCAGGGTTACCGGAAAACCAGCCGCGCCGGACCTATGTCCCTGATTTTGACCGGAATGTTTTTTAGTGTCTAAATGGGATAAGGCAGACTCTTCGGGAGAAGGGCAAAAATCGCTTTGCAAAAAGTTTTCCACACCCACTTGACAAATTTTTTAAGTGCGGTTAGGAAATTTTGCCATAAAAGAAACAACTTCTGTTGCTCACCTAATGGAAACACCTAATAGAAAATTCAGATTTTCTATGTTTTTTTTCTAAATCTGGGGGTTTCCCCTAACCGACCAGGGGCACATCAGGCGTTCGGTCACAGCAATAACGCCGTAAAGGGCCAGTCCGAGAAAGCTCATTCCGAGAATGGCAACAAACATACCGAGCACGTCTCCGAGTCCCCAGGCGTCCATAATGAGGTAGCCCAGTCCCGAGGTGGTGGCAAAGCTTTCCGCAAGAAAGAGCACCGCCATGGCCGTACCGGCTGCGACCTTCAGCGCGGTAAACAGCGACGGAAGCGCCGCGGGCACATACACGTGCCAGACCGCCTGACAGGGGGTGCCGCCCATGGAACGGAAGGCTTTCATATAGGCCGGATCAAGATTGAGAGCATCATCACGGATGATCACCAGGATCTGATATCCCACGGTGAGTCCGATCAGCAGAATACGGGAGGCATCACCGAGTCCGACCAGTGTGAAGAACACCGGCAGGAGAACAATCTTGGGCAGCGGAAAGGTGATAAAAAGCAGAGGACTGAGAAGTCTGTCCGCACGCGGGCAGTGTCCCATCCAGAGTCCTAGCGGGAAGGAAACCGCCACAGCAGTCATCAGCCCGACGGCAAGGCGCGCTGTGCTGATACCGACGGCCTGCCAGAACTCCGGCGTGCCAAGGGCAGCAGCAAATGCGCTCAGTGTGGTGGGCACCGCCGGCAGCAGTGCCTCGCCCATCGTCCAGGAACCGGCCTGCCAGAGCAGTCCCAGAGCGATCATTCCGAATGTGTAACGCAGAATCAGTCTGATCATTGTGGCTCTCTGTGACTCATCAGTTCATGGTGCACTGCGCGGACCGTTTCATCAAAGCGCACGCTATCGCGTGCCCTTGCATCGGGATCGGCACAGTAGGCTGGGTTTTCGAAGAAACGCGGACTGCGCTGATGGCTCTTCGGGAAGAGTATCAGGATGTGCGAGCCCAGAAATACCGCCTCACGGATATCGTGTGTGACAAAAATCATTGTTCCGGGCTGGGAGAAGCGCATACGGTGCAGATGATCCTGCAGCCTTTCGCGCAGCAGCGCATCGAGCGCCGAGAACGGCTCATCCATAAAAAGGACTTCAGGCCGGGAAATCAGTGACCGGCCGAGTGCAAGACGCTGGCTCTGACCGCCCGAGAGCTGAGAAGGGAAACGCCGCTCAAGACCGGCAAGTCCGAGACGCTCAATCATCTCGCTCACCCGGCTCTCACGTTCGGACTCCGGGCAGATCTCCGGATGCAGTTTAAACGGCAGGAGCAGGTTCTCCCTCACCCGCTTCCAGGGAAAGAGTCCCAGACGCTGCCACACAAACGAGGTGCGTCTGTGCGCGAGTGACACCTCACCGGCGCTGTCAGACCAGACAAGAGAACCGCTCAGTGCGGGATGAAGGCCGGCAAGTGTCGTCAGAAGCGTGGATTTCCCGCAGCCCGATTCACCGATAACAGCCAGAGAACCGCCGCCGGGCAGGCTGAAGGAGAGCGGAGAGAGAACCCCGACATCCCGGTAACCCACCAGAAGGGATTTCACATCGAGTGCTAGACCTGATTTATCAGACGGCATTGTCACCTTCATCCTTTTCTGTCCCCCCCAGTTAGGGGATGACTACGTCGCTGTAGGCCGGAACGGTATCGAGCATCTTATGCCCGATCATCCATTCGCCGACACGCTTGACCTCGGCCTCAGTGGGCAGCGGCGGCAGACCGTCGGCGGTCTTGAACAGCGAGAAGCGCAGCATCGTGTAGCTGCTCTCGAGCGGCTTGGGCAGCAGTCCCTTCTTCACCATCACACTACGGTACTCAGCCGGCGAAGCTTCAATGAGTTTTGCAGCATCGGAGACAGCCTTGCGGAAACTTTTCACCGTGTTTTCATCGATCGCTGTCTTCTTGAGCGCCACCACGGCGAGCGCTTCATTGAGGTTGCGGTCATCCCAGATGACCCGTCCGCCCTTTGCGGCAACAATGCTCACGAGCGGCTCGGGCAGCAGAGCGGTCGGCGTCTGATTCGAAAGAAGCATCTGCAGACGGATCGGAATCTGTTTGACCTCAAGGCGCTTGAGTGCATCGGCCTTCAGGGACTTCTCTTCGCTCATCCGGTCGAGCAGGTAGTCAATAATGGTGGCCGAGCTCATGGCGGTATCGGTGCCCTTGAGATCGGCGAGCGACTTGATCGATTCAGCTGCCCCGGGCGAGGTGACAAATGCGAAGTTGCGCTGTTCGGGGGTGGTGTGCGTCGTCGTGAGAATCACCGCCTGCGGAACGCCGCGGGCATTCTGGCTGAGCACATTCATCAGGTCGCCGAAGTGACCGTCAAGCTTGCCGGCACGCATGGCAGCACCGATTTCGAGCGCCGACTTGAACGGCACGATTTCAACATCGAGTCCGGCCTTCTTGAAGAGTCCCTGTTCCTGAGCTGTGTACAGCACGATCGAGTCGGCTGCGGGCAGTGCGCCGATACGCAACGCCTGTGCCTGTGCATCGAGTGCCATCAAAGAAAGAGCGCCCAGAAGGGCTCCTGCGAAGGTTTTTGTCAAACTCATCCGAGTAGTCTCCAAATCTAATCTACAGTTTTTAAGTCAATCATTTGCAGACCCGCAGTCTGCCGACGCCGAGGGTGTTTTTTTCTCACCGTCTAAGTGATTCTACCTGCATCGGCGAGGAATTTGGACACACTGATCTGATGACTTAGCCTCTCTGCGCAATACGGACTAGCAAAAAAGGTCAGTGCTGCTCAGTATCGTCAGGCCAGTCAATATCGGCTGCGGCATTCCAGCTGCCGTCCTCATCCGGGTCCGTATCAGCCATGTCCGGATCAGCCCACGGAATATCATCCTCAGGCAGCGGGCCGGCCGCCTCTGTATCTTCAGATCCCATGTCTGCCCAGGGGTTGTCTGCACTGCTGCGGTCTGCCCACGGATTCTCCGGCACAGGCGTATCCTCGAGCGGCTCCCAGGCGCTCTTTTGCACGGAGGCTGCCGTGCCTGCGGCGGCAGCCGCAGGCGCGAGATTCGCAATCGAGGGTGGTGCACCGACCGGTTTAGCACTCAGTGCCGTCCTGAAGTCGCGGGTGGTCTGCTCAGAGGCCGGCGACACCGGCGCCGGGGAGACCTCTCCGGGCGCACTCTGCTTTGGCGCAGGCTTGCGCACTGACTGCGGCGGCTCCTCTTCGGCAGCAGCTGCCGAACCGAAGAGATGCTCCTGCAGACTTCGCACCAGCGGATTGTCCGAAAGCACCAGTCCTGCACCCTGTTTCTGGGCACCGGTCGCTTTCTCCTGGATCTGTGAGCGCGCCTGCATATCAATTCTGCGGCGGTACTCGCGCTCATCGGCCATCACCTCTTCGAGAGCCTTACGCAACTCGGCGCGGCGCGTGATGAGCGGACGGGCCACCTCTTCGCTGAAATTGCCCTCCTCCACAGCCGCATCAATTCTCACCTTGATGCGCTCGAGCTCAAGCTCGATAAACGCACGCCGGATTTCCCGGGTGGCGGTTTCACGGGGCGTGTCAATAGAGAGCTCCTCGTTGAGCAGCTGCATGTAGTAGGGATAGGAGGCACTGTGTTCGAGCTGCTGCAGGAGCGGAGCGCAGGAGTGAATCGTTCCGCCGTTCTCGTCGGTGGACGCCTGCCAGACCTCCACAATACGCTGGGCTATTCCCTGATCGGCTCCGACAAACTCCTCTTCAATCTCATGACTGAACCGGTTGAGCAGCACCGGATAAGCGAGAAAACACTGCAGCATCCGCTCGCGGATATCCTTCACGCGGGCGCGCGCCACAACAGGCGTTCTCTCCGGGAAACCCGAACGCCAGCGGGAATTGCGGCTCCAGCCGCTCTGAGTACGCACAGGAGCGGGAACCGGTTTGACGAGTCCGTACTGGCGCTGAATCTCATCAGAGGTGAGACGTGTCACGCCGGCGATTTCCTTGATCACGGCAAGCTGCAGAATCGGCGCCTTCAGCATGGAGAGCACCAGAGGCCTGGCTTCGGCGACAACCTTGGCACGGTCATCGGCATACTGCAGCTCCTTGCCTTCAACAAGGATGTGTTTGAGAAACTGCGACAGCGTATAGGCCTTCTCAATCTGCGCTTCATACGCCTGAGGACCCTCAGCTTTGATCAGGCTGTCCGGATCGTGCTCGGGCGGCAGGATGATAAAACCTGCCTTCTGCATGTCCGTGATCACTGGCAGCGTCGCTTCGAGTGCACGGCGGGCCGCCTTGCGCCCGGCAGCATCTCCGTCAAAGGAGAAATACACGGTATCGGCGATTTTGAAAAGCTTATGAACGTGCTCGCTCGTAATCGAGGTTCCCAGGGCGGCCACCGCCTCGGTAAACCCGGCCTGCGAGAGCTGGATCACATCCATATAGCCTTCGCAGACGATCGCGCGTCCTTTCTGATGAATGGCCTCACGAGCCTCATAGAGCCCGTAGAGTTCACTGCCCTTGTGATAAATCGGGGTTTCGGGACTGTTGAGATACTTCGGCTGCTCGTCACCGTTCATGGTACGGGCACCGAACCCGATCACCTGTCCGCGAGGGTTGCGGATGGGGAACATGATGCGGCCGCGGAACGCGTCATAGCGGCGGTCGTTTTTCACATTCACCAGTCCCACATCAACGAGTTCCTTTGCCTCGTAACGGGCGCCGAAAAGACCTTTGAGCGAATGCCACTCATCGGGGGAATACCCGAGCGCAAAACGCCGGGCGGTCTCGGAGAGAATTGCACGGTTTTTGAGGTATTCGATAGCCCGGCTGCTGCGACTCAGCTCCGAGGTGTAAAACGCGGCCGCTTCGCTCATGTAATCCGTGAGGGTGCGGCTGCGCTCCAGGACCCTGGCTCTGGCAGGCGAACGGTCCTCGGGAACCACCATGCCGTAGAAGCCGGCGAGTTTTCTCACCGCATCAGGGAACTCCAGCCCCTCATAGGCCATCAGAAAACCGATGGCATTACCCGAGGCACCACAGCCGAAACATTTGTAGATCTGTTTGGTGGGGCTCACGGAAAACGAGGGGGTTTTCTCCTTGTGAAACGGGCAGCAGGCGGTGAGATTACGACCTGCCTTCTTCAGGCGGACATATCGCCCGACAACATCGGCGATATCCGCTCGATCAAGCAAATTCGTAATAAATCCCTCTGGAATCATATCCGCTCCGGCTCTGAGAAATCCCGTTAACAACTGACCAGCCCGTTGAGGCAGGACACAGACAATCTATTTTAACGCCCGCGGCGACAAATTAATACGCGGACACACTTTTTGAGCTCGCCACTGTGCAAACACAGGCGAAAAAAAGCCGCCCGAGGAGATTTTCCTTCAGGCGGCTTTTCTGCGTTAATTTGTGTCGTTACAGACGACACCCGCGAGCGATAAGTGCGTCGCGCGCAGACTGAACATCAGGCGCTCAAACGGGCTTTCACCAGAGCACTGACCTTGCCGAGATCCGCACGACCGGCGACCTTGGCTTTGACCAGACCCATGACTTTGCCCATAGCGGCCATCCCTGTCTGTCCGACTTCGGCGATCGCTTCATCAATGACAGCCATCACCTCGTCATCACTCAGAGCCTTCGGAAGATAAGCTTCCAGCACTCTGATTTCTGCAGCTTCCTTGTCGGCGAGGTCCTGACGGCCCCCGGCCACATACTGCTCAACAGAGTCACGACGCTGCTTAACCATTTTGGCAATCACTTGCAGCACGATAGCATCGTCGGCGTCAATCTGTTCGTCGACCTCACGCTGCTTAATCGCGGCAAGGAGCAAACGAATCGTGCTCAGACCAGCCGCATCATGCGCACGCATGGCAGTCTTCATATCTTCGCGGATTCTGTCCTTAATCATCACCATCCTTCGTGAGGGTAAATAGTCTTTAAATCATTTCCCGGCAGTGCATCGCACTGTCAGAAATAAGTGAGTGCGCTCAAACGGCACTCCTCTCCCCCTCGCACCCGGCGAGGAAGCATCTGCCACTGAATCAGTAGAGCTTCTTGGGGAGCATCATGCTGCGAAGGCGCTTGTAGTGGCGCTTGACAGCAGCAGCCTTCTTGCGCTTGCGTTCAGCGGTGGGCTTTTCGTAAAACTCACGGGCACGCAGTTCAGTAAGAAGACCGGACTTTTCGATGGTGCGCTTGAAGCGGCGGAGGGCAACTTCAAACGGTTCGTTTTCTTTAACGCGAATAGTAGGCATTAGGCACCTAACCTCAGTAAAAACATGTGATGACCCGGAAAACTGACAGACTTTCTCGGTCTGGTTCCGGGACAAGACCATAGAGAAAGCGGTTCAGGCAGAGGTACTTTCAAGAAACGCATGTCTGAAGGTACAGTACGAGAACACGTAAAAACGGGATTTTCTCACAAAACTGCTCCCTGAGGCAACACTAAAGGGAATTTTTTTTGTTCCGGCCGTCCTGCCGCGGTGAGTCGTGTTCCGGAGATTCTCCGCTTTTGCAGGTCTCTGCGGCTCTGCTCAGTGCTAAAATAGTAATTTTTCCTCACCTTCTCCTGCTGCATGCTCACTGTGCCCGAAGGCCGCAGCGGAGCATCTCTGCAGATTACTCATATGCTCGTTTTAGGTATTGAATCCTCCTGCGACGAAACCGGTGCCGCCCTGATTTCCGGAGAGGGGCTGCTCGCAGACGCCCTGCATTCTCAGATCGACATGCACAAAGCCTACGGCGGTGTGGTCCCTGAGCTTGCCAGCCGCGACCATATCCGGCGCGCCATCGTGCTTATCGATGAGGTCCTTGCCAAAGCCGGCAAAGTACGCTCGGACATTGATGCGATCGCCGTCACTGAAGGTCCCGGTCTTGCCGGCGCGCTGCTTGTCGGTAACTGTGTCGCTCACGCCATCGGCTGGGCACTCGACAAACCCGTGCTCGGGGTGCATCACCTCGAAGGACATCTGCTTGCCGCCCGTCTGGCCACTCCGGCTCCGGAATTCCCTTTCCTGGCGGTTCTGGTCTCAGGCGGACACACCCAGTTCATGCGGGTCGAGAAATTCGGAACCTATGAAATTCTCGGACAGACACTTGACGACGCAGCCGGCGAGGCTTTTGACAAAACCGCGCAGCTGCTCGGTCTGCCCTACCCCGGCGGTCCCGCTGTTTCGGCGCTTGCTGAAGAGGGACGGCCCGGTGTGATTGAGCTGGCACGTCCGATGATTCACTCGCACAACCTTGACATGAGCTTCTCGGGCCTCAAAACCAGCGTGCTCACTGCGGTGCAGCAGGCAGCCGATCCGGCTGATGAACAGTTCCGCCGGGACCTCGCCCGCGGCTTTGTCGATGCGGTGGTGGATGTACTCTCAACGAAGATGGTCAGCGCCATGAAGCAGACACGGCTCAAGAACGTGGTCGTCGCGGGCGGCGTATCCGCCAACAAACAGCTTCGCGCCCGGCTCACCGAAGAGATTGAACGCCGGCGCGGGAAAATCTTTTTCCCGCCGATGCGCCTGTGCACCGACAACGGTGCGATGATCGCCGCAGCCGGTCTTGCCCGTCTCGAGGCAATGAGTCAGGCAGAGCGAGACGCCCTGCTCAGGAACCGCTCTTTTGAAGTGCGTCCCCGCTGGGCGCTCGAATCGCTTTAAAGCGCCGGGAGACTCTGCGGCAAGCCGTGAGTCTCCTTTTCTTTTGTATTATTGTCGAGTCACATTTTCTTTTTTTGCAGGAGTTGCTCTTATGCTCCGTGATCCGCATTACACAGCCGACGCCATTGCCCGCTGGATTCGCAGCTACTTCGATCAGTCCCTGCCCGGGGCAAGTGCCGTGATCGGCATTTCGGGCGGCAAAGACAGTGCTGTTGTCGCCGCACTCTGTGTGAAAGCGCTGGGTAAAGAGCGCGTGATCGGCGTACTGATGCCCGACGGTGAGCAGAAGGATATCGCCGACAGCAGAGCGGTTGTAGAGCATCTCGGTATCCGTTCGATCTGCGTGGATATCTCGCCCTTCTCCCGTGCCTTCGCCGGCACGCTTCCCGCGGCAGAGGGTTTTGCCGAGGTAACCGGTCGCAGCGCGCTTGAGGGCGAGGCTGCCGTGAATTTTCCGGCCAGACTCCGTATGACCACCCTCTACGCCGTGGCACAGTCGCTGCCCGCGGGCGGTCTTGTGCTCAACACCTGCAACCTCTCGGAGGACTGGGTGGGCTACTCGACCAAATTCGGTGATGCGGCGGGCGATCTGAGTCCGCTCGCGCAGATCAGAGTCTCCGAAGTACGCGAGCTCGGCATTGCGCTCGGTCTGCCCGAACGGCTCGTCTACAAAACCCCTTCAGACGGTCTGAGCGGTCTCTCGGACGAGGCGAAGCTCGGCTTTACCTACGCCATGCTCGACGAGTATCTTGAGACAGGCGTCTGCCCCGACCCTGCTGTCAAGGCAAAAATCGACCGGCTGCATGCGGCCAATCTGCATAAACTCAACCCCATGCCGCATTTTGAAAAAACCGCCGAACATTAAACACACCGGACGCAAAAAAAGGATCTGACACGCAGATCCTTTTTTGTGTTTTCAGACCGAAAGCTTATCCTGTCAGGCCTTTTCAATGGCGCACTGAACCGGCTTCGCTCCGAGCACGTCTCTGAGAACGGCCGGATCGATCCCGACCTGATAGCCGCGGCGTCCGCCGTTGATGAAGATACGGTCCATTTCAAGAATCGTGCTCTCAACATAAACCGGCATCGTCTTGCGCGTGCCGAACGGACTGGTCCCGCCGACCATATAGCCCGAGTTGCGCTGAGCCTGATCAGGCTTGCAGGGGCTGACACTCTTGACACCGATCTGACGGGCCAGATTCTTGGTGGAAACGTCATTGTCGCCGTGCATCAGGATGACGAGCGGCTTGCCGTGTTCATCCTCCATGATGAGTGTCTTGACAACATGATGCGGGTCAATGCCGCACTCGCGTGCCGCCTGAAGCGCTCCGCCGTGCTCCTCGTATTCATAGGAGCGTTCCTCAAACGGAATCTTGTGCTGTTTGAGCCACTGGGTGGCCGGCGTCACACTCTGATGTTTTTCTTTTGCCATTTTTCCTTTTCTTCACTGTCAGTTTTTTGCAATGGCGACATTGTGCACCTGAGACAGCCTTCAGACAGCGATTCCGGCCCGGATGTTTGCGCTAGCGCAAAAAAAACGTCCGTTCCGGCAGCACAGTCAGCTGCTCTGACTCTGCTCGAGATCACTTTCCCAGAGTCCTTTCGGCAGCGGGAAGGCAACATTCTCCTCAACCCCCTCGAGTGCCACCGCCGGTTCGGCACCGCACTTCTCGATCAGGTAGTTCACCACGCCCTGCACAAGCTCTTCAGGGGCGGAAGCACCGGCAGTCACCCCGACGCTCGAGACTCCCTCAAACCAGGCCGGATCCACATGCTCGGCGGTATCCACCAGATAGGCGCGTGTGCCTTCACGTTCGGCAACTTCACGCAGGCGGTTTGAATTCGAAGACGTCGCCGAGCCGATCACCAGCACCAGATCCACCCCGGAGCGCACGAGCTGCTTGACTGCCTCCTGACGGTTCTGGGTGGCATAGCAGATGTCCTGCTGTTTGGGCTCGTGGATGAGCGGAAAACGCTTTCTGAGCGCCTGAATCATGTCATGACTGTCATCGGCACTGATCGTCGTTTGCGTCACGTAAGCCAGACTGTCCTTGTCATCGTATGGGAGTCTGTTGATATCCTCGACCGTTTCAATAAGCTCGATCCCGTCCTTGACCTGTCCCATGGTTCCTTCCACTTCCGGATGGCCGGCATGACCGATCATGAGAATATGACGGCCGTCCTCACGCATGCGGCCCACCTCACGGTGAACCTTTGTCACGAGCGGGCAGGTGGCATCAAACACACGCAGTCCGCGCCGTGCAGCCTCCTCACTGACGGCACGCGGCACGCCGTGCGCGGAAAACACAACCGTTGCACCCGCAGGCACCTCAGAAAGGTTGTCGACAAACACGGCGCCCCGTTCGCGCAGATTGTTGACCACGGAGCGGTTGTGCACAATCTCGTGGCGGACATAAATCGGGGCACCGTAAATGGCAAGTGCACGTTCAACGATGGCAATGGCACGGGTGACACCTGCACAGAAGCCGCGGGGCTGGGCAAGGAGAATTTTCATAAGCGGTTCTCTCCGGGTTACTCCGGAATCAGACCCGGAGAAAAATAGCATTCATCAGACGCGCTCAGAGAAACGGCAGATTCTCTGCGCGGAAAATCAGTTCTTCTGATTGTACCTAAGTCAGCAGCCGGGAAAAAGTGAAAAAACCGGTCCCCGGTTTCCTGTCTGCATTGCGCAGGGCGTTCCGGGGGGCTTTCTGACGGGCACAGGCGGCCCGACAGGAGGCCCAAAACAACGGAGAAAACAAGACAAATGTGAAAAAAATTCCGTCTGAAAGCACACAAGCGGGAAAAAAATCGGTAGAATGCGCCTCACGCTTGAAATTTTCGGCTGACCTGATTCCCTGTACTGACACTGTGGGGCAATCGAGCCTGTTTGGCAATTAATTCGTCATTCAGGTGGCAGACGATGATCATTCTGGCGTATAATCTCATTCTTTCTGCGCTCGCGTGGCTTCCTTAAATGCGTTTGAGGTTTGAGCCTGCGAGATGTTTTTATTTCAAATTTTGACTGGAGTTAGAGATGGCACGAGTGTGTCAAGTCACCGGTAAGGCGCCGATGGTCGGCCATCACGTCTCGCACGCGAACAATAAAACAAAGCGTCGCTTCATGCCCAATCTGCAGTATCGCCGTTTCTGGGTTGAAAGTGAAAACCGTTGGGTTCGTCTGCGTTTGACGACGGCTGGCCTTCGCACGGTTGATAAGATTGGTATTGATGCTGTTCTGGCGGACCTTCGCGCCCGCGGCGAAATCTAATAGGAGTTCACCATGGCAAAAGGCGCACGCGAGAAGATTAAGCTCGAATCCACGGCCGGTACCGGTCACTTCTACACCACGACGAAGAACAAGAAGAATTCCTCTGGCAAGATGGAAATCTCCAAGTTCGACCCCGTGGCCCGTAAGCATGTGGTTTACAAGGAAACCAAGCTCAAGTAATTCGAGACTTGGATTTCATGCGAAAAAGCTCGGTTTCTGACCGGGCTTTTTGCTTTTTCGGGTGGCTGTTTTTCCGTGTAGTGAAACAGCACCGGCATCAAAAAAGCCGTCAGCGGTGTGAGACCGCGGACGGCTTTTTTTCAGGACTCAAAACCTGTATCAGTCTTTCATCAGCACGGCGGCAAAGAAGCCGTCAGTGTTGTGCACATGCGGGAGCATCTGGAAATAGTCTCCAAAACGTCCGGCAGCCTCGGGATCAAAGACGATGCCCTGCTGCGCGAGCACTTCCAGAGCCGGCACCACATGCCAGTCCGGATGTGCGGCGAGGAACGCCTCCACCACGTCTGTATTCTCGCGCTTGAGCATCGAGCAGGTGGCATAAACGAGACGTCCGCCCGACTTCACCAGCTTGGAGGCCTCCTCAAGCACATTCTTCTGAATGTCATTGATCCGGTCAAGCTCCTCGGGCGAAAGACGCCACTTGAGGTCAGGATTGCGGCGGAAGGTGCCCGTCCCGGTGCAGGGGGCGTCAACGAGCACACGGTCAAATTTGCCGTGCAGGCGCTTGACGCGATTATCCCTTTCATTGCGGATGGCCACCGGATGGACATTCGAGAGTCCCGCACGGCGCATGCGCGGCATCATGCCGTTGAGGCGCTTTTCATTGACATCGAACGCATACAGACGCCCCGTCGAGCGCATGAGCGCCCCCATGGCAAGCGTCTTGCCGCCGGCACCGGCGCAGAAGTCACAGATCATTTCACGACGGCGGGGCTGCATCAGACGGGCGATCAGCTGACTGCCCTCATCCTGCACATCCACCAGACCGTCTTTGTAGACCGGCCACTGGGTCAGTCCCGGCTTGGTCGGCAGACGGATGCCGTCCGGGCTGTACGGGGTGGCAAAAGCCTGCACACCGTTACGGGCGAGCTCGGCGAGCACATCCTCACGGCTGGCCTTCAACAGATTCACTCGCAGATCAAGCGGCGCGCCTTCGAGCATCGCCGGGTAGAGCACTGCCGTATCGTCGTACTGCTGCTCGAGCAGGTCGTAGAGCCACTGCGGCAGCTCTGCACGGACATGCGCGGGAGCCTCTTCGATCTTCGCTTCAAGAATATTCTTCAGCGGGCCGGCCTCCTGACCGATCGCGTTTTCAGGAAGCGCCTCAATGCCGTGCTGACGCGCAAGGGTGACAAGCGCGGCAAGACGCGGCGCACGATCAGGGCGCACCGGACGCATCGCCCAGCGGATCGAGGCATAGTGGCGCAGAGCGTAGTAGATACCCTCGGCAATCAGACCGCGGTCACGCATGCCAAGCTGGGGATTGCTCTTGAAAAAGAGTTTCATGAGCACATCGGCAGGACCGTCGAGCTTGAGAATCACCGTGAGGGCACGCGTCAGTTCATCAACGATCAGACTCGTGATGCGAACCTGACCGGGGTTGAGCGGAGCCATACGCTTTTCAGGCGTCGTTCTGCCTTTGGCAAAACCCTGACGGGCAGCCTCGCGCTGACGCTTGCTTGCGGCGCGCTGACGCTCCGTACGGTTGCTGTCATCACGTTCGGTGCGACGCGTTTTGGGGCGTCCGAAGACATGACGTTTCGGGAAAGCATTTTCAGCCATAGTTTTCTTTTCTCTATTTCAGGGGAGTGATGACCGGGCGGACCTTTCCGCTGACAGCCGGTTCACTCCGGGTTATCAGTTTCCGAGGATGGTGAGTTCGCGTGCGGTTTCATCGTCGCACACGCAGCGGCCGTCCTCAAGGCGGATGCGTCCTTCGACAAGAGCCTTCACACAACGCGGATACAGTTTGTGTTCAAGGGCCAGCCCGCGATGCGCCAGCGTATCGGGATCATCCGAGGGCAGCACCGGCACGATAGCCTGTCCGATGATGGCGCCGCCATCAAGCACGGGGCTCACAAAGTGCACGGTCGAACCGTGTACACGGCAGCCCGCGGCAATGGCACGCGCATGGGTATCGAGTCCGGGAAACAGCGGAAGGATGGCCGGATGAATATTGAGGATGCGCCCTTCGAAACGGCGGACAAACTTCTCCGTCAGAATACGCATGAAACCGGCCAGAACCACCACATCGGGGTTATACGACGCGACACGCTCAGCGAGCGCCTCATCAAAAGCCTCACGGGAGGCAAAAGCCTTGTGATCAATCGCCACCGCCTCAATCTGATTCGCACGGGCAGTCTCAAGTCCGGCCGCTTCGGGGCGGTTGCTGATCACTGCGGCAATCCGCGCTCCGGAGGTTTCCGGCCAATTTTCCTCGCGGGACGTGCGCAGAATCGCTTCAAAATTGCTGCCGCGGCCCGAGATCAAGATAACGATGTTTTTCACAAAGCCTCCTGTGCTTTGTCGTGAAGAGTTTCTGGCGGGCATTCCTGCCGGCTTTGCCGTGCGGGCACTGCAAAGTGCCGCTCCGGGCGCAGCCGGCGACGCCCAAGGTGGAATTGTCGCGCTCATTGTATCGTGTATTTCACCTAGACCGCGGGTTTTCTCTCAGAAATTCCGTATAATCAAAAATCAGTTTCTTTTTTTACCTTAACTGTCCTTGAAGCAATGCGAGTTTTCCGTGGTTTGCCCAATCCCCTGCTGAGACGCCCTTCGGCTGTTGCCATCGGCAACTTTGACGGCGTACACCTGGGACACCAGAGTCTGCTGGAGACGGTCTGCAAAGCTGCTCACGAGAGAGGTCTTGTGCCCAGCGTCGTGACCTTTGAACCTCACCCCAAAGACTACTTCGGACACGGCAGCTCGATCGCCCGCATCTCCACGCTTTACGACAAGGTGCTGCGCATTCTCGAAACAGGGATCGAACGTGTCTACATCCTCCCTTTCAATCACTCGCTTGCGAGTCTGAGTGCACAGGATTTCGTCACCAGAGTTCTCATTCAGGGACTTGAGGCCTACTGGGTAACCGTCGGAGAGAACTTCCGCTTCGGCAGCGACCGGTCGGGTTCCGTGGAAACACTCGAGCAGATGAGCAAGACGCATCCCTTCGAGCTCTACGTGCAGCCGCTGGTTTTCCATGCCGACAGCCGCATCAGCTCCACGCGTGTGCGCGAGGCACTCAAAGCGGGGGATCTGTTCGAGGCACATCAGATGCTGGGACGCCCCTACTCGATGACCGGCCGCGTGATTCACGGGGCGGAACTCGGTCGCACACTGGGTTTTCCCACCCTTAACATGGCCCCTATTCCGCCGGGATCTCATGCGCACCCTGCCGTCGACGGCATTTTTGCCGTGCGCGTGCGAGGGCTCTCGAGCGCGCCGCTCAACGCTGTTGCCAGTATCGGGGTCAAGCCCACGGTGGCCGCTGACGGGCGCTATCTGCTCGAGACCCATGTCTTTGACTGGAAAGGGGATGCTTACGGGCGCCTCATAGAGGTGGAATTTGTAGAACGCCTTCGCGGCGAGAAAAAGTTTTCCGGGCTCGAAGAACTTCGGGCCGCAATTGAATCCGACGCAAATCGTGCCCGCCGGATTCTTGGCTGTCCCCTGCCGGAGACGCCACAGTAAGCCGGTGTACGGCTTTACGCAGAGCACGCTGATTAATCAACTGAAGAGCCCGAGGGGGCCAGGAGATTCCTATGGCAAAAGATGCCACCGCGGCGGACAACGCCGATTCCAAGAAGTATCCCCTTAATCTGCCGGATACCCCTTTTCCCATGCGCGGTAACCTCGCTCAGCGCGAACCTGCCTGGATTAAAGCCTGGGAGGAATCGCATCTGTACGAACGAATTATTGAAGCCCGCCGCGACCTCAAGAAGTTTGTCCTTCATGACGGTCCTCCGTATGCCAACGGCGCCATTCACGTCGGCCACGCCGTGAACAAGATTCTCAAGGACATGATCGCCAAGGAAAAACTCCTTGAAGGATTTAACGCACCTTACGTTCCGGGCTGGGACTGCCACGGGATGCCGATTGAAGTGCAGATCGAAAAGCTGCACGGCAAGAACCTCCCTGTTGACCAGACGCAGCACCTTGCCCGCGAATACGCCATGGAGCAGAGCCTGCTGCAGCTGGCTGACTTCAAACGTCTGGGCGTGCTCGGTTTCTGGAACAATCCCTACCGCACGATGCGCTATGTCAACGAGGCTGAAGAAATCCGTGTGCTCAAGCGCATCATGGAAAAAGGCTTCGTGTACCGCGGTCTCAAACCGGTGAACTGGTGTTTTGACTGCCAGTCCGCCCTTGCTGAAGCTGAAGTGGAATATAAGGACGTTGACAGCTACACGATCGACGTGGCCTTTGAACTCGATGACAGCGACAGGGACCGTGTGAGCAAGGCCTTCGGTGCCGAACTCACCAAGCCCGTCTACGTGGTGATCTGGACAACAACGCCCTGGACGATCCCGTCCAACCAGGCTCTCAACGTTCATCCCGAACTTGAATACGCCCTCGTTGACATCGGTGACCGTCTGGTGATTCTGGCTGCAAGTCTGGTTGAAGAGTCACTCAAGCGCTTCGGCAAGACCGGCAGCGTGGTTGGCACCACCGCCGGTGTGAACCTTGATCATGTGAAGTTCCACCATCCGCTCTACAACCTTGAAGCCGGCTACCGCCGTCTCTCCCCGGTGTTCCTCGCCGAGTATGTGGACGCAAGCGCCGGTACGGGCATTGTGCACTCCGCACCCGCCTACGGTATGGACGACTTCATCTCCTGCAAGAACAACGGCTTTACCAACGACGACATCCTCACCCCGGTAACGGGTGACGGGACGTACTCGGCGGATCTGCCCCTTTTCGGCGGCATGAACATCTGGGCCGCCCAGCCCAAGATCTGCGAAGCACTCAATCTCGCAGGCAACCTGCTCAGCCAGGGCAAGATGAACCACAGCTACATGCACTGCTGGCGCCACAAGACGCCGCTCATCTACCGTGCAACGAATCAGTGGTTTGTTCGCATGGATGCGCCTGATGCCGATACCAGAAGCGTGATTCCGACGGACTTCAACGAATACACCCTGCGTGAGAAGGCCCTCGAAGGCGTCAAGAACACGAAGTTCTTCCCGGCCTGGGGTATCAACCGTCTTTATTCGATGATTGAAAACCGCCCCGACTGGTGCATCTCGCGTCAGCGCAACTGGGGTGTGCCGCTGCCCTTCTTTATGCACAAGGTCACGGGCGAACTCCATCCGGACACCCTCAAGATCATGGATCGTGTGATCGAAATGGTCGAGAAGGAAGGTATCGAAGCCTGGGCCCGCGCCAAGCCTGAGGATTTCCTCGGTGAAGAGGCAAAAGACTACGTGCGCTCGACGGACATTCTCGACGTGTGGTTTGACTCCGGTACGACCCACTGGACGGTGCTTCGCGGCAGTCACAAGGATGAGCTTGCCTTCCCGGCTGACCTCTATCTTGAAGGCTCCGACCAGCACCGCGGCTGGTTCCACTCCTCGCTGCTCACGAGCGTGATGCTCGACGGCCGTCCGCCTTATGACATGCTGCTCACCCACGGTTTCGTCGTGGACGAAAAGGGTGAAAAGATGTCCAAGTCCAAGGGCAACATCGTGCGTCCGCAGGAAATCAGCGAAAAATTCGGCGCTGAAATTCTCCGTCTCTGGGTGGGCTCAACCGACTACTCGGGCGAACTGCGTCTGGGTCAGACGATTCTCAAGCGCGTGGTGGAAAGCTACCGCCGTCTGCGTAACACGCTCCGGTTCCTGCTCGCCAACACGTCTGACTTCGATCCGGCCAAAGATATGCTCCCCATTGCCGAGCTTGCCGAACTTGACCGCTGGGCAGTCGCTTATACCGAACAGTTCCAGCAGCAGGTGCTCGCCGAATACAAGGAGTTCCGTTTCCACAATGTCTCGAACCTGCTTCAGACCTTTGCCTCAACGGACCTCGGCGGCTTCTACCTTGATGTGCTCAAGGACCGTCTGTACACGACAGCCCCTGACAGCAAGGCCCGCCGCTCGGCTCAGACGGCTCTGTATCTGATCACGAAGACGTTCCTGCGTCTGATCGCCCCGATCCTCTCGTTTACCGCTGAAGAGGCCTTTGCCATCTTCTCGCTCAACGAGATCGGTTCGATCTTCGCAGAAAAATTCGAGCCGCTGCCCGCAGTCGACAACGCTGAAGAACTGCTCGCCAAGTGGGCCCGCATCCGTGCCGTGCGCTCCGACCTGCAGAAGGCCATCGAAGAGCAGCGCGAACAGAACGCTCTGGGCTCCTCCCTGCAGGCGAACGCCCGCATTGAAGTGCCGCAGGATCTGTACAACGATCTCGCAAGCCTCGGCGATGAGCTGCGCTTTGTGATGATCGTCAGTGCTGTGGAACTCGTCAGAAGCGCTGATGATCAGACGCACCTCTGCGTGACGGTCTCGGGCGAACAGAAGTGCGCACGCTGCTGGCATTATGTGCCCGGTGTTGGCAGCAATGCCGAACACCCGACGCTGTGCCCGCGCTGCGTGAGCAACCTCTTCGGTGCCGGCGAAAAGCGTCTCTTTGCGTAACCGCTCTTACTGGGAGAAACACACTTTATGGCCTCAAACAACCGCAGTGCTGTCAACCGTGGCAAGTTTGCACTCTTCATGGTCTATGCCGGCCTCGTTTTCGGTCTGGATCAGTGGACGAAGTACTTCTTTGCCCATGCGTTTGAATGGGGCCAGGTGTCTCCCGTCTTCCCCGGTTTCAACCTTGTTCTGGCCATCAACCGGGGAGCGGCCTTTTCGTTTCTCTCGCAGGCGGGCGGATGGCAGCGCTGGCTGTTCAGCCTGATCGCAATCGCTGTGATCGTGGTGCTCTTGCGCCTGCTCTGGCGCCACAGCGCATATACGCTCTTCGGGCTTTCTCTGGCCTCGATTATCTCGGGTGCGCTGGGAAACCTTGTGGACCGTATGATGCGCGGCTATGTGATCGACTTTCTCGACTTCTACTGGAACGGCTATCACTGGCCCGCGTTTAACGTGGCCGACATTGCCATCTGTGCGGGAGCCGGACTGCTGATCCTTGATGAGGTGCTCGGGCTGCGCAACCGCCGAAAATAACGCAGACAAGTGATTTTCAAACCGCTCCGGCTTCTCAGCCGGGGCGGTTTTTTTGCCTGCACCATGGAGCTAAAGCGTTTGCGTGGCATTTTGCAACATTTTTATAAATGTAATGAATTGAGATAATCTATCGATATCTTTACAATAATACGAATCATTCACCGCTCCTCAGTAGCGCAACGCTAAATCCACGGAGTGGGCCTCGACAAACTCAAAAAAAAGGAAGCCCCACCACCTATGGAACACTCTCTGCCGCTTATTTCAACGCTGGTCATCGCCTTTACCCTCGCCCTGATCTTCGGTTTTATCGCCGAACGTTTTTTCCGTTCTCCCCCGCTTGTCGGCTATCTGCTTGCCGGTATTGCCGCCGGGAAATACACGCCCGGCGTGTATGCGGATCCGGCGCTTGCGAGCCAGCTCTCTGAAATCGGCGTCATGCTTCTGATGTTCGGTGTCGGGCTGCATTTCTCTTTCAAGGATCTGCTCAAAGTCAAAGGCATTGCAGTGTCAGGAGCCGTTCTGCAGATGTTTTTCGCCACCCTGCTCGGCGGACTGGCTGCACACTTTTTCTGGGACTGGAACTGGGGGCGGGCGCTCGTTCTCGGTCTGTGTCTCTCGTGCGCTTCCACCGTCGTGCTGATCAAGGCGCTGGAGGTGCGCGGTATTCTCAACTCGATGGACGGGCAGATTGCCGTTGGCTGGCTGGTTGTCGAGGATATTGCCACCGTGCTCATCCTGGTGCTGCTGCCGGTGATCGCCGGACTCACCCGTGCCGAACCCGGCACGGTTGTCACCGCACGTGATGTGCTCTGGCAGATCGGGCTCACCATTTTCAATGTGAGCGCCTTTGTTGCCACCATGCTTGTCGCCGGCAAGCGTGTCCTGCCGTGGGCACTGCGTGAAATTGCCAGAACAGGCTCGCGCGAACTCTTCACGCTGTTCATTCTGGCGATTGCTGTGGGTGTTGCCTACGGTGCATCGGAGATTTTTCACGTCAGCTTCGCACTCGGCGCGTTCTTCGCCGGAGCCGTGATGCGCGAATCGAGTTTCTCACACCGCGCAGCCACCGAGACACTGCCGTTTCAGGATGCCTTTTCGGTGCTGTTTTTCGTCGGTGTGGGCATGCTCTTTGACTGGCACATCCTCATCGAGGCGCCGCTGCATGTGCTCACCGTTCTGCTCATTATTCTGCTCGGCAAATCCGCGGTGGCCTTCTCGCTCGTGCACCTGATGAAGTACCCTCTGCACACGTCACTTACTGTGAGCGCCGCGCTTGCCCAGATCGGGGAATTCTCCTTTATTCTGGTCGTGCAGGCGCAGACACTCAATCTTGCTGATGACTATGTGCTTAACCTCATTGTGGGTGCCGCCATTCTCTCGATTGCCCTCAACCCGGTGGTCTTCTACCTCATTCCGAAGATCAAGGAAGCGATGATAAAGCGCTGGAGCTGGGTACAGGAGGCGAGCCGTCGCGAGGGTCCCTTCAAGGTGCTCACCGAAGAGGCGCATAGCAAAAGTGCCGAACCGGTTGTGGTCATCGGAGACAGCCGCTCCTGTCTCTTTCTCGTGCGCACACTCGCCACGGGTGGTGTGCCGGTCGTGGCGGTTGTGCCGCATCAGGACATTGCCGATCAGCTCGACGCGGAGGATTTCAGTGTGATTGTCGGCTCGGCCACCGACCCGCAGACACTGATGAATGCACGGGTGCTCCATGCCCGGCAGCTCATTCTCTTTGGCAACACAACCGAGGCGCTGCGCGTGGTGGAAATTACGCATACACTCAACCGGGATCTGCCGATCACAGTCGTCGGCAAGGATCCCGCCTTGTGGGAGGAGCTGCCTCAGCAGCCCAACCTCTCCTTTATCAATGCCCGTGAGGCGGCAATGCTGGCAACGGCTGACGCTGTGCGTTATGCACTCAGACACGGCAAGCCGGCAGGCAAACCGATCGGCAAGGTTCTCAAACAGGCCGATGCCGCAGAGTAATGCGGTTTCCTGCGGGAGGTATTCCGTGCTGCCGGTGGGACGCCCGGTGGCAAAACCGCTATACTCAGCCTTAACGTTAACCGAATAAAGTGTCCTGCCCTTCCGGGCGGGACGCTGCAGAGCTATGTCAGAAAATCACCTCAAACGCATCACACTCACCCTCACGGGCGGCATCGCCCTTTACAAGGCCTGCGAAGTGGTGCGTGCTCTCAAACACGAGGGCTATGACGTGCACGTTGCGATGACCGCTCATGCGACCGAGTTTGTCAGCGCACTCACCTTTGAGACGCTTTCGGGCAATCCGGTCGCCCTCACCGAATGGCATCATGACGGTCATGGCGGCATGCCGCATATCGACATCAACCAGCAGACCGACCTGCTTGTCGTGATGCCCGCCACGGCCAATATCATTGCCAAGGCGGCCCGCGGCATCGCCGACGACCTGGTCTCCACCCTGATTCTTGCGCACCGCTCCCCGGTGATGATCGTGCCTGCCATGAACCGGTATATGTGGGCCAATCCCGCCACTCAGCGCAATGTCGCTCTGCTCAAAAGCGACGGCATTGTGTTTGCCGGCCCCGATGAAGGGGAACAGGCCTGCGGGGACACCGGCTACGGCCGGATGATCCCTGTGGAGGCGATTCTGGAGAAAATCCGCACCTTCGGCACGCCAAAATCACTCGAGGGGCGCCATATTCTCATCACCGCCGGTCCCACCTACGAGCCCATCGACGATGTGCGCGGCATTACCAACCGCAGCTCTGGCAAACAGGGTTATGCCCTGGCCCGCGAAGCACTTGCCCGCGGCGCCCGTGTGACACTCATCTCCGGGCCCGTGGCACTTTCCACACCTTACGGTGCAAAACGCATTGACGTGCAGAGTGCACGTGACATGCTTGCGGCCGTCACCGGTGTGCTTGACACCGATCCGGCCGACGTGTTCATCGGTGTGGCTGCCGTGGCGGACTGGCGGGTGGAAAACGCCGTAGAGGGGAAAATCAAGAAAAACGGAGCTCTCCCGCAGCTCAGCCTGGTGGAGAATCCGGATATCCTCAGCACGGTTGCCGCGCGCCCGGACGCCCCGCTCATTGTCGGGTTTGCAGCGGAAGCTGCCGATATCGAGCGCTATGCCCGTGAGAAATGCCTCAGAAAAGGCTGTGCATTTGTTGTCGCCAACGAAGCCAGACATGCACTGGGCAGTGACTATAATAGTGTCCTTTTAGTAGAGCCGGAACACACTGAGAGCATTGCTCTGAGTGAGAAAAACAGTATTGCCCGCGCAATTCTCGAGAAAGCGGCTCACCTTTTAGCGAGCAAATGATGCCCCTGAAAATCGATTTGAAAGTGCTCGATGAGCGTATCCGCGAACATCTTCCGAAGCATGCGACTGCCGGCTCCGCCGGGATGGATCTGCGTGCGCTGCTCGATGAACCGGTCACCATCAACCCGGGCGAGACCGTGCTGATTCACACCGGTATTGCCATTCATGTGGCTGATCCCCGCTACGCCGCTGTCATTCTTCCCCGTTCCGGTCTCGGACACAAAAAGGGAATCGTTCTCGGCAATCTCGTCGGTCTGATTGACTCCGACTATCAGGGCGAGCTGATGATCTCGACCTGGAACCGCGGCAGCGAGCCCTTTGTGCTTGAACCCTTTGAACGCCTTGCCCAGCTTGTCATCATTCCCGTGATGCAGGCCGAGTTCAATGTCGTCGAAGCGTTTGACGTCTCGGAACGCGGAACGGGCGGGTTCGGCTCGACCGGCAAACAGTAAGCTCACCGCAGAGAGCCGCTCTCGCATTTCGGCAGCACGCCTGAGAAAAATGCCCGCAGTCCGTCTTCTGACAGGCTGCGGGCAGTCGTTTTCACTTCTGCAGAGCAATCAGCGCTCGCCTTCGAAATCCTCTTCGTAGAGCTCATCGTCCTCATCATCACCGAAGAGCACCTCATCGAGCTCCTGATGGTCCTCTTCGCTCAGACCGTCACGCTGGTCATCAGCAAGACTGTTTCCGGGTTCGAGCATAAAGACCGGACGGCGGTCGGAGAAGAACGTGATCTTCACCTTGCATTTATCCGCATCCTCATAAAACGGAATGCTGTTGGCAAGCAGACCGGCGCCGCTCAGGCGGTCGGCATCGGGGGTCTGAAAAGCCTCAAGGTAGGCATCATGTACCGCACGGCTCACCTCCACCCAGCAGCCCCAGGTGAAGCCGCCGTCAGTGTATGAGAGAGGCACCTCGATCACACCGAACACGTAGTAGCTGCCGTCCATACTGGCAAAATCCTCTGTGAACCGGGCACCATGCCGGTAGCGCTCAAGCGGATCCAGCATCCAGATGCTGTCGGGCAGTTTCATCTGAATATCACGGCAAAGTTCAGCAGTATCTGTCATGGGATGTCTTCTCCAGTGTGGAAGAAAGGCTCACCCGTTGCGGAGCCCATTTACTGATTATAGGTGCAACCGGCGTTTTGGCGGGCTTTGTCGTCTGAAAACATCTCAGACGTGCCGCACAGCGACAAAAAAAGGAGGTCCCGGAGGACCTCCATTTTCCGCTTCCCGCGAAAGCGGACACTGCGGTCCGCTCCGGACGGGAGAGTCGGTCTCAGGATCAGAAGAAGCCGCGCTTTTCTTCAGAGAGCGAAATGTAGATGTTCTTCGCCTGAGAGTAGTGCGCAAGCATCATCTTGTGGGTTTCACGACCGATACCGGACTTCTTGTAGCCGCCGAACGGGGCATGAGCCGGCAGTTCGTTGTAGGTGTTGACCCACATACGACCCGTACGGACAGCGTTGGCAACACGCAGTGCACGGTTGATGTCACGCGTCCAGACAGCGCCGCCGAGACCGTATTCGGAGTCGTTGGCCATCTTGATGACGTCTTCTTCGGTCTTGAACTTGATCACCACAGCCACCGGCCCGAAGATTTCCTCACGGGCAACCGTCGCATCGTTGTCAGCGGCGATCAGCGTCGGCTGCATGAAGGCACCCTTGTCGGAGGCGGGCTTGCCGCCGGCGATAACCTTGAAGCCTTCCTTCTGGGCGAGTTCCACATAGCTCATGATCTTGTTGAGCTGGCGGACATTGACCTGGGCACCGACCTGCGTGGACATGTCGAGCGGATCGCCGACTTTGACCTTCGAGAAGGCTTCGCCGAGCTTGCTGACGAATTCGTCATAGATGCCTTCCTGCACGAAGATGCGGGAACCGGCGCAGCAGACCTGACCCTGGTTGAAGAGGATGCCGATCTGGGCACCTTCAATGGCCTTGTCCATCTGAGCATCATCAAAGATGATGTTGGCAGACTTGCCACCGAGTTCGAGCGTGGCCGGGATCAGACGCTTGGCAGCGGCTTCGGCAACGTTGTAACCGATTTCGGTCGAACCCGTGAAGGCGAGTTTGTCAAAGCCCGGGTTATCGAGCATGGCCTGACCGGACTGCGAACCGCGGCCGGTAATGACATTGACAACACCCTTCGGAAGCACCTGAGCCATCAGCTTGACCATTTCATTGAGGCTCAGCGGGGTGGCCGAGGAGCTCTTGATCACGACCGTGTTACCGGCAGCGAGTGCAGGTGCGAGCTTCCAGGCAGCCATCAGAATCGGGAAGTTCCAGGGAATAATCTGGCCCACAACACCAATCGGTTCATGGAGCACGATGCTCATCGTGTTCTTGTCGATCATCGTGGCGGTACCTTCTTCGGCACGGATGGCGCCGGCGAAGTAACGGAAGTGGTCAACCGTCAGCGGCAGGTCGACGAGCGTGGTTTCACGCAGGGGCTTGCCGTTGTCCATCGTTTCGATACGGGCGAGGCGGTCGAGATTGGCTTCAATCAGATCGGCAATCTTGAGCAGCAGATTGGCTCGATCCTGAACACTCGTCTGGCTCCATGCGGGGAAGGCGGCGCGGGCGGCCTGAACGGCACGTTCAACGTCAGCAGCGGAAGCATCGGCACAATCGGCAAGCTTTTCTCCGGTAGCGGGGTTGAACGTCTCAAAGGTCTTGCCGCCTTCGGCATCAACCCATTCGCCGTTAATGAAAAGGCCGTATTTCTTGTCGATGAGATTCATCTCTAACTCCTTCACTTTTATACGTACAGGTACTGATTTTTGTCGTGAGCTATTCATCAGCACCGGATTATTGAACCATCCTATTAACTTCTATCGTGTGATAGTAAGTTTAAGTTAATTCAGAGTCTAGCACTCGGGTTTTGATCTGTCTGTAGTTTTGTCGATCTAAAGCCTAAGAGGTAAGTGTTTTTACATACCGGCAGAAAGTCATCCGATAAATGCCGGAAATATCACTTTTTCTCCTGCTATTTCAACAGGTTGCGTATTCCCTGAGAGAAACCGTCAATCGGCTTGCACAACGCGAAGCCGCCATTTTCGCTTCTGCTTTGTAGTGATTTTTTACGTCTTTGGGCTCAAAAGCCGTCTTTAGAGTGCAAAAAACAGGAAATCTGTATACAGACAGACTGCCCCGGTATCAAGACACACGCAAAAATCCCTGTGCCACAAGGCTTTTAAGTATTTTTCAGCGGCTGGAAAAATTTTTACCTTCTCTAAGCATAACTACGTAAGTTTAAGGCTATCTTAAAAAAGTATGCCGGAGGCTCGTGACAACTATATGATATTTAGTCGTTTTTGAAACAAAAAGTCAGCCCCGGAACTGCGGCATGCCGTTCCGGGGCAAAAAAGGAGATTCAATTTAAGTTAATCTGAGGCCGGCCGGTCATCCGGTCAGTTTGAAGAAAAGCTGAATTTAACCTCCTCATCAGCGTAATCAATATCCACATGTCCGCCGTTTTTCAGCTCGCCGAAAAGCAGCGCATCAGCAAGCCCCTGGCGGATCTTCCCGTCGATAAGCCGGCGCATCGGGCGCGCGCCCATACTCGGTTCAAACCCCTTTGTCTGCAGGAACGCTTTGAGTTCCTCGCTGTAGGAGACAGTCACGTTACGTGCCTTGAGCTGCTGCGTGAGCTCGTCAAGGAACTTGTCAATGACAAGGCGGATGGTAGCCGCGGAGAGCGGCGAGAACTGCACTATGCGGTCAAAGCGGTTGCGGAACTCGGGGGTGAACACCTGCTTGAGAGCGGCGTTGAAATCCCCGGCGGTGTTCATTGCACCGAACCCGATGCTCAGACGCTCGCTTTCTCTGGCCCCCACATTGCTCGTCATGATCAGAATCACGTTGCGGAAATCCGCCTCGCGTCCCGCACCGTCTGTCAGCTTGCCGTGGTCCATTACCTGCAGCAGCAGGTTAAAGAGCGTCGGATGGGCTTTTTCAATCTCATCGAGCAGGACCACCGAATACGGGTTTTTGGTCACCTGTTCCGTCAGCTGTCCGCCCTCTCCGTAGCCTACATACCCTGCAGGCGAACCGATGAGACGGCTCACGGTGAAGGATTCTGAAAATTCAGACATATCAAAGCGAAGCAGCGGCACATTAAGCGATTTCGCCAGCTGACGGGCCACCTCGGTCTTGCCGACCCCGGTCGGACCGGTAAAGAGGAATGAGCCCATCGGACGCTCCCCGCTCACAAGTCCGGAGCGGGAAACCTTGATGGCGCTCACAAGCGCATCAATCGCTGTATCCTGCCCGAAAACACGTGCACGCAGTTCCCGGTCGAGATTTTCAATTCCGCTTTCCTCGGCAATATAAACCTGATCAACCGGCAGACGGGCAATGTTGGCCACGACCGCCGGCAGACCGGCGGTGCCGACCTCAAGGAGCTCTTCGCTCTCGGAGGACTTTCCCTCCTTTTCATGTTCAAGACGTTCCCGTGCAGCCAGCTGATCGATCACGTCCACGGCCACATCAGGCATGCTGCGGTCAACGATAAAACGCGTCGCAAGCTTTACTGCCTCTCTGACAACGCCCTCACCGTAATGCACACGATGGAACTCCTCATACCTGCCCTTGAGCCCTTCGATGACCTTCACGGCCTCCTCTTCGGAGAGCGGTTTGAGCTCGACACTCTGCACGTAATGCTTCATCGCATCGGAAAGCCGCTGGCGCCACATCTTATGCGTGGTGGAAATCACCACCGGGATCTGAGCGTCTTCAAGCAGACGGCTCAGCGCATTGAGCTGCTCGGCACTGTTTTCCTCGTTGCCTTCGAGCATCGTGTGGACATTATCCAGAACGAGCAGTACGTGCGAAGTCTGATGCAGTGCGGCAATAATCGAGGCAAATTTTTCAGCAAATGCCCCGCGGTAGCGCGAAATAAGGGTTTCAACACGCAGTCTGAGCACACGGCAGCCCTTGAGAAACGCCGGCGCTTCGCCCTTCTGAATCCTCGTTGCAAGGCCGCCGATCAGCGCGGACTTACCGGAACCGGGATCCCCGAGCACAAGCACCTTGTTCTTGCGGCGGCACGACAGAATAAAGAACATCTGTTCGATTTCGTCCTCACGACCCACAAGCGGATCCATCATTCCGCGCTCAGCGAGACTGGTCAGATCGGTGGTGGTCTCAACGAGAATCTCCGGCAGACCGTTCTGCCTAGCATCACTGTCCGGGGACTGCTCAGAATTTTTAAGGAATTTGTTCACATCCACGTCTGGATGGTCGGAGACACTGCGCACACTGGTGATAAGAATTCCGAGCTTGCTTCCCAGATCGGAAACAAGCTTGTCGATCTCCTCTTCGTTGACATTTACCATCTCGGGAGCGTTTTCATCCGGAGGGTCGATTTTCGCCTTTTTCAGTCTCTCCAGAGGCAGAGCGACAGCCAGCGCCTCAGAATGAGCCCAGCTCATATCGCTGCAGATCTGCTGCCGGAGCGCTTCAATCTTCTCCTCGAGGGTGTCTTCTTCTATCCTGTGAGGCTGCCAGTGCTGGGTGAGGATGAACTGGGTCAACTCCGTCATGCTGTCGCGGGAAAACAGAAGATAGAACTGATCCCAGATTCTGTCCATTGCGCCGAGAACCGCTGCCGTGAAATCCTTATCCGCACCGGCCAGATCGGCAAGCCCCGGGAGGGTGGTGTCGAGAACGTGCATGGCGGAAATGTAGATCTTGCCCTCTTGTGTCAGTGCACGGTTTCTGAAAGCACTGAGAACTGTTTTCAAATAAAAAAACCGTGTAAACGGATCAAGATCATCAGCCGTGTAGTCGGACTTGCATTCTCCGCTCCGGAAAACAATCTGCGCGCCACAGCTTCTCAGATACGTCTCAATTTCCACACTCCAGGCGCGAGTGTCAATAGCATCCTGAACACAGAGGAACAAATACTCCACTCTGGTGATCAGCAAATCAATGAACAGCGGAAAGCGCGGCACTTCCGGCGGAAGTTGCGTGTTCAGATACGCCATTCTGGCAAATACAGCATCCAGATCCTGTTCAATATAGTAGTCTTTTTCCATACTCAATCCTAATCACCGTTCCTGAGGCACGCCTTCAGCAACTCTGCACTGCAGAGGGAAACCCGCACTCCGGGAAAGCTGAACCGTCATCTGTGCGCGCATCTGCGCCTCCTCCTGAGTGTCATACTGTCCGGCGAGGCCGACACCTTTGAGGTGCACATTCAGGGTGATTTCCTTCGCTTTTTCCGAGCTGTGGCCGAAAACGCGTATGAGCAGCGCCTCCACCCAGTCAAACGGCGTGACATCATCATTAATGAGCAGTACCAGCCATTTAGTGGCCGGTCTTTCAAGCTGCAGCTCCGCCTTTCGCGAGCCGGTACTCTTTTGAGAGCCTGTTCCCATCTGATCCTCTTAACGCAAACGGTTGTTTTTCAACTTCAGCTATAAGTCTACACGCTTGTGCCGGCAGGCGATTGCAAAAAAAGTCCCTGCGGCGTACTGAGCGCGTCAGGGACTTTTCAGGACGGGAGAGCGGCTTTAGAGAGCCTCTCCCGATGTTCTGTCAGCAGCCTGATCAGGCGGCAAACTGGGCAGCAACGAACTTCCAGTTCACGAGCTTGTCAAAGAACGCTTCGATGAACTTCGGACGGGCGTTGCGGTAGTCGACATAGTAGGCATGTTCCCACACGTCGATCGTGAGCAGCGGCTTGAGACCGTCGGTAAGCGGCGTGGCGGCATTGCTCGTGTTGACGATATCGAGCGTACCGTCAGCCTTTTTCACCAGCCAGGTCCAGCCGGAACCGAAGTTACCGGCAGCACTTGCCGTAAAGGCCTTGCGGAATTCGGCAAAGGAGCCCCACTTGGCATCGATGGCGGCTTTGAGCGCATCGCAGCAGGGTTCACCGCCGCCGTTGGGGGTAAGGCACTGCCAGAAGAAGCTGTGGTTGAAGACCTGAGCGGCGTTGTTGAACACACCACCCTTGGCGGTCTTGATGATTTCTTCAAGGCTCTTGCCTTCAAATTCCGTGCCGGCAATCAGGTTGTTGAGATTGTTGACGTAGGTCTGATGGTGCTTACCCCAGTGATATTCGAGCGTTTCACGGCTCATAGCGGGGGCAAGATCGTCCAGGCCGAAGGGAAGCTGGGGCAAAGTAAATTGGGACATCGTGCTTATCTCCAAAAAATTTTATTGATTGATATATTGTATCACAGTCAACTTTGCCATTGTCTTTACCTAAAATAACTATCTGTAATCCTACGTTTTAACTACCTTTTTGGAAGTGGTGCCGGTGACCTCTGCTGCAATATCCCCGTCCGAGAGCCGGATCGTGAGCGTGTCACCACGGCTGACATCACCGATACTCTCCACAACCCTGTCACCTTTATTCACAAGACTGAAGCCGCGCAGAAGCACTTTGTCCGGATCATACGCACACAGCGCATTGCAGAGTGCATTAAGACGGCTTTCACTGTGCGCGAGCACTCTGGGCACCTGCGTGCCGAGCGAGGCCGAGAGCCGTCTGAGCTGCTGCTCAGCTGCCGCCACCGTTTTTTCGGGCCGCTGCAGACGCTGTGCATACGCTGCAAGAACACTCTCACGGTGTTCGAGTCCGCCGGCCGTCAAAAGGCGCAGTGCATTGATGCCGGCGTCGAGCCGCTGCGCCTTCATCCCGATAACGCGCGGATAGATGGCCTCAAGACGGGAGGCCTGGGCGGTAAGCTCACGGGTTTTCATCAGGAGGTACGTCTCTGGACTGGCAAAGAGTTTTGCCGAGCGCTCAAAACGATTGCCGATACTTTCGAGTGCTGTTTCCGCACTTCTGCGCAGGCGGCTTTCCGCCCCCTCGAGCTGACCGGCAGAGATAACTAGCCGGTTTTCAATCTGCACTAGCTGCCGCTCCTGATAGTCGAGGGTCATTTCCGCTTCGTCGAAAATGCGCTGGAGCTCACTGCCGAGCGAGCGCGAAAACTCATCGAGCCGTTTTTCCCAGAACCGCCCGTCGTGACCGAGCTGCTCGGCGGCTGCTGTCGGCGTGGAGGCTCCGATATCCGCAGCGAGCTGTGCGAGCGTCTCATCCGTCTCGTGTCCGATCCCTGTCACCACCGGTGTACGCATAGCCGCCACAGCCCGCACAACGCGTTCGTCACTGAAGCAGAACAGATCCTCAAACGAACCGCCGCCGCGAACCAGCAGCACCGCGTCGGCGCCAAGCTCATCGGCACGTCTGAGCGCGCGGACAATCCCCGCCGGAGCCTCCTGCCCCTGCACCGGCGTCTCCACGAGCGTCATCCGAACCCACGGCATACGGCGTGCCATCGTGCGCCTGACGTCCTGATAGGCAGCCGCCTGAGCGCTTGTCACTACGGCAATCCGGCGGATAAAGGCGGGAAGCGTTTTTTTGCGTGCACTCTCAAACAGTCCCTCCTGGCGGAGCCTGTTCTTGAGCTGAAGATATGCCTCATACAGAGCACCCAGACCGGCAGGACGCCAGTTGGAGAGGCGGATCTGCAGATCGCCGCCTCTGATGTACACATCCGACTCGCCGAGAATCTCAATGCGGTCACCGTCACGGAACGAGGGTGGATTGCGCCGCTGGGCACCGGCAAAATAAACGCAGCGCACCTGTGCCGCGCCGTCCTTGAGCGTGAAATACACGTGCCCGGACGCATACGCGCGCGAGCAGTTGCTCACCTCGCCGGAAATCCACCAGCCGGTCATCTGCCCTTGGACCGCACGCTGGAGCCGTTCGAGCGCCGCGGCAACGCTGAGCACATTGGCGGCAGGGCGATCCGGTGCCACCGTCGTGCTGCGTTCCCTGTACGCAGGCTCGGGCCGGCGTGTCTGCGCCGAAAAAGCCGTGAGCGGACGCGGTTCGACAGAGCGTGTGACGCCGGGGATAAAACCGCCCGCGATGGCTTCATCGATATCCATCATGGGAATGTCATCAAAGAGATTGGGCGATTCAGACATATCAGGTGCTTCAGTAGGAGTTGATCTGAAAATGCTAGCACGGGCGGCCGCTCAGCGCAGCCCGTCCGTTGCGCAGAAACTGAGAAAAACATTATTTACAAGATATATGTAAAACAGGCAAAGGAAGTCACACATATAGTGTTTTCCGATTTTCAGCTCCCTCCTCTGGCGGTGGATAACTTTCCTCCGACTTATCCACAGGCTGAGTCACCGCGGCGGAGAACGCCCGGACAGCGCAAAAAAGCGGTTTTTCCGATTTCCCGGCGAAATTATCCCCGGCACGGCACAGATTGCCTAAAAAATAGGCAGAAAAAAGATTTTTTTGATTTTTGAAAGACTTACTCTGTTTTTCCCATACTTATCCACAAGTATACCCACACAAATTGGGGAAATTCCTTACAGCCTCTCCTCCGTCGGGCTTTCTCAAATACATATTTTTCCCCGTTTGTCAAGACCTATCACATAAAAGCGTCTAATTTATCCACAACCTTCGTAAAATCACCGATTTGTAAAGTTTTCCACACAAACGGGATCAGAATACGTTCTCTGAATTCGCTGTAGCCCTAGTGCCGCAAGCGTTTCAGAGAATACTTCAAAAGATTTCCAAAAGACGCTCAATCAGCGCTAAACGCCTGTGAGAGCTATAGAGGAGAAAGTTATCCACGAAGTTATTCACAGCCTGAGTGACTTCGCGTGGACAACCTTCCGGCACCGCGGACTTCCAAAAAAGCATCGCCCGCCATGTTTCACCGTGCGCAAAATATCGCTATCATTAATAGTCAGTGCTCGGACACTGAGACCGGTTAGTTCTTTTTTCACGGAATATGTCAGACAAACCACCACGACCTGTGCACTCGACCGAGTGCCTTTTCACACTTCCCGCTCATACCGTTGCGCTCCGCCGGGAGGTACGGCTATGAGTACACAGTCCCGACTTGAGAACTGGATTCACCGCCAGTGGGATCACTTCGGTCTCACGGCCGCTCTGCTGAGTCCCCTGTCTCTGCTTTTTTACGGCATTTCCCGCTCCCGTGCTCACCGCATGCTGCCTCAGAGGCTGCCTGTGCCCGTGGTTGTCGTCGGTAATATCTATGTCGGCGGTACAGGCAAAACGCCTGTCACGATTACGATTGTGCGTGAACTGAAAAAACGGGGCTGGCATCCGGGTATCATCTCGCGCGGCTTCGGCCGTCAGTCAGGCTCCGTTGAACTGGTTACCGGCACCAGCACAGCTGCTGAGGTCGGCGACGAACCGCTTCTGATTTATCAGGAAACCGGCGTGCCGGTTGCTGTCGGACGCCGCCGTTATGAAGCCGGCAAAGCGCTGCTTGCCGCCCATCCCGACATTGACGTCATTGTGAGCGATGACGGACTGCAGCACACGGCACTCGCCCGTGACTTTGAAATTGCTGTTGTCGGCACGCGCGGCCTCGGTAACGGTCTTGTGCTGCCGGCGGGTCCGCTCAGAGAGCCGCCCTCCAGGCTTGACCGTGTGGATGCCATCGTGCTTAACACCAGCAGCGAAGTGATCGTCAAGAGCCGCACCCCGCGATATGCCGCCTCGAGTACGTTCGGCGCCTGCCGTCAGCTCGCCACCGGCCGTACCTGCAGCATTGATGAACTCTCAGGACGCATCGCCGCGGAAAACCTCAAGGTGCTCTCGGCTGCAGGCATTGCCGCACCGGGCCGTTTCTTCGCCATGGTCCGCGCTCATGACATCGATGGTGCCACACTCGAGCTCGGTGACCACTTTGATTTCTCGAGCAACCCCTTCGCCGGACGCGACGAGGACATCATCCTCATCACCGGCAAGGATGCCGTGAAATGCCGCACCCACCCTGAGCTGAGCAAAGACGAGCGGCTCTGGGTTATTGAACTCGATATGCATCTCGACAGCTATCTGATCGACTCCATCGAGGAAACCATCCGTGAGGTGCGCAATCATCCCCGCCCGATACATCCGAAGCTCGCCTGAGAAAAAACGCCGGCCTTCCTGAGAAGACCGGCGTTTTCTTTCTGCTGTCAGTGCTCCTGGCGCGCCGCGTTAAGGTCATAGGCCTTTTCGTAGGAGGAGCCTTTGACCTTGAGCAGCCCCATCACCGTGTGGTAGAGGTTGTCGTGTGTGACCTTCTCTTTGCCGGCAATGCTTCTGAGCTGCTCGACATTGACGCCGTAGTTGCGGATAAAGTCTCCGGAGAACCACATTACCATCGGCACCTCAGTCTGCTCATCAGGCGCCATCCAGTACGGAGCGCCATGCAGGAACAAACCGTCCTCGCCAAGACTCTCCCCGTGGTCAGAGACATAGTAAAGCGCCGTATTGTAGCCCTTGGCCGCCCGCAGGCGTTCAATCAGGCCGGCAAGCACACGGTCGGTGTTACGCACACTGTTGTCGTAGGCAGCCACAATACTTTCGCGTGAGCAGCTGCTCAGGTCGGCATCACGGCACTCAGGCTGATAGAGCTTGTCCTCAGGACCCGAGCGCAGATAGTAGGCGGGGCCGTGCGCAGCCATCATGTGCAGGAACAGCACAGTCGGCCTGTCTGTTGTCAGATGCGTAATGGCGTTGTCAACCTCGGCAAAGAACGCGTCATCAAAACAGTCACCGCCCGGGCAGTATTTATCAACTTTGTTCACCTTGCGCTCAGGCACCTGGTAGGCCGCGCCTTTGCTGCCGGACTGGTTATCAATCCATTCAACTTTGAACCCCGCCCTCTGAAGAACCACCGGAAGCGGCTCCTCGCGCAGAATCTGGTCGCGGTCATAGCTGCGGCGCCCCGACCTGCTGAACATGCAGGGGACGGACACATCCGTACTCGTTCCACAGGCGTGGGCATCCGTGAAATTGATCAGATCCGGAATCTTGCTCAGCTGCGGATTCGTATCCTTAGTGTAGCCGTTCAGTGCCCAGTTCGCCGAGCGGGTGGTCTCACCCACAACGACCACAAACAGGGTCGGCGAGTCAGGGTGCACGGTCATTTCTGGCTTCTCATCAATGACCTCGCGCACCTTTCTGTCTCCAGGCGCTTCATCCTTGACCATGGTACGGATCGAGGAGTAGATCACATTAAAGGGAGCGATATAGTAGCGAAGCGCACGGTTGCCGCGGAAAAGACCTGCCGAATCCTGAAAGGTTGCCGCCACAAGCGCAACAGCGATCCCGACTGCCCCCAGTACAACCGCAACACCCTTGAGAAACCGCCAGCGCACAGTCCTGTCGGGTTTGCGAAGCATAACCGTCGCCGCAACAGGCGGCAGGGAAACAGCCAGAAAGAGCGAAACAGTTTTGAACGACAGATACCCTGTTGCCTCACGCACATCGGTGGCAATGACATTACGCATCATGTCCGCCGTTACCGGCACCCCGTAGAGCAGTGCGCCGCAGTAGGCACCCGCACCGGCGAGGGTCAGAACAATCATCAGAAGCTGGAACACCCTGTGCGGCAGAAATGCCAGCAGCCTGACAAATGCCACCGCCAGCAGCACAAAGACAGTGCCGAGCGCAAGAAAGAACGACCACTTGAAGTTGCCGTTATAAAAAGCGGCGGCACTCTGCCAGAGAGGCCAGTCAAAAACAATAGTCCACCAGAGTGCTGTAAACAGCAGGTACTTTTTCATGAGTTTTTCCGTTTGTTTAACGTAACGCGCAGAGAAAAAGCGCAACCGGGCACTACAGCCGCCCGGCTGCCCGCGTTCTGATTTCCTTCGGACGGAGCCAGAGCGCATATAGTAAAGCAGCCAGCGTCCAGTCGATCAGGAAACTCGCAATGGTATGTGACAAAAAGTGAGCGCCCTGAGAAACTCTCAGTATTGAGCAGAAAATACCGATCAGTAAAGCTGTTCCCAGCCAGAATAACGCTTTTTGGCGTGAGACATCACGCCAGGCGAAATAAAGCACAAAGAGACCGAACCCGGTGCCGGCATGACCTGCAGGCCAGCAGTTGCCCCGGACCCGGGTAAAGTGCAGAACAGGATCGAGTATCGGCTGCTCACCGCCAAAAGGCGTTGTAGACCAGGGACAGAATACGCCTGTGGTACGTTTGAGCCACCAGACGGCAAAAAGCGTCACCAGCAGACCGGTGATCACAAAGGCACTCCTGTGCACCTCAAGTGAGTTACCCGCGCGCACAGCCCGGAATACCAGAAACAGGTAAAAGAATGCGATAACGGCAGGAAATGCCTTGATGAGTTCATGCCCGAAAAATTCCAGCACAGGATGTCCCTGACCGACCCACTCACCGTTGAGCCAGAAGAGCTGACTCACCTGCAGGTCGAGTCCGTGCGGCGGGAATATGAGCAGCAGCACAAGACAGACAAACGGCATCCCGATATTGAACAGATACGAAAACGGTCTCACTGACAACTGATTATACGGCATGATGTTTTCCGGCTGATACAAAAACTGCACCACGCCGGCCGGCTCAACTGAAGTTGGCGCACCGCAGTTTATCCTGCGTGGCTGCATTCGCGCCAAATTTAACAGACCATCTGGTCGGTTGCGTAAATTTCCTGTAAAACAGGACGATAGGCGGATTTCTCACACAGAAATTCAAAAAGGCGGTTATCCTCACAGCTGAGGCGATTCCGCTATACTTTGGCTCATTCACAGAGAAACACTTTGATGCAAATATTTTCTGCCCACTGCGCCGGTATTGCCGGACAGACAGCCGGCAGAGCATCCGTTTCCTGCTGCTGTATTGACAATATTTCTTGATTTTTTGCTGCCTGCCGGCGACGACGGCAGGCTCACTGACGTCTATGAAACCCACCATTATTGATGCACTGGTCTGCCCGGTCTGCAAAGGAAACCTGCACAAGAGCACCGCGGGACGCGAGGAACTGATCTGCCACCGCTGTGCGCTCGCCTTCGAAATCCGCAACGATATCGCTGTTATGATCAAAGACCGTGCCCGTCCTCTGAGTGCTGAAGAGGTTGAACAGTGGCGTGAAAGCAGCACAAAAGTTGTCCAGCAATAAGGTTTGATCAACATGTCCGCCTTTACCGTTCTGATTCCCGCCCGTCTGAAGTCCACCCGTCTTCCGGGCAAACCCCTTGCCGATATCGCCGGCAAGCCGATGGTTGTCCGCGTTGCCGAACGTGCCCTTGCCGCCGGCGCCTCACGTGTGGTGGTTGCTCTTGATGACGCCTCAGTGGAGGCGGCCTGCCGCGTGCACGGCATTGAAACCATCATGACCAGACCGGATCATCTGACCGGTACCGACCGCCTCTCGGAAGCGGTCAGCAAGCTCGGTCTGCACGATGATGAGATCGTTGTCAATGTTCAGGGCGATGAACCGCTCATGCCTGTGGAGGTGATCCGCTCTGTTGCCGGTCTGCTCGCTGAGCGGGACTGTGCCATTGCCACCGCTGCGCATCCCATTACGGATATCGAAGCTTTTATGAATCCCAATGTTGTGAAAGTGGCACTTGACAGCGAAAGCTATGCGCTCACCTTCTCCAGAGCGCCGCTGCCCTACCCGCGCGATCATTTCCGGGATCAGAAACCCGGGCTGCCTGCGGATCTGCCGGCCTATCATCATCTCGGGATCTATGCCTACCGGGTCAAATTCCTCAAGCGTTTCCCCACGCTTGAACAGCCTCCGCTTGAGCGCTATGAAAGCCTCGAACAGCTCCGTGCCCTTTTCTACGGGGAGAGGATTGTCGTGAAGGTTCTCAACGAGGATCTCCCTGCCGGCGTTGACACGCCCGAGGATCTTGAGCGCGTGCGCGCGCACTTCTGCCGGCAGTAACCGGCTCACGAAAATCGCTCACCGATAATCAGAAAGGCGGACTGCGGTCCGCCTTTTCTACTTTTTTTCTAGGCATTTGGGCGAAATGACGCTAAAATGTGGCAGTCTATGCGTGAATCTGCTTGTCACAATCACGCACCGGACGCTTGATTCACCTGCGGATCTGTTGAGTACAGACCGGGCGGTCCCGGAGGTTATCCCCGGATCAAAGCGTCCCCTGTCAACCACTGAAATTCAAGTCATGGAGCTATTACTATGCGTCTTATTCTGATTGGGCCTCCCGGTGCAGGCAAAGGTACTCAGGCCAAATTCATCTGTGAAAAATTCGGTATTCCCCAGATTTCCACCGGTGACATGCTGCGTGCCGCTGTCAAAGCCGGCACACCGCTCGGTCTTGCCGCCAAAGCCATTATGGAAAAGGGTCAGCTCGTCAGCGACGACATCATCATCGGTCTGGTCAAGGACCGTCTGACGCAGCCTGATGCTGCCAACGGCGCCCTCTTCGACGGTTTCCCCCGCACCATTCCGCAGGCTCAGGCTCTGCAGGAAGCCGGTATCCCGATCGACTACGTCCTTGAGATTCAGGTGCCTGACGAGGAAATCGTTGAACGCATGTCCGGCCGCCGTGTTGATCCGGTCTCCGGCCGCACCTATCACATCAAATACAATCCGCCCAAAGTGGAAGGTAAGGACGACGTGACGGGTGATCCGCTCATTCAGCGTGATGACGACCGCGAAGAAGTGGTTCTCAACCGCCTGAAGGTCTACCATGATCAGACCGAAGCACTCGTCGGGTTCTACCGTGACCTCGCCGCGAGCGGCGACAAGAGCGCACCGAAGTATGTGTCCATCTCCGGACTCGGCGCCATTGATGCCATCACGGCCCGTGTGTTTGAGGCCCTGAAGTAATCTTCCGGTTCCTCTCCCGATTGTTTCTGCTCGTCTGAAACCGGTCCGGTTTCAGGCGGGCATTTTTTCTTGGAAGCGACTTTTTGTTGCCTGTTCAAAAAGTTTGAAAAGAGCAGTTTCAGCTGACACATTTGTCTTGCACAGACACAGAAAAGTCGTGTAAAAAGTTCTGTTGTACGTTCTGCCGTACCGGCGCGGATACCGCGCCCGGCAAGTCTGCTCATTTTTTGCGGAAAGGATTTTCACTATGTATCGACAGCTCACCAGGAAAGCCCTCCTGGGAACCATGGCAGTCGCCAGTCTGACCCTCGTTGCAGGGTGCAGTACAAACGGTTTCGGCGGCTTTGCCAACGCCAGCGGATTCACCAATGTCGGCGCCAGCGCGCCTCTTGCCCTGCCCTCCGCCGCCCGTATTGACATGCCGGCAATTCAGGCGCTCAGCGGACAGGGTATTTTCTATTTTGACGACAACAAGGCGGCACGCCTGTATGTGGTTGAAGACAAGGCCAGCCGCGACCAGTACCTCGTCAAGGAAAGCTTCGCTGACGGCGTGCCTCACGGCCTTCCCTGGGGCAACGGTGCTGAAGCGCTTCTTTATGAAGGTGTTGCCGTCAAACCCGAGAATATTCTTTACGCACAGACTGCCCGCGACGGACACCTTGTGGTGAGCTACGGCGATCACGCCGACATGAAGATCAATGTCAAGATCGAAGCCTATAACGTCGAAGGTCTCATGGTTCGTGACTTCCTGCGCACCCGCGGCAATCAGCCCACGCTCTCGGCCTCCTTCATCAATCCTCAGCTCAAATTCCCGAAAGGCTCGATTGCCTACGCCATGACACTCTGGGTGGATAAGGATGAGGTGCTGGTGCCGAACCTGAAAGGCTTCACCGGCACTGACTCCATTGCCGACTTCTCCAGACGTTTCTCCGCCAACACCCCCTACTGCCTGCGCTTTTTACCCGGCAATGTGGTCCAGCCGATGGCCATGGCCTTCAAGGATCCCATTACCCCCAAGGTGAGCAAGGTCAAAGGCAAGACGGTTGAAGAGGATCAGGACGGTCGTGTCCAGCTTTACGCAGCCAAAAAGAACACGGTTTTCTGCGGTCGCGAACGTAACGAGGAACTCGCCGATGCCAAATGGACACTCGGCAGTATCAACGGTACCCGCGTGCTCGAGTTTGACTTCCCGGGCAACGTACCCGCCGCCAGCTTCGGGATGACTGAAACCAACCGCCGCCATCTCGGCACCGGTGTGGCGGAAATGAAAGTCTCCGAAGGTCGTCAGCAGAGTACCCGTGTGGTGCCGGTCTATGTCTGGCACAAGGGTGCGCCCGTGCGTGACAGCCAGTTCCGCTTTAATGATGTTGCGGCAAAGACGCTTGAGGCCGCCCTCAATGAAGCTCAGCCCCTGCGCGCCAAATGGGAGGCTGCCAACGAGAACGACGTGATCCGCCGTGCCCGTGCGATCGATGCAGCCAACGCTCCCAAGGTCGTCAAGACGCTGCCGAGCAAGGCCAAAAAGTCCCGCTCCGCCGTCAAAAAAGCTGTGAAAAAGCAGCGCGCAAAGAAAAAGTAATCACCTTCCGGTGACACACTGAAAAATTCACCCCGGTCACTCACACAGAATGACCGGGGTGTTTTATTTGATGGCCTTTCAGATCCGTTCTCCGAACGTCTCCTGCCAGGCATACATCAGAATACCCGTGCCCTCAGCGGCGAGCAGCTTCGGATCTGAGAGAATCCGCCGCCACTGACGTGCGCCCGGCAGTCCCTGCATCAGTCCGATCATATGCCGTGCAACCGCCCGGATCGCCATGACATCATCGGCACAGTTTTCTCTGAGATACCCCGTCATCTTTTCAACGGCTTCAAACTGGGAGTGCACCGCTGGCTCAGTCTCACCGCAGAGTGCGGTATCCACCTGCGAAAGCAGCCAGGGGTTGTGATACGCGGCACGTCCGAGCATCACACCGTCCATCCCCGCTTCGATCAGTTCCGAACTCAGTGAGAGAGAGTCAATCCCTCCGTTGATCACAAAAACCGCATCAGGGAAGGCTTTTTTCAGTTCATACGCGAACTCGCGCCGCAGCGGAGGCACCTCACGGTTCTGCTTGGGCGAGAGACCTTTGAGCCAGGCCGAGCGTGTATGCACAATAAAGTGCCGGCAGCCGGCAGCGTAAACCGTACCGACAAAATCCTCCACAAAGGCAAAGTCCGAGCGGTCATCTACACCGATACGGTGCTTGACCGTGACCGGTTTGTCGGTCGCATCGCGCATTGCCCGCCATGCGGCAGCCACTGTCTGCGGCTCAAGCATCAGACACGCGCCAAAGCTGCCCTTCTGCACGCGCTCAGACGGACAGCCGCAGTTGAGGTTGTACTCGTCGTAACCGTACGCCTCGGCAATCCGTACAGAGGCGTTCAGATCGGCCGGATCAGAGCCCCCGAGCTGCAGAGCCACAGGATGCTCGCACTCAGAGAATCCGAGCAGTTTATCCCGGTCTCCATGCAGGATCGCCCCGGTTGTGACCATCTCGGAGTACAGGCGCGCACGTCTGCTGAGTGTTCTGTGAAACACGCGGCAGTGCCGGTCTGTCCAGTCAAGCATCGGTGCAACACAGAATAAAAAATCCTTTTTCTCTGAAGACATCTCAGTAGCAGTTATCGGTAGTGGTTACACAAAAAAGCCGGTCGCTTTGTGTTGGTACGGCCGGCTAAAAAACGTTCAGGCAAGCTGATCTCCGTCTACATATACCCAGGTGTCACCCGCCCGGGAGAAACGGCTGCGCTCTTTCATGACGATGGCGCCGCGGGAGGTCCGCGCCTTTGCAGTAAAAGTCACAGTGGCACTGTCACCGGACTCTGAACTCTCGTGCACGGTAAGCGAAATCCACTTCGGACGCGGCTCCCCGGGCTCAAAGAGCTGCTCAGGTCGTGTCTGTGCCGCCCAGGTCTTCAGAACGTACTCATCCAGACCGAGCGCATAGGCACTGTATCGCGAGCGCATCAGAGCCTCTGCCGAAGGTGCCGGCGCGCCCTGATGCAGCGGCGCGCAGCACGATTTGTACGGCAGTCCGCTCCCGCAGGGGCAGGGCCCTGCAGTGAGCGGCGCTTTTGCAGCTTTAGCCATTATTCACCGCTTTCACCGAACTCGTTCTGTTCGGCGCGGGCGGCACGCTTGCGTTCGTGCTCCTTGAGGTAGCGCTTGCGCAGGCGGATCGACTGCGGGGTGATTTCCACCAGTTCGTCGTCGTTGATGAATTCCACGGCGCTTTCAAGCGTGAGCTTGACCGGCGGCACCAGACGGATGGCTTCGTCGGTACCCGAAGCACGGATGTTGGTGAGCTGCTTGCCGCGGATCGGATTCACAACGATGTCATTGTCACGGGAGTGTTCACCGATAATCATCCCCTCATAGAGTTTGTCACCCGGGGAGACGAACAGACGGCCGCGTTCCTGAATCTTCCAGAGCGCGTAGGCCACAGCCTCACCGTCGTCCTGGGAGATAATCACGCCGCTGCGGCGTTCGCCGACATCACCGCGGCTGATGGGGCCGTAATCGTCAAACACGTGGCTCATAATGCCTGTGCCGCGGCACATCGTCAGGAACATGCTCTGGAAACCGATCAGGCCGCGGGCCGGAATACGGTATTCAAGACGCACACGACCCTTGCCGTCAGGCTGCATATCCTGCAGTTCACCCTTGCGGCGGCCGAGTTCTTCCATCACGCCACCCTGGTGTTCCTCTTCGACGTCGACCGTCAGCAGTTCATACGGTTCCATCTTCACGCCGTTGATCTCCTTGAGGAGCACGCGCGGACGGGACACAGCCAGTTCATAGCCTTCACGGCGCATATTTTCAAGCAGAATCGTCAGGTGCAGTTCACCGCGGCCGGCAACTTCCCAGACGGTTTCGTCGCTGGTGGGACGCACACGCATGGCCACGTTCGACTTGAGTTCACGCTCGAGACGTTCGCGGATCTGACGGCTCGTCACAAACTTGCCTTCACGGCCGGCGAGCGGCGAGGAGTTAACCTGGAAGTTCATCGTAAGCGTCGGTTCGTCAACCTTGAGCATCGGCAGCGCTTCAGGCTGGGCAATATCAGTGATGGTGGTACCGATGGCAAGCTCTTCAATACCGTTGACGAGCACGATGTCACCGGCTTCAGCTTCATCGACGAGCTTGCGGTCAAGCCCTTCGAAGGTCAGAATCTGGTTGATCTTGACGCGCTTGGGCGTGTCCTCGGGGCCGTTCATGATGGCCACTTCCTGATTGAGATGCACGCGGCCGCGGTGCACACGGCCGATACCGATCTTGCCGACGTAGCTCGAGTAGTCGAGCGAGCAGATCTGCAGCTGCAGCGGCGCATCCGGATCATCATCACGCACCGGAACGTATTTGATCACGGTGTCAAACACGGCACGCATGTCACCGATCTTCTTGAGTTCCTCAACATCGGTGGTGTAGCCGGCAAAACCGTTCAGAGCAGAGGCGTAGATCACGGGGAAGTCAAGCTGATCCTCCGTGGCGCCGAGCTTGTCAAAGAGGTCGAACGTCTGGTTCACCACCCAGTCAGGGCGGGCACCGGGGCGGTCAATCTTGTTAACCACAACAATAGGCTTGAGGCCCTGTGCAAGCGCTTTACGCGTCACAAAGCGCGTCTGCGGCATAGGACCTTCAACAGCGTCAACCAGCAGCAACACGCCATCGACCATAGAGAGCACACGCTCAACCTCACCGCCGAAGTCGGCGTGACCCGGGGTGTCGATGATGTTGATGTGCGTACCCTGGTACTGAACAGCACAGTTCTTGGACAAAATGGTAATGCCGCGTTCACGTTCCAGATCATTGGAGTCCATCACGCGTTCAGCAACCTGCTGATTTTCGCGAAAGGTCCCCGCGCTCTGGAGCAGACGGTCGACCATTGTGGTTTTACCATGGTCAACGTGGGCAATAATGGCAATGTTACGAATCGCTCGAGTCATGAATTTTCTCGGTTAAATGCAATAAGTCTTTCAGGATGAAGAACGCCCCGGTCCTGGACCCGGGCAGTTCCCAACAGATTTTTCTCTGGGCCATACACGCGAACACGACCGCGCACGGACAATCCCAGTGCAAGACGCTGCCCTTGCATAAACCGCTTCTCCCCCTCGGACGTCAGTCCGACGGCAGGCAGCGACTGCAACAGCGCATCTGCAGGTTCCAGTTTTTCGCGTGCCAGCTCAGCGCTGCCGCACGCTTCAAGCGCCTCAAGCGTCACTGCACGGTCAATGGTCAACTCCCCAACCATTGTCCGGCGCAGCGCCACCAGATGCGCTCCGCATCCGAGCGCCTCGCCGATATCCTCGGCAAGCACACGGATGTATGTTCCTTTACTCACCCGGGTGAGCATCGTGAAGTGCGTGCCGTCAAAGTCCTTCACTTCAATCGAGTGAATGGTCACCTGACGCGCTTCACGTTCCACCACCTCTCCGCGGCGGGCAATCTCATAGAGTGCCTCACCATTCCTTTTCAGGGCGGAGTACATCGGCGGAATCTGACTGATGACGCCCGTAAACCGGGCGGCAACGCGTTCGACATCCTCTGCACTGACAGTCACCGGACGCTCCTGAAGGATTTTCCCTTCCGCATCGCCCGTATCTGTCGTCACACCCAGCCTGACACGGGCCTCATAGGCCTTGTCCGCATCAAGCAGGTCAGCGGAGAATTTTGTTGCGTTTCCAAAACACAAAGGGAGAAGCCCCGTTGCCATCGGATCGAGCGTACCCGTGTGTCCGGCCTTCTGAGCATTGACCAGACGGCGGGCGCGCTGCAGTGCGGCATTGGAACTCATCCCCTGCGGTTTGTCGAGCAGCAAAACGCCATCGATATTCTCACCACGCCTGGCCACGCTTAGCGCTCCTCAGGCGTGTCAGCCATGGCTTTGCGGATGAGCTTATCCATTTCAAAGCCCCGCTGCACGCTGTCATCGTGCACAAAGTGCAGAGTAGGCACAGTGTGAATCGTATAGTGCCTGAAGAGATGGTTTCTCAGCATGCCGGCTGCGGCATTGAGCCCCTGCGTGCACTTTTCACTGTCTGCGCCGAGCACGGTGAAAAACACACGTGCATGAGCATAATCGGGTGTGATTTCACACCCTGTGATTGTGACCAGACCGACACGCGGATCGCGCACTTCTCTGGGAATGAGCATGGCGAGATCCTTTGCAATCTGATCAGCCACTCTCAGGGAGCGGCCGGGTTTTTTCGGTGCCATTTGAGGCGCCTCCTTCATTTCTCACTGCTGCGCGGGACGACCCGGGTGGCGGAACTCAGTCCGCAGACCGTCTGCCGTCCCGGCAGTTCAAGGGAAATCAGTCAAGCGTACGGGCCACTTCGGTCACTTCGAAGACTTCGAGCTGATCGTTTTCACGGATATCATCGTAGCCCTTGAGCGAGAGACCGCATTCCTGGCCGGCCTTGACTTCGCGGACGTCGTCCTTGAAGTGCTTCAGACTTGCCAGTTCCCCTGTCCAGATCACCACGTTGTCACGCAGCAGACGCACGGAGGCGTTGCGGCGGACCACACCGTCGAGCACACGGCAGCCGGCAATGTTGCCGACCTTAGGCACGCGGATGATCTGACGGATTTCCACCAGACCGAGATTGGTTTCGCGCAACTCGGGCTTGAGCATGCCGCTCAGAGCAGCCTTAACGTCATCGACAGCATCGTAGATGATGTTGTAGTAGCGGATATCAATACCGGCCGTTTCAGCAACCTTGCGGGCCTGGGCGTCAGCACGGACGTTAAACCCGATGATCACACCGCCGGAAGCGGTGGCGAGGTTGACGTCAGACTCGGAAATACCGCCCACAGCGGCATGCACCACCTGAACGCGGACTTCATCATTGCTCAGCTGGGTAAGCGCATGGATGAGCGCTTCCTGAGAGCCCTGAACGTCAGCCTTGATAATCAGGGAGAGCGTCTTCACTTCGCCTTCCTTCTTGTCGTTGAAGAGGTTGGCGAGGTTCTGGGCATGCTGCTTGGCGAGCTTCTGATCACGGGACTTGCCCTGACGGAAGAGCGAAATTTCACGTGCCTTGCGTTCATCGTCAAGCACGAACATTTCCTCACCGGCATCAGGCACACCCGAGAGACCCTGAATTTCCACAGGAATCGACGGACCGGCGGACTGCACGGCACGGCCGATTTCGTTAATCATTGCACGCACACGGCCGAATTCATTGCCCACGAGAACAATGTCACCGCGGTGCAGCGTGCCGGACTGAACGAGCAGAGAGGCGACAGGACCGCGACCCTTGTCCAGACGCGATTCAATCACGATACCGCGTGCGGGACCTTCCTTGGGCGCCTTGAGTTCAAGCATTTCGGCCTGAAGCAGAACGTTTTCGAGCAGCTCGTCAATACCCTGACCGGTCTTGGCGGACACCGGACAGAACGGAACGTCTCCGCCCCAGTCTTCAGGCATCACGTTGTTGGCAACGAGTTCCTGCTTGACACGATCGGGATTAGCTTCGGGCTTGTCGATCTTGTTGATCGCAACCACGAGCGGCACATTGGCGGCACGGGCGTGAGCAATAGCCTCCTTGGTCTGCGGCATCACACCGTCGTCGGCGGCCACAACCAGAATCACGATGTCGGTGGACTGAGCACCGCGGGCACGCATAGCCGTAAAGGCCTCATGACCCGGGGTGTCCAGGAACGTCACAATACCGCGCGGGGTCTTGACGTGATAGGCACCGATGTGCTGCGTAATGCCGCCGGCTTCACCCGCGGCAACCTTGGCACGGCGGATGTAGTCAAGCAGCGAGGTCTTGCCGTGGTCAACGTGACCCATGATGGTCACCACAGGCGGACGCGGCAGCGCTTCGTAGTCATTGTTGTTCTGCAGTTCGCCGAGGATCGCTTCAGGATCATCCGGCTTGGCAGCGATGGCGTTGTGACCCATTTCCTCCACGATCAGCATCGCGGTGTCCTGATCAAGCATCTGATTGATCGTCACCATCTGACCCATCTTCATGAGGGTCTTGATGACTTCAGTGGCCTTGATGGACATTCTGTGGGAAAGATCCGCCACGCTGATGCTTTCAGGCACTTCCACATCGCGCACCACCGGTTCCTGAACCTGCGGCTGGGCGGGTTCGTGACGGCGGTTGCGATCCTGACTGCGGCGGCCGCGGGCGGTACGCCACACATTTTCGCCGCTGTCATCCTCGCCGCGGGTCTTGATGGTGCGGCGATGCTGCCCTTCTTCACCCCAGCGGTCGCGGTTGCCGCCCTTCTTCTTATCGGAAGGATGGCTCTTCTTTTCGGTGTGCACACCTTCATCGGCCGCATCAAAACCGGCCGGGCGGGTACGGCCTGCGGGACGTTCCTTACGCTCCGTGTGCTGCGCGTTGCCGTCGTTACGGGCCTTGCGGGACTCGCTGCTGTTGCGCTTGTCGCCACGGGCTTCGTTACGGCCGGCATTATCGGCCTTGCGAGCGTCGCGGTGATCGCGACGGCTGTCCTTGCCGTTATGCTCGGACGAGCCGTTAGCGTCTTTCTTGGATTCCTGGGCAGACGGCTTAGCTTTCTTAGCCGTCATAACACCGGAGCGGCGCGTCATCATTTCACGAATGTTACGCGCTTCTTCTTCAGCCTGGCGGCGCGCATCTTCACGACGTTGAGCCTCTGCGTCCGCTTCTGCTTGAGCTTGATCTTGCATACGTTTGGCCTTTGCGGCGGCCACCTCCGCTTCGAGTTTTGCTTTCTCGGTTTCACGACGCGCCGCCTTGACAGCTGCTTCATTATCCGAGGCTTCTTGTTTCAGGGCTTGTTCACGGGCGTGAGCTGCTTCAGCCTCACGCTTTGCAGCTTCAGCACGCTGCTGAGCGGCAACACGTTCGGCTTCCTCACGGGCGCGAGCTTCTTCGGCAGCACGACGTTCGGCCTCTTCACGGGCGGCCTTCTCGGCTGCCTCACGGGCCTCACGTTCTGCTGCCTCCCGGCGTGCGGCCTCTTCTGCGGCTGCACGCGCTTCGGCCTGCAGTTTTGCCGCTTCTTCAGCCATTACCTGAGGGTTCTTGACAAAAACACGCGTACGTCGAACTTCAACAGGAATGGCGCGGGCACGGCCCTGACCATCCTGCTGCTTGACAACAGTATTTTCTTTGCGCGTCACCAGAATCTTGCGCTGCGGCTGGCTTGTGCGCTCCTGACGAAGGCTGTTGAGAAGGCGGGTTTTATCGCTTTCACTCAGTTCATCGGATTCACTTTTTTTCGCAACGCCGGCAGCCTTGAGCTGGGCAAGCAGCGTTTTAGCCGCCACTTTGAGTTCCTGTGCAAATTCACTTACTGTTTTGCTAGCCATATATTCTTATCTCCTTTGCACCGCTGCCGGAGTCTGAAGTCTGCTGCTAACGCCGTACTTCACTCAACAGCACCACCGGTGCTTACGCCGCCGTCGGGCATCACGTGGAAAAGCTCTTTCAGCCTACGACTCAATCAGAAAGAGCCTTGTCCCGGAAACGGCCCGAGGGCCGGCCGGATTAAGGGGCTGAGCGGGAGGATTGCTCCTTCACACCGCTCAGAATCCATTGTGAGTCTCACGGTTATTCAAACCAGTGCTCACGGGCCACCATAATCAGTTTGGATGCACGATCAGCCTCAATGCCTGTCATTTCCACCAAGTCATCCGTGGCCAATTCAGCCAGGTCATCAAGCGTCTTGATGCCGTGGCTCACCAGCTTACTAGCCAGATCGTTATCCATGCCTTCCATGGTCAGAAGAGGTTCGTCAGCCTTGCGCAGATTTTCTTCGCGGGTAATGGCATCCGAGAGAAGCTTGTTACGGGCACGCTGACGGAGCTCATCGATCGTTTCCTTGTCAAAGGCTTCGATGGCATAGAGTTCCTTTTCAGGCACGTAGGCAATTTCTTCAACGCTCGAGAAGCCTTCATTGATGAGCACGTCTGCGGCGGCTTCATCAATATCAAGGCTGTCCATGAATTCAACGCGAAGTTTGGCAATTTCCTCATCACGCTTTTCGGTGGCTTCCGCTTCCGTCATGATGTAGATCTGCCAGCCGGTCAGTTCGCTTGCAAGGCGCACGTTCTGACCGCCGCGACCGATGGCCACAGCCAGGTTATCCTCGGCAACCACGACTTCCATCGTGTGCTGTTCTTCAATCATGACAATGGACTGCACCTTGGCCGGTTCGAGAGCACCGACCACAAACTGGGCGGGATCCTCATTCCAGGGCACAATGTCCACACGTTCGCCGGCGAGTTCGTTCGTGACAGCGTTCACACGCGAGCCGCGCATACCGACACAGGTACCGATCGGATCAATACGGCGGTCCTTCGCATGCACAGCGATCTTGGCACGCATGCCGGGATCGCGGGCGGCAGACTTGATCTCAAGCAGACCTTCTTCAATTTCCGGCACTTCCAGTTCAAAGAGCTTCTTGAGGAATTCGGGCGAAGTACGGGAAAGAATGACCTGACGACCCTTGTTGAGTTCAGCCACATGGTCAACATAGGCACGAACACGGTCGCCGGTGCGAAGATTTTCGCGCGGGATCATCTGTGAACGGGGCAGACGGGCCTCAAGGCGGCCGATTTCCACAATCGCTTCGTTTTTATCGATGCGTTTGATGGAACCCGTGACGATGCTTTCGTTGCGGGCCAGGAATTCCTTCAGAATCTGTTCACGTTCGGCATCACGCAGACGCTGCAGAATCACCTGCTTGGCATCCTGAGCAAAACGGCGGCCGGTCGTGTCCACATCGATCACTTCAATTTCGCGTTCGATGTAGTCACCGGGCTCGATACCGGGGTTGTCATCGACAACATCCGAGTACATTTCCTGACGGTCAGGCTCCTGCAGCCCCTGCTCATCGGGAACGACGAGCCAGCGGCGCTGAGCCTTGAATTCACCGGTGACGCGGTCAACATGAACCACGACATCGGCATCCTCACCCGGGAACTGACTCTTTTTCAGAGCACTGGCCAGGGCCTGTTCCAGAACACCGAAAACGATGTCCTTTTCAACGTTCTTTTCGCTCGCCAACACTTCCACGAGCTCAAGCATCTCACGACTATTCATCTCTGGGTCACCCCTTAAAATTCAATTCAGCAATAAGATTCGCATGGTCGACAGCACTGAGTGCGAACGTCACTCGAATCGGATCTGCAGCAACCACTTTTTTCTTGCGGTTACGTAGTGCTGCCACCCCCGGCGTGCGGGCCACATTGACTTCAAAATAGTCAAATGTGATCTGCTCCTCACCGGGCTCACCTTCAATTCCCACAATCCGGCCGTCGAGTTTGCGGCGGCCTGCTTCAGGGAAACCTTCCGCATGGATGGGAGCATAAAGTTCCACATGGGTGAGCTCACCCGTGAAGCGCTTCCAGTCCTGCACCCGCTTGAGCGGACGTTCCACACCCGGAGAGGAGACCTCCAGACGTTCATAATCAACCCCTTCCACGGTAAAAACGTGGGAGAGCTGATCACTGACGCGTTCGCAGTCATCAAGCGAAATGCCACCTTCGGCCAGCGTGTCGATCGTGACGCGCACAAGGCCGCGGGCCAGGCGTTCACAGTCAACAAAGTCATAGCCCATACCGGTTACGGTGGACTCGACGAGCTCATTTAAGGCTCCAGCATAAGACATTGAGCAAGGTTCCTTATATCGAAGAAATTGTGATGTCGAATTGAGGGTTTACTTTCTTCATCGGTCCGGCCGCCCTTTTCTGTGCAATCTGCACAAAAAAGCGGAGCAGAACCAAAAAAAAATGGGCAAACGCCCATTCATAGACCCTTTCACGTCAGCAATTCAAGGTGCTCTGCACAACGTGTCACAGACACGCTATCAAAGAGCACACTTCACACCGACAGGGTAACAGCAGAGCCGGCCGGTGAAAACACCAGCAGCACCCGCTGCCTGAACTTCATTCCTTGACATACTCTCACTGCGGTTTGCCACACACAGTAAAAGCATAATCCCACACCAGGAGGGACTACCCAGGATGACGAGGAATGGCGTGATTTTATGAAAAAAAGCGCCTGAGTGCAAGCGCTCAGACGCTTTTTTCTGCATTTTCAATAAGTTTCCGGCTTATTGATGTTTGCGCCCGGGGCGCTTGCGCTGGGTGGGACGGTCACTCATATCACGGGCCTCCCACATCGGCACACCGGTGCGGTCAGACTGCCCCTGAGTAAAGCGTCGACCCTTGCGCTGAGTACGCTCAGCCCCCTCTTCCGTCCGTCCGTGTCCATACGTTGTCTCACGCATCACACGGGCACGCTGACGGGCCTGTGCCTTTTCAGCCTTCTTTTCCTCAGCCTTCTCAGCCGCCATGGGTTGAAGCGTCTTTTCCTGCGCTTTCAGCTCGAGCATCCATGCGCGAACCTGTTCAGGGGTGAGCTCCATGCGGCGGCCGCGCGGCAGCGATTTCGGCAGCGACACGGCGCCGTAGCGGATACGGATCAGACGGGACACGGTCTTGTTCGCTGCCTCGAAGATACGACGCACTTCGCGGTTGCGGCCTTCCTTGATCTGGACACGATACCAGTGGTTCATGCCGGTGCCGCCCTCATCAGTAATCAGGTCAAACTTCGCCATACCGTCTTCGAGTTCGACACCGTTCTGCAGTTTGAGCAGCTCTTCGGCTTCAAGCTCACCGACAATTCGCACTGCGTACTCGCGCTCGATTTCGTAGCGCGGATGCATCAGCCGGTTGGCAAGCGCACCCGACGTCGTAAAGAGCAGCAGACCTTCCGTGTTAAAGTCCAGACGGCCAACGGCCACCCAGCGGGCGCCGCTGACACGCGGCAGCGCATTGAACACGCTCGGACGGCCTTCGGGGTCGTCACGCGAGACGATTTCCCCGGCCGGTTTGTGGTACATGATCACACGGGGTGTAGGTTCCGTTTCCGCACGGCGGCGCACCAGACGGCCGTCAACGCGGATCATATCCTGCGGATTGACGCGGTCGCCCAGCGTGGCGGTCTTCCCGTTGATCGTGACGGTGCCCGTCTCAATCAGAGCTTCCATCGCACGACGCGAACCCAGACCTGCATCAGCAAGCACCTTCTGCAGTTTTTCTGTCGGCAGGTCGCCCTGAACAGCCGCACGGGCACGGTCGATGATATCAAGCGCAAGAGGACGCTCGGCGAAACCGCCGTAAAGATCATCATCAGCCATATCGGCAAAAGCGTCGCGCGGCGTGCTCAACCGGGCACGTTCTTCACGGCTCTGGCTGTCCGTGCGCTTTTGCGGGCGGCGGAACGGGGTACGTTTTTTCTCAGCCGAATATCGGTCATCACGACGAGAGCGCTGAGGACCACGATTACTTGTTTTCAACTTCTGTCTCCTTCGGGAGATTCACTATATCGTCAGGGGCCGCCACGGAGGACTCACCGTCCTCCTCCGGCGTGTCGGCTTCCTCATCAAAAAGATTCGGGAGCCCCAGGGGAAATTCTGGCTCTGGGTTATTTTCAATAGCAGGGAGTTCCGACAGACTCTTTAACCCAAGGTCATTCAAAAACTGGCGGGTTGTGCCCAGCAGGGCCGGACGTCCCGGGGTTTCACGGTACCCGAGCGTCTCCACCCACCCTCTTTCTTCGAACTGGCGCAGTACATTGGCATTGACGCTGACGCCGCGGATTTCTTCAATGTCACCACGCGTCACAGGCTGCTTATAGGCAATGATGGCAAGCACTTCGAGTGCAGCGCGGGAATATCGTGCCGGGCGCTCCTCCTCAAGGCGGAGAATAAACCGCGACACCTCATCAATGGTCTGAAACCGCCATCCGTTCCCCAGCTCGACAAGTCTGAGTCCGCGTTCGGACCAGTCCTGCTGCAGGGCGTGAAGATGCTCTTTGATCGTCTTGGCACTGTAGCGGTCATCAAAGAGCCGCCGCAGTTCGCGCACAGACAACGGCTTTTTGGCACTCAGCAGAGCGGCCTCTAAAACCAGTTGAGGAGTAAGCTCGGGCATCTTGGGAGGATTCTCGTATTGGATGGACAATTTCGCTTTAGCGATATTGTACAAATGTTCCGCAGCCGGGACTGTGTTTTCGGTTCAGCAGACAGCAGTATCTGCCAGATTTCACCGGAGCTGATGTATCCGCTCAGTTCGGAAAGGAGCGTGCATTCTCTCACAGTAGCACGGCCGATGCAAGGCGTCCGGCGTTTTGTCTGCGCTCAAAACCAAACCGGAATCAAAAATGCCTCCTTCCGGATTAACTATACTTTTCCGTACGGACCATTCCATCCTGACACTGACCACTGAGGAGACAGTATGTACGACCTTATTCTGAAAGGAGCGCATGTCGTTGACCCGCTCAACGGCATCAACCGCATCTGCGATATCGCCATCGAAAACGGCAGCATTGCCGCCGTGGAACCTGACATTTCCGCCGCGGCAAAGGAAACCATCAATCTCACCGGTCTGGTGGCGCAGCCTGGCATCATCGACAGTCATGTCCATCTGGGCAGCATGTGGGGATCGCCGTTCGGGCCCAGAATGCTGGCCATGGCCGGCGTTACCACTGCACTGGATATGGCCGGACCGCTCGAGGATATTCTCGACAACACACCGCAGTATGGTGCCGGCATCAACATGGCCATTCTGCAGTTTGCCTCTCCGCCTTTTACCTTCCGCAACAACACGCCCGGAAAAGCCGAAATGATCGATCTGATCGACCGCTCGCTCGACGAAGGCGCTCTGGGAGTCAAGCTGCTCGGCGGACACTATCCGCTCACGCCCGCCGTATCAGCCACGCTTGTCGAAACCGCTCTTGAACGCCGGGCCTATGTCGCCTGGCACGCCGGAACCAGTGAGCACGGCTCGAACATTGAAGGCATGATGGAGGCGGTGGAAATGGCAAACGGACATCCACTCCACCTCGCACACATTAACGCCTACTGCCGCGGTGCCGTCCATGACAGCATTGATGAGGCACGCACTGCGATTGAACTGCTGAAGAAAAATCCGAACATCTTCTCTGAGAGCTATGTTTCGCCGAAAAACGGGACACGGCTGACCTGTGACGAAAACGGACAGGTCCAGTCCAAAGTGACAGGAAACTGTCTGCGGCATTTCGGCTTCAGTGAGGACAAGGCAGGCATCCGTGCGGCACTTCTGGCCCGCAAGGCTTTTGCCGTGTACGATGCGGGCGGGTACTCGGATCTGATGACCGGCGAAGAGGCTGTCAGATACTGGGAGGCCAGTAATACTGATGTTGGCGGCAGCTTCAACATCAATCCGCCTATTCCGCGTATTCTGCTCTCTCAGGCCAGGCGTGACGACGGCGCTTTTGTGGTCGACGCCATCTCCACTGACGGCGGCTGCATCCCGAGAAATGTCATCCTTTCACAGGGACTTTCACTGGTGAAGCTGGATGTGCTGACACTGCCGGAGTTTGCTCAGAAGACCTCTCTCAATCCCGCACGTATGCTCAGGCTGACACAGAAAGGACATTTCACTCCCGGCGCGGATGCCGATATCACAGTCTACGACTATGCCACACAGAAACCCGTAGCCAGTTTCGTAGCCGGTAAACGGGTTCTCTGGGACGGCAAGGTGCTCGGGCACAAAGCGACAGTCATCTGCACTGAACGCGGACGTAAAGCCATTGAAAACCGGGGACTTAAAGCCATTGTGGTCGATCCCGGCGAGCAGATTGACCGTATCCGGGCGCTCTGACCGGATCATCAGGCAGGTGTCGCACAGCGCGCTGCGGCATCTGCCGCTAAAAACATCCTGCAGCTGCGCTCAGGCAGAGATCAATACGGATTTTGCTTACTGTTCCGTGTACTGTCCTGTGTACTAATCAGCGGTACACTTTCCTGAGATTTATGCAAAGGCAATTTTCCCTGAAAGGCCTGTGGGAGTAAGTAGAAGGTGAGAAGAAGCGAGAAGCTGTGAGAAGCTGTGAGATGAGGTGCCTGGCGGAAGGAGTGGGATTTGAACCCACGATACGGTATAACCGTATACCGGATTTCGAGTCCGGCGCATTCGACCTCTCTGCCATCCTTCCGGCTTTGAGCATAGAGGAGAAATCTTACAGAACGGAATGACTTTTGTCAAACAGCCGGAGAGATTTCTCCTCACTCAAAATGGTTATCAGTGAGCAAAAAGTCCGTCTTCACAAGGAACGAGCTTTTCCACACCGTCCATGAACGGACGCAGCGCTTCAGGCACCGTCACGGAGCCGTCAGCATTCTGATAGTTTTCGAGCACCGCCACGAGCGTGCGGCCGACAGCAAGGCCGGAACCGTTGAGGGTGTGCACATACTGGGTCTTGCCGTTTTCATCCTTGAAGCGGGTACCCATGCGACGGGCCTGGAAGTCTTCACAGTTCGAGCACGAGGAGATTTCACGGTAGGTGTTCTGGGCAGGCAGCCAGACTTCAAGGTCATAGGTCTTCGTCGCCCCGAAGCCCATGTCACCGGTGCACAGCGTAATCACACGGTACGGCAGGCCGAGCTTCTGCAGAATCATTTCCGCATTGTGCGTCATCTCTTCGAGTTCACGGTAGGAATCTTCAGGACGCGTGATACGAACCATTTCAACTTTGTCGAACTGGTGCTGACGGATCATGCCGCGGGTATCACGACCGTAGGCACCGGCTTCCGAGCGGAAGCAGGGCGTATGAGCGGTAACATGCAGAGGGAGATCCTTGGCCTTGAGCATCATGCCGGCAACCTGATTGGTCAGGGTGACTTCAGCAGTCGGCACGAGGTACATCTGTTCGCCCTCACCCGTGGCACCACCCTTCTTGGCGGCAAAGAGGTCTTCTTCAAACTTGGGGAGCTGACCCGTACCCTGCATCGTGGACGCAGTCACAATATACGGGGTATAGCATTCGATATAACCGTGTTCATGGGTGTGCGTGTAAAGCATGAACTGGGCAAGAGCACGGTGCAGACGGGCAATCTGGCCGCGCATAAAGCAAAAGCGCGAACCGGATTCCTTGGCGGCCGTATCAAAGTCCATACCGAGCGGAGCACCGACATCGACGTGGTCCTTCACTTCAAAGTCGAAGCTGCGCGGGGTACCCCAGCGACGGACTTCAACATTTTCCGTTTCATCCTTGCCGACAGGCACGCTCTCGTGCGGCAGGTTCGGCACACGAAGCATGAGGTTGTTGAGCTTGGTGAGGATTTCGTTGAGCTCGGTTTCCAGACCGGCAAGTGTTTCCGGCAGGGTGGCGGCTTCCTGCATCAGAGCGGTAGCATCTTCACCGTTTTTCTTAGCCATGCCAATCTGCTTGGAAAGCGCATTGCGGCGGGCCTGCAGTTCTTCAGTTTTCACCTGAACAGCTTTACGGGCCGCTTCAAGGCTGTTGAATTCTTCTTCGGGGAAAACAAAACCACGGGTGGCAAGACGGGCCACCACTTCAGGGAGCTGCTTTCTCAGCAAATTTTGGTCGAGCATAGAAACCTCTTTTTTAGCTGCAGGTACTAAAGAACCGCAGCAATTTATAAACAAACAGTTTGGAGAGAGTCACTGACTCTCTCCAGTAACCGGTACAGTGGCAGCGGATCGCTTCAGTACAGAAATCTCTGTCTGGTGCTGATCGGACAGCCGGAGTAATGGCGATATTGTTAAATATTATAACAACCTGAGCTATTCACTAAACAGGATTGCCCTGTCCGCGTTTACGCCCTTTACCCTGTCTGTGTGCCTCTTCATTGAGACCCTGAAGGTAATCGAGCTTTTCAGCAATCTTCGTCTCAAGTCCGCGATCCGTCGGGTGATACCACTTTTTACCTTCCAGACCTTCAGGAAGATAGATCTCCCCGGCGGCAAACGCCCCCGGCTCATCATGGGCATAACGGTATCCGGCATGATAACCGAGATCCTTCATCAGCTTCGTCGGGGCATTCCTCAGATGCATGGGCACCGGACGGGAAATGTCCTTCTTCACAAAGCTCCTCAGCTCGTTATAGGCGTTGTAGACCGCATTACTCTTGGCTGCACAGGCCAGATAAACCACAGCGTTGGCAAGGGCGAGTTCCCCCTCAGGCGAGCCAAGTCTTTCAAAAACGGTCGCGGCATCCACCGTAATCTGCAGAGCACGCGGATCCGCCAGACCGATATCCTCAATAGCCATACGCTGCAGACGCCGCGCAATATAGAGCGGATCAGCACCGCCGTCGAGCATTCTGCACATCCAGTAGAGTGCCGCATCAGGATCGGACCCGCGAACAGACTTGTGCATAGCGCTGATCTGATCATAGAAATTGTCACCGCCCTTGTCGAAGCGCCGCAGCGTTGCCGGAGTGGTTTTGCGCAGGAAGGCGGCATCAACGATTTCCACCTTGCGCTCCTGCGCCATTGTGCAGGTTACATCAAGGGCGTTCAGCAGCCGTCTGGCATCGCCGTCGGCAAGCTGCACCACAATTCCTTTTGCCTCGTCGGTAAAGTTAAGTCCGCTGAAGACTTTTTCAAGCGTGCGGTCAAGCAGTTTCAGCGACTCGGCCTCATTAAGACTCGTGAGCTGATAAACCGTCGCACGACTGAGCAGAGCACTGACGCACTCAAAGGAGGGGTTCTCGGTGGTTGCACCGACAAAAATAAAAAGACCGGACTCCACGTGCGGCAGAAAGGCATCCTGCTGGCTCTTATTGAAACGGTGCACCTCATCGACAAAAAGCAGCGTGGACTTTCCTGTGAGCTGCATAGTGTGCTGAGCCTGTTCCACCGCATCGCGGATGTCCTTCACACCGCAGAGCACTGCAGAGATCGCCACAAACGGCATATCAAAAGCTGTCGCCATCAGACGGGCCAGCGTGGTTTTGCCGACACCGGGCGGCCCCCACAGAATCATGGAATGCGGACGGTGATTTTCAAAGGCAACACGCAGAGGCGCCCCCGGCCCGAGCAGGTGGGTCTGGCCGATGACCTCATCGAGGGTCTGCGGTCGCATACGCTCTGCCAGAGGCTGCAATACCGGCGTAACTGGTACTGGAGCCTTGGTTTTTACCGCAGGTTCCGTTGTAAGTGCTGCATCATCAAATAAAGAATCGGACATAACAAAAGAGGATCAAATCGATACCCGGATCTGACTATTGTAGCAATATTGCCGCTTCTGGTGAAATGCGGGGGTTCAAATAGCGAAAACCCCGCTGCCTTTCGGCAACGGGGTTCTCTTTTATGTGGAGCCTGGCAATGTCCTACTTTCACTGGAAATACAACCAACTATCATCGGCGCTGAGGTGTTTCACTGTCCTGTTCGGAATGGGAAGGAGTGGTACCACCACGCTATGGTCACCAGGCAAAGGCTTGAATTCTTTGCTTGTTTGGTAAAGAAACGAAGTCGCGGTTATGTGCACCACGATCACTTTTAACGTTCTCTAAAACTCTGACTTCAGATCAAAGAGCTTCACGGTTATAGGATCAAGCTGCACGAGCAATTAGTATTGGTTAGCTTAACGCCTCACAGCGCTTACACACCCAACCTATCAACGTCCTGGTCTCGAACGACTCTTCAGGGAGGTCTAGCCTCCAGGAAGACTTATCTTCAGGCAGGTTTCCCACTTAGATGCTTTCAGCGGTTATCCTTTCCCCACATAGCTACCCGGCGATGCCACTGGCGTGACAACCGGTACACCAGAGGTGAGTCCACTCCGGTCCTCTCGTACTAGGAGCAGCCCCCGTCAATCTTCCAGCGCCCACGGCAGATAGGGACAAAACTGTCTCACGACGTTTTAAACCCAGCTCACGTACCTCTTTAAATGGCGAACAGCCATACCCTTGGGACCGGCTACAGCCCCAGGATGAGATGAGCCGACATCGAGGTGCCAAACACCGCCGTCGATATGAACTCTTGGGCGGTATCAGCCTGTTATCCCCAGAGTACCTTTTATCCGTTGAGCGATGGCCCTTCCATACAGAGCCACCGGATCACTAAGACCTACTTTCGTATCTGCTCGACTTGTGGGTCTCGCAGTCAAGCACGCTTTTGCCTTTGCACTATCAGCACGATTTCCGACCGTACCTAGCGTACCTTCGCACTCCTCCGTTACCCTTTAGGAGGAGACCGCCCCAGTCAAACTGCCTACCATGCACGGTCCCCGATCAGGATCACTGACCTAGGTTAGAACCTCAAACAAATCAGGGCGGTATTTCAAGGACGCCTCCGCGATAACTGGCGTTATCGTTTCACAGGCTCCCGCCTATCCTACACAGATCGGTTCAAAGTCCAATGCAAAGCTACAGTAAAGGTTCATGGGGTCTTTCCGTCTAGCCGCGGGGAGATTGCATCATCACAAACACTTCAACTTCACTGAGTCTCAGGAGGAGACAGTGTGGCCATCGTTATGCCATTCGTGCAGGTCGGAACTTGCCCGACAAGGAATTTCGCTACCTTAGGACCGTTATAGTTACGGCCGCCGTTTACTGGGACTTCGATCAGGAGCTTGCACCCCATCAATTAATCTTCCAGCACCGGGCAGGCATCACACCCTATACGTCGACTTTCGTCTTTGCAGAGTGCTGTGTTTTTAGTAAACAGTCGCAGCCACCGATTCTCTGAGACCTCTTCACGCTCCGGATGTTTCTTCCTTCACGCTACAAAGGCACACCTTATCCCGAAGTTACGGTGTCAATTTGCCGAGTTCCTTCTCCTGAGTTCTCTCAAGCGCCTGAGCATATTCAGCTCGCCCACCAGTGTCGGTTTGCGGTACGGTCCCGTTGAGCTGGAGCTTAGAGGCTTTTCCTGGGAGCACATCCAATCACTTCACCTGAAATCAGGCTCGATGCTTCGCCTCGGAGATCCGCTGACGGATTTGCCTGTCAGCCTCCTACGCTCACAAACCGGGATATCCAACACCCGGATGATCTTCAATACTCCGTCCCCCCTTCGCACTCAACGGCGGTCAAGGAATATTAACCTTGTTCCCATCAGTTACGCTTATCAGCCTCACCTTAGGGGCCGACTCACCCTGCTCCGATGAACGTAGAGCAGGAAACCTTGGGCTTACGGCGAGCGGGCTTTTCACCCGCTTTAACGTTACTCATGTCAGCATTCGCACTTCTGATACCTCCAGCAACCCTTACGAGTCACCTTCGCAGGCTTACAGAACGCTCCCCTACCACTCACTCAGTTAAGAGTGAATCCGCGGCTTCGGTTATTGACTTAGCCCCGTTACATCTTCCGCGCAGAGAGACTCGATCAGTGAGCTATTACGCTTTCTTTGAAGGATGGCTGCTTCTAAGCCAACTTCCTGACTGTCTTAGCCTCTCCACCTCGTTTTCCACTTAGTCAATATTAGGGACCTTAGCCGGCGGTCTGGGTTGTTTCCCTTTTGAGTCCGGACGTTAGCACCCGGTGCTCTGTCTCCCGTGCTCAACTTCCAAGTATTCGGAGTTTGCCATGGTTTGGTAAGACGCCATGTCCCCCTAGCCATAACAGTGCTCTACCCCCTGGAGTTATACACGAGGCACTACCTCAATAGTTTTCGGGGAGAACCAGCTATCTCCAGATTTGTTTAGCCTTTCACCCCTATCCACAGTTCATCCGCTAATTTTGCAACACTAGTCGGTTCGGTCCTCCAATGTGTGTTACCACATCTTCAACCTGACCATGGATAGATCATCTGGTTTCGGGTCTACGCCTGACGACTCAATCGCTCTGTTCGAACTCGCTTTCGCTACGCCTCCCCTACACGGTTAAGCTTGCCGCCAAACGTAAGTCGCTGACCCATTATGCAAAAGGTACGCAGTCACCCTGCAATGCAAGGCTCCTACTGTTTGTATGTATGCGGTTTCAGGTTCTATTTCACTCCCCTCCCGGGGTTCTTTTCGCCTTTCCTTCACAGTACTGGTACGCTATCGGTCGATCACGAGTATTTAGCCTTGGAGGATGGTCCCCCCATCTTCAGACAGGATGTCACGTGTCCCGCCCTACTTATCATGCACTTAGTACCACAACGCTAATTTCCTGTACGGGGCTATCACCCTCTGTAGCCAGACTTTCCAGACTGTTCCAGTATTAGCCGTTGTTATCGAGCATTAGGCTGTTCCGATTTCGCTCGCCGCTACTTTCGGAATCTCGGTTGATTTCTTTTCCTGGAGTTACTTAGATGTTTCAGTTCACTCCGTTCGCCTTTCAACCCTATGTATTCAGATTGAAATACCTGTTAAAACAGGTGGGTTCCCCCATTCGGACATCTACGGATCAAAGTTTATTTGCCAACTCCCCGTAGCTTTTCGCAGGCTGTCACGTCCTTCATCGCCTGTGATCGCCAAGGCATCCACCACATACACTTAGTCACTTGATCCTATAACCCTGGAGCCTTTTGCCTCCAGAGTCACAAGCAACAATCTATAACGTATGCTGTTTCTCTGATATGTCGGTTCTTGAGAACTTCAATGATCAATGAATGCAATCACAACCCTCAATTCGCTTTCACGTTTCAATCATCTCATCACGATTGAAACAGCGAATTGAACGCTTCGTTTCTTTTCCAAATTGTTTAAGAACTGTATTCTCATTCAACGAATGATAAGTGTGAACACCATGCTTGAGCGAGACCTCACTGAGGAAGCTCTCTATAAAGGAGGTGATCCAGCCGCACCTTCCGGTACGGCTACCTTGTTACGACTTCACC
>ERZ838399.93-NODE-93-length-103502-cov-14.794658_pt1 | contig 103502 bp, 68 predicted proteins | sample MGYA00519683_ERZ838399 | MGnify/ENA primary metagenome ERZ838399 (study PRJEB31850, sample SAMEA3708833) | human gut metagenome | biome: human gut; feature: human-associated habitat; material: faeces | place: China | collected 2014 ...
GGATACATAGTGATGAAGGGAGCGCCTTTTTATGAGCAAAAGTAGTAGCGAAGCTGCGGGGGAGCCCGAAAGGGCGTTTTGCGAATGGCGCGTGTGAACTGTAACAGTTTATAGCCTCCGGCATTCTTGAATATACTTGGTAAAAATAAGTTGTTGTAGTAAAATCCAAAGATACAGAAGGAATCATATCATGTATATTGGAACGAACAATGAGGAATAAATGATATGTCAATCAAAGAAATTGCAAAACGGGCAAATGTTTCTCCGGCGACGGTATCCCGTGTCTTGAACAATCCGGATTATAACTGTTCTTTCCCGGAAGTGCGTGAGCGCATACGAAAAGCTGCTATGGAGCTGAATTATGTGCCGAACGAGGCAGCCCGTCGTTTGAAACAGGGAAAAAATGAAAAGACAGAGAAAACATATTACATTAATGTACTGATCACACGTACCGATGGTGCAAACGTGGATCCGTTTTTTGATGCACTGCTGCGTGTGATTGAGACAGAAATCCACAGAAGTAACTGCATTTTGTCAAATATCTGGTATCGTTCCATTTTCTCTGATGACAAGCGTTGTGCACGGGAGAGCATCAAAACAATTGTGGAACAGATGCAGCAAGAGGCGGTACAAAAAGCAGACGGTCTGATTGTGATTGGAAAATGCAATAAAGAAGCTCTGCTGGAGATGAAGCAGCACTATCACAGTGTTGTGTGCGTGAATCGCAATGCTACAAGCGGGATTACGGATGAGGTGGTCTGTGATGGGCGCAAAATCGCGCAGATGGCAGTGGAATATCTGATCGGTCTGGGACATCAGAAAATCGGGTATGTGGGCGCCTGTGGAACCAATGCACGTTATCAGGGGTATTTACAGACATTGCGGGAGCATGACATTGAAGTAGAACCGGAATTTATCATGAAGACAAGACAGACAGAAGTGGAAGGCTTCAAAATGATGGAGCGTCTGCTGGAGTCAGAGGAACGTCCAACTGCTATTTACTGTGCCAATGATATTTCCGCGGTGGGTATGCTAAAATGCATGGCAAATAATAAAAAGTGCGGATATACGCCATCCATTATCGGAAATGACGATATTGAGGCGGCGCAGGATACAAAGCCGATGCTGACAACCGTGCGTCTGCCAAGAGATGAGATGGGAAAATTTGCCATGTACCTGTTGTTAGATCATTTGCGGGGAGGGCATCGTTCCGCGGTGAAAATGGAACTGGAAGGACAGCTTCTGATTCGAAACAGCTGTATCCGGGTGAACGACAGCAGTTGGAGTGACTACTGCATTTAGCCCACAGTTAATCTGTGTAGAATTTTTCTATTCTATATACGAGCATGTTTAGGTAAACAGGAGTATTGGCACGAAAGAACGTGGATTTCACAATTCTTTCACAATATCAACAAAATTTTACTACAATTATCAGATATGATATACTCATCAAAGATGAGGAGGCAGAAAGAAATGCTTGAGAATGAAGAAAATAAAATGAACACAGAAAATAATGAATCAGAAGTAAAAAATGATAGTAATATAGAAAATACAGAAAGTAAAAAAACAACAGAGGAGATGTTTGAGGAATCCGATTTCGTGACACCGCCACAGGAGAGCGAACCGGAGCGGTCAGCATCTTCAGCACAGGAGACTGTTACAGCAGAGACAGCAAAGGCAGAGAACAGTTCCTCCGCTGCTCAGGAAACAGGAGCAACAGAGAGCACTTTTGACAGTCATATCAAAGGAACAGAAGGTGCTTCCCAGTACCGTTATTCCTACATCCAGAATCATAAAAAACAGGATCAGGTGAATGGTGATCAGCATAACGATCATCAGGAGACATCAAAGCAGAAAAGAAAACACAAACGCAGCATGAACCTGTATGCAAAAGTAATCTGCTGTGCAATTCTGTTCGGTGCAATTTCCGGTGGTATGGTACTGGGATCTTTCATGATCGGAAAAAATGCAGTAAAGACAACTGCTTCTTCTACCACATTAGAAACGAACGCTGCAAAACTGAGCACAAGCTCCGGCAGCAAGAACGGTTCATCCAGTTCTTCTGGAGATACTTATACTGTAGCTCAGATTGCAGAACAGTGTAAATCTTCTGTTGTAGCAATTACCAACCAGAGTGTACAGGAAGTACAGACTATGTTTGGAACGATGCAGCAGCAGAGTACAGGAAGTGGTTCCGGTGTTATTATCGGAAAGAATGATACAGAACTTCTGATCGCGACAAACAATCATGTAGTATCCGGTGCGGAGTCTCTGACCGTATGCTTTAACGATGATAAAGACGCTGTATTTGATGCAAAAATTAAAGGAACAGACGCAGATAATGATCTGGCAGTCATTGCAATCAAGCTCTCTGATATCAGTGAGGATGTATTAAACAGCATTTCCGTCGCAACACTTGGTGATTCCACCCAGATGGAGGTCGGTGATCAGGTCGTTGCTATCGGTAACGCACTTGGTTTTGGTCAGTCCGTTACTTCCGGTGTTATCAGCGCATTAGACCGTGAGGTTACGATTGATGATACAACTGCAACACTGATGCAGACAGATGCAGCCATCAACCCAGGTAACAGTGGCGGAGCTCTGTTTAACATGAAAGGTGAGGTCATCGGTATCAACAGTGCAAAATATGCCAGCGATCAAGTAGAGGGCATGGGATTTGCAATTCCGATGGCAAAAGCACAGGGTATCATTGAAAACCTGATGAATCAGGAGACCAGAGATAAACTGACCAGTGATTATGGTTTCTTAAATATTACCGGACAGGATGTATCTTCCGATGTTGCTGAGATGTATGGCATTCCAGAGGGTGTTTATGTCAGCGGAACCACAGACGGTGGTGCAGCAGCCAATGCCGGTATCCAGAAAGGCGATATCATCACAAAACTGGGTAACACAACCATTACTTCTATTTCACAGTTAAAAGAAGAATTACAGTATTATAAAGCCGGAGAAACCGTTGAGATTACACTTCAGAGAAATACCGACAACAAGGGATATCAGGAGCAGACCGTAAAAGTTACACTGGATAACGCTTCTGAACAGTCCAATACAACAAGCCAGAGCGGCAGCAGTCAGTCCCAGTCCGGTACACAGACCGTTCCGGGTTATGGCAGTGACGGCAGCAGCAACGGAAACAGCAGTATCGAGGACTTCTTTAACAGCATGAGATAAAATTGTAAGAGAAAAACGATGATTCAGACACAGTTCTGAATGATTGGGAAACTCTGTAGAACAGAACGCATTGTGGGTGTAGAATCCTCCAATGCGTTTTTTCATTTTTGCTTTACGCTGTCTTTATCTTGTGATAAAATGAACAAAACGGACTTTTACAAAGTATTGGAGGCAGTTGAGATGAAGAAAAAAAGAATTGCAATTGCACTTGGACATGACGCACTGGGAACAACGCTTCCAGAGCAGAAAGAAGCAACCCGCCGCGCAGCAAAGGCGATTGCCGATCTGATACAGGACGATTGTCAGGTAGTAATTACACACAGTAACGGACCACAGGTTGGAATGATCCATACCGCGATGTCTGAGTTCCACAGATTGTATACAGACTATACCGCGACACCAATGTCTGTATGCTCAGCCATGAGTCAGGGATATATCGGATACGATCTGCAGAATGCAATCCGCACAGAATTAATGAACCGCGGCGTATATCGTACCGTTTCCACACTTCTGACACAGGTAGTGGTAGATCCTTACGATGAAGCTTTTTACAAACCGAGCAAGATCATCGGTCGTGTCATGACAGAGGAAGAAGCAGAGGAAGAAGAGAAGAAAGGTAACCATGTCGTTAAAACTGAGGACGGTTACCGCAGAATCGTTGCTGCACCGAATCCAATGCAGATTGTAGAGCTTGATGCTGTCAATGCTTTGATGGATGCTGATCAGGTAGTCATTGCTGCCGGCGGTGGCGGAATCCCGGTACTGGAGCAGGGCACAACCTTAAAAGGTGCCAGCGCAGTCATTGAGAAAGATCTGATCGCAGGTCTTCTGGCAGATGGTGTAGAGGCAGACATGCTGATCATCCTGACCGGAGAAGAATGTGTATACAAAAACTATGGCACGGACAAGCAGGAGCCAATCCGTAAAATGACCTGTGCACAGGCACAGAAATATATGGCAGAGAGAGAATTTGGTGAGGGAACCATGCAGCCGAAGATTGAGACGGCACTCTCTTATATTGGCGATTATGCGACACGCCAGGTGCTGATTACGAAACTGGGGAATATCGAAGCAGCCATGGCAGGTCAGACAGGCACAATTATAAAGAAATAAAAACGGGAAAAAGGGGATAATGCATGATAAAGAGTGTATTATCCCTTTTACAATTTATATTATGCATGAAAAATCATTTGATTTTCAGAAGTTACAGGAAAGGAATCGTGTATTTATGAAAGAAATCCGTAAAACCAAAATTGTCTGCACACTTGGACCATCTACAGATAAAGGTGATGTACTTCGCCAGTTAATGCTGGAAGGAATGAACGTTGCGCGTTTCAATTTCTCCCATGGTTCTCATGAGGAACAGAAAGGTCGTTTGGAAAAATTGGTTGCATTGCGAAAGGAGTTAAATCTTCCGGTAGCAGCACTGTTAGACACCAAAGGACCAGAGATCCGTTTAAAAGAGCTGAAAGGTGGCAAAGCAGAACTGAAAGAAGGACAGCTTTTTACCCTGGCACTTGGTAATTTCGTGGGCGATGCAAGCCGCGTTGCCATTACTTACGAAGATCTGCATAATGATGTGCACGTTGGCGATCGTATTCTGATTGATGACGGTCTGATCGAGATGAAAGTCATTCGTCTGGATGGAACCGATATTGTGTGTGAAGTTGTAAATGGTGGTATGATTTCCAATAAAAAAGGTGTCAATGTACCGAATGTAGAGCTGTCCATGCCGTTTATCAGTGAGACAGATTATAACGATATCGTGTTTGGTATTGAAAATGGCTTTGATTTTATCGCAGCTTCCTTTACAAGAACCGCAGATGATATTCTCCAGATCCGTAAAATTCTGGATGAGCATGACTGCAAGAGCATCAATATCATTGCAAAAATTGAGAACAAACAGGGTGTGGATAACATTGATGAGATCATCCGCGTATCCGACGGTATCATGGTAGCCCGTGGTGACATGGGTGTTGAGATTCCGATGGAGGATGTTCCGGTTATTCAGAAAATCCTGATCGAAAAAGTATACAAAGCAGGAAAACAGGTTATCACAGCAACACAGATGCTGGATTCCATGATGAAACATCCGCGCCCAACCCGTGCAGAGGCTACAGACGTTGCAAATGCTGTTTATGACGGAACCAGTGCGATCATGCTTTCCGGTGAGACCGCTGCCGGCGATTATCCGGTAGAAGCATTACAGACTATGGTAAAAATCGCATCCCGTACCGAGCAGGATATCAACTATATGTCCCGCCTGAAAAAACGTGGCATTCTGACCAATCCGGATATTACAAATGCGATCGCACATGCAACCTGCACTACAGCGATGGATCTGAATGCATCTGCGATCATTACCGTATCCAATTCCGGACGTACGGCACGTATGGTATCCAAATACCGCCCGGCTTGCCCAATCATTGGATGCTCCGTAAACGAAGACGTATGCAGAAAACTGAATATGTCCTGGGGTGTGACTCCATTATTGGTAGAATTAAAACATAATTCCGATGAATTATTTGACCATGCGGTAGATAAAGCAGAAGAAATGGGACTGATCGAGCAGGGCGAGATCGTTGTTCTGACAGCAGGTGTACCGCTTGGTATTTCCGGAACAACTAATATGATCAAAGTGCATGTGGCAGGTCATATTCTGATGCAGGGAAAAGGTCTGACAGATAAAAGTGCAGCTGCAAACCTCTGTGTTATCTCATCTCCGGAGGAATTAAAAGAGAAATTTAAAGAGGGTGACATCATTGTTGCCAGAGATACTTCCAATGAGATGATGGAACAGATCCGTCTGGCATCCGGTCTGATCATTGAAAATGATAGTGCGGATTGCCATGGGGCGATTGCTGGATTGAGCCTTGATCTTCCGGTATTGATCGGGGCAGAAAATGCAACACAGATTTTGAAATCCGGTGCGTTTGTGACATTGGATGGTAAAAAAGGAATCGTAAGCTGTAACAATTAGTTTCCTTTGTGGCTGAAATTTAGGGTAATGAAAGGGGTCTGGGTTTATTTTGTCTCCGCAGCTAACAATCGCTTGCTGAGAAAAAATAAACCCAGACCCCATTTACGATTGTGGCATAACCTTAAATTGGTTTCAACCAGGACACGGCAAAAACTAAGCAACAAACTAATTTAAAATTTCACAGCGTAAATTGAGAACCCAGCCAATTTTTTCTTGGCGAGCGATTGTTAGCCGCAAAGAAAAAATTGGCTGGGTTCGTATTATAAAATGAAAAATTAAACATATTTGCGCACGACTAGCGATTGCGGAAGGAGTCTTTGATTTCGTTTTATATGTTTAAAATTTATTTAGAATACTTGGATACGATATTATTCATTTCTGACCAGCATGCCTCCATGTCGCGCACAAGTTTAAACTGTGTCCGTGCACGATCCAGATTCTGTCCCGGGCGATGAATCGCAAAATAATGATCGCCTTCCAGATAATCGGTCAGAAAGCGCATACCACATTCCAGTGTCATGAGTTTTGCACCCCATGGCAGTGTCTCAATTTCCAACGGAGTCAGGGCATTTCCGGCAACTTCCAGAAATCCCTTTGTATATGCTTCAAATAATTCCAGTGAGAAATTTACCTTGCTAAGATCCGGTTCGTCTTCTGCACTGTGATTTGCACCAAAACGAATAGAATCGCCGTAATCGTTGGCTGCAAGTCCCGGCATAACGGTATCCAGATCGATGATACAAAGTGCATCATTCGTATCCGCATCCAGAAGGATGTTATTGAGCTTGGTATCGTTGTGGGTAACGCGCAGTGGCAGTTTTCCGGCAGCAAGCAGATCGGTCATATAGGAGCAGTCTGCTTCGTGATCCAGTACAAATGCAATATCATCAGAAATATCAGCTGCACGGTGCAGCACATCTGCTTTCAATGCTTCCTTGAATTTGCGCAGACGATCCGGTGTATTATGAAAATTCGGAATTGTCTCATGCAGGCTGGAGGCATCGTAGTCTGCCAGATTTTTCTGGAACTGACCAAATGCACGGGCAGAAGTATAGAAATCTTCGGTATTTCTACACTGTTGCAGACAGATTGTATTTTCTACAAAATTGTATACACGCCATGCACCACCGGTGGAATCAGTATAATAAGAACTGCCGGTTTTGGTCGGAACGATGGACATTGTCTCACGGGAGACATCACCGCCGCGTTTGCTGATCAGATCTCTCAGATAAGAAGTAACGCCACAGATGTTTTCCATCAGTGATTTCGGATCTGTAAAAATGTCCGTGTTGATCCGTTGCAGGATATATCTGGTCACGGTTTTTCCATTGACAGTAACTAAATATGTATTATTGATATGACCTTCGCCATATGAATTATAGGATAAAGTACCTTCCCCCCAAGCGTAGGCAGAAAGGACTTCCTGAAAAATTTCAGGTGAAATAGTTGCCATAATTGTTTCTCCTTTATATGAATTTAACGGATAAGATGCAGCCAGAACAAACAGTATTTTATCCGACAGCAATCTTTCAGATTAAATATGCAGATGAAAGAAAAGTGCTTAGTTCCATAATGGTGATGGATATAAGCCTTCCTCTGCTTTCTGAGCCAGAGCTTTTACAATTCCAGGTTTGTCTTCACGATAAGTTACACCATACCATTTGTCCGGGCTTTTCAGAACTTTGACAGTTGCTTTGTCTTCATCCAGAAGCTGACTGACAACAGATGGAAGGAAGTACTCACCTTTTAATGGATTGGAAACCATTGCGTCATCTAAAAATGCAGGGAAGCGCAGTTTTGCCTCTTTGATAAAGCTCTCACTGAATCCCCATAAGTTCATGGAAACGGTGGTATCGCCGTCGATATCATGCCAGGTTTCCCCTTTGTCCTCTGTGAAACGAATGCCATTTTCGTACTGTTCGATCTGTGTGTGCTCTACAACACTGACCAGATTGGAATCAGCATCTGTAGTGCAGACACCGCGGGCAACAGAACCATTTTCGGTAACGGTATTTTTTAACTGGTAGCCTACCATGCAGTAACGATATTTGTCATCATCAGCATGTGTGGATAAGTAATCATAGATGATCTGGAAACAGGTTGTTCCATAGTAATCGTCTGCGTTGATAACTGCAAATGGAGCATCGATCAGATCACGGGCTGCAAGAATTGCATGGCAGGTTCCCCACGGTTTTTCACGTCCTTCCGGAACAGTATAGCCCTCCGGCAGATCATCCAGATCCTGGTATGCATAAGCAACTTCCATATATTTGGAAACATGATTTCCAATAGTCTCTTTAAATGGGTCTTCTATAGAATGTTTGATGATGAAAATAACTTTTTCAAAACCGGCACGACGTGCATCGTAGAGAGAATAGTCCATAATGACTTCACCATGGCTTCCGACAGGATCCATCTGTTTTAATCCACCATAGCGGCTTCCCATTCCGGCTGCCATTACAACTAATACAGGCTTTTTCATCTTAATCTCCTCCTTATATAAAAACAAAAAATATAAATATAGTTTACATCTTATTTATTATACGGTTTCAGGATGAGAAAAGCAACGGTAAATACGGAAGAAATGAAAGTGAAATGTGGTTAAATCAGAAGAAAAAAAGGCTTGTATTTGGATGCAAAAAGAGGGAAAATATTCATGTCGGGATGAAATAGAAATCAGCCGATGATGAAGAAATAGTGGATGAAATTGGAATAAATTGAGATAGAGAATGATGGCACAGGAGATGATTGTTTATGAAACTTATAAATGGAAGTGTATTTCTGCCGGATGGCAAATTTTCCAATGCAGATGTGGTCTGTTCAGAAAAGATTCTGGATGTGACAGAGAGAGCAGGTTGTGATATAAGAACTGATATCCAACAGGAAAATGGTGCAGATACAGACTGTGGATCAGTTTTGGATGTTTCTGGAAAATATGTGATTCCGGGACTGGTGGATATTCATTCCCATGGTGCAGTAAATGCCGATGCCAGTGACGGAGACGCAGAAGGATTACGGAAAATGTCCCGTTACTATGCGCAGAAAGGTGTGACAAGCTGGTGCCCGACAACGATGACACTGTCGGAGGAGCAGCTGTTGACCGCAATGCATGCCATCCGGGATTTTACATCAGATGGGGCAAACTGTGTGGGTGTGCACTTGGAAGGACCTTTTGTTTCTTATGAAAAAAGAGGTGCACAGAATGCAGCTTATTTGCAGAAACCGAACATAGAAGAACTGAAAAAATTAAATGATGCCAGTGGCGGACAGGTGCGGATGATCACGATTGCACCGGAGGAAGATGAAAACAATGCATTTATCCGGGAAGCAAGTCAGATCTGCACGGTGTCTCTGGGACATTCTGTGGCAGATTATGAACAGGCAAAGGCGGCATTTGAGGCGGGAGCGACACATGTAACCCATATGTTTAATGGCATGAATGGTCTGCATCACCGCAAGCCGGGCATTATCGGAGCCGCTTTTGATGCAGGTGCAACGGTGGAGCTGATCTGTGACGGTTTTCACATTGATCCGTCGGTGATTCGCATGACAGCAGCATTATTTGGCGATAAGCTGAATCTGATTTCTGATTCCATGCGCTGCGCAGGAATGCCGGAGGGTGAATATTCTTTAGGTGGACAGCCAGTGTGGATGAAAGCTGGAAAAGCGACATTGGCAGATGGAACGCTGGCAGGTTCTTCCATTCATCTGATGGATGCGGTGAGAAATGTGGTTCGTTTTGGAGTTCCGCTGGAGCAGGCAATTCGGGCAGCGACACTGACACCGGCAGAATCCATCGGAGTGGCACAGGAGATCGGATGTATCCGACGGGGAGCCAGAGCGGATCTGCTGATTCTGGATAAAGAGCTGAATCTGGAAAACGTAATCATTGGCGGACAGATCTGGCAGTAACAGCTAAAACAAAAAGATAGTGTCAAATGACCTAACAAAAAGAGGAGGGTATTACAATGAAAATAATCAGAGCAAAAGACTATGATCAGATGAGCAGAAAGGCAGCAAATATTATTTCAGCACAGGTAATTATGAAACCGGATTGTGTACTTGGACTGGCAACCGGAAGCAGTCCACTTGGTATTTATCGCCAGCTCATTGATTGGTACAACAAAGGAGATGTAGATTTTTCGGAATGTTATTCTGTTAATCTGGATGAATATGTGGGACTGGATATTACCAGCGATCAGAGTTATGTGTACTTTATGCACCACAATTTCTTTGATTCCATCAATATCCGCGCGGATCATACGTTTATCCCGAATGGAAAAAATACAGACATTGCGGCAGAATGCGAGCGTTATGACAAACAGATCGCATCTTTAGGTGGTATTGATCTGCAGCTTCTTGGCATCGGACGCAACGGTCATATCGGATTTAATGAGCCGGATCGTGTATTTACAAAAGGAACACACTGTGTCAGTCTGGCAGAGTCAACCATCGAAGCAAATAAGCGTTTCTTTGACAGTATTGACGATGTACCGCGCCAGGCACTGACCATGGGAATCTGTGACATCATTCAGGCGAAAAAAGTTGTGCTGGTGGCATCCGGAGAGGACAAAGCGGATGCGGTTCAGAAAGCTTTCTTCGGACCGGTAACACCGGAAGTACCTGCATCGATCCTGCAGTTACATCCGAACTTCACACTGGTGGCAGATGAGGAAGCATTAAAAAAAGTACTTGCATGAGCGCAAAGAACGTGATATAGTAAACAGCGGAATGAGCACTGATTGTTCGTTTCGCTAAATGGGTGGATTCCCGAGTGGCCAAAGGGGACAGACTGTAAATCTGCTGGCGATGCCTTCGAAGGTTCGAATCCTTCTCCGCCCATTACCTGAGGACTTCTTAATGAAGTCCTTTTTTCGTGCAAAGATATAAAGCAGAGAAATCTTCGGTGAGAAACCAAAACGGTTCGAATCCTTCTCCGCCCATTGTATTAAGGACTTCTTAGAAAAAGAGAAGTCCTTTTTTTGCGTCCTTTTTTGAAAAATACGGGGGCACTATGTCGTTCATGTCGAAATAATGTCATTTCATGTCAAAGCTGTGTTTTTTGAATTTTTTTGTTGTAAAATGAGGTCAGAATGTAATGCTTTTCGTAATGGTTTGGCAACATGAATACAACAGGAGGAGAAAGAGCATATGAAAAAGATTATGACAGCAAACAAAAAAGTGTTGAGCCTGATTCTTGCGTTGACGATGTGTGTGACGATGCTGATGCCGTTATCTGCGACAGCTGTGGCAGCAGATAATACATCAACCAGTAATGATACGTCAGCACAAAGTACAGCAGCAGTCAGCACAACGACAGCTGACAGAAAGGCAATCAACCTTGGATCAGATGTTATTCAAGGCTATGACAGTACAAACAATAGCTATGACCATGTATATTATGGAGTCCGGGACGGCAAAGGGGTGAAATGGCGCGTTCTGGATGATGAAACGCTGGATGAAAAAGATGGATTTTTCTTACTGGCAGAAAACAGTATAGCAGTAATTCCGTTTATCAACTATTGTACGGTAGGATCGTTGAATAACAGAAAAAATAACTGCTGGGTTTATGCGAATACAAAACGCCACAATGAGTGGATGAATAGTAGTGCACGGGTATGGTGCCGTTCTTTTACAGAACAGATCACATCCGGTACGACACTGGGGTTCCCATCCGATCTTCATACGATTACGGCAAATTCTTATAACAGAAATAAGGCAGCCTACGATGCGAACTATAATACGTTTTCTGACCGGGAAAAAGCAACGATTCTGTCAACAACGAAGTCAGATAAGAATTACCTGCCCGCTGGACAGTCATGGTTTTTCCGTAGCATTAATCTAAGTGGTGAAAAAGTATTTTTCCTGTCTGCATCGGAAGCTACAGATGCAAAGTATGGTTTTGATCAGGATGCAAACCGGAAAGATGCGAAAAAGAGATGGATGACACGTTCCCCTGCTACACAGGATCTTGTTTATAGCAGTGATATGGGAAATTCCAATTTGGGATTCCATGGATTGAACGATTCGTCACTGGCTGTTATTTTCCAGGATGGATACATTTCTGACGGTCGTATCTATTCAGCAGTCCTTGACCGCTTAGGTCAGGAAAATCATGTTGTTGTGGAATATTATACAATGTATACCAATGATTTTGATGCGCGTCCGGCAATGAATATCAGCAAAGACAATATCCTGTTTACCTCTGTTGCAGATGGCAGTCTGGAAACAGGATTCAGCCCGATTGCAGATTACAGTGGCAGTGACTGGAAACTGACATTGAAAACAAATGATGCGTTTGATGCAGAACTGAGCAATACCAATCTTTCAGAGGATGGTATTACAGTTACACATCCGGCATTGAACAGTTTCAGTACTGCTTATAATAAAGTGACAGCGATGCTGACAAACAGCAATGGTGAAATTGTGGCTTATGGAGCATTGGATACGGCAGATACTTCTGCTACGACCAGCACACTTCCTTTTCCGGATGGCTTGAGAGAAGGAAAATATACATTGACACTCCAGGCAGAACAGTGGAATGGTGCAAACAAGACAAACTATGCTTCTGATTGTGTGACAAAAGAAATCAGTGTGGCAAAAGCACATAGTCATGATGGACATAAGTTTACCATGATTTCTTCGGAAGAAGAACTGGCAGCTATGACAGAGGACAGTTATGGCTTCCTGATCGCAGATGTGACTGTAGATCCGGACAAAGTTTATATCGGTCATCTGTGCCTGAATGGATTTGATGTAAAAGGAACGATGAAGGTACAGAATTTTGCATTGTATGATGACGATGCAGACAGTTTCGGTACATTGGAAAACGGACTGCATGTTGTGGATGGTACATTGACTCTGCATGGTGGCAACATAAACGGAGATGAGAATGGTTATGCTGTGACGGCGGAAGATCAAACAACGATCGCACTTCCTGGAGTTATGAACTTGAATGGAACAATGGCAGCTGTTTATCTGAAAGATGGCGCACAGATCAGTGCAAAGGGAATTGCCCGACCAACAAACCGCTATACGGTGAAACTGGAAAGTGAAACCGGAGTTTTCTGCACGGACTGGAATGAGGAACTGGATGCAAAACGTTATTTTTCCGGTGCAGATGGTACGCATGTTGTACAGAATGATGATACACTGACATTGGCAGAAAATGTACATAATACTTCTGCACATCCGGTATGTGGTGCCGTGTGCACAGATGAGGACAGCCATCCGGTTATCACAGAATGGACAAAATTTACCGGAAAAGAAACAGAGCTTACCAGTGGAAATTATTATCTGGATCATGATATTACACTGGATCATGCGATTGCGATCAGAGGCGATGTAAACCTCTGCCTGAATGGAAAAATGCTCCTTGTGGAAGAACAGCCGGGACAGTTTTATAAGGATGCGATGTATGTACATCGCGGGATGAGTTTGAATATCTGTGACTGCAGTCAGGACCAGACAGGAAAAATCTGTGGTGCGGAGAACGTTGGAAATGTTCGCTGTGTTGCAATTGGAAATAATGCGGAATGCAACCTGTATGGTGGAACTTTAAGTAACGCAAACTGGGTAGTAAACCCTGAGCAGGATGCTGTATTTCGTATGTACGGTGGAACAATCAGTGACGCTGATTTGGGTGTGTACAATTTTGGAAATATGTACATGTATGGTGGTACGATTAAAAGATGTAGAATCGGTATCTTAGGTTATGCACAAACAGAATTGTATCCAGATAGTTTGATTACAGATTGTACATATGGTACAGATTTGGGAGGATCAAACAGGAGTGCAAAACTGGGAGGTACGATCCGAAATTGTGATATTGGTTTTACCAGTGGTACTTTGCAGGAGACCGGTGTGGTAGAAAACTGTAGAATTGGTGGCGAACGTTATGTTGAGCTTCTTCCGGGCAGTATCATTCGTAACTGTACCGAATATGGTTTGTATGCAAGAGGAGCTGTCATGAGCGGTGGAACGATTACCGGCTGTGGTGTTGGTATCTATCTGGATCCTAACAAATACGGTGCCGAACAGTCATTACTTGTTTCAGGTTCTCCGGTGATTTCTGGAAATAAACAGGCAAACGTAGCTGTTTATTCTAAATTGAACAGCGAAGGTAAGTCAGAGAAAAATGTACAGGCAATCTATGTTGATGAGGACGGATTATCGGAGGCAGCAGAGATTCCGGTTCGTGTCATCACAAAAGATGGTGATTTTGATAGTTATGCTACAGATAGCTCAGCAGTATATACATTTTCCGGAAAATATCCTGCAAAGGATTACAGTAAATATTTCCAGAGTGATGTAGACAGCAGCATTGTTGTGTATGATAAGGAGACACAGCAGCTTGCAATTGCACCGTTAAATATCGGAACACCGGCGACAGATCGTGATCTGTGTCTGCTTCGTTACGATGCAAATGGTGGCAGTGGTTCCATGAATCTGGATCAGCTGGAAGACAGTCAGCTGATTGACGGTGAATGGTATGTTCATTTTAATACTGCAACCAATGGAGATGGACGTCTGCATGCAAATCAGTTTACTGCGCCGGAAGGAAAGAAATTTGTCGGATGGAATACAGAGGCGGACGGTAGTGGAATTACTTATACAGACCAGGCCGTATTCCGTATGATTTCTACCGCATCAGATGATGTAAATGGCAGCGATAAACAGATGGTACTGTATGCACAGTGGGAAGATCTTCCAAGAGTCACTGTTTCCTTGGATGCAAATGGTGGTGCAGTTGAACCGAATGATAAAACTGTGATTTATACAGGTACCTACGGTGAATTACCGGTTCCGACACGGGAAGGCTATGATTTCGAAGGTTGGTTTACACAGAAAGAGGATGGCGAAAAAGTCGAAGATACAACCGTAGTTGCTACAACAGAAGAACATACACTTTATGCACATTGGACGATTCAGGTATACGATGTGACATTATCTTCCGGTGCGGGTTATACTGCAACAGGTGCTACATCAGCAGAATATAGCAGCAATTATGAGTTTGAAGTTCAGATTGCAAAAGGATATTCCAGAACACAGAATTACAGGGTGCTTGTCAATGGCAGTGAAGTGACAGCAGCATCCAGTAAAGATGATTGTGATAAGTTCCAGATTCAGAATGTAAAAGGTGCCATGAGTATCGTGGTAGAAGGCGTGGCAGATATTACCCCGCCGGAAGCAGAACTTACAATTGGAACCAGCAAATATAACGCTTTTATGAATCGTGTAACGTTTGGTTTGTTCTTTAAAAAGACACAGACTGTTCATGTGACGGCAAGTGATCTGGGCAGCGGTCTGAAGTCTGTGGAATACCTTTTAGCTGACCAGGCATTTGAGGAGAAAGATGCAGTCAGTGGTGATTGGTCAAAACTGAATGTTCAGAACGGAAATACAAGTTTTAACATCGATGCAAATAAGAAAGCATTTGTTTATGTTCGGGTGAGTGACGAGAGTGGCAATGTACAGATCATTAATTCTGACGGTGTGGTTGTATATACGGATGCAGAAGCAATCACAGAGGCGATGAATTTTACAAGACTGAGTCAGGATGATGTACAGTTTGCGGTTCAGTTGAATGGCAATGAGGTAAAAAATCTGTATCTTGGAGATCAGTTGATCGACAGTCAGTATTATTCTGTATCAAAAGATGGTGAGATTACACTGAAAAACAGCTATTTGTCCGGACTGGCAGCAGGTGAATACACCGTTCGTGTGACTTATGATCCGTTGGGAGAAACTTATACAGCGGGTGATGAGCCGGCAATGACATCTGCAAAATTAGTAGTTGCAAAGGCAGAACGGACGATTGATTATAAAGCTGTTGATACAACTTATAACGGAAAAACGTATGCAGGTCTGACTTATGAGAACAGACCGCAGGCAACTGTGATCGAATACAAGGTGAAAGGTGCAGCAGACGATACTTATACGGAAGATGTACCGATCAATGCAGGTTCCTATACGGTGCGCATTTCCACACCTGAGGATGCAGATTATAATGCAAAACAGGTGAGCGGTGCCTTTACGATCAAACCGAAACAGGTAACGATTAACGGAACCACTGTTGAGACAACAAAAGTTTATGATGGAACAACGGAAGCGCGTCTTGTAGAAACAGGTACGTTATCAGACAATTATGATGGTAAAAATCTTGTGATTGTGGCAGGAAAGGCTTCTTATGAGAACAAAAACGTTGGTCCGGATAAGCAGGTAACGTTTACCGGATTTGCACTGGATGGTTCCGCGGCAGCAAACTATGTATTGAATGGTCAGCCGGAGAGTACCACGGCAGATATTACCGCAAAAGAGCTGACGATCACTGGACTGAAAGTAAAGGATAAACAGTACGATGGCAAAAAGAATGCTGAAATCGATGGAATGCCGGCATTGGCAGGTGTTGTAACTGGTGACAATGTACAGCTTGTAAATGGTATCCCAACTTTTGACAGTGAGAAAGCGGGCAAAGATATCGCAATTCATTTTACAGACTTTGTTCTATTTGGAGATGATGAGGTAGTCGCTAATTACAGACTGACGCAGCCGTCCGGTATGACAGCATCCATTCTGGAGTATGTGAGTGATGGCAGTGAATACAGTGTAAATTCCAATGACTGGATCAATACAGAGTTTGTTGTGACAGCAAAAGAAGGTTATGCACTGAGCCGTACAGATCTGGCAGATGGCGAATGGACCGATCAGTTAAGCGAACAGGAAGAGACCAAAAATGGAACCATTACTTTCTATGTAAAAAATACAGTGACAGGTGTGATCTCTACAGCTGTAACAGAAAATTATAAAATTGATAAAACCATTCCGGTAGGTGAGGCAAAATTGAATGGACGAAATGCGTTCCAGACGATCTTAAGCAAAATTACCTTTGGTTTATTCTTTAATGAAGATGTAACAGTAGAATTGAGTGCCAGCGATGATGCTTCCGGTATAAAATCTGTTATGTATTACAAAGCAGATCATCAGCTTACAGAGGAAGAAGTTCAGGCAATTGCTGACTGGACGGAATACAGTGAACTGAAGATGGAAGCAAAGGATATGGAACAGTTTATCATCTATGTTCGTATGGAAGACAATGCTGGTAATGTATCCTATATCGGTTCCGATGGTGCGATCTTTGATACAACAGCACCGGGGATTACTGGTGTGGAGAATGGAAAAACATACTATGTGACAAAGAAATTTACGATAAGTGATCAGAATCTTGCATCAATTACTGTAAATGGTGAAACTGTGGACGGAACTGTTACATTAGAGGGTGATACAGAGACTACTTATGTGATCTGCGCAACAGATAAAGCCGGAAATGTAACAGAGTATACAATCGTGATGAAACCGATTTCTTCTATTACAGATACAATTACAGAGATCACAGTGGATAATGCAAAGTCCAGTGATACAGAAGTGATTAGAGATGTGAGAGATCAGCTTCGTGATGTTACAGAAGCATTTGATGAGGAGGAATCTACAGAGGCAGAGTGGGATAAATTACAGGATGCTCTGACAAACTGTGAGGAATTGGAAAATCGAATTGCAGCGGCAAAAGATGCGTCAGAAAAATCTGAAATTACAGAGGTAAAAGAGATTACCGATGAGACTGTAAAAGTGGAAGATGAAGATGCACTGAAAGATGCAGAAAAAGCATTAGAGGAAGCGTTAAAAGATTATGATGGCAATTATACAGAGAGCGAGCGCGAGGAACTTGAGAAACAGCTTGAGAACGTAAAGGATGCGCTGACTGCAATTGACAATGCAAAGAAAGCTACAGAAGAGATCGAACAGCTTCCAAATGTGGATGATCTGAAACACAGCGACAAGGAAAGCGTAGACCGTGTGAAAGAGATTTACGACAATCTGACTGAAAATGAAAAGTCTATGCTGAAGGAAGATACACGCAGTAAGATGAACAGTCTTGTAAAACAGATGGAAGAACTTGAGAAAATTTCCTATGCACCGTCTATTATTGAAGGCGCAGGACAGATCTGGAAAGCAGGATCTGATACAAATGCAAAATTCCGCAGCAATGCTGAATTTGAAGAATTTGTAAAAGTACTGGTGGATGGTAAAGTATTAGATGCCAGCAAGTATACTGTTTCGGCAGGAAGTACCGTTGTGGAACTGAAGGCAGATTATCTGAATACTCTCTCCGCAGGAGAGCATACCCTCAGTATCGTATCAGAAAATGGAACGGCGTCGACGATGTTTACTATTGAGAAGAAAGCTGCGTTGGATAATGCGAAAAATACATCTGTAAACAGTCCGAAGACCGGTGACAGCAATGGCTTTATCTGGTGGTTTGTGGTACTCTTTGCGGGTGTTGGCATGATGATCATCACACTGGCAGTACATGAAAAAAAGAAAAGATCTATGAAATAAAGTGAATTGTTAAAACGAGGCAGTGGAACAGTCGATTTATCCGACTGTTCCACTTTTTTTTCTGCGAAAAAGATGATAGAATAGAATTTATCAAAAGGGATAGGAGTATCAGCAATGGGAATTATTAAAGGGATATGTATCAGTGAAAAAAGAGGAACACAAAAGCATGAAGTTTCTGAGGCAAAGCTGATTGCCGACTGGGGCATCGAAAATGATGCACATGCCGGACGCTGGCATCGTCAGGTGAGCCTGCTTTCACTGGAAAAAATAGAGGCATTCCGTGCCAGAGGCGTAGAGGTGGAGTTTGGAGCATTCGGAGAGAATCTGATCGTGGATGGTTATGATTTCCGCAATCTTCCGGTAGGAACCAGATTCCGCTGCAATGACGTTCTGCTGGAGATGACGCAGATCGGAAAGGAATGTCACAGCCACTGTGAGATCTACAAAGTAGTAGGAGACTGTATCATGCCGCGGGAAGGCGTGTTTGCAAAAGTATTACAGGGCGGAACCATCAAAGTTGGGGATGAACTGGTGATGGAAGAAACTGGAGAGTAAAGCGTATCACAGAAATTGTTATCTGTATGCACAAGGCAGTTGTGATATGGGAATTTTACGTCGATTTTACATGAAATTTATACGCTGATGATAGTGTCAGAGTCCAAAAAGAAATAGTATAAAAGATACGCAGGGATTTTGCAGAGCATAAGTGGAAGCACAAGAGGATAAAATAAGATATGAGTAGAATTTCAAATATAATACGGGGGTTATTTGGAAGAAAGCCCGTACATCAACAGAATAAGAGCACTGCCTCACAGATGGGACGTGCAACCGCACCGAAATCTGAAAAAATGATTCAAAAGATGCCTGTGAAAACAATGAGAAAAGAGGAATCAGCTATGAAGACACAGGACACGCAAGTACAGGTAACAGAAGCACAGACAATGAGGAGTGGGGAACATATGGTACATTCATGTTATGACAACCGAGAGTTATCCTGGTTAAAATTTAATACCAGAGTATTGGAGGAAGCAGAAGATCTGGCGAACCCGTTTTGTGAGCGGTTATCGTTTGCATCGATTTTTCAGAGCAATCTGGACGAATTTTTCATGGTTCGTGTCGGTTCTCTGTATGATCAGATGCTGGTGTCAAAGGACATTCGGGACAATAAGACAAATATGACCTGTCAGGAGCAGCTCAATGCGATCTTTGAACAGATAAAACTGCTGACACAGCGTAAGGATGCAGCCTATGCGAATCTGAAAGAAGGTCTGGAGACTTATGGCGTAGAGATCTGCAGTTATGCAGAACTGGAAAAACAGGATGTGGAATTTATGGATGCTTATTTTGAGCATGAAGTGCGTCCGTTATTATCTCCGCAGATCATCGGAAAGAAACAACCGTTTCCGTTTTTGAAAAGTAAAGATATTTATGCAGTCGTTGTATTAGAGAAAAAGAAACGGGACAAGCTTGGAATCGTTCCATGTAATGTAGACGTATTTCCACGCCTGATCCGGATTCCGGGACATGAGAACCGTTTTATGCTGCGGGAAGAAGTGATCCTTCATTACATGCCGCTTATTTTTGACCGGTATCATATCAAAAGTAAATCACTGATCCGTATTATCCGAAACGCAGACATCGATCCGGATGAGGAAATGTACGATGATGATACCGATTTCCGTCAGGTTATGGAGCAGCTGGTCAGCCGTAGGCGTAAATTATGTCCGATCAAACTGGAGTATACCCGTCTGATGGATGAGTCTGTGCTGGATACGTTGTGTGGTTATCTGGATCTGAAGAAAAAACATATCTTCCATTCGGAGGCACCGTTGGATCTGTCTTTCTTCTCCAAGATCCGCGATCTTCTGAGAAACAAAAAAGAGCTGTTTTATCCGAAATATACACCACAGCTCCCGGCAGATATCAATATGTCTGAGAGTATTATGAAGCAGATTGAGGAAAAAGACCGTTTCCTGTTTTTTCCATACGACAGTATACAGCCGTTTTTGCGTATGCTGAATGAGGCAGCGGAAGATCCGGAAGTTGTTTCTATTAAAATGACGCTGTATCGTGTGGCAAATGACAGTAAGGTCGTTGAGGCGCTGATCAATGCGGCAGAAAATGGCAAGGAAGTAGTTGCTTTGGTCGAGTTGCGTGCACGATTTGATGAAGAAAATAACATTGAGTGGTCCAGACGCCTGGAAGATGCAGGATGCCGGATTTTATACGGATTGGATAAGCTGAAAGTTCATTCGAAATTATGTCTGATCACGAAAAAGACTGAGGGACATATTTCCTATATCACACAGATCGGAACCGGAAACTATAACGAGAAGACCGCAAAATTGTATACGGATTTCTCTTTGATGACAGCACACCAGGGAATTGGTGAGGAATCGAACGAAGTGTTCCGGAAATTGTGTCTTGGTCAGGTGATGAAAGAGACAAAATATCTGATGGTAGCACCGAAGTGCCTGCGTAACAAGATCCTTGATAAGATGGATATCCAGATTGCCCGGGCAAAACGCGGAGAGGCGGCTTACATCGGTGCCAAGATGAATTCTCTGACAGATAAACGTATTATTGAAAAATTAATGGAAGCATCTCAGGCGGGTGTGGACGTTGAACTGGTGGTACGTGGAAGCTGCTGCCTGATCGCAGGTGTTCCGGGTGTTACAGACAATATCACGGTTCGGAGTATCGTAGGTCGTTACTTAGAGCATTCCAGAATTTATATCTTCGGAAATGATGATGTCTATATTGCTTCTGCAGATTTCATGACAAGAAATACGACACGTCGTGTTGAGGTAGCGACACCGATCTATGATGAAGATATCAAGAAACGTGTCCTGCATATTTTCAATGTGTTGATGTCTGATAATGTAAAAGCAAGAGTACAGATGGCAGATGGACAGTATGTACATGCTGTTCAGACCGGCGAACCGGTGAATGCACAGAAATGCTTTGAATCAGCGGAAAATCGCTAGAATAAGGTGGAATTGGTTAACGCAAAATCTATGATATAAATGGATTCCGGCAATACATGTGCAATGACACGAATAATTTTCTGTTTGCACATGTATTGGCAGGAATCTCATTGATAAGTGGTAGATTTTGTGAATATACGGGAGAACTATAGCTTGACAGAAATAAAAAAGTAAGATAGAATAAACAAGTCAATTGCCCAGTTAGCTCAGTTGGTAGAGCAGAGGACTGAAAATCCTCGTGTCTCTGGTTCGATTCCGGAACTGGGCATTCAAAGAAAATATGGGATATTAGCTCAGTTGGTAGAGCACTTGACTTTTAATCAAGTTGTCCGGGGTTCGAATCCCCGATGTCTCATTAGCTAAAAGATTGGAAGTGTTGAAAAATCAACACTTCTTATTTTTGTACATTAAAAAAATTGATTACACTTTGTTTAATTTAGCAAGTATCTTTGGTTGGCTACAGCTTGAGCTTGATTCAAGTCGATTCCCGTTAAGTAATTCTTTTCTGCGACGGTTGGACTATGTCCTAATAATGCAGATGCAATTAGAAGATTACCACCTTTTGAATTAACAAGGGAGGTGGAAACATTTCTTCTAAAGGAATGAGGATCTTTAATGATACCTTTTTCGCTTTTTATACCTAATTTTTGACAAATACCTTGATAAACAAGATAGACAGCTCTATTTGTGATAGGTGAAGTATTTTCCCTATTAGGAAACAGATAGTTGCTATCGGGATATCGTAATTGATATGTTATATTATAGATGGGGATAAAAATATTATTCCATAAAGTTGAATGATTAAAAAAATATGGTAAAATAGAAATAAAAAAGGAGGAGTTTGCCATGAATAAAAAATGGACAAAAAGTTTGTTAATGATACTTTTATGCGTTTGCTGTATGTTTATGTTTAAAAGCATAAAAGTAAATGCAGCAATGACGGATGAGGCAGAAGATTATGAGTTGGAGGAAGTTTATAATGGAACAATAACAAGTCCTTCACCATGGTATACTACACACAGATATTACAAATTTAGTATTTCTAAAAAGTCACATGTTACTTTAAGTGCAACAGTAGATTCCACTACAAATTATGGGATGTGTATATATAATTCAGATGGAAAAATTGTACTGAATGGTAATGATTTGCAATATGAAAGTAATGTAGCGACAGGAAAATTCAAAACTAGTCAGAGCAGGACTTTGCCGAAAGGAATATACTATTTAGATATTACAAAAGGTGGTACAGAAATAAGTACAGTATATTCTTTCAAAATCCAAGCAGAAAAACAGATTAAATTATCTAAAGGAACTATTAGCTCTTTAAAAAATAACAAAAAGGGTCAAATGACAGTTAAGTGTAAATCAGCAGTAAATGCGATTGGTTATAGAATCCAATATTCTACAAATTACAAATTTAAAAAGGGAGTAAAAACTGTATATTCACCAACGACAACTTATACAATAAAAAAATTAGCAAAGGGAAAAAGATATTATGTTAAGGTGTGTCCATATACAGTTTACAATGATGGTACATATGTATTTGGACAGAATTCATATGTAAAGCAAGTATTCATAAAGAAATAGGATGAGATTAAACAAGAGGTTGTTAGAACAAATGTGTCTAACAACCTCTGAATTCATTATATAGAATATGTGATTCCGTCAAGTGTTAGCAAGCAAACTTTCTTTGTGGAAAGCAAGCATTTGACAGAATGATTACACTAAGTAGATGATGTGTTGCAAATGCCCTTTCTATCAGTATTTGAACATCGAGACTTAGGTTCGAATCCCTGATGTCTCATTAACTAAAATACAGCGAAAAGCCAGTAGAACTAAGGCTTTCCGCTATTTTTTTGTAATTTTTGAAGTGGTTTAAAAACATTTTGAACATTTACCATACCCTTTATGGATTGCTTCTTGTTCAGTGAATAAAAAAGGAGGAGCCAGTAAAACGGGGGATGTTTTACTGGCTTTGTTATGAAAAAAAAGAAACTGTTTTATGTGAAAAAGGTTTATTTCCTTTTGACATTATTTATAGTAAACGAAGTTCATGATGGAATTGTGGTAAATTTTTGAAAAAAGTGTGAAGTCCTGGTAAAGATTCGGTTACAATAACTGCACATGAAACGCTATTGTCTGAGGTGGGATGCTTGCGGTCTGTGTGGTTGCATGTGTAATGCGGACGCGCTGGCTGGGGCGGAGGGATGAAAGTGTGATCGGGCGGCCGGATGGATCGGAGAAGGTGGAATTTGAGACGACGTAGCGGACCTGGCTGTTGATGTCGTTTGGATTGCCGGTGTACAAAAAGCCATTTGCGGCGTCGATACTTGCAATCCTGCCGATCGAGGTTGCAATTTCAATTTGAGGGCGCCGTCTCTGTACCATGATCAGAAATGCATTTGCCTGTGGAGGGATACTCCGTGTCATTGCAGAAGAGAAAACTGCATTGATCCATGTTTGCGGGCGGATTTCCGACAGGGATATGACCTGACCGGATGAATCGAGGATGACAGTGTTCCGGTTGATATTTAAACGGAGCATCTGGATGTTGTCGGATTGCTGTCCGGGCGAGGCTGCATAAGATACGATGATATATCCGGTGGAAGTGTTGGAAAAAGCATTGACCTCCTCCACGAAAGCATTTGTGATCTGTGAAATATTACCCCGCCGGGAAAGTGTTCCTCTGGTCTCTGTGTTCATTGAAAGTCTCCAGTACAATAAGCTATTTATTTTAGTATATGATGTGATGAATCAATGTGCGAGTATAAATTACGAGTGACAATAGTCGGTTGAGAATCAATAGAGAAGTTGTTGAGATAAATGATCAGAAAAATTTTTGAGTGATTTGGGGGGAGGGATATAGCGGAATGCAGCGCAATATGTAATTTATTAAAGAACCGTAAAAGATATTGCATAAGAGATGTAAACTTTTTTAGGTATTTTATCCTATATTTTGGAAGCAATTCAATGTAAAAATAAAATAATTATAAACAAATGAAATATTCAATTCCCAAAACATAAAAAAACTTACAAAAACCATTAATAGAATTTATATAAAATTACCAAAATGGGAATGGAAAATTTGGCTTTGACAAAAAATTGACAAGTGGAAAATTTTTAAATAAAATACAGCAAAGTGTAGGAAAGAAGGGAAGTGAGAATACGGAGGAATTATCGAAAGCGCTGATGGAAGAACTTAATTGTGAGACAGCATTCACGATTCCGGTATTTGGAGGTATTCCGATTGCCGAATCAGTGGTAGTGACATGGATCATTATGGCAGTTCTTTTGGTAGCAGCATTTTTCTTAGGAAGAAACCTGCGTGTAGAGAACGTAGGAAAACGTCAGCTGGCAGTGGAGACAGTTGTTGGTGGACTGCATAACTTCTTTTACGATTTGCTTGGAGAGGAAGGAAAACGTTATATTCCTTATTTAATGACAGTAGGAATTTATATTGCAGTTGCTAATATGATCGGACTGTTTGGACTGAAATCCCCGACAAAGGATGTCGGTGTTACCGGTGCGCTTGCATTGATGAGCATTGTACTGATCGAGTATTCGGGAGTACGTGCAAAAGGAATGAAAGGTTTTCTGAAGAGTTTCGCCGAACCGATTCCAATTATGTTACCAATGAATATATTGGAGATATTTATCCGTCCATTATCATTGTGTATGCGACTTTTTGGTAACATTTTAGGGGCATTCGTCATTATGGAGCTGATCAAGATCGTGGCACCGCTTTTAGTACCGGTTCCACTCAGTCTTTATTTTGACTTGTTTGATGGATTCATTCAGGCGTATGTATTTGTATTTTTAACATCCTTATTTATTAAGGAAAGCATCGAGTAAAAAAAGTAAAAACAAAAAAGGAGAAATTTATCATGACATCATTAATCGCAATTGGAGCAGGAATCGCAGCATTAACAGGTATTGGAGCAGGTATCGGTATCGGTCTTGCAACATCTAAGGCAACAGACGCTATCGCAAGACAGCCGGAAGCAGACGGAAAGATTACAAAAGCATTATTACTTGGTTGTGCACTTGCCGAAGGTACTGCAATTTTCGGTATGGTTGTTGCAATTTTAATTATCTTATTCTTAGGTTAAGGAAAGGGTCTGGTAGAGAATGCAATTATTAAGAATAGATTGGAACGTCGTCTTTACCATCATTAACCTGATCGTTCTGTATCTGGGACTTCGTAAGTTTTTAATTGGTCCTGTCACGAATGTTATGGAGCAGCGTAAGCAGATGATCGAAGGTCAGATCGCAGATGCCAACAAATTAAAGGCAGAAGCGGGAGACTTAAAGAAACAGTATGAGGGAATGCTTGCACAGGCGCATGAGGAATCTGCAGAACTGCTTGAGAAAACTCGTAAGAGTGCACAGGCAGAGTATGAGAACAGAATCAATGTGGCGGATGCGGAAGCAGAAAAGATCATCGAGAATGCCCATAAGACCGTGGAACTCGAACGTGACAAAACTGTGCAGGATCTTCAGTCACAGATTGCAGTTCTTGCAGTGGCAGCAGCAGGAAAAGTACTTGGTGAGGCAAGTACGAACGAGAATAACCGGTTACTGTATCAACAGTTTTTGACAAAAGCAGGTGGTGTGAATGACGCAGACAGCAAATAATTATGCAACGGTTCTCTTAGAACTTGGTGTGACAAGAGAAGCTGTTGATGAGACAAAAGAGATTCTTTCTCTGACCCAGGATCTGCCGAAGAGTTTAAAAAGCCCGGTTGTGTCAAAACAGGACAAACATAAGCTGATCGACCGGATTTTTCCGGAATCAATGAAAAATTTTCTGAAGGTGGTTTGCGATTACGGTGAGGCAGATCTCCTTGAGGAAATTTTTGCCGCATATGATGTAGTGGAAGCGGAGAAAAATGGTATCCTTCAGGCAAAACTGGAGTATGTCTTAGAGCCGACAGAGGATGAAGTGGCACAGATGAAGGCATATCTTGCAAAGAAATATCAGAAAGATAAAGTTGCGCTTGCATTGGAAAAGAAGCCGGAACTGATCGGTGGATTTGTACTGCGGGTAGGAGATATAGAAGAAGATTACAGCATGAAAGGGCGCTTAAATCGGTTAGAGAGAAGATTAGCGTGGAGGTGATAACGTGGGTTCTATCAGTTCAGAAGAGATTATATCTATCCTGAAAACAGAAATAGAGAACTATGACATGGTAAGCAAAGACCAGGAAGTCGGAACTGTCATCTGGGTCGGTGATGGTATCGCAACGATTTATGGTATTGAGCATGCGATGTATGGTGAGATCGTTATCTTTGAGAACGGTGTCCGCGGAATGGTACAGGATATCAAACGTGATCAGGTAGGCTGTATTATTTTTGGTAAAGACACAGAGATCAAAGAGGGAACGAAAGTAACCAGAACTAAGAAAAAAGCAGGTATTCCGGTAGGTGATGCTTACCTTGGAAGAATTATCAATGCCCTTGGAGCCCCGATCGATGGAAAAGGTGAGATCAAAGCAGATGATTACCGTGCCATCGAGCAGGAAGCACCGGGTATCGTAGACAGACAGTCCGTAAAACAGCCAATGGAGACAGGTATCCTTGCGATCGACTCCATGTTCCCAATCGGACGTGGACAGCGTGAGCTGATCATCGGTGACCGTCAGACCGGTAAAACATCGATCGCAGTAGATACCATCTTAAACCAGAAAGGCAAAGATGTTGTCTGCATTTACGTTGCAATCGGTCAGAAGGCATCTACGGTTGCAAAATTGGTGAATACACTGACAAAGAACGGTGCCATGGATTATTCCATCGTGCTTTCCTCGACAGCGAGTGAATCTGCATCCTTACAGTACATCGCTCCGTATGCAGGAACAGCACTTGCAGAGTACTTCATGTACAAAGGAAAAGATGTCCTGATCGTATATGATGATCTCTCCAAACATGCAGTGGCATACCGTGCACTGTCATTACTTTTAGAGCGTTCACCGGGACGAGAGGCATATCCGGGAGACGTATTCTATTTACATTCAAGATTATTAGAGCGTTCCAGTAAGTTAAACGACGAGTTAGGCGGAGGTTCCATTACCGCACTGCCGATCATCGAGACACAGGCAGGCGATGTTTCCGCTTATATTCCTACGAACGTTATTTCCATTACAGATGGTCAGATTTTCTTAGAGAGTGATCTGTTCAACTCCGGTATGAGACCGGCGGTCAACGTAGGTCTTTCCGTATCCCGTGTAGGTGGTGCGGCACAGACAAAGGCAATGAAAAAAGCATCCGGTACGATCCGTATCGATCTGGCGCAGTACCGTGAGATGGAAGTGTTTACACAGTTCAGCTCCGATCTGGATGATATGACGAAAGAGCAGTTACAGTATGGTAAAGGACTGATGGAGCTCTTAAAACAGCCGCTCTGCCATCCGATGAGCCTCGCAGATCAGGTAATTACACTGGTTGCAGCAAACAAACGTCTGCTTTTGGATGTGGATATCAAACAGATGAAAGAGTTCCAGGGAAGATTACTGGATTTCTTTAAAATCGAGCATAAAGATGTCGTTGATGCCATCAACGAGAAAAAAGTGCTGGATGATGGGATTACAGAAAAGATCGTAGAGGCAGTCAAAGAATTTAAGAGCAGGTGATAGAGCATGGCAAATACCAAGGAAATTCAGAAACGAATGAAAAGTATTCAGGATACGATGAAGATTACGAGTGCCATGTATATGATTTCCTCTGCAAAGTTAAGAAGTGCAAAGCAGAAGCTCGAAAATACAGAGCCGTATTTCTATGCGTTACAGTCTGCAATCTCACGACTGCTCCGTCATATTCCGGATGCTAAGAGCCGGTATTTTGACCAGCACGAGGAGATTCCGGACGACAAAAAACGCAGGGGATACATTGTGATCACTGCAGATAAGGGACTGGCAGGTGCGTACAACCATAACGTCATTAAAATGGCGCATGAACTGTTTGAGCAGGGTGAAAACAACAAACTGTTCGTCGTCGGAGAGCTTGGAAGACAGTATTTTACCAAGGAAGGGTTAGAGGTAGATACCGAGTTTAAATATACGGTGCAAAATCCTTCCCTGCACAGAGCCAGAGTTATCACAGAACGTATTCTGGAGTTATACAATAACAACGAATTGGATGAGGTATACATCATTTATACGAAAATGGAGAATTCATTTTCCATGGAAGCGGAAATGATGAAACTGCTTCCACTGGTAAAAGAGGATTTCATGGGGAAAGCTCCTGTTGATATTTATCAGGAGGAGATCAAGGCAGATACGACCATGCAGGATATTTTAGAGCATGTTGTGCCGAACTATGTCAACGGATTTATTTACGGTGCACTCGTGGAGTCATTTGCCAGTGAGCACAATTCACGAATGATGGCGATGCAGGCGGCAACAGACAGTGCAAAAGAGATGCTGCAGACTTTGTCCATTGAATACAATCGTGTGCGTCAGGCTGCGATTACCCAGCAGATCACAGAGGTAATCGGCGGTGCGAAGGCACAGAAGAAAAAGAAGAAAAAATAGGAAGGGGATGTAAAAGCGGAATGAAAACAGGAAAAATCGTGCAGGTCATGGGACCTGTTGTAGACGTTGAATTTGAAGATAATGACCTTCCGTTTATCAAAGATGCGCTTGAAGTAGACAACGGCGGAAAACGCTGTGTCATGGAAGTTGCACAGCACATCGGCAATAACACAGTACGTTGTATTATGTTAGCTGCCAGTGAGGGACTTCACAAGGACATGGAAGTTGTTGCTACGGGAAGCGGCATTACGGTTCCGGTCGGACAGGGCACATTGGGGCGTCTGTTCAATGTATTAGGAGATACCTTAGACGGCGGCAAGACTTTAGAGGGAGAGAAACACTGGTGTATCCACAGAGATCCGCCATCTTTCGAGGATCAGAGTCCGGTCGTTGAGGTACTTGAAACAGGAATCAAGGTCATCGACCTTTTAGCACCGTATGCAAAAGGTGGTAAGATCGGTCTGTTCGGTGGTGCCGGAGTTGGTAAAACGGTATTGATCCAGGAGCTGATCCGTAACATTGCAACTGAGCACGGCGGATATTCCATTTTTACCGGTGTTGGAGAGCGTTCGAGAGAGGGTAATGACCTCTGGTCCGAGATGAAAGAATCCGGCGTACTCGAAAAGACAGCCTTAGTGTTTGGTCAGATGAACGAGCCGCCAGGAGCACGTATGCGTGTTGCTGAGACAGGACTTACCATGGCAGAATATTTCCGTGATGAGGAGCATCAGAACGTGCTTTTATTCATTGATAACATTTTCCGTTTCACACAGGCAGGTTCTGAGGTATCCGCTCTGTTAGGACGTATGCCGTCAGCCGTTGGTTATCAGCCGACTTTAGCAACTGAGATGGGTGAATTACAGGAACGTATCGCATCAACCAAAAACGGTTCCGTTACTTCCGTACAGGCAGTCTATGTGCCTGCAGACGACTTAACTGACCCGGCGCCTGCAACGACATTCGCACATCTGGATGCAACGACCGTTCTTTCCAGAAAAATCGTTGAGCAGGGTATTTATCCGGCAGTTGATCCGTTGGAGTCAAACTCACGTATTCTTGAGGAGGATGTTGTCGGAAAAGAGCATTATGAGACAGCAAGACGTGTACAGGAGATTCTTCAGAAATACACAGAGTTACAGGATATCATTGCAATTCTCGGTATGGAGGAGCTCTCTGAGGAGGATAAATTAACTGTTTACCGTGCAAGAAAGATTCAGAAGTTCTTATCCCAGCCGTTCCATGTTGCAGAGAACTTTACCGGTGTACCGGGCAAATATGTGCCGTTAAAAGATACAGTACGTGGATTTAAGGCAATCGTTGACGGTGAGATGGATGAATATCCGGAAGCTGCATTCTTTAACGTAGGAACGATCGAAGATGTCATTGAGCGGGCAAAGACAATGGGTAATACCGGTTCCGCCAGCTAGGAGGGAGGAACATGAATACATTTAGCTTAAAAGTAATTGCCTGTGATAAGGTATTTTACGATGGAAGATGTGCACAGGTAGTCCTGCCGCTCCATGATGGTTTAAAGGCGATCCAGGCGCACCATGAAAATATGGTGTTTGCCGTGGAGGTCGGAGAGATCCGTATCTTAGAGGAAAACGGAAACACGATCTACGGTGTTACGGGAACCGGGTTTGCGCAGATCATCAACAACCGTGCAACAGTCATTGTAGACACCTGTGAATCACCGGAGGAGATCGATGTAAGACGTGCGCAGGAAGCAAAAGAGCGTGCGGAAGAACAGCTCCGCCAGAAACAGAGCATTGAAGAGTATCATCGCTCCAAAGCCTCATTAGCGCGTGCTATGGCACGTCTTAAGGTGGGAAGCAAGGATAAACCGATCGGCTATTAATGACGGGCATCTGAAGGCAGACAGCCGGTTGGTTACTGATGGCGGACTTTCGAGGGCAGACAGCCGTATACTTCTTTGAACATACGGTTGAATACCTTATAGTTGATAAAACCGTGGCGTTCCATGATCTGTGTAATGCTGTCGCCGGTCTGCATGAGGTCAGAATAAATATGGGAAAGCCGTACCATGTTGACGTATTCTAAGAAGGTGAATCCCATGTTTTTCTTAAAGAAACGGCAGAAGTATTCGGGATTGAGTGCAAAACGGTCTGAGATATCCGAGAGGGAGAGCGGTTCCATATAATGCCTTTCCACATAAGTTATGATATCTTTCAGCCTTGTGAGCGTTTTGGTATCCTGCGAGACGGTACTCTGTGACTGTGGCAGGACGTAAGAAGTATAAAGTATATAAAGAAAATGATGAAGGTGGCTGCCAAATAAAAACTGGTAGCCATTTTTTTCATTTTTATATAAGTAACCCATGGTCAGTAAGTGATCCCGCATTTCGCAGAATACGGGGGCATTTTTATATTTTTCCGCAGAAAAGTATTCCTGAAAACGGATGGAGGCAAAACCGGGAAGCATCTGGTTAAAGAAGTCAAACGGGATCTGCAGCAGGTAGGTTTCCGTTCTGCCGATCGTGCGGGTGTAATGGATGTCACCGGAATTCACCAGAAAGATATCGCCTGTGTGCAGCAGGAAGGATTCCTCGCGGCAGATGACATGCATGGAACCGGAGGAGATGTATAAAATCTCAACGTGTGCGTGCCAGTGGCTGGGCACGAGCTGGTTGTCGGACTGGTAGATGTCGAAGTAGACGGGGAGTTTGGGTTTGGAGGTGATGATTTCGTGGGTGGTCATGGTGGTTGGGATTCCTTTCTTTTGAGGTAAAGTGTTTATGGCATGCGTGGGTTTTGGCGAGCCTTCCTGCGGTCTGTATGGCGCCGGAGTGTCCGGGTAAGGCTGAGCCGGTTACCGCTTTTTCGTGTTCCTAAGCGGGCACCTGAACAAAGTGGCGATTTCATGCTGCTCCCAGAACTCGCTTTTTCGTTTATGGAAAGCCAAAAGTGCATTGAGCTCGGACAACTGTCCGCAGCATGACTTTTTGTTCATGTGCCGGCTAAGGAACACACAAAAAGCGGTAAGACGGCTCCACCTTACCCGGACACCCCGGCGCCGTACAGACCGCAGGGCATGTTGGAAAGCCATCCGGAAAATATGTGCGGCAGTCCTTGTAAAATACGATAGGACTGATTCTGCCAACTTTGTTGTTAAGCTCATAATAAGTCAATATCGACCGAAATACAAGTCATTATCTGCCTTGAAATTAAGGTGTGGGGTAAGTATGATAGGAATATAAAGAATATAAGAAACGTAAGAGAGTTGCCGACAAAACGCGTCAATACCAAGAAGCCGTTGCAGGCAAAAACGCATCGAAACCAAGAAGCCGTTGCCGACAAAACGCATCAAAACCAAGAAGCCGCTGCCGACAAAACGTATCAAAACCAAGAAGCCGTTGCAGGCAAAAATGCATCGAAACCAAGAAGCCGTTGCCGACAAAACGCATCAATACGCTGAAAGCGCTGCATGCAAAACTCCCCAACAACCTGCATCTGTTGCGAGGGGGACGCAGATTTAAAAGAAGGTGCTGGGGAGCCGTCGGTCCTTAGCGACCGTATTTTGGTCGCTTAGTACCGCTACGAGCGACACGCAGCGAGAGCGTGCCTTCGTTAAATCTGTGTATGCCTCACAACATTCACAGCCTAAAGAGGAGTTTTGCCCCCAACGCTCACAGCCTAAAGAGGAGTTTTGCCCCAACGCTCACAGCCTTCGGAAGAGTTTTGCCTCCAACGCCCACCCACCAAATATTTCAAAAAGGAGCCCACAATCATGGAAAAATGGCAAAGATCACTTTATCAACCCAACCTCCCTCTCGGAGCTGACGGCACCAAAGTCACCGCCTCAAAAGCACACATCACCCTATCAAAAGAAGCCGCCAAAGAAGGCATGGTTCTTCTAAAGAACAATGAAAGCCTTCTCCCATTTCAGGCAGGCACCAAACTCGCCCTGTTTGGAAAAGGCAGTTTTGACTATGTCAAGGGTGGTGGCGGAAGCGGAGATGTAACCGTTGCTTATACGACAAATTTGTATGAGGGATTCAAGAAGCTGCCGGAAAAAGTAGAAGTGTATGAGGCACTCTCTGATTATTACCGTAAAGAGGTAGAAAAACAGTACGAGGCAGGAGCAGAACCGGGAATGACAGTAGAGCCTGCGTTTCCGGAAGAAACTGCAAAAAAAGCGAGAGCGTACACGGACACGGCAGTGATCTGCATCAGCCGTTTTTCCGGGGAAGGCTGGGACAGAAAGAGTTCTTATGATAAGGAGATGGATGAGTCGGTACAGACAGATCCGCTGCTGGAAAAGGCAGAGCGCATTTTTCCGGACGGAGACTTTTACCTGACGAAGGAAGAGAGCGCGATGGTGGAACAGGTGCAGCAGTTGTTCCCGAAGGTGGCAGTCGTTATGAATGTCGGCGGCATGGTCGATACGGACTGGTTTGCAGAAAATGAAAAAATTCAGGCGGTGCTGATGGCATGGCAGGGGGGTATGGAAGGCGGAAGCGCAGCAGCAGAGCTTCTGTGCGGCGTCGGCAGTCCATCCGGAAAACTTTCCGACACATTTGCAAAGAAACTGGAAGACTATCCGTCATCGGAGACATTCCATGAATCGGTAAAATATGTCGATTATAAAGAAGATATCTACGTCGGCTACCGCTATTTTGAGACAATACCGGGGGCTGATAAAGCCGCCAATTATCCGTTTGGCTACGGTCTTTCCTACACGACTTTCGAGCGTGCGTTAGTATCTGCGGAAGAAAAACAGGGTGTGATCCGCGTGCGTGTCAATGTGACCAACACCGGAAAATATCCGGGAAAAGAAGTCATGCAGTTATATGCGCAGGCACCGCAGGGCGTACTTGGAAAGGCAAAGAGAGTCCTTGCAGCATTTGAAAAAACACGACTGTTAGCACAGGGAGAAACGCAGCTTCTGACGTTAGAGGCACCGGTGGCACAGCTTGCATCCTATGATGATCTGGGAAAAATTCAGAAATCTGCCTATGTGCTGGAAAAAGGTAAGTATCAGTTTTATCTTGGCACGTCCGTGCGGGAAACAGAGCAGGTATTTTGTTTTACAATGCCAGAGGATACCGTAACAGAGCAGCTTACCGCAAAACTGGTTCCGACTTCACTTGCGGAGCGCATGCTCTCCGATGGAAGTTTTGAAAAACTGCCGCAGTCCGAACCGAATGATCCGGATTACTCCGCAATCAAACGTGTTCCGAGGGAGGAAAGCGATGGATTTTCACCGGCTGTCCGCGCACTGCCGGGACATCAGATCTGGTCACAGCCGTATAAGAAAGACGCACATATTTTTATGGAAGTTGCAGAAGGAAAGATCACGCTGGATGAATTTGTGACACAGATGACGGATGAGGAACTTGCGCATATTTTAGGCGGACAGCCGAATACCGGTGTGGCAAATACATTTGGATTTGGAAATATGCCGGAGTATGGAATCCCGAATATTATGACGGCGGACGGACCTGCCGGACTCCGCATTGAGAAAAAATGCGGCGTAGTTACGACGGCGTGGCCGTGTGCGACACTTTTAGCATGTACCTGGAACCCGGATGTGTTATATCAGGTTGGTGCAGCAGGTGCCGCTGAGGTGAAGGAAAATAACATTGCCGTCTGGCTGACGCCTGCGGTCAATATCCACAGAAGTCCGCTTTGCGGAAGAAACTTCGAGTATTATTCGGAAGACCCATATCTGACCGGAAAAATGGCTTCTGCAATGGTAAAGGGAATCCAGTCAAAACATATTGCCGCGACGGTCAAACATTTCGCCTGCAACAATAAGGAGACGAACCGTAAGGAAAGCGATTCCAGAGTGTCCGAGCGGGCAGCAAGGGAGATTTATCTAAAGGCATTTGAGATCATTGTAAAAGAGGCAGATCCGTGGTGCATCATGTCATCTTACAATATCGTAAACGGACACAGAACCTCTGAGAACCGTGAACTTTTAGAGGACATCTTAAGAGGCGAGTGGAACTATCAGGGCATGGTCACGACCGACTGGTGGACAAGCGGCGAGCATTATAAAGAAGTAAAAGCAGGAAATGACATCAAGATGGCATGTGGATTCCCGGAGAGCCTGCTCCGCGCGAAAGAGGCAGGAGTACTGACAAGAGAAGAGATGGAGATCTGCGCAAAGCGTATTTTAGGATTAATACTGAAAATTGACTGAAATCAGGCGAAAAACAATCATGGACAAAAACAATGACAGGCTGAAAAGATAACAACAGATATATAGTGTGAAAAATAAGATTTTCACACGCAAGATTTGTGCTTACGCACAAACTTGAGATGCAAATGAAAACGTTGTTTTCATTGAAAGACAGCGCAAGAATGGAGATTAAAATGGAGGATTATCATGGGTAACAGTGGAATCGGTGTTCCGCTGCCGGAACTGGCAGCATACTGTAGAGAGGCAGCAGCAGAGGGAGCCGTGCTTTTAAAGAATGAGGGGCATATGCTTCCGGTCAAAAAGGATGAGACAGTTTCTATTTTCGGGAGAAGCCAGATTGAGTATTACCGGAGTGGAACCGGTTCAGGCGGGGCGGTCAATGTGCCGTATGTCAAAAATATTTTAGACGGAATCAAAGAAAATAATGCTTTTCCTGTAAATGAGGAACTGGTAGAAACCTATAAAGAATGGTTAAAGGAGCATCCGTTTGACAATGGAGGCGGTGGATGGGCGGCAGAGCCGTGGCATCAGGAAGAGATGGAGATCACGGAAGAGATCGCATGCCGCGCAGCAGAAAAATCTAAGAAAGCTGTTTTTCTGATCGGTAGAACTGCCGGCGAGGATAAAGATTACGAGGACACGGAAGGCAGTTATCTTCTGACAAAACGGGAAAAAGAAAATCTTCGTGTTGTAACAAAATATTTTAACGAAGTGGCAGTGCTTTTAAATGTGTCTAACATCATTGATATGAGCTGGACGAAAGATGCGGCATATCAGGATCACATCAAAGCGATTCTTTACATCTGGCAGGGTGGTATGGAAGGCGCGAACGCCGTTGCAGATCTGTTATCGGGCAGAGTGACACCATCCGGAAAACTGACGGATACGATCGCGGAGAAACTTTCTGATTACCCGGCAGCAGACCATTTTGGAAGTAAGACAGAAAATATTTATGCGGAAGATATCTATGTCGGCTACCGTTATTTTGAGACATTCGCACCGGAAAAAGTAATGTATGAGTTTGGTTTCGGTTTATCTTATACGGAAATTTCCATGGAGACGGTAAAAGCGGAGAGTACAGGAAATGGAAAAGATGCAAAGATCGCACTCAGTATCCGTGTGAAAAATACCGGGGCAGCAGCCGGAAAAGAGGCTGCACAGGTTTATGTGTCCGCCCCACAGGGACAGCTTGGAAAACCGGCAAAGGTATTGTGCGGATTTGCAAAGACAAAACTGCTTGCTCCGGGCGAGGAGGAAGTACTTGAACTTACCATTCCGGTAAGCCGGTTTGCTTCCTATGACGACAGCGGTGTGACTGGTCATAAGTCCTGCTATGTCTTAGAGGAAGGTCTGTATAAGATCTATGTTGGAAACAGCGTCAGATGCACAGAAAAAGCCAATGTGGACGGAAAAGGCGGTTATGAGGTTTCTTCCTGTATCGTCACAGAGGAGTTGGAGGAGGCGCTTGCGCCGACAAAAGAATTTTTGCGTCTTAAGACAGGCAGACAAAAGGAGGACGGGGTGTTTGCCCGTGCATATGAAAAAGCACCACAGCAGATGGTTGATCTGGCAGAGCGGATCAAAAGCCGTCTGCCAAAAGAACTGCCACAGACCGGAAATAAAGGAATTACCTTACAGGCGGTTGCAGAGAATATCAAAAATGGCAGCAGTGTGGAAGAAGAATTGGACGCATTTGTAGCACAGTTTACCAACGAGGAGTTAGCCGTGATCGTCCGCGGCGAGGGAATGAGCAGCCCGAAGGTAACACCGGGTACAGCATCCGCATTTGGCGGTGTCAGCGACAGCCTGCATGGTTATGGCATCCCGATTGCCTGCGCATCCGATGGCCCGTCCGGCATCCGTATGGAGAGCGGATTAAAGGCAACACAGCTCCCGATCGGAACACTCCTTGCATGTTCCTTTAATATTCCAATGATGGAAGAATTATATCAGATGGAAGGCAGGGAATTAGTTGGAAACGAGATCGACACCCTGCTTGGACCGGGAATCAATATCCACCGCTATCCATTAAATGGACGTAACTTTGAGTATTTCAGTGAAGATCCGCTTGTGACAGGACAGTTTGCGGCGGCAATGACAAGGGGAATCCGAAGTGCCGGTTCTTCTGCGACCGTGAAACATTTTGCAGCGAATAATCAGGAGACGGAAAGACATAATGTAAACTCCGTTGTATCTGAGCGGGCACTCCGTGAAATCTATCTGAAAGGCTTTGAGATTGCCGTGAAAGAGGGAAATGCAAATTCGATCATGACCTCTTACAACCCGGTCAACGGACACTGGACGGCATCCAATTATGACTTAAATACGACGATCCTGCGTGGCGAGTGGGGATATCAGGGAATTGTTATGACAGACTGGTGGGCAAAGATGAATGACGTTGTAAACGGCGGGGAGGCAGACCGCAGATACACCTCATTCATGGTTCGTGCACAGAATGACTTATACATGGTAGTCAACAATAATGGTGCTGCCATCAACGCAGCGGGCGATGATACCGTAGAAGCGCTGGAGGCGGGAAAACTCACTGTTGGAGAGTTACAGCGCTGTGCGAAAAACATCTGCCGTTTCCTGCTTGGAACACCGGTGATGAAACGTCCGTTAAAAGATTTTGATCCACTGCTTACAGTTACTGCAAAAGAAGCAGTAAATACAGACGGAAAGCAGGTCTGTGCACTGCAGAGCGGAAACCGGATCGAGGCAGGAAAGTTTGAAAACACAGTCCTTTATGTGGAAAAAGAAAGCATTTTAAACGTTAATGCACATTTCTGTTTCCCGGTGGAAGGATTAGCACAGGGAGCTGCCAATCTGTATCTGAATGGAGAACTGATGGCAACCGTCCAGACAGGTGGAACCGGAGAGCGTTTCCTGACACAGCGGATGTGCCGTGTGAAATTTATGCCGGGGTATTATGAACTGAAAGCAGAGTATGTGACACCGGAACTGAAGTTGGACTGGATTGAGTTAGAGTAAAATTTATTATCTGAATTTATAAAGTAAAAGTATACAATTTTAATCTCATAAAACAACTTAAAAAAGCAAAAATTAAGTAAAAACTCTGAAAATTTACAAACTAATATAAGCTTAATTGACAATGTTTTTTAAAGTAACATATAATTAAAAGACAAAGTGCATAAAGCTAATAAATGTATTGGAGGTAAGTTTATGAGAAAACGTTTTATGGGAAAACGACTTGCAGCCGCTCTTTTAGCGGCTGCAGTTGCGTTTTCAAGCGGCAATTTTGCAGGGGGATACGAGTATGTCTATGCGGCAGAAGCGAGTGTGTTTTATACCGGGACAAACACAGTAACAAAAGACAAACTGGATCTTGCAACAGAGGATTGGGATAATCCGCCAATGATCACTTATGATGAAAGTATTGCAGATTGTGTGACAACGAAAGATTTCACAATGAAGGCAGATATTACACTGGATGATGAGGCGTACGCATCATTGGGTACCGGGGAAAGTTACTTAAAGGTTCAGGGTATCGTGAAGCTGGGAAGTGAGTGGACATGGACAGACAGTCAGGATATCCCGTATTTACAGCAGAGCAGTTTTTCAGAAGATACACATAAAACAACGATTACGATCAAGTTTGAGGATAAGGATGCAGATGATTTAAAAGGTGTATATTTCCGACTGATTGGTCAGGGCTTTTCAGGAACATGTACATTTTCCAATGTTACATTAAGCGGTGTGGCAGAAGCGCAGCCGGAACTGCCTGCAAAAGATCCGAGTGTGATCGATGATTTTGAATCTGCAGAGACAGGAAGCAGTGCAGGCTGGGAGCAGGAAGGCGGCTGGCAGTACGACAATGCGGTAGGAATCAGTGTAGCTGAATTTCAGGGAAGCAAAATGTTAAAGGCAGATCTCGATTATACCGGTTGTGAAGGTTTTACATGGAGTGAGGCAAAGATTAAAAAGTCGTTTGCAGAAGGACTCGATGTATCGGCTTATAATGTTTTAAGCTATGAAATGATCTATCCGGAAGCTTTTGACGGTTCTTTTAAGGCAAAGATTTTTGCAAAAAACGGAGCAGATGATGTGGAGATCATCAACAAAGAAGCAAAGATCGAAACGTCAGATCTCGGTGACGGATATAAGAAAGCAGTGGTCACTGTCAAATTCTCACCAAACACTGCAAAGATCACGGATCTGATGATTGGAACAGTTGGTGTGAGCACTGCCTTTTTGGGAAGCGTATATCTGGATAACCTGACTTTATCCCAGTATAATGCAGCGGGCGATTATACGGAGATCACAGAGACGGCAGGAGAGGCTGTGCTTGCAGATACGTCCAGTATGCCGGAAGAAGTAACACTTTCGGATGTGAATGCATCAGGTTCAGCAAAAGCGTTATATGCATATTTAAAAGGACTGGATGCTGCCGACCAGGTATTATTCGGACATCAGAATGACACAAACAAGCATGTTTCAACCAGAGACGGTGTCTATTCGGATACAAAGGACGTGACCGGAAGTATTAGTGGTCTGGTCGGAATCGATTCGCTGGCACTGACAGGCGTGGAACTTGGAATTGATAACGTAGATGATGCAGTTCAGAAATCTATCGAGATCAGCAAGGCAGCAGCTGCAGAGGGTGCAATCATTACATTATCCACCCATATGCCGAATATGAGCAATGAAAAAATCATTGCAACACCGGATGCGGCGAGAAAATATGATTTTTCACAGTGTGATTTTTCGGAGGCAAAAGACCTGAGCAATAACTGCTCCGCAGAAGTACTTCCGGGTGGAAAATACAATGCGCAGTTTACAACCTATCTTGATATCATTGCAGATTACGCAAACGGACTTGGCGATATTCCTGTTTTATTCCGTCCATTCCATGAAAATACAGGCGGATGGTTCTGGTGGGGTGCTGCGACAACCGATAAAGAGACATACCGTGCGCTGTTCCAGTACACACAGGATTATCTGGCATCAAAGGGAGTACACAACTTTATTTATGTATATTCCCCAAATGGTCCGTTAACTTCAGAGGAAGAGTATATGGACCGCTATCCGGGCGATGACTGTGTGGATATCGTTGCATTTGATTACTATGATGATTACAATACTTATCCGGCAGAATATTCCGGCGAGTTTGTGGACAATTTAAAGAAAACCTGTCAGGTGGTAAAGAATATTGCAGACGCAAAAGGAAAAGTAGCTGCAATTTCCGAAACCGGTGTAAGGGTGATGAAGGCCGATGGATCGGATAATGAAGGAATTTTAGTAAAAGGAAATCCGATCGCAGGACACAACTGGTACAAACAGGTTAATCAGGTGGCAGTTGACACCGGAATGCCGTACTTCTTACTGTGGGCAAATTTTGGAGACACCAACTTTTATGTCCCATATAAATATGATGATACCCACGGACAGGAACTGATCAACGAGTTTATTGAATTCTACAATGAAAAATCTTCTGTTTTTGCGAATGGAACAAACTTTTACGGAAATGCAGACCAGAAAGAAGTAAGAAATGTAAATCAGGGAAATGCAGCAGGTTATTTTGCCAATGTTTTCTCTAAGATGGCAATCACAAGTGCATTTACTTTAAAAGCAAATGTGAGAAATGCACAGAGTGTAAGTTTTGTGCTGACAAACCCGGATACAAATACAGAAAAAACGATCACGGCAGAGAAAACGGAAGAATCCGGTGCTTACGAAGGTGTGCTGTCTGCGGATATTCTGAGTGCACTTGGAACAACGGATACCGGTAAGATCAGCCTTGTGGCAGATGGCAAAACACTTGTGACTGTTTCCTATATCAGTTTTGGAAAAGAAAAGGAAACACTTGCAAAGAATGTCATTGAAAATTTTGAATTATACTATGATGACAATGACTACCTGAATGGAACTTTTACAGAAAATTCAGCAGCAAACTGCAGTTCTTCCTTTGTATTAGATAAGGATCATAAAGCAGAAGGTGTTTACGGAGGTGCATTTACTTATCAGCTTAAGACGAGTGGACCGGAAGTATGGACCGGACGTATGAAAGGTTTAAGCACAAACGATTACAGCGAATACAATGCGGTCAGCATGTGGGTAAAACCGGATGGAAAAGGACAGAAACTGGTAGTTCAGCTTGTTTCCGGCGGAGAGGATTTCGAAGTATTTCTGACTGACTTTGTAAAGACGACAGAGGCAAAATATGTTACGATCCCATTTAACAAATTAAAGGGTAAACAGAATGGAACTTTTGATCCAAAGAATGTTACGAAGTTTGCAATCTGGTGTAACAGCATTTCAGAAGACGGAAATGGGGTTGATATCCAGTCGAAAATTGTTTTTGATGATATCCGCTTTGTAAATGTGGATGAATCAAAGTTAAATATGACAGAAGGTGGATATGTACTGACAGATCAGTCACTCGTGTCCGGAGGACAGAAACCGGGAGATACGGAGAAACCGGGAGATACGGAGAAACCGGGAGATACAGAGAAACCGGGAGATACAGAGAAACCGGGAGATACAGAAAAACCGGGAAATACAGAGAAACCGGGAGATACAGAGAAACCGGGTAATACAGATAAAACGACAGTTGCAAAGGTTTCCGGCTTCAAACAGTCCAGGGCAACGGAGACTTCCATCCGCTTAACATGGAAAAAAGTAAAGAAAGCAGATGGTTATCAGGTATACCGTTATAACAAATCAACGAAAAAATATCAGAAGGTTGCAACGGTAAAAACTAATACCTATACGGATAAAAAGCTCAAAACAGCAACGGTTTATCAGTATAAAGTGCGTGCATACAGGAAAAGCGGTAAAAAGACGGTAACCGGAAAGTACTCCAATGTGATCAAGGCTGCGACCAGCCCGCAGAAGGTGACTGCGGTTAAGGCAAAACGTGTGAAGTCCAAGGTAAAATTAACCTGGAAGAAGGTAAAAGGTGCAGATGGATACGAGATCTACCGTGCAACATCCAAAAAGGGAAAATATCAAAAGATAAAGACGCTGAAAAAGGGCATTATTGTTTCTTGCACAGACGGCAAAGCGAAGAAAGGAAAAACATATTACTATAAAGTAAGAGCCGTAAAAAATGCCGGAAAAACATCGGTGAAAGGAACTGCTTCAAATGCAGTGCGCTGTGGAAAATAAAAAGATTTATCATAATAATGATTATCTGGAGCGTAGATAAGGCTGACAGCAAAAAATCCGTGCGGATCAAAACTGATCCTGCACGGATTTTTTACTTATTCATGACAATAGGTTTCCTGTGAGGCGGTCTATTGTTTAGTTCAACATATTTAAGAACTGTGTGATCCTTGGAATGTTACTCTGTTCAAGTTCGGTGTAAGTTCCCTCTTTTAAGATTTTTCCCTCATCGAAGAAAACAACTTTATCTGCCACTTCTCTTGCGAAAGACATCTTGTGTGTAATGATCACGATGGTCTGTTTCTCGTCAACCAGTCTGCGGATGATATTTAAAACTTCCACTTCAAGTTCCGGGTCTAAGGCGCTGGTAGGCTCATCAAAAAGAAGTAGTTCCGGTTTCATGGCGAGTGCCCTTGCGATGGCGATTCTCTGCTGCTGGCCGCCGGAGAGCTGTCCCGGATAAGCGTCGCGCTTATCGGATAAACCGACTTTCTCTAAAAGAGATAACGCTTCTTTTTCGCATTCACTTCGGTCTTTCTTTAAGACGGTGATAGGACCTTCCATAATATTTTCCAGCACCGTTTTGTGAGGAAAAAGCTGAAAGTTCTGGAATACCATACCGGTTTTCATGCGGATATTCCGGATCTCGTTGCCGCTGTACTTTACTTTCTGTCCCTCTTGAAAGGACATGGAAGAACCGTTTAAAGTAACGGTTCCGCTATCCGGGATCTCAAGCAGATTAATACAGCGCAGCAATGTTGTCTTGCCGGAACCGGATGGCCCGATCAGGACGGTGGTTTTATTTTTCGGAATCTCTAAGGAGACACCTTTTAAGACCTGATTATTGTCAAATGATTTATAAATGTTATCTAAAGAATACATATGATACCTCTACTTTCCGACACGCAGTTTTTTCTCAATCCATTTCTGCAGTCCGGTCAACAGCGTACAGAAAAGAAGGTAAATGAGTGCAACTTCGATATAGATCCAAAGGTATTCGAGTGAGCTTGCTGCGGCTTCCTGTGCTTTACGGAACATCTCACCGATCATGATCGTAGATGCAAGGGAAGTATCCTTGACAAGACCGATAAAGGTGTTAAAAAGCGGTGGTATGGATACGGTAGCAGCCTGCGGAATGATGATACGGCGGAATGTCTGCTGATAACTCATTCCGAGAGAATAGCCTGCCTCCCACTGACCTTTATTGATGGAAAGGATTGCCGCACGGATCGTCTCTGCGGAGTAGGCACCTACATTTAAGGAGAGTGCCGAGATACAGGCAACCCACTTGTTGATGCCAAGGGGATTACAGATACCCCAGTACATGATAAATAACTGTACCAGCAGAGGGGTTCCGCGGAATACCCAGATATAGATTCCGGCGATCTGTTTTAATACCGGTATTTTGTTGATAATGAAAAGCGCACACAGCACGGCAATGATGACGCCGATCGCAAAGGATACGAGCGTCAGGGGAATCGTGTAAAGCAGGCCCTGTCTTAGCATTGGCCAGAATGCATTTTTCATCAGTTCTGCTTGTCTTGCTGTAATAATACCCGCTGTCAGGTATGCATATGATCCCATGATTTTTCTCCTGTAACAAAATTATGGCTGTGATACGTCCATGCCAAAATATTTTTCGGAAATTTCTTTGACGGTTCCGTCCGCTAATAATTCATCAATGGCAGAATTGAGTTTTTCAATCAGCTCGTCATTGCCTTTTTTCACCATAATGGCACTGGAATTGACATTATCAGATTCAGCAACGATCTTGGTGGAGTCCTCGCCGCCTTTCTGCTGTTTCCAGTATGTGTAAGTTAATTCGTCGTTGATCGCACAATCGGCTTCCCCACTTAATACACATTCCATGGCAAGTGCAAATTTATCCTGTCCGACGATCTCTGCGCCGTAGCTTCTTGCAATATCGCTGAAGTTTGAGGTAAGACCTTCTGCAGCTTTTTTACCATTGATGTCTTCGAAGGAATTGATATCAGTATTGTCAGCAGCTACGATCAGCACTGGTTTGGAATAAATGTAAGGGGTGGAAAAATCGAATTTTTCTTTTCTCTCATCTGTGATCGTAACCTGGTTCATGACAACGTCAAAGTTGCCGGCATCAAGTGCAGCAGTGATGGAATCCCACTCTGTCTCAACAAACTGGACATCATAGCCCATCTTTTCACCGATTGCATTTGCCATATCAACCTCAAAACCGGTTAAAGTACCATTTTCATCGTGGTAGGTGTATGGAGCATAAGTTCCCTCCATGCCGACAGTTAATACAGGTTTTTCAGCAGAATCAGCAGAACCTGTGGATTCTGTTGAAGTTTCAGCTGTGTTCTGTGCATTGTCAGCTGTATTATTTGCAGAATTACCTGCTGTATTGCTGTTAGAACCGCATGCTGCCATTCCTGTTGCTAAAACGGCTGTCAGTAAAATTGAAATCACTTTTTTCTTCATAAAACTTGTCCCTTTCCTTTTTTCATAATCTCCATCTTGTTTTCTTAATTCATACTATTCTGATATGATTTAGAAAAGATTATACTTTTATCAGATAATGATGTCAAGTGATTTGCAAAGAAAACATTTTTGTTTGTAAAAAATACGGTAACAACCATGCTATACAGGAGAAATGAAGTTATTCCTGTATCGGAGAAAGAAAGTTTTTCAGTTCTTCAATCGGGATTGGTTTTGAAAATTTGAATCCCTGCAGATAGTCCGCATGACTGTTCACACAGATGGTCTCCTGCTCATCGGTTTCCACACCCTCATAGAGTACTTTGTACCCGAGTTTTTCAAAAGCAGTGGAAAAGTAGTTCAGGATAAACTGGGAATTTTCATCCTTATTTGCCATCAGAAGAAGGCTGCGGTCAAATTTTACAACATCCAGTTTTAAGCTAAGAATCCGGTCAAAATTAGAATATCCGGTTCCAAAATCGTCGAGGTAAGTACATACACCGAGGGATTTAAACTGCATTACACGGTCAAGAACGAGTTCGTATTCGGTATCGTTGCGGCTCTCGGTCAGTTCCACTGCGATGGTATGAAAATCAACACCGTTTCTTTCTACGATCTGCCGGAACTCTTCCATAAAATTTTTGCTGGAGAGCTCTGAAATGGAAAAATTTACGGAAACACGGGAGAGCTGGTAACCTTCATCCTGAAATTCCCGGATCGCACGGCAGGTCTTATTTAAAATGATCATGCTTAATTTGTGGATATAGCCATTCTTTTCAGCGAGCGGAATAAACCGGTTTGGATATACCATGCCGGTGTCCTTTAGTTTCAGACGCATCAGTGCTTCTGCGGTGTCATAATTGCCGGCATTTACGTTGCGGACCGGCTGGCAGTATACAAGAACTCTTTTGTCATCAAGGGAACCGTTTTCTGCAATATCTTTTAACTGCGCCGAGAGATATTTCATATCATGAAAACTTTTATAATCGGCGGTGTCGCAGGAGCGGAAATTATTTAGTTCCATCGGTTCTGCAAAGAAGTTAAAAAGTTCGTAAAACTGCTCTAAGTTTTCACAGAAATCCAGGTGATTGAACATAACGATCTTATAAGGCAGTTTATAAGTTTCAAAATGGCGTTTAAAGTCATTCTGGATCATATCCTGTGCGATTTTATCTGCATTCCGGATGTCACTGACATCAATTGCAAGAACAAAAAAATCTGTAGATGGGTGGAAGAGGAGTCCGTTTTTAAAGTAGCCGTTCCAGAAGTTGAAAAAAAGTTTGCCAAGCTCATCCGGCATCACATATTCGGAATCAGTGTCGAAACGGAGACACATATAATAAGTAGAATTTTGAATTGACGCCTGCTGGTTTAAATATTCGTTTAGGGAATCTGCATTCAGGGCCCCTGTCTTGATACTGTAAGAACTTCCATGTACCATATAAAGGATTACCATGATCGGCAGGAGAAAGGTGATGGCAAGGAAGGTATTGCTGCCAAAATAGTTTTCTGCACAGACGAGAAAAACACAGATGAACTGTACGATCACGAGCATATGGAATAAACTTGTTGGAATGCGTTTATGATAGTAAAGTAACAGGAAAAAAATAAACGCCATATAAATCCCGTAAGCAATCGTAAACGGTTTTAAATAAAGGTTATCATGCCATGCACCTGAGCTGTCCCGGTAGAAACTGTAACCCAATACAGGTGACAGTGCATCCACAACGGCAAAAATGATATATAAGGAATATAGGAAAATATTCATGATATGTCCTGTTTTTCCCGGAATACCAATCAAAATCTTTAAATAAGCCGCATACAGACAAAAAATGAGCAGCAGGCTTGAATGATATATTGCACGCAGAATACATAAAGTGGTATCACTGTCGAAATACAGTACAGTATAGTAAAAGCAGGAATTGCTGAAGGCTGCAATCAGCAAAAGCGCGATGCAGGTGCGAAAAAGCAGAAAAAGTCTGCTGCGGCGGATAAATGTCTCCCGGAGAAGCAGTAAAAGTAATATACATAAGATCACGAGAATCATATCTACAGCGGGAGTGTACCCGTTGATCAAAAAAGCGTTGGATAATATTTTGGGTTGCAGATTCATAATTTCATTCCCCTGTAATCAGATTAAAAGTAATTTAGCCGAACAAAAATTATACCATAATATGGGAAAAATGTCACAAAAATGCATGCTCAGGTTGACGTTAAGACAGCAAAGTTATAAAATAAAAAGCGCAACCGATTGCGCTATATTGGAGAGAAAGAATGTTGCTGAAGCAGTCAGCCGCAGGTACCTTAAGAATATAGAGAAATCGTGGAAAAAAGAGCAAATTTATGGAGGGGAGTGTGAAAAAATTTTTTCACACACAGAAAAGGTGAACATTATGAAAAAACAGGTTTACAGAAAACTACTGGCGGCATGTGTCAGCGTAAGTCTTGGAACTGTTCTTCTGGCAGGATGTGGGGATTCTGCCGGAACGACAGGGACAAAGACAGAAGTACAGGAGAACAATACATCGGAAGATGTGGTTGAGCCGGTGGGAGAAGTTACAACATTCACGCTGCCGGACGGACCGGAGGAGTCTGATATTTTTGTGCAACCGGTTGCGGATATTTCAGATGACTTTATCCGAGGCATGGATGCATCCGCAGTTCTTTCTGTGGAAAACAGCGGGGCTGTGTATTATGGCTACGATGGAAAAGAGCAGGATGTGTTTGAGACACTTGCACAGTCCGGAGTCAATTATATCCGCCTGCGTGTATGGAATGATCCGTATGACGAGAACGGTAATGGCTATGGCGGCGGAAACAATGATCTGACGACTGCCATGAAACTTGGCGTGCGTGCAGCCAGATACGGAATGAAGGTCTGCATTGATTTTCACTATTCAGATTTCTGGGCAGATCCGAAAAGACAGCATGCACCGAAGGCATGGGAAGGTATGACAGTCGATGAAAAGAGTGATGCACTCTATGATTATACGACAGAGAGCCTTGGAAAGCTGTTAGATGCCGGTGTGGATGTCGGGATGGTGCAGATCGGAAATGAGATCAATAACGGTATGTCCGGGGAAACAGATGTGGATGCCGTGATGCAGCTTTTAAATTCCGGAAGTAAGGCAGTGAGAGAAGTGGCAGAGTCTTATGGAAAAGACATTAAAGTTGCCGTACATTATACGAACATTGAGGATAATGACCAGATCGATACGATGGCAGCAAATTTAAAAGATGCCGGTGTGGACTATGATATGTTTGGTCTTTCCTTCTATCCGTTCTGGGACGGAACCAACGAAAATATGCAGAACGCAGCAAAACTGATCGAGGATAAGTACGGAAAAGAAGTATATATTGCAGAGACTTCTTACTGTTATACATCTGAGGATGGAGACGGTTTTAGCAACAGCCTGAAAGGAACCGATGACCTGACAGACGGTTACGGTGCAACGGTACAGAGTCAGGCAACAGTGATCCGTGATATCTGTGCAGCCGCAAATGAGGCCGGAGTGGAAGGTGTCTTTTACTGGGAAGGCACATGGATCCCTGTCGGATCAGCCGATGCGGATAATTCCGCTCTGTGGGAGAAATACGGAAGCGGCTGGGCAAGCAGTTATTCGGCTGAGTATGACCAGGATGATGCAGGGTTATACTATGGAGGCTGTTCCTGGGACAATCAGGCAATGTTTGATTTTACCGGACACCCACTGGCTTCTTTGAATGTATTTAAGTATCTAAAATATGGCGCAACAGCGCCGCTTGCAGTTGACTATATCCCGGATGTTTACGTCTCCTGCAATGTAGGCGAAGATCTGGTTCTGCCGGAGAGTATTGATGTTGTATACAATGACCGTTCACAGAATAAAAAACAATCTGTAAGCTGGAATGAGACACAGATGAAGGCAATCGATACCACGAAAGCCGGCAGTTATGAGATCGAAGGGACATTGGAAGATGGAACCACTGTTACCGCACATGTGGAAGTGGAAATGGTAAATTATGCGGTCAATCCAGGTTTTGAAGATAAAAACCGTTCAATGTGGAAATTCTCTTATGAAGGGGAAGCCGATCCGACTGATTATCAGGTAAAAGCGGATGATGCACATTCCGGTGAGACCGCATTTCACTTCTGGTCCGGGGATTCAGATATGGAATTTTCCATTGAGCAGGAAGTGACCGGTCTGGAGAATGGAACGTATCAGTTGTCTGTATTTTCACAGGGCGGTGATATGTCATCGGATGCGTCCATGGAACTGTATGCAGTGACTGCAGATGGCGGGCAGACGGCTCCGTTTATGCTGACCACCTACAATGACTGGCAGAATCCGACGATTAAGGAGATTAAGGTTACGGATGGAACGGTTAAGATCGGGGTACGGTTCCAGTGTAACGTGGGCAGCTGGGGAACAGTGGATGATTTCACGCTGAACAGGATTTCGGACTGATGATTATGAATAAAAAGCATGTTTGTTTCAGGATGAATATTCTGTGGCAGGCGTGCTTTTTATTTAGGAGCGCTTAATATGATACAGTGGTGGCAGCAGATTTTGCCAATTTGGAATGCGAAGCATCAGCAAAATCCGTTACTGGAACGAGGTACGAGTGAACAGTAACACGTTAAAATCAGGTCCGGACAGATTTCTAGCATAATTTCTAGCTATTCCCCTTTATTTGTGATACACTGGAACAAGAGTGTATCGTGAATTTTTACAGAGAGGATAAAAAGCTATGCAGGATTATGATGAGAGTTTTTTTATTGCGAAAGCAAACAAGAGGGCGAGTATCACGTGGTTTGTACTTTTGCTGATAGCGTCCGTGTTTTACGGAATAAAAGTCGGCAGGGGACAGTTAAAGGAAGCGTATTTTGCAGGCTTTTTTGTTGCAGGCTGGCTGTCGTATCTTGGCGGCAGGATCTTACTGAGATTTAAGCATGCTGACAGTCTGCGGTATAAATGGGTGGTAGGACTTGGCTACCTGATATTTTATGCGGTAATTGCGTGGACATCTTTAGATGAAGTTTCTTATGTATTTATTTTACCGTTAGTATGCATTCTGATCCTTTATAAAGATCCGAAGTTTATCCGGACAATGATGGGTATCACGTTATTTGTACTGATTTCGAGTAATCTGTATAAAGGTCTGGCAAAAGGAATGATGGATTTCGTCGCAAGCGAGGAATGTGTCCTGCAGTTTGCCATTGTTATCTGCTGTTATGCCTGTACCAATATGGCAATCGCCCATCTGGTACAATCGGATGGTGCACTGACGGCATCCATTAAATCCAATCTTGCGCGCGTCGTAAAGACCGTAGAGCAGGTCAAAGAGGCGAGCAATGAGATCGTGGACGGTGTAACGGTTGTGAGGGAACTTGCAGATGAGAACCGCACCGGCGCTAATGATGTCATGAATGATATGAAAAATCTTGCGGATAACAATGGAGTGCTCAATGATAAAACACTTTCCTCTGTTGAGATGACCAATGTGATCGATACGCAGGTAAAAAATGTTGCCGGTCTCATGGAGCAGGTGGTACAGCTCATCGGGGCATCGGTGGATCATGCCAATATCAGCGCGGAAGAGCTGGTTGAGGTGGTGGAGATCACCAATAAGATGGCGACACTTTCCAAAGAAGTAGAGCAGGTGCTTGAGGACTTTAAGGCTGAGTTTAAGAATGTAAAAGAAGAGACCAGTACGATTGAAGGTATCACTTCAAAGACAAATTTACTTGCTTTAAATGCATCCATCGAGGCAGCGAGAGCCGGAGAAGCCGGTAAGGGATTTGCCGTAGTTGCCAATGAGATCCGCGAGCTGAGCAGTGGAACACAGACTTCTTCGAACAGTATTATGGAAGCACTGTCGAGACTCGAAGCAATTTCCGAGAAGATGATGAAGTCCATCTCAGAGACCGTGGAACTGATTCAGGTCAATATTGAAAAAGTATCGAATGTTAACCAGAGTGTGACCAATATTACGAACGATGCGACAAGCCTTGGAGAGAATATCAAGGTTGTAGACAGCGCAGTCAAAGAAGTGGAGACATCCAACCAGACACTGACGGACAATATGCATCAGGTCGGCGAAGTCATGGAAGTCATGACGCAGAGCATCAATGGTGCGGAACTGACAACCAGGACGATGCTGAGCAAATACGAGGCAAGTGCCAAGAGTGCACTGGATATTGAGAGTGTTGTCGGCAAACTTATGGAGGAGCTGGGCATCGGCGGATTCATGGGGGTACAGGATGTAAAACCTGGCATGAAGATCACGATTACATTAAATGATGACAGCAGTAAAAAAGAGTATGCAGGCGAAGTTGCGGACTGCAGTGGCAAAGATCTCTTTGTAACCGCAGAAAGTGGAGTGAAAGACTTTGTTGACAAGAAGAATAAACATGAGTTATGTAAACTGCATATTGTAGTTGACAATGTCTTGTATTACTGGGATGACATTGAGATCCATCCGGTCAGACAGGGTGAAAAAGGTCAGTATAAACTGCATATTGAATCCAATCCGAAGGTATATAACCGAAGAAAATATCCTCGTATGCCGATCTCTAATGCATGTACCATCCGCTTAGAGGGAACAGATAAAACATATTCCGGAAAAATGGTAAATATCAGTGCAAACGGTTTTGCATTTTCTGTGCGGGACAACGTTTTTGCAAGCCAGAAAGGCAGAAATGTCCAGCTGGATGTGAAAGATTTTGCAGTGATCGGAAATAAGCCGCTGACCGGCTGCGTGATCCGAAGCTCCAACAATGAGGGGGAATTCATCGTTGGATGCAGAATGCCGGAGGACAGCGAGCCAATTAAAGAATATGTAAGCAGGAATTACAATGGGAATTAGAAAAGAAAAGTAGATAAAGGGGCAATTCAGTTGAAGAGAAAAGCGGCATTATCTATTATAACTGCAGCATTCCTGATCGGTGTGGCAGCATGTGGAAATGGAAATATAAACAGTTCAGGTGCAGCGGCATCGAATGAAAACAGTGCATTACAGCAGTCTGACGCTGCGGAAAACAGTACCCGGAAAACATCAGCTACAGAGGAAAATGCAGATACGGAAGATGCATCCACAGAGAATAATGCAGACAGTAATACAGACACAGAGGAGAGTGCCCAAAACGGCACAGGAACAGAAAACACCGAGGGGCTTACATTTGCGGATCTTGCAGAATATCAGTTCGAGTTTTGCAGTGGCGCGGGTGGATGGGCTACGGATTTTATCATTGATTCCGACGGTCATTTCAGTGGTGAATATCATGATTCCGATATGGGAGTTACCGGGGACGGCTATGAAAACGGAACCGTGTATATAAGCGTGTTCGATGGACATTTTAAAGATCTGACACCGGTGAATGACCATTGTTACCGGATGACACTTGCTGATATTTCCTATCAGGAAAATGAATTTGGCAGGGAAGAGATCAAAGATGGAACAAAGTATGTTTATTCAGATGCATATGGACTGACTGGTACAGATACTTTTCTGGTCTATATGGAGGGAACACCGGTCAGCGAAATTTCGGAAGAGGTATATTCCTGGCTTTCCATGGCAAACAAAAGTGATACAGAGCTTACGATGGTGGCACTTGTAAATGAGGGACAGGAAGAGGGAATCTATTCTTATAAGAAACTGTCCCCATTAGAGGATGCACAGACAACTTTTGAGAGTTATACGTCAAGTTATGAATACTGGACGGATGAGATCGATAAAGCGGAGTCACAGAGTGAGATAAACGATGATTCCCAAAAAAGATATGAGGTCATGGATGAGTGTCTGAATTATATCTGGAATCTCATAAAGAATGATACGGATGAGAACGCGTATCAGAAAATACTTGAAGAACAGCGGACCTGGATCGCAGATAAAGAAGCAAAAGCAAAGGCTGCTTCGGATGAGTATGGGGATGGAAGTGCTGGAACAGCAGCTTATTATGATAAGTCAGCAGAACTTACCATGACACGCTGTGAGGAATTGATCGAATATCTCAAGTAATGAAAGATAAGAGAAAAACAGAAGTAAGAGGCGAAAATCATGACGGCAGAAGATATCAAAGCATATTGTCTCAGTAAGCATAAGGCATGTGAAGCATACCCGTTTGGGAAAGTGCCGGTCTGCTACAAACTGAATGATAAAATATTTGCGCAGTTATATCCGGATGAGGGAAACTATAAAATTACATTAAAATGCACAGCGGATGCCGCACAGTTTTACCGGATGGTCTACCCGGATAAAATCGTGGAGGGATATCATTGTTCGAAGGTTCAGAAACCTTACTGGAATACGATCTATCTGGATGATTTCCCGGAGAAGGAACTTTATAATATGATAGATTTTGCGTATGATACCGTACTGCACGGTTTCAGCAAAAAAGTACAGAAACAGATATTGGAAGAGGCAGGGAAATAGTAACTGCTTCTGACAGTTCCGACCGCACTGAAACACAGTATGCTTACGGGGGATGTCATTCTACGTTTCTGCAACCTTTCAGATGAAGAGACGACGGTGACTGTCTCTCAGCCTGAGATTTTTACCTATGATCTGTTAGAAAAAGACCGGTTACAGAAAGAAGAGAATGAAATCGTGTTAGGAAAACATGAGATACGTACGATCGGATGGAGAGGATAAACGGATCAGAGTGGGTATGGAATATTGTAAATACTTATGATTCAGAAGTTCGGAATATATCAGATAGACTTTCTTTTGAAAAAATGTTATTATGGGTAAATACGAGAGGGATGGTGATGAACAAAGAAATACGGTCGGATAAGAGAATAAAAAATATAATAGGCATCATACAAAGCTGTCTGATATTGATATTAATATTTCTCATTGTTTTTATGATAATACAGATTAACAGGTTACAAGGGACTGCACGTGTAATAAATTATGCGGGTCTGGTACGTGGAGCGACACAGCGTGAGGTAAAATTAGAAATCACAGGAAACCAGAAGGATGAATTGATAAAATATCTGGATAATATTCTGAGTGGCTTAAGATATCAGGAAGGACAATATGATCTGGTAAAGATCCATGACAAAGAATATCAGGATAAGCTGCGGATTCAGAGTGAATATTGGGAAAAATTAAAAACAGAAATTGGGGAAGTGAGAAGTAAAGGCTACCAAAATACAGATATTGTAAATATGAGTGAAATCTATTTTGAGATGGCAGATGAAACGGTATTTGCTGCAGAAAATTATTCAGAAAAGATTGCTATAAAGATCCGCACGATAGAGTTTCTGTCCGCACTTGATATGTTTTGTCTGGTGATTTTGATCATTATGCAGACGCTGACAGCAATGAAAATGGCAATGAATAATAAACTGTTAGAACAGAAGGCATATACGGATGCCCATACCGGATTACCTAATAAAGATGCCTGCGAGCTGCTTCTTAATACCCCAGAGAAAGTGAAAGAGTCTACAGCCTGCATGATGTTTGATCTAAATAATCTGAAGATTGTGAATGATACAATGGGACATTCGGCAGGAGACCGTTTGATCATGGATTTCGCCCAGCTTTTACGCAGTGTGATACCGGAAAAAAATTTTGTTGGAAGATATGGCGGAGATGAGTTTATGGCAGTTATTTATCACACAAGCAAAACAGAAGTTGAGGAACTGTTAAAAAGTTTATACAGAGAGAAAGACAGATTAAATAGTAATGAAAATCAAATACAGATCGACTATGCATGCGGCTGGGCATTCCCGGACGAAGATGGTGCGTATACCATGCAGATGTTATTGGATAAGGCGGATGTTTATATGTACGAAAATAAACAACTGTGCAAGAAACGTAAAATATAGTCATATCATTTTTTTTATAAAAGGGTTTACAAATACACTAAAATATGCGGCCGCTCTCGTTATTAATTGTTTTTAAGGTAACGAGATCGGCCTTTGAGATTGGCTGCTGCAGGAATCATAAGCAAATGAAATGTACAGCGGATACAGCACAGTTTTACCGGATGGTCTACCCGGATAAGATCATGGAAGGATATCATTGTTCGAAGGTTCAGAAACCTTACTGGAATACGATCTATCTGGATGATTTCCCGGAGAAGGAACTTTATAATATGATAGATTTTGCGTATGATACCGTACTGCACGGTTTCAGCAAAAAAGTACAGAAACAGATATTGGAAGAGGCAGGGAAATAGTACCTGCTTCTGACAGAAGTGCATCTGATTTTTCCGCATCAAACGGAGAAAGCAGATGTTTTTTTTCGTTGGGAACATGGTGAGCAGTAATTTTCCGTTGCGTGTAAGTCTTGTCTTTACAAATACACAACAAAATGATATATTCGATTTGGATATGATATATTAATAAATATAAATAATATGTAAATGATATATAAATGACATATAAAAAGGAGGAAAAAATGAAACTGGGGATCGATATGGGCGGTATGTCCATCAAAATGGGGCTGGTAAATGAGGAAAATGAGATTATTGGGAGAATCACAATTCCAACCGATCTGACGGTGCCGTATCAGATGCTGGTGGAACGCATGGCAGATGCCGTACAACAGATGCTTGAAAATGCAGGCATGACATTGGAACAGTGTGAGGGGATCGGAATTGGAAGTCCGGGAACGATCGACGCAAAGCGGGGAGTAATCCTGTATTCTAATAATTTTGGCTGGGAAAATGTACCAATCGTAGAAGAACTGAAAAAACATCTGGATGTGGGAATTGAAATTGCCAATGATGCGGACGCTGCGGCACTGGGAGAAGTATATGCCGGTGCGGCAGAAGGTGCAGAAAATGCAGTTCTTCTGACACTTGGAACGGGTGTGGGCAGTGGAGTGATCCTGGATAAAAAGATTTTTCGCGGTGGGATGCCGGGAGGCTGTGAGTTAGGACATTTGTCTATACACCATGATGGCGTTCGCTGTACCTGTGGAAGAAAAGGCTGCCTGGAAGCATATGCCTCTGCGTCTGCACTTCTTCGGATCGCACGGGAAAAGGCAGCAGAGCACCCGGAATCTGTCATGAATGAGATGTGTAAAAATGACCTGGAACAGATGAATGGTAAGATTCCGTTTGACGCCGCAAAAGCCGGAGATGAAGCTGGCATGGAAGTTATAAAAGAATATGAGGGTTACCTCGCATGCGGAATTGCAAATGTGATCAATACGTTCCGGCCGGAAAAGGTGATCCTTGGCGGAGGAGTTGCTGCGCAGAAAGAAAATCTGACCGCACCGCTTAAGGATCTGGTGAAAGATATGTGTTTCGGTGGCAGTCATGGATATATTGCCGACATCGTGACCTCTGCACTTGGAAATGATGCTGGGATCATTGGAGCAGCAAATCTGGTAGTGTAAAATTGCAATGCGCAGTGTCACAGAAAGATTAACGGAGGCGGCAATGGGAAAAACAATTATGTATGAGCGGATCTATGCGGATCTGCTTGCAAAAATACAGAATGGAGATTACCAGCCGGGAGACCGGCTGCCATCGGAGAAAGAGTCAGCAGAGCTTTATGGGGTAAGCCGTATTACAGCGAAAAAGGCGATGGATATGCTGGCAAAGGAAAAAAAGATCAGCAGAGAGCCGGGAAGAGGTTCTTTTGTGTGCAGTCCGGCTGCTGCTGTGGAGATGAAAAAGGAGAGCCGGGGGACTGCCAATCAGCGGATCGGTGTAATATTCGATGGGTTTGGAAGCGATTTTGGCACACGGCTTTTGCAGGGGATTGAGAGCGAATGTGACAGGAGACAGTCAGATCTTTTGTTTAAGTGTACTTATGGAAGTATCGAAAAGGAAAAACAGGCGATCGACGCAGCAATCCGTGCGGGAGTAAAAGGTATTCTGCTTCTTTGCGCACAGGGGGATAATTATAACAGTAAGGTGTTAGAACTGGCACTGAACGGGTATCCGCTGGTGCTTATGGACCGGAGGATGCAGGGCATTTCAATCCCGTGTGTCAGAACAGATAATTATGAAGCGGCGAACGAAGTTACCAAAATACTTATCGCAATGGGGCATAAAAAAATCTGTTTTCTGACGCATGCGTCCGTTACGACGACAACGATCCATGAGCGCTACGAAGGATTTGCTCATTGTATGCTCAAATATGAAGATGCCAATGGGACATTTGCAAAACTTGAAAAATATAACCACATTCCAGAGGATATTGAAAAAGAATGTCGGGAATTTGATTATGCGCAGATTGCAGAGATCCTGGAAAAAAACAGGGAATGTACGGCATATATTGCCGCTGAATACCGGATCGGGGTGCTTTTTTCGAAATATTTAAAAGAGCATGGGATTTCAAAAAAGATTGCTGTATTTGATGGCATTGATGAGATCTATGAGCAGGATGATTTTATCCATGTGCGGCAGAATGAATTTGCGATGGGACAGCAGGCAGTCACACTTTTGGAGGAAATTACAACCGGAAAGAAACAGAACGAGGATATTATAATTCCCTATCAGATATCGGGGATTCTATAAAGCAGGAGATTCGTGTGAAAAAGACAGTACAAGAAGGGAGATTAAGATGAAAATAAAAGAGAATTATGCAGCGATCGAGCGTACGGTTGCTCTTGTAAAAGAAAAATTTGGTGCAGACAGCAAGATCGCGGTCATGTTTGAAAAGTGCATTTCGAATACGCTTCAGACAACGATTAAAATAAAAGAAAATGATACAGTATTTGTGATCACGGGGGATATTCCTGCTATGTGGCTGCGTGATTCGGCATGTCAGCTCCGCCCGTTTTTATTGTTTGCAAAGGAAGAACCGGAACTTGTGGAACTGGTATGCGGGCTGATCAAAAAACAAATGCAGTGCATTCTTTTAGATCCATATGCCAATGCATTTAATGAAAATGGCGACGGACAGTGCTGGGATCATGACAAGACGGATATGAAACCGGAGCTGTGGGAACGGAAATATGAGATCGATTCCTTATGCTATCCGGTACAGCTTTCCTATCTGCTCTGGAAGAATACAGGATGTACGGAGCAGTTTACCGGAGAATGGTTAGAAGCCGCAAAAGCCGTGATCCGCGTATTCCGAACGGAACAGGATCATGAAAATGCTTCCCCATATACATTTGAAAGAGAAAACTGCAGTTTTACCGATACTCTCTCAAGGGACGGAAAAGGTGCTCTGGTAAAAAGCAACGTCGGACTGATCTGGTCGGGGTTCCGTCCGAGTGATGATGCCTGTGTATATGGATATCTGATCCCGTCAAATATGTTAGCTTCCGTCATCCTTGGAAATATAGCAGAGATTGCCCGTGAAATCTACCATGATGAGAAACTGGCAGAAGAGGCAGATGCTTTTTCAAAGGAAGTGAGAAGTGCGATCGAGACACTTGCTATCCTTCCGGCACAGAAAACGGAATACTACGCATATGAGGTAGATGGTTTCGGCCAGTATCTTGTAATGGATGATGCAAATCTGCCAAGCCTTCTTGCGATGCCATACTATGGCTATTGCGACAATAAAAATGAGAGATACCAGAACACCAGAAAAGTGATCTTAAGTGACCAGAACCCATATTATTTCAGCGGAGAGTGCGCGGAGGGAATCGGAAGCCCACACACATACACGCGTTTCATCTGGCCAATGGCACTGGCAATGCAGGGACTTACCTCTGATTCCAAGGAGGAAAAATTAAAAATGCTTGAGATGATCGCAGACTGTGATGCGGAGACCAATCTGGTACATGAGTCATTTCATGTGGATCACCCGGAAGAATTTACACGTCCGTGGTTTTCATGGGCAAATTCCGTATTTTGTGAACTGGTACTGGACTATTGCGGACAGAAAGTAACCCTTTGATTTAAAAAGATATCTGTGCCTGTGCATAAATATGGGATATCAATGGAAACAGGCAGAAGCAGAGATTTTTATAATGTCCTAAATGGGCAGGAATGGAGAGCACTATGAAAAAGGCGCATATTATTTCTCATACACACTGGGACAGAGAATGGTATCTTCCATATGAAAAACATCATATGCTTTATATTGAAATGATGGATACACTGATCGATACTATGGAGAAAGATCAAGAATATAAATATTTTCATCTGGATGGACAGACCATCATGCTGGAAGATTATCTTCAGGTACGCCCCGAAAACCGTGCACGTCTGCAGAAATTGATCGGGGATGGCAGGATTGCAATTGGTCCATGGTATGTATTGCAGGATGAATTTCTGACAAGCAGTGAGTCGAATGTCAGAAACTTACAGATGGGTTATAAACTTGCACAGGAATTTGGCGGAAAGTGGACAAAAACAGGATACTTTCCGGATTCCTTTGGAAATGTGGGGCAGGCACCGCAGCTTTTAAAGAAGGCGGGCATTGACACGGCAGTATTCGGAAGAGGTGTAAAACCGACCGGATTTAATAATCAGACGGCCGACGCCTATGAGTCTGCCTATTCTGAGATGAACTGGCAGTCAGCAGACGGTTCTGCGGTGCTTGGCATTTTATTTGCAAACTGGTACAACAACGGCGCAGAAGTGCCGGTGGAAGAAGAAAAGTCAAAAGTGTACTGGGATAAAAAACTTGCAGATGCTGTGCGTTATGCCGGTACGGACCAGCTTTTATTCATGAATGGCTGTGATCATCAGCCGGTACAGACGGATCTGTCAGCTGCCATCCGCACGGCAAATGCGCTGTACCCGGATGTGGATTTCGTACATTCTGATTTCACCGGTTATGTGGAGCAGATAAAAAAGGAACTGCCGGACGATCTGAACATGATCACGGGCGAACTGCGCAGCCAGAAGACGGATGGATGGTATACGTTAGCGAACACAGCATCCTCCCGCATTTATATCAAACAGTGGAATGTCCGCTGTGAGATGCTGTTTGAGAAAGTGGCAGAACCGCTCGCTGCGATTGCGGCAAAAGAGGGGATGGAATATCCGCAGGATCTGTTTACTTATGGATGGAAACTTCTGATGCAGAATCATCCGCACGACAGTATCTGCGGATGCAGCGTGGATGATGTACATCGTGAGATGATAACCCGTTTTGAAAAGACAGAACAGGTGGCACTGCACATTATTTCCATGTGTATGGACTATCTGAAAGGAAAGATCAATACCAGTGCAGTGAAGGAAGGAAACATTCCATTTGTCGTGGTCAATACGACCGGCTGGGACCGCACAGGTGTTGTGGAGATGGAGTTAGAAACCGATCGCATGTATTTCAGTGAGGCACCGTTAGCCGAAGTGATAGCACGCATGCATGAAAAGAAACTCCCGGAATACCGCGTACTTGACAAAGACGGGAGAGAGATCCCGGCGGTTGTCACTGAAATTGCAAATCATTTTAACTATGATCTGCCAAAAGATAAATTCCGCCAGCCATATATTGCAAAGCGCGTAAAGATTACCATGGAGGCAGCCGGTGTGCCGGCATTTGGATGGGACACTTATGTGCTGGCAGAGGCAGCGGGACATCAGAGTGCAGAACATGCAAGTGCAGAATGTATCAATACTGTGGAGTCATTGATCACAGCAGAAAATACACTGGAAAATGAGTTTTTAAAGGCACACTTTGAACCGGACGGTTCTGTGGAACTGACCGATAAAAAGACAGACCATGTATACAGGGGACTTGGTATCTTTGAGGACTGCGGGGATATCGGAAACGAATATATTTTCTTTGCCCCGGTAAATGACGTACCGGTGACGACAAAAGGGACGAAAGCAGAGATCACAGTGGCAGAAGATAACGCATGCCGCGCCGTGGTCAGTGTGAAACATACGATGATGCTCCCGGATGCAGCCGATGAGACGCTGGCAGGAGAGATCGAGGATCTTGTAGAGTTTAAACACCGCAAGGCATCCCGCGGCAGTCATCTGGTTCCATTTGAGATCGTGACAGAGTATACCTTAGAGAAGCACGGAAAAGCACTGAAAGTAAAGACCACTTTCAATAACCAGATCAAAGACCACCGTCTGCGCGTCCTTTTTGAGACGGGATTACATACAGATTTCCATTACGCAGATTCTGTATTTGAGGTGGCAAAGCGCCCGAACGTACCGGCAGATACGTGGGAAAATCCTTGCAATGCCCAGCATCAGCAGTGCTTTGTCAATGTGCATGAGGATGCATATGGACTCACCATCGCCAATAAAGGTCTTGCAGAGTATGAGATTTTGCGTGACGGAAAAAATACGATCGCAGTAACACTTCACCGTGGTGTGCGCGAGCTGGGAGACTGGGGTGTATTTTTAACACCGGAAGCACAGTGCCTGGGCGAAAAGACCACGGAATATGAGATCATCCCGCATGGCGCAGGGGAGGAACTTTATCATTCCTACGAGGAGGCATACCAGTTCCAGACAGACTGGCAGACCGCGGGAATGGAAAGACAGGCGGGAACCCTGCCACAGACTTACCGGTTTGTAGAAATGAAACATTTACAGGCAGTTCCGACAGCATTAAAACACAGTATGCTGACCGGGGATGTGATTTTGCGCTTCTGCAATCTTTCGGATGAAGAGACGACGGTTTCTGTCTCACAGCCTGAAGTTTATACCTATGATCTGTTGGAAAAAGACCAGCTACAGAAAGAAGAGAATGAAATCGTATTAGGAAAACATGAGATCCGGACGATCGGATGGAGAGCATAAACAGAGATGACGCACAAAAAAGGACTGGCAGTAAGCTGATAAAAATTCAGCAATGCCAGTCCTTTTGTGTTTACAGAGTTTAAATTATTTTATTCCATAAACTTCAATCTCATAAATACGCGCAGCACTGTCGCTTCCCTGTGTAGGTTTATTTACTACGAGTTTCACATACCGTGCGTCTTTTGGTGTAAATGCATTGTGCGTCGTGCCATTTGTATTTTTTGTCACGCTGTATACTTCTTCAAAACTATTTCCATCCTGGCTGACAAGAATGGTATAAGATTTCGTGTTCATGTCTGCACTCTCGCCACCTGCTTCTGCATGGAAAATGTCAACTGCACTTACGGTATTCACTTCGCCTAAATCAAGGGTAATTTCATGAGGTGCAGCTCCTGTTGCACACCATTTCGTCGAAACATCGCCATCTACCGCAAACTCCGGCGCTTCGTTTTCATTTACATATGCGTCTGCTTCGGTTCCTGCTCCCTGGGAAAGAAGTACAAGACCATCTGCTGCATCTGAGGTGATAACAATATAGCCTTCTTTTTCTTTCTCAATGCTTCCAGCCTTATTCACCGCTGTTACCTTAACACTGTAGATGCCCTCTTCTGGATAAGATACCGATACGCTCTCGCCTTCTGCTGTTTCGATATCTGCTCCTGCAAATGTCCAGTTTACGGTTTCTGTATTTGCAGAGCATAAACTTTCAAAAGTAATCTTCGTACCTGGTGCAGCCAGTGTTACATCTGCTGCAAAATCTGCTTTCGGCAGACTGTTGTCTGGCCAATCCATAACGACCTGTGCACTGTTTCCCTCTTCTAAGGCTGCATTGACTGGAACGACCTCAAAGGCAGACTTGTTGGTATCATCTGTACGGGGAAGTGTGTTGATATAGAAACTGGTTGTGTTGGATACGCCAAGCAGGGATCTGGAATTATCCTGATTCACACGGTAAACTTCATAATAATCAGCAGCTATATCTGAACTCCACGCAAGACGTACACCTGCATACATTCCATCTTCATCAAACTCGGAATCTAATACTTCCAGATTGCTTACGGCTGCATTTTCTTCGGAATCTGCCTCCATCATTGTGATGTTACCGAAACGTAACTGCAGTCCGCTCACATCTTCAGCAGAAGTTATCTCATAAGAGATGGATTTGATCGTCTTTCCTATGATAGAAGAAGTATCATAAGAGACAACGGTCCATTCCTCACCGACGTTCTGGTCACCCTCTAATGTCACAACAGAACCATCTTCTAATTCAAGTACCGCATTTAAAGTAATTTCTGTTCCCTTTGCCTTTGCAGCAGTCGTATAGATCATATTGTCTGCAGCGGTAAGTTCTGCAGCATATAACTTAATTGTGGAAGAGGTATCCTTTGCCATATTGCCTCTTAAAATGAGGCTTGTTCCACCATAGTAAGCATCTGCTACATCCAGATCAGCACTTAATTTATTGCCGTTACCGTTTTCAATAATATAACGGTAGGTTGGCATAATATCTGCGATGCTGCGGTTGTTCCAGTCAAGTAAGCTTATCTGGCTGCCGTTCTTAAAGAAACTGTAACCATTCCCTGTAGAGAAATTTGTTACAAACGGAAGAGATGTCAAAGGTGTACGCTCTACTATATAAGAAGAAATGCCTTTCCACTGTGTGTTACTGAGTTTTTTGACATCTGCGGATGGATCACCCATGGAGTTGACCCAGAGTTTATTTTCCTGTTTCCAGAAATTCTGGATCGTATCAGCAGAAGTATAAGCCCAGCTTGGACAGTAAAGTCCCAGTGAAGTATAGGTCCCGCCTTCTTCATTTTCGAATAAATCCCATTTAATTTCCGTATTATAGCCCTCGCTCTGGATATCTACACCCGCATAGAGATCATAAGGGTTAATACCGTTTTCGGAAGCAAGCGCGGCAGACTTCTTCAGAAGTTCCTGATCGGCAAGGGTGTCTGAAGTCCACCAGAAATTTAAAAACATTGCATCGGCGACGGGGTCTCCGTCTTCAGACACAAGATAAGCCAGGTTTTCTTCTGTCAATGCATTCTGCCAATCCATTTTGCCGTCCACGGTCATGGAATCATAGTAGACCAGATCCAGGTCCGGTGCCTGCTCTTTGAAATATTGGATAAATTGCTGCATGCGCGCCGCATGGTCTGCAGTCAGCGGTTCTTCATCGGTTCCTTCGGTTTCCTGGTTCATGAACCAGCCCTCAAAACCATAAGTCTGCGCAACTTCAATGAGTTTGTCTGCTACCGGATAAGAGCCATCTTCATTTTTTACAAGCAGGTCTTCTAACCACTCCATTTTACCGCCATGTGCGGTCTGAGGCATGAAAACAGTTCCAAGAACTCTTACGCCATTTTTATGTGCTGCATCTACAACGTCAGGGCTTGGCGGTACAATGAGACCTTCTCCGGAAGAACCACCCCAGTAAACCAGCGTATCCACATACTGCCAGTAGGTGAAAGTATTTGCATTCACTTTATTCAGACCATGAGGCGGGTTTCCACTGGTACTGCTGTTCATAATGGAAATTGCCATGATATTTGTTTCTTTGTTCTGAGTTGAGTTTACTGTCTGCAAATGTTCTCTTGCGGCGCGCTCTGAAAGGGGGACGGTACTTACATTGAAACGCAAATCTTCATCTGTTTTTGCATCCCAGCTTAAAAGTTCAGATGGAAACCAGTAAGAGGATTCCGGCTGACGCGCCATCGTAAGCTCCTGATTTTCATTCTCTTCCGTAAGAGAATAAATTCTCTCCGCCGTCTGAGCTGTTTCTGTTATTTGAGTTGTTTCCGTCGTGGCAGCTTGTGTGTCACCCCCTGTGCTGCCACAGGCTGTTAAGCCTGCAGATAATGCTGCTGCCAGAGAAATGGCAATGCATCTTCTTCCTAAAACTTTGTTTTTCATAAAACATTTCCTTTCTTTTTTCTCCCACCGTCTTTTCATAGTGTTACTTCTTAAACATATTTTTTAACTCGCCTTATCATTTGTTAATAATATGTTATCATAAAGTTATCCGTTTTTGTTATCAATGTCAACTTTTTATGTTGTATTTTGTGCTTTTTCTCTATAGTTCACAAATATAAGTTTAAATTTTTGAGCTATCTGCTTAATTTATTTAAACATAACAAACAACTCTGTTAACTTTTGATAACATTGCTATGAAAGATGATGAACAGAATTTGAAAGGTCAGTCTACGATAGAATCCCGGTACACAATTTCAGGGCTGATATATGTCAGCTCGAAGGGCGCATCAGGATGATCCATTCGATAGATGATCTGTAAAGAAAGTCTTTTTCCCAGAAGGCTGGTGTGAACGTAAGCGGTTGTGAGAAGTCCGTTGATGTTCGTATATTCATTGCTTCCGTCAAATCCGGTGAGGATAATACCGTTTGGAATACGCTCCGGATGTTCTGTCAGGTACAGGTGAAGAAAATGGGCAATATAGTCACTTGCGCAAATGAAAGCCTGTGGAAGTTCCGGGATAGAATCCAAAAAGGCATACAGATCATTATGATATGAGAAAATACCAATGGGATCCGTGTGACAGATGGCTGGATTTAAGGGAATATTATGATCTTTCAGGCAATGGCAGAAACCAATATACCGGTCTTTGTTCGTGATCGCGTAATGGATATCGCCAATAAAGCCTATGTTCGTAATGCCTCTTTCCAGTATGGATTGTGTGATTTCATACATGGTATTATAGCCCTCGATCAGCAGCAGGTCGCCATGTAAAGCACGGTTGCCGACTTCGGGTACCGTATCAAGGAACACTTTAGGGATGTTTAAAGTGTTATTAATTAATTCAACCATTTTCGTGTCATATACATTCAGAATAATTGCCCCAGAGACAGTTCCGTTGGTCAGGGCAGAGGGAAAGGAGTAAGAAGGTGTATAGGAGGATGGCACATAAGTATAAAGAAGGTTAATATTATGGGTTGCCAGTTCCTGCGCTAATCTATGGATAATGTTTGTCCAGAATGTAGAGGAGTCCGGGCGGGATACGATTAAAGAGACTGTTTTATCCTCTTGCGGGTCGTTAGGGATTGCGGCGGGCTCCTGCATGAATTTGGAATATCCTAATTCTTTTGCCTTTTGAAGTACGCTTTCACGAACTGCTTCTGAAACGCCTGAATGATTGTTAAATACTTTCCATACCGTAACGCGTGAGATCCCCAATTCATCTGCAATGTCTTGCATAGTTACTTTACTCATAGTAGAAATACTCCTTTTTAGATTTATAGTACAAATAGAAAAATGTGTAGTTGCAGTCAATAAAAGACAGGTATGTAGTTTGAAATTATAAGTACAGTATAGCATTAAAGAGATGATGTTTGCAACAAAAAAATTAACAAATGTTAACAAGAGGCGGTTCGATTAATAAAAAACAACTGAAAAATAGTTGAAATGCACAAAATGCTATATAAAAATATATTAAGAACAACAAAAGTGACGACAAATGGATAAAAAAGTTAATAAAATTATTGACAAAATATAAAATAAAAGTTAATATTTGTTCATAAACAGGGAAACAAAAGTAAAGGAGGAGACTGATGAAAGAGATAAAGAAAAAGAAGGGAAAAAGACGTTGGACAAGAGATGATACGGATTTAACACTGATTTCTCTTCCAACTTTTATATGGTTTGTATTGTTTTCTTACCTTCCAATGTTTGGAATTATCATTGCATTTAAAGATTATAAATTGAGCCCGGGGCATGGATTTATCTATAATCTGCTTCACAGTGACTGGGTGGGCTGGTCTAATTTCACATATTTCTTTAAATCAAATGCCTTTTGGATGTTATTGAGAAATACGATCGTTTACAATCTTGTGTTTATTGCACTGGGAGCGGCCGTTGCAGTAGGATTTGCGCTGATGCTGAGCAATTTGCGGAATAAATTGGCATCAAAAGCATATCAGACGATGATGTTTTTCCCGTATTTTATGTCATGGGTTGTGATCAGTTATATTGTTTATGCAGTATTAACGCCGGAAAAAGGTTATTTAAATAATATCATTGTTGCACTTGGTGGAACAAAGATCATGTGGTATCAGGAACCGAAATACTGGCCGTTTATCCTTACCTTTTTAAGGATCTGGAAAGGCATGGGATATGGAATGGTCATCTACCTGGCAACGATCACCGGAATTGATCCGTCTCTGTATGAAGCGGCAGTTATGGACGGTGCAACCAAATGGCAGCAGACAAAACATATCACAATGCCATGCATCAAACCCGTTCTGATCATGATGCTGATCCTGGATGCAGGAAAAATCTTTTATTCTGATTTTGGTCTGTTTTATCAGGCAACGGGTGGAATACCGGCGTCCCTGTACAACGTTGCATCTACATTTGATACATATATTTACAAAGCAATCCAGTCGAGCGCACCAATTGGAAAGACAGCAGCGGCTTCATTCTTCCAGTCTGTATGCTGTTGTGCAACTATTTTGCTTACAAACTGGCTGGTAAAAAAAGTTGATGAAGACAGCGCGATTATATAGGGGGATAGCAATATGGCACGCAACAAATTAAGAAAAGAAAAAGAACTTAATCAGATTAAAAAAAGCACGAATGTGTTTTTTAATATCATTTTTATTATATTATCAGCGTTGTGTATTTTTCCAATCGTATTTGTGTTTTCTATCTCTATTTCGAGTGAGACATCAATACAGAAAAATGGATATCAGTTAATACCACAGGAACTTTCGGCAGCGGCATATCAGTTTCTGTGGAATGAAAGAGGAACTATTTTACATGCAACATTCATTTCCATTCTGGTTACCGCGCTTGGTATTATTTTGTCAGTACTGCTGACAACGACGATGGGATATGTTGTTTCAAGAAATACTTATAAACTGAAAAGTTTTTATACCTGGGTGATTTTTATCCCGATGATTTTCAACGGTGGTATGCTCGCCGGATACGTTGTTAATACAAATATCCTGCATTTGAGAAATTCTATCTGGGCATTGATCCTGCCGCTTGCGGTATCGCCATTTAATATTGTAATCTGTAAAACCTTTTTTAAAACGACGATTCCTGATTCCATCGTGGAATCGGCAAAAATTGATGGCGCAGGACAGCTTCGAATTTTTGCACAGATCATTTTACCGATTTCAAAGCCGATCATTGCAACAATCGCACTGTTCGCGGCATTTGGATATTGGAATGACTGGTTTCAGGCATCCTTATATATTTCAGACAAGAATTTACAGACATTACAGTCTATGCTGAATAATATCCAGAACAATATTGAGTATATAGCGAACAATCCATATGGCGGGCTTTCATTGCAGCAGTATAAAGCAAGTATGCCGACAGAGAGTGTGAGAATGGCGATCGCTATTATTATCGTGGTTCCTATTGCATGTGTATATCCATTTTTCCAGAAGTATTTTATTTCAGGTCTGACCATCGGCTCTGTAAAAGGATGATACCGTGTAAACAAAATAAGAGATATCAGATTTAGGAGGAAAATTTTATGATGAAAAAGAGAATTGTGTCATTGGGGCTTGCAGCAATGATGACCGCAGGATTATTCGCAGGGTGTGGAAATAGTTCTGAAAGCCAGGGGGACTCCACCGCTTCAGGCAGTAAAAGCGATGATATCGTTACTTTGAAGTGGGTCACAATTGGAAGTGGAATGCCGGATAACTATGATTCCTGGGTAAAGAAAGTGAATGATTATGTCGGCGAAAAAATAGGTGTAAATATTGATATGGAAGTAGTTGCCTGGGGAGACTGGGATAACCGTAGAAATATCATTATCAGTACCAATGAAGATTATGACATTATTTTCGGCAACGGAAATGTTTATACATCTGATACAAAACTCGGAGCTTATTATGACATTACAGATCTGATCGATGATAACATGCCGGGCTTGAAGGAACTTATGCCAAGTGACTATTGGGATGCAGTAGCGATCGATGGAAAGATTTATGCAGTTCCCACCTACAAAGACAGCTCATTATCCAATTATGCGATCTGGGATAAGGAGATCGTAGACAAGTATAATCTTGATATTGAATCTATGACAGACATATCTTCCCTGACAGATACCTTTAAGCAGATCAAAAGTGATACCAATGATTATCCGGTCTATGTAAAGAATGATGGTCTGTATTATATCTTTGATACTTATGATCAGTTAGGTGCCGGATGCCAGGCACTTGGTGTAAAGTACAATGATAAAGATGCGAAAGTATGCTATACACTGGAACAGGATGATATTTATTCAGAGTTAGAGACCATTCATGAGTGGTATCAGGACGGTATTATCAATCCGGATGCATCTACACTTTCCGAAGGCCGTGTATATAATGTCTGGAGAGTGGCACAGGGATGGTCTACCGCAGCACAGACATCCTGGGGTCCACAGATGGGAAAAGATGTTGAGGTTGCAAAAATTGGCGATACGATCTTATCGAATGATACAGTTCGCGGTTCTATTAACATGATCTCTGCAAATACAAAATATCCTGAGAAATGTTTACAGTTCTTAGATCTTGTAAATACAGATACGACTCTTAGGGATATGTTCTACTATGGAGAAGAGGGAGTAAACTTTGAGTACACAGATGACAATAAAGTTCACAAACTCAATGAAGACTGGACAATGGCAGGTTATACACAGGGAACATTCTTTACCGTTACACAGCAGGATACAGACACTGTAAATCAGTGGGATGAAGTGAAAGAGTTAAATGAAAATGCAGTACCATCTGTTCTGTTAGGATTTACATTTGATACATCAAACGTTGAGGATCAGTTATCAAACTGTACAGAAGTATGGTTACGTTACAAGAGTGAAGTCCTCACAGGTGTAAGAGATCCGAAGGAAGCAGTTCCGGAGATCAAAGAGGAATTAATGAATGCAGGATTCCAGGATGTCTTAGATGAGGCACAGTCACAGATTGATGAATTTTTAGCAAATAAACAGTAGGAAGAACAGTAAATATGAGTAAAATAGTAGGAAAAGCATTGCCGGATATGCCATGGCAAGACAAGGACGAAAACGATAAACTTCCTGTATGGAGATATAAAGCAAATCCAATCATTGATCGCTTTGCGACCAGAAATTCAAACAGCATTTTTAACAGTGCGGTCGTTCCGTTTGAAGATGGATATGCAGGAATATTCCGCTGCGACAGCAGATCGATCAGTATGGATATCTTTGCAGGGTTTAGTAAAGACGGGATCCATTGGGATATTTCGGATGATCCGATCGTATTCCACTGTGATGATGAAGAGATTGGAAAAAGAGATTACAGATATGATCCGAGAGTATGTTTTATAGAGGACCGCTATTATATCACCTGGTGTAATGGATATCATGGATATCCAACGATCGGCGTAGGTTATACATTTGATTTTAAAACATTTTATCAGTTGGAAAATGCATTTTTGCCATTTAACAGAAATGGAGTTCTTTTTCCGAGAAAGATCAATGGAAACTACTATATGCTAAGCCGTCCAAGTGATAATGGGCATACGCCGTTTGGAGATATCTTCGTCAGTGAAAGTCCTGACATGAAACACTGGGGGGTTCACAGATATGTGATGGGAACCATCAAAGGGGACGAGTCAGCATGGCAGTCAACCAAAATTGGTGCAGGCTGTATCCCGATCGAGACAGAAGAAGGATGGCTTGTGATCTACCACGGTGTTATCAACACCTGTAACGGTTTTGTATACCGTATGGGCTGTGCACTGTTAGATCTCGAACAACCATGGAAAGTCTTAAAGCGGACAAAAAATTATATTCTGGCACCACATGAAATTTATGAGTGTATGGGAGATGTTCCGAATGTCGTATTTCCGTGTGCTGCGCTTACGGACGCAGAAACAGGAAGAATTGCAATTTACTATGGCTGTGCAGATACAGTTACAGGACTTGCGTTTACGACAGTAAATGAATTAATGGAAAGCATGGAAAGTATGTAATAAAAAACGGAGTTGTTACAAAATAATAATAATATTATTTGTGACAGCTCTGTTTTTGCAAAAAATTTCTGGAAACAACAGTGGGAGAAAAGAATGATAGAGAAAAATTCGGGAAAACCATATATGAATGTAATATTTGGAAATTTTTACAGTCCGGGATATGACGATCCGGATTTTGTGGATGAGACGATGGAACTGATCAAAAATCTTGGTTATAACAGCGTTATGTTTGACACAAAAGACTGGGAAGATTTCAGGGAACGCTATAAAACCGGAGAACGGAGCCAATATGTAAAAATGCAGGAATATATGGGGCAGTCTGCATTGAAACATGGATTAACGTATAATTTCCTGGTGTTATATTTAAATGGCGATAATTTGTACCCGCATATCCGTTTCAGTCCACCTGTATTTGGGGAAGAGGTCGTGACAATAGATCAAAAAGGTGGAAAATGGTACAAGTACTGGTCAGATACTGCGAGAGAAACGATGGCAGAGCATGTAGACCAGATCCTTCAAATGTACGGGGAGGGCTGTACCACCTGCCGGTTGGGACAAAAACAGGTCCTTCCAACATGTACGATGTGGGATCCGATTGCAGCGCCAAGTTTTGACCAGGATGGAATAGAACGCTATCAGAAATTTTTAAAAGAGAAATATAAAAACAATATATCGTTATTCAATGAGAGGTACGATCTGGATATCGATGATTTTAAGCAGTTAAAACCAGAGGATTACTGGTATTCTGTGATTTATGGAGAGGGAAGCTGTTATACCGGAGAGGATATCAGAAAAAGAACAAAGAAGTTCTGGATATGGAAAGATAACATGTCCTGGAAAATAGAAGAACTGCGGCTGTACTTTAAAGATATGCAGACACGCCTCAAAAAAGACCACCCGGAATTATTCCTTTGTCCGGATCTGTCGCAGTGGGGATATTTTTTAAATGTGTACAGCCAGAAACAATGTGACAGTGACAATCCGGATTACAGTGAATTGTGGGATACTGCAATGCGGGGGATCGATATGTATGCGATCAGTCCATATGTGGATTCCTGCCATTTCATAACAGTTCCGGCAAGACCGGATGCGAGTCCGGATGCCTATGTCACTTCCTGCCAGCACAGTATGATGCGCGTGATGAATGAAGGAAAAGAATGTATCGGCGGTATCTATTGGGGACGTTATATTTACCGGGATCTGTATGCATTTTTAACACCGGAAGAAATTGTGGGTACCATGACCGCGTGCGGGGTAGATGGCTACACTTCCTATGGGATGAACGGACTTGATGATGGCGGTGTGCTAAATCGCATGGAAGATGACTTTTTAGATTCACTGAGAAGGGGAAATACCTGGTGTGCAGAAGTGATTCCAAAAAGGGGAAAAAGTAAATTTAAAGAGATCGCAATCCTTTTTCCATCCGAGATGTCAGATTATGAACCGTTTGATGTGGAAAATAATGAGATCCGCCGGCTGGATATGCTGGGGTGGTATGAAATATGCTGTGATCTTGGGTATCAGACCGATGTCATCAGCTATCATGACATTTTAGAGAATAAATTAAACGACTATAAAATGCTGATTGTTCCATCCAATGACTGTTATTTTGCAGAAGAACACACAGACATGGAAAAAATGATCCGGGAATGGGTGACAAATGGAGGAGTTGTGCTACATGGACCAGACTGTGGTTTAAGTAAAAACTGTTTTGGCATCCAGGGCATCCCATGTGAAAAAACACCGTACATATATCAAAAGCCTGTCATTCCACAGGGCTGTGAATTTCAGAGATATGAGACAGGCAGATGTATTAGTGCATATGCAGACGATGCGGGCAAATGTATTGTTATGCAGGAAATTGAAAAAGGAAAGGTTATTTCCTGCGGAGTACAGTTAGGTGCTTCTTATGTGGCAAAGAATATACCACATGTACCATATGAACAGAGAAATAAAGAAATGTATCCGATCATTCAGGCAAGAAGTACATTGTTGGAAGATCTGTTAGGGGTATGTGGAAAACCTGTTTCAGGAATCTGTGAAAGAGGCATTGAAGCAGGTGTGTTTGAGACGGGAATGGTTTTGGTAAATCATCGGTCAACACCGTATGAGATTGGAAATTTAAAAGGAAACCGGAAATTTACAAATCCAGTGAATGATACCGTGTTATTGCCACATTCCGCGGTATGGATCGAGCGTGAATAAAGAGCAGGTGAAAGTATGGCTTTTATAAGAGAAAAAGAAGAAATCAAAACGGGGTTTCAGGAGATAGAACCGTGGTCATCAGAGATTGACCTTCAGACGGATTTTGTAATGGTCTATGGTCTGAATGAATCTTTAGAATCCCGGATGCAGCAATATAGAGAGCGGGGTTATAAGGTACATTTAATGCTTGGGTGCGCCTGGGGAAATTATAAAGAATATCTGTGCGGCAGGTGGGACGGAAAGGAACACTGGGATGAATGTCAGACAGACCGGAACGGAAACCCGATCCTGCACGGGGTCGATACGCCATATATGGTGCCGACACGGTCCTTTATCCAATATCTGACGGAACACTTATGCGCTCTCATAGATAAAGGGATCACAGAAATTTATATGGAAGAACCCGAATTCTGGGAAGCGGGAGGATATTCGGAGGCATTTAAAAAAGAATATCTGGCATATTATGGCGTGGATTGGGAGCCGCCCCATACAAATATCAATGCGAAGTACCGCAGTTCCAGATTAAAAGCATATTTATATGGAAGGCTTGTCAGACATCTCAGCAGAAATATCAAAGAGTATGGAAGAAAAACGGGGAAAGAGATCCATTTTTATGTGGCGACGCACAGTCTGGTAAATTATGCACAATGGAAGATCATGAGTCCGGAAAGCCGTCTTTTGGATGTTGATGAGGTGGATGGTTTTATCGCACAGGTATGGACGGGGACGAGCGGCACAGGAAACGTATATGAGGGCCATTATAAGAGCAGAACATTTGAGACGGCGTATTTAGAGTATGGCATCATGCAGGAACTGGTTAAAGGGACAGATAAGGAAGTATGGTTTTTACAGGATCCGGTGGAAGATAACCCGGAACATGGCTGGGAAGAGTATGCAGATAAATACAAAAAGACCCTGACAGCAGCTTTATTCTGGCCGGATGTGGATCACTACGAGGTGTGTCCGTGGCCAAACAGGGTGTTTAAAGGAAGATATCCCAGAAAAGTCGGTCTTGCGGAGGGAATGATCCCGACGGAGGATATGGAAGGTGCAAAAAATATCCCGGATACCTACGCGACATTTCTGGCAGGTATGATACAGACACTGGGAGATATGACCAAAGAGGAGAGCGAAACAGAAAAAGATGCGGTTGGTGTATTTTTAGCAGATAGCTGTATGTACCAGCGGACATACCCGGATCAAGTGGAACATCATGGGCAGAAGATCAATCTGTCGGGGATGGAAGATTGGATGAACCGTCTTATTTTTCAAAAGGAAGAAGAACGTCAGCTTCTTTTATCCATGGAAAAAATGGAATATGCGTATAAAGAATGCTGCGCATTCCCGGACTGGTTTGGTCTGACACTGCCATTATTAAAATATGGTTTACCGATACAGCCGGTCTATTTTGATCACATGGTCCGCTATGAGGAATATCTGAGAAAATATCGGTATCTGATCTTAAGTTATGAATTTATGAAACCGGAAAGTGAAGAATTTCATCACAAACTGGTGGAATGGGTAAAACAGGGAGGCACACTTTTTTATATTGGAAAAGACTTTGATCCATATAATTATTTACAGGAATGGTGGCAGAAATTTTCCTGCGACACGCCTGCACAACATCTTTTTGCAGAGTTTGGAATGGATAAGGAACCAGCCAATGGATGTTACCGGATCGGAGAGGGAAATGTTCTCGTATGGAATGAAGTTCCTGCGCTGTTAAGCGTGAATGAAGCGATCGCAGATAAATACCGCAACTGGATCCGGGAAGGACTTAAGATGGGCGGATATCACTGGAATATGTGCAATTATCTGTCGGTAAGAAGGGATCCGTATATTGTGATAGCGTCCATGCAGGAATCGGATACGGGATCGGTTTATACAAAAGAGGGTCTGTTTGTGGATCTGTATGAAGATAAATATCCGGTCGTGGAGCGGGTTTTGGTAGAACCCGGGCAGGAAAAGCTGCTGTTTGATCTTGAAAAGATAAAAGAAGATGTAAGGATTATCGCAACGGCAGCGCGTATTGAAAATATGGCATGTGAAAACGGACAGCTTAGTATTGAGGCGAAGGCAATTGATCACATTCAGGTGAATATGAGGATCCGCCTGCCAGGGAAACCGGAAGATTTATGTGCACATACAGAAAGCGGGAAAAACATGGAACTGCAGTCTGTATGGGATGAGAAAAGCAGAACGGTTTTGTTATCCTACAGAAGCAACAACGAAAAAGTACATATTACAGGGAAATTAAAGTATGAATCATGATGCTAATGCAGCTGCCAGATAATTTAATGGGCTGCATCATGGAACTTATATAAAGATTGGAAACGATCTTAATATAGAAAGAAAACAAGACAAGGAGGAAAATATGGATTTCTTAGACAAAAGAGTCGGTGTAATTTGCAACGAACTTAAGAAATTAAAAGTAAAACAGGTATTTCCACTGACACAGTGGGAGTACAAGGAAGGAAACTTTATTCACCCGGAGGATGCATTAAAAGACGAGGCAGCCTGGGAAAACTTTGACTGCAAGACCATGCACTGGTATGGCAAGGACCGCCACTACTGGTTCCGCACGACCTATACCATTCCAGAGGAGCTGGATGGAAAAAGTGTATGGATCCGCGTTTCCTCACAGATCGACGAGTGGGATGACGGAAGAAATCCGCAGTTTATCGTGTTTGTGAACGGGGAGGTTTATCAGGGTATCGATATGAACCACAGGGAGTGCCTGATCACAAGAAGCGGAAAGGCAGGAGAGACACTGACCATCGACCTGCAGGCGTATACCGGGATCATGCATGAGGAATTTGCGCTCCGCACACAGATCGAGGAGATCGATGCAGAGATCGAAAAACTCTATTATGACCTGTGGGTTCCGCTTGCAGCGTTTTCCCGCATGGAGGCAGATGACAAGAACCGCAAGGATATTGAGTATGTGCTCAATGAGACGATCAATCTGCTGGATCTAAGAACCCCGTATTCCGAAGACTTTTACCGGAGTGTGCGGGAAGCATCTGCTTATATCCAGAAAGCACTTTATGAGGATATGGCAGGGTATGAGGATGTGATCGCAACCTGTATCGGACATACGCATATCGATGTTGCGTGGTGGTGGACTGTGGCACAGACCAGGGAAAAAGTCGGACGCAGCTTTGCAACTGTGTTAAAGCTGATGGACGAGTACCCGAATTATAAGTTCATGTCCAGCCAGCCGCAGTTATATGCATTTTTAAAGGAGCGCTATCCGGAATTGTACGAGAAAGCAAAACAGCGCATCAAAGAGAAACGCTGGGAGCCGGAAGGCGGTATGTGGGTCGAGGCAGATTGCAACCTGACATCGGGAGAATCCCTCGTCCGTCAGTTTATGCATGGCAAACGCTTTTTTAAAGAGGAATTTGGCGTGGACAACCGTATCCTCTGGCTGCCGGATGTGTTCGGTTATTCCGGGGCACTGCCGCAGATCATGAAAAAATGCGGAATCGATTATTTTATGACAACCAAACTGGCATGGAACCAGTTCAATAAAGTACCTTACGATACGATGATGTGGCGCGGAATCGATGGAACAGAGGTGCTGACACACCTGATCACGACCCTTGGCGTGAGCCAGCCGATCAAAGATTACTTTACGACCTATAATGGCATGCTGCACCCGGATGCGATCATGGGAGGATGGATGCGTTACCAGAATAAGGACATCAATAACGATATCTTAGTCTCCTACGGTTACGGCGATGGCGGCGGCGGTCCGACCAGGGAAATGCTTGAGACTTCGATCCGCATGGAAAAGGGAATCAAAGGGATTCCGAAAGTACGCCAGGAATTTTCACGCACCTATTTTGAAGAACTTGAGGAGCGCGTGAAAGGTGACAGACGCCTGCCGGTATGGGAAGGTGAATTTTACTTTGAGTACCATCGCGGAACTTATACCTCCATGGCGAGAAATAAACGCAGCAACCGTAAGGCAGAACTTGGTCTGATGGATCTGGAACTGTTGTCCGTTTTAGCACAGGCACAGGCAGCGTATCCGGCAGAAGAACTCGACCGCATGTGGAAAAAAGTCCTGATCAACCAGTTCCATGATATTCTGCCTGGATCTGCGATCCATGAAGTATATGAGGTGACAAAGGAAGAATACGCTGCACTTCAGAAAGAGATCAAAGCACTGGAAGAGGAACGTCTCCATGCACTCGTGGGAGATGGCGAAGGCATCACTATTTTCAATACAACCGGACACGACCGCAGTGATATCGTAGAACTTGGGGAGATCCATGCGGAAGCGTTAAAGGATGCAGAGGGCGTGATCTATCCGGTACAGAAGACTGCAGAAGGTGCAGTGGTCTATGTAGAGCATCTGCCGTCAAAAGGATATAAGACATTTGCAGCTGTATCCAGTGAAATTGAGCAGAAAACACCGTTTGTCCTTGTGGATGACCATACGCTTGAGACACCGTTTTATACGATCCATCTGGATGCGGAGGGACGTTTTGACCGCATCTACGATAAGGAAAACGACAGGGAAGTACTGCAGGATGGCAAAAAAGGCAATCAGTTCCGCATGTACGAGGATAAGCCGATGTGCTTTGATAACTGGGATGTGGATATTTACTATACCGAAAAGTACTGGGATGTCAATGATGTGATTTCTATGGAATGGACAGAGTGCGGTCCGGTGCGTGCAACGTTAGAGATGGAGCGGAAAGAAAGCAATTCTGTGATCCACCAGAAGATCCATTTCTATGCAGACAGCAGAAGGATCGAATTTGAGACTTATGTGGACTGGAAAGAGCATCAGACATTGTTAAAGGTACATTTCCCGGTCAATGTACATACCGATGAAGCAACATTTGATGTACAGTTTGGTAATCTGACACGCAAAGTGCATACCAATACGAGCTGGGATAAAGCACGTTTTGAGAGCTGCGGACAGAAATGGATCGATCTCTCGGAAGGTCACTACGGAGTCAGCATGTTAAATGACTGCAAATATGGACATTCCGTGAAGGATTCTGATATGGCACTGACACTGATTAAATCCGGCATCGAACCGAATCCGGTGGCAGATCAGGAAGAGCACTATTTTACCTATGCAATCTATCCGCATGCGGAAAAATGGCAGGAAGCAAAGACCGTGGAGCAGGCATATGACCTGAACCAGCCGGCTATTGCAGTGGCAGGAGGAAAGCCGGGAAGCCTGTTGTCAAAAGCATCTGTGGACAGGTCCAACGTTGTATTAGAGACGATCAAGTGTGCAGAGTCCGGTCATGGCATCATTATCCGTATGTATGAGAGCGAAAATGCACTCACAAAGACAAATCTTGTAGTTGAGGGGAACTACAACAAAGCGTTTGTCTGCAATCTGCTCGAGGAGGAAGAAGCAGAATTAGAGTTGAAAGACGGAGTGGTTTGTGTACAACTGAAACCGTATGAAGTTGTTACTGTAAAACTCGTTTAAAATCATATAGAGGCATTCAGATTCCGAAGAGAGTTCGGTGGGATGCCTCTCTTTTTATAGGGAGATTTACGTTATGACCAATAAATTAAGCCATATTTTTGAGTGTTCCGATCATATTACGGAAAAACAGTATCGGACCAGCAGGGCACTTTTTATCCTCGATGGATGCGCTTCCACACAGATTTTTACGGTTACTTCCGGCGCATTTTTATCGGGACTTGCCTATCTTGTGGGTGCGGGGACGGCACTGACCGGGATCATAGCTGCACTGCCGACGCTGATGAATACCATCCAGATTTTTTCCTCTGTCGTCTATGAGAACCGCGCAGGCAGCAAACGGATCACGGTAGAGTTTGCACTCATCCAGCGCTTATGCCTGCTCATGATGCTGTTTGTTCCGACATTGATGTTAGGAGCGAGAATCTCGGTGGCAGTGATCGCGGTGCTGTATTCCTGTGCACATTTCTGTGGGGCATTTATCAACACCGGGGCAAATAACTGGCTGATCAGCCTGGTGAAAAAAGAACGGTTGGGAAGATATCTCGGACTGAAGGATTCAATGACTTTAGTTGCGTCCACAGGCGGTTCCCTGATCTTAAGTAAAATTTTAGATGCCTACCGTTTCGCGGATCAGGAGATTCTGGGATTCCGGATCATCGGCATTTTATGTATCGGTATCTGCGTGGTCGACATTACCTGTCTCACGCTGATCCGGGAACCGGAAAATGTGAAACATGTGGAGCCACTGAACATAAGGAAAGCAATACAGATGCCGCTCACAGACCAGAATTACCGCAATATATTGATTTTCTTCCTGCTGTGGAGTGTGGCGTCTAATTTTGCCAGTCCGTTTTTTTCTATTTATATGTTAGAGAATCTGGGGCTGTCCTATTTTTATATCACCGTCATGAATATGGTTGCATCGGTGGCGCGGATCGCGGCTGCAAATCTGTGGGGGAAGGCAGCAGACAGTTATTCGTGGAGGCTTGTCACGCTGGGGTCCATTTTTATGCTGGGAGTTGCATATATCGGCTGGGGACTGCTGACGAAAGAAAACTGTATCTACTGGCTTCCGGTCGTACAGGCTGTGAGCGGGGTTGCCTGGGGCGGCATCAATATTGCGACTTTTCGGATGCAGTTTGCCTTTGCACCGTTAGAACACCGTGTCAGCTATGTCAGCTTCTGCTCAACAATGGTTGGGTTTGTAGGATTTTTTTCATCCATGCTCGGCTCGACATTTGTGGCATTAGCAAAGGATATCAGGATTTTAAACATTCCGGTAGATAACATACAGATGGTGTTTATTTTGTCTGCATTCGGAATTATTGCAAGTGCATTATACAGCCGAAAAATAAAGGAGAAATGACAGGACAGATATGGAGAGAGATAGCAGAAAGCGGGCAGAGGCGCTGCTTGCGCAGATGACCGCAACAGAAAAAGTGGGACAGTTAAACCAGCATTTATATGGTTTTCGGATCTACCATGTAGAAGATGGAAAAATTATTTTTACGCAGGAATTAAAGGATGAAGTAAAAAAGTGGGGCGGGATCGGCACGATCTATGGTCTTTACCGTGCAGATCCATGGTCGGAAAAAAATTATGAGACAGGGCTTGCCGGGGGACTTTCCATGCAGGCATATAATCAGTTACAGAAATATGTGATCGAACACAGCCGCCTTGGAATTCCATTTTTACTGAGCAGTGAATGTCCACATGGACATCAGGCGTTAGACGGATATCTGCTCCCGGTCAATCTGGCAGTAGGTGCATCGTTTGACCCGGCATTGTATGAGCGGGCAGGGCAGGTGTGCGGCAGGCAGTTAAAGCAGATGGGCGTGGATTTTGCACTGGTTTCGGCACTGGATATTTTAAGAGACCCAAGATGGGGGCGCAGTGAGGAGTGTTATGGGGAGGATCCATATTTATCGGCAGAGCTCGCGCGGGCGATCGTAACAGGAATCCAGAAAGAGGGCGTTGCAGTGGTTGCAAAACACTTTTGTGCACAGGGGGAGACGACCGGAGGGGTCAATGCCAGCGCAGCGCGGATCGGAGAGAGGGAACTGTGGGAGATCCATTTACAGGCGGCGAAGGCATGTTGTGAGGCGGGCGTAAAAGGCATTATGGCTGCATACAACGAGATCGATGGAAAATTCTGCCATGCCAACAGACATCTGCTGCAGGATATTCTGCGGGAACAATTGGGGTTTGACGGGGTCGTGATGGCGGATGGCATCGCCATCGACCAGTTAGACATTATGACGGGGGATAATATCAGGTCGGCAGCACTTGCACTGAAAGCAGGTGTGGATATCAGTCTGTGGGATGAAGGTTATACAAAGTTAGAGGAGGCGTTAAAACAGGGATTTATCACGGAAAAGGAACTCGATCAGGCGGTCCTTCGAGTGCTCACTTTGAAATTTGAGCAGGGACTGATGGATAAACCTTATATTGATGAAAACGGGAACCGTACCGCCTCTTACAGCGAAAATGGTGCTGTTTCATTTCCGACAGAGGCATATCAGGAGTCGGAAAAACTGGCGCGCGAGTCGGTAGTGTTGTTGAAGAATGAAAATGTACTGCCGATTGGGAGAGCAGAAAAAATAGCCCTGATCGGTCCAAATGCGGATGATATTTACCGGCAGATCGGTGATTATTCACCTCCAATGGACAGGGCAGGATATGAGACGTTAAAGAGCGGCATGGAAAAAGAATTTGGTGCAGACCGGGTTCGCTGTTATAATGGACATGAGGTCGGGACGGCTGTTTCTCTTGCGGAAAATGCGGATATTATCGTGCTGGCATTAGGCGGATCATCGAGTCGTTTTAAAGGGGCGCTGTTCGATGAAAACGGTGCGGCAAAAGTACAGGGAGTACTTGAGATGGACTGTGGGGAGGGCATGGATACCGCCAGATTACAGCTCCCCGGGAACCAGAACGAACTGTTTACGGCTGTCTGTGCGCTGAAAAAACCGGTGATCTCCGTAGTCATTGCCGGGCGGCCTTATGCAATCCCTGAAATTGCGCAGGATTCAGATGCACTGTTATATGCTTTTTATCCGGGACCGATGGGAGGAAAAGCAATCGCGGAGCTGTTGTCTGGAAAATATGCACCGTCCGGCAGACTGCCGGTGTCCCTTCCGCGAAACTGCGGACAGCTTCCGGTGTACTATAACCATACGGTGTCCTATCCGGCAATGCACTATTGTGATATGGAACAGGGAGTTTTGTATACATTTGGGGAAGGAATGGGATATTCCCACATGGAGTATGTGGATATCTGTCTTAAAAAGCAGCAGGATGTGTGGATTATTTCAGGAATTGTAAAGAATAAAGGAAATATAGATGATACGGCAGTGCTGCAATGCTACCGGAAAGTGTTGTCCGGTGAACTTGTGCCAAGAGAGCGGGAACTGGTTGCATTTTCCAGAATAAAAGTGGAAAAAGGAGGTCAGAAGGCATTTGAAATCGTTATGGATGCGGATAAATTCCGGTATTTTAATGAGAGTGGTGCAAAGATTTATAAGAGTAAAATACTTTTAATGGATAGTGGAAAAATAATTTTTGAAGAATAGGAAGAAATTCTGACAGCAGGAGGAGAAAATTATGTATTTATTACCAAAGCCAAAAACAATCAAAGAACAGGACGGACAGATGCTGCTTTGCCACAGCACACATATTGTGATGACAAAAGAGGTGGCAGAGACAGAGATGCATGCAGCAAAAAGACTGCAGGAGGCGATCAGGCAGGAAACGGGGCTTATCCTGCCGTTTTCCGTAGGGGAAGTAAGGGAGGGGGATCTCTCTCTTGGGATCGCAAAAACATTACCAGAGCAGACATATGAGATCACGATCGACGAAAAAGGCGGACAGATTTCAGGCGGCGACGGGGCTGGCGTGCTTTATGGTGTGGAGACCTTCTGCCAGATCGTACAGCAGTGTGGCGGGATACTGCCCTGTGTACAGATTCAGGATGCCCCGGATATGCCAAACCGTGGTTATTATTTTGACCAGACAAGGGGACGTGTGTTAAAACTGGAAGAACTCAAAAAAATTGCAGACAGGATGTGCCGCTATAAATTAAACCAGCTTCAGCTTTATGTGGAACATACCTATCTGTTCCGTGACTTTTCGGAAATGTGGAGGGATCAGACTCCGCTTACGGCAGAGGAGATCCGCGAACTTGACAGTTATTGCCGGGAACGTCATATTGAACTGGTTCCGTCGCTGGCAAGTTTTGGACATCTGTGCACACTGCTCTCCACAAAAACATATGGGGATCTCTGCGAGATGGAGGATTCCTGGAAGGAGCCGTTTTCCTTCTGGAACCGGATGCGGTATCATACGATCAATGTCTCCGATGAGCGTTCCCTTCCTCTGATCAAAAAGATGATCGCAGAATATATGCAGTTGTTTTCTTCCAACAAATTTAATATCTGTGCGGATGAGACATTCTGCCTTGGCAAATATAAATCGAAAAAACTTGCCGAAGAGCGTGGCGTCCATCGGCTTTATATTGACTATGTCAAAGAGCTTGCACAATTTCTGGTGGAAAATGGAAAAATCCCGATGTTCTGGGGCGATATCATCTGGAATTCGCCGGAACTGATGAAGGAACTGCCGGAGAGCATGATCTGCCTGAACTGGGGATACGCACCGGAACAGAGGGAAGATGAGACGAGGGCGATCGCACAGACGGGTGCAGTGCAGTATCTGTGTCCGGGTGTATGCGGCTGGAACCAGTGGGCAAACTTAATAGAAAATTCTTATAAAAATATTACAAGAATGTGCGGTTATGCGGCAAAATATCATGGCATCGGTGTGTTGAACACAGACTGGGGAGATTTTGGACACGTTAATGATCCGGCATTTTCTGTTCCGGGGATGATCTACGGTGCTGTATTTTCCTGGAATGGGGAGAAGATACCATTTGCAGAGTTAAACCGTATGATCTCACGGATCGAGTATGGGGATACTACCGGAAATTATGTTTCCCATCTGGCAGAAATCTGCGGACAGTCGGTATTTCAGTGGAGAGAAGCTGTCATGTATTATGAGAACCGGTGCTTAAAGCATGAACTCGAAGAGGGCGAAGATCTGTTCCGCGGTGTGGATCAGGCGGGTGTAGATGCTGCAGCAGATGCCCTGCGTGATATATACAAAAAACTTTTGGAGAGCACGCAGGCGATGCCGGAAACGAAAAAACAGATGCAGCTTTTATCCGTGACATTGCAGGGGATCGGTATCTGGAATGCCGTAGGACTCCTGACAGAAAGCATGGAAAAAACGGGAAGTTTTGATATGCAGAAAGGTCTGGAACTGGCAGAAAAGTTAGAATGCTGGTTTATGGCTTATAAAGAAAACTGGAGAGCCACCAGCAAAGAAGGCGATCTGCATCATATTGCAGAGATCGTGTTCTGGTATGCAGACTGGATGCGCAGAAAATGATAAAAAAGTATAAATTCTATCAGGTGATAACTGATTAATCATCAGGACTTTTCACGGGAAATTTATGATATAGCATATTGTCTGCTGCCGGAATCATAAGCAAATGAGAGGATACAAGAATAAATCTCAATATTTTCCACATACTAACTCCAAAGCTGATATATAAGAAAGAGCTGCTTTATCAAAATATAGCATTGGAGGATAACAACGTGAAAGCAACAGGAATTGTTCGCCGGATAGATGACTTAGGACGCATCGTGGTACCAAAAGAGATCAGAAGAACTTTAAGGATCCGCGAGGGCGACCCGCTTGAGATATTTACAGACCGCGAGGGGGAGATCATCCTGAAAAAATATTCGCCAATCGGTGAACTTGGACAATTTGCCGGGGAATATGCTGAAAGCCTGGCACAGACTACGGGATATCTTGTTCTTGTGACAGACTGTGACCATGTGATCGCAGCATCCGGAAGCGGGAAAAAAGAATTTGAGGAAAAACCGGTCAGCAGACAGTTAGAGGAAGCAATCAGTGAAAGAAAGAACTATCAGGCATCCGCGGGAGATGCGGAATTTATGAAAGTGACGTTAGATGATGCCGGGGAATATACAGAACAGGCATTCAGCACGATCATCTGTGAGGGAGATGCGATCGGTGCAGTGATCATCTGCAATAAGGATGAGAAAAAGAAAATGAATGATACCGAAGGAAAACTTGCTGCGGCGGCAGCATCATTTTTGGGACGGCAGATGGAACAGTAAAATAAACTCAGAGATGAGAAGAGGCGGGAAAATCAAAAAAGCAAAGATTTTCCCGCTTTTAATATACTATTGGAAAAACAAAAAAAATCATATACAATAGACACTGTAAATGAGACAGAAATGGAGCAGCTTATGAAATTCATACATGTTTCGGATGTACATCTTGGAATAAAACCGGATGAGGGAAAACCCTGGAGTGAAAAAAGAGCGCAGGATATCTGGGATTCTTTTGCAGAAGTGATCGGGGCGGCAGTGGAGTTAAAACCGGATTTTTTGCTGATATCGGGGGATTTGTTTCATGCGCAGCCGTTAAAAAAAGAACTTCGGGAAGTCAATTATCTTTTCAGCAGAATACCCCAGACGAAAATTATCCTGATGGCTGGCAATCACGATTATCTTCGTACAAAATCGTATTATCTGACGATGGAGTGGGAGGAGAATGTTTATTTTTTCCGTCAGGAGGAGCCGGGACATTTTGATTTTGAGGAGGAAAATGTCAGTATTTACGGGTTAAGTTACTGGCACAGGGAGATTGGAGAACCGGTTTACGATTCAATCATTCCGGAGGATCGGTCGAAGATCAACATTCTTTTGGTACATGGCGGAGATCTGCAGCATATTCCATACCATCCGAAGCATATTCTGGAAAATGGGTTTGATTATATTGCTGCCGGACATATTCACAAAGGCGGACAGCAGATACCGGGGCGTGCAGTGATGGCGGGAAGTTTAGAGCCGACGGATAAAAATGATGTCGGATCACATGGATACTGGCTGGGAACGATCGATAAAGAGCATACCGATATTCATTTTCATCCGGTCAAAAAATGCGAATACTGTCATGAAGTTTATCCGGTTACAGGGAAAACGACAAATTTCGAACTATGTGAGTGGGCAAAAACACTGCTGGCAGAAAGACCGGGGTATCAGTATTTCCGTCTGTTTCTGCGGGGGAAGGTTTCGCCGGATACCGAATTTAATACGGCAAAGTTAGAGGAATTTGACAGGGTTGTCGATGTGACGGAACAGCTTTCGCCGGATTATGACTACGAAAAATTAAAAGAAAACTATAAAGATACCCTTCTTGGGAATTACATAGAGGAAATGGAAAGGCGACCGCAGGATGTGGTCACAAAAAAGGCATTGGAATATGGAGTCAATGCGTTATTAGGATATAAAATATGCAGATAAAAGAAGCAATCATTGGTCAGTTTGGAAAATTGCAGAACAGGAACATCTCATTTGAACCGGGGATCAACGTGATTTATGGGGAGAATGAGGCGGGAAAAACAACGCTGCATGACTTTTTGCTGGGAATGTTTTTCGGAATGGAAAAGGGGCGTGGAAGAGGCACGCTAAACAGCATGTACCAAAAGCATGAGCCTTGGCATGCACCTTCCTATTACAGTGGTGCCCTGCGATTTTTGGTGGATGGAAAACCATTTTATTTAGAGCGTAATTTTTACTATAAAGACAAAAAAGATATTTTAAAGAACGAGGCGGACGGGGAAGAACTGTCGGTTGCTTACGGCGATCTGGCCATGCTGCTCGGTGGAATAGATAAAGAAACGTTTGGAAACACTTATGATATACCGCAGACCGGGGCAGTGACAGGAAAAGAGCTTGCAGATATCCTGGCTGAATATCTCTCAAATGCTGCGGAGGGCGGTGGCGCAAATATCCAGGTTCAGAGGGCAAAAGCAGCACTCGCAGCAAGAAAGCGGGAACTGACGCAGGAAGTAAAGACGATTCATGAACGGAAAAATGAGGATATTCGCCAGCTGATTGTGGAAAAAGATCTCTTAGAACGTGACAGTCGTGGATTACATGCCAATATTGCGGATGCCGGGAGAGAGATCGACCAGTTAAAGCGTGTGCGTGTGGAAGAGATCGGTGAAAAACGAAAGAGATTATCCGAACAGGAAAGACATCAGACAGTCCGTATGGAGAGGCAGGATGCTGCGCCGGAGAGAACAGGGGCAGAGAAAGCCGGAAAATCAGAATGGGAAAAAGAACAGCCTGACCGCATGGCGGGGATCGGACTTTGTGCTTCTGCGCTGCTTGTCAATACAGCGGTACACCACGTCACTTCGTATCCGTCACGCCTGTTTTTTATTTTGCAGGCAGTCTTTTTTGCAGGGATGATTCTATGCGGACTTTATGTGGGGATCAGCCATGTGATAGAGAAGGCAAAAAAGGAAGCTTATTTATCAGCACAAAAGAATGAGATGAAGGCAGTGACACAGGAAACTTATGCGGATGCAGGACTGCGGCAGGCGGAACGGATGCTTCTCAGTTTAAAAGAGTCGCTGTCTGAAAAAGAGACCAGACGTTACAATATCATGCAGGATCTTGAGGCTGCAAAACAGCCGGGAGGACAGGAAAAAGAACTGTTAGAAGATATCCGTGCATTAGAACTTGCAGCGGCAGAGATCGACCGTCTTGCAAAAGAGTATTATGAGGACAGTTTAGATGGACTTGGGAGTGCCGTTTCAAAGTGGATGTCACAGCTTACTGCAGGGAAATATGATCATGCGATTGTAAAGGAAGACGGAAAGCTTTTGATTTTGGCAGATGGAAAAGAGATTCTGCCGGAGGCACTGAGTCATGGAACGTTAGAACAGATCTATCTGGCATTCCGTCTTGCGGTCGGAGAGATTGTGACAAAAGAAGAACCCATGCCGGTTATTTTTGATGAGGCATTCGGTATGTATGATGAAAAACGTCTGATGCAGACACTTCGTGCACTTGATTGTCAGATCAGAAAAGAGCAGGGAAGACAGATACTGATCTTTACCTGCCAGAAGCGTGAGATGGAATTACTTGAACAGTCAGGGATTACATATCATAAAATTGTTTTGGAATAGAGGAGATGCAATCATGGCAGCCAGAAAAAAGAGAAAAAAGAAATACCGTATGTTCTGGTTTTTCGCAAAGATGCAGCTGGTGCTGCTGCTTGCAGTCATTGCAGGGGCATGCTGGTATTATTTTGGCGGTTACGCGGAAGAAGTAAAAGACTTAAAGACGCAGGCAATAGAGCTGGTGCGCCATTCCAGCAAGGAAACATTTAAGGCAAATCAGACCAGTATCGTCTATGCTTTGGATGAAAGTGTAATCTCCACATTAAAAGGCGGAAAAGATTCTTATTATCTTTCGATTACAGATATGCCGAGTAATGTAGAGTGTGCTATCGTCAGTATAGAGGATAAAAAGTTTTTCCGGCATAACGGAATTGACTACCGGGCGCTTTTGCGTGCGGTAAAGGCAATGATTGAAAATGGAGAGGCAACACAGGGCGGCAGTACGATCACAATGCAGCTTGCGCGAAATATTTTTTTGAGCCAGGAAAAGACATGGCAGAGAAAGGTTGAGGAAATGTATATCGCGCGGGAACTCGAAAAGAAGTACACCAAAGATGAGATTCTTGAATTCTATCTTAATAATATTTATTTTGGAAACGGATACTATGGGATCCAGTCGGCAAGCCGTGGGTATTTTAACCGGGATGTGCAGGATCTTGATCTGTCGGAGCAGGCATTTTTGTGTGCGATACCAAATAATCCGACGCTCTATGATCCACTTACGAATATCACGAACACATACAAGAGAAGAAACCGTATTTTGAAAAATATGCTCGATGATGGGAAAATTTCCAAAACAGCATACGAAAATGCACTGGGTGAGGTGATGGCGTTAGACCGGCCGGAAGCACTGGCAAAAAATGATTATGTGGAGACCTATACCTATTATTGTGCAGCCAGGGCATTGATGGAAACGGAGGATTTCCAGTTTAAATATCAGTTTTCCTCGGAAGATGAAAAAAACAAATATGACGAAGCTTATGAGACGCTGTACAGTGAGTGTCAGAAAAAGCTGTATACTGCGGGCTACCGGATCTATACGTCATTTGACCTGAACTTACAGCAGGAACTGCAGGATACGGTAAACGAGGCACTCGCCGGTTACACGGAGGTCAATGATGAGGGCGTGTATGCCTTGCAGTCGGCAGCAGTCTGTATTGACAATGACAATGGCTATGTCAGGGCGATCGTGGGTGGAAGAAGCCAGGATTTCTCCGGTTATACGTTAAACCGTGCATTTCAGAGTTACCGTCAGCCGGGCAGTGCCATTAAGCCGCTGATCGTATATACACCGTCTTTTGAGCGCAATTATACGCCGGACTCTGTGGTGACAGACGAGCCGATCGAGGATGGACCAAGGAATGCAAATGGTTCCTATTCCGGTCAGATCACAGTCCGGACGGCTGTGGAGAAGTCTGTCAATACGATCGCATGGAAATTATATGAGGAGCTGACTCCGGAAGTCGGTCTTTCTTATCTTGAAAAAATGAATTTTGCAAAACTGGATGCCAATGACTACAGACCGGCAACGGCACTTGGAGGTTTTACAAACGGTGTGTCTGCGCTTGAGATGGCGTCCGGGTATGCAGCGATCGAAAACGATGGAAATTACCGGGCACCGACCTGTATTGTTAAGATATTAGATGCGGATGGCAATGAAATCTATGCATCTGCACAGACGGAAGAGGCTGTGTATAAGCAGAATGCGGCGCGTATGATGACAGATGTTTTAAAAGGTGTTATCACGAGCGGAACAGCACACGGACTTGGTCTTGGCAGTATGCCTGCAGCCGGAAAGACAGGTACATCCAACGACCAGAAGGACGGATGGTTTGTGGGATATACGAGATATTACACGACGAGTGTCTGGGTTGGTTATGATATGCCGAAAAAAATGGATAAACTGATGGGATCTACCTATCCGGGCACGATCTGGCAGAAGTTTATGTTAAAGGCACATGAAGGACGTTCTCCGATGGAATTTTTACCGTATGCGCAGGTATCGGATGAGGTTCATACATTCCATCAGGAAGATACGGAGGAGAATCCGGATCAGAATGCGGATGAAAATGCCGGGCAGCAGGATCAGAATCAGCAGCAACAGGATCAGCAGCAACAACAGAACCAGCAGCAACAGGATCAGCAGCAACAACAGGACCAGAAGCCACAGGATCAGCAGCAACCACAGGAACAGCAGCAACAGCAGCAGGAGCAGCAACAACAACAGCAGGAACAACAACAGCAACAAGATCAGCAGCAGGACCAACAGCAACAAGACCAACAGCAGTAAGACTAACCGCAGCAATAACAACAAGGCGAACGACAGCAGTGAGCAGCAGAACACAGAAACAACAGAGCAGATTTGGAATGCAGAAAGCACTGATGAAGGCTTGACATACAAATTTGGAAACGTTATCATTACCTTAATATGAGCAAAAAAAACGCGTGGCAGGGATGTTGCTGCCAAGAACACTGGAGGATCGAAAATGAAAAAGTATGCATTTGGAATTGATGTCGGGGGAACTACCTGTAAGATCGGTTTTTTTGAAACAAACGGCAAGTTGATCGATAAATGGGAGATCAAGACCAACACGGAAAATAACGGAGCAGCAATCCTGTCTGATATCGCACAGGCAGTTGATAATAAACTGGCACAGGAAGGCATCAGCAAAGATGATGTACAGGGTGTTGGAATCGGTGTTCCAGGTCCGGTTAAGAGCAACGGTGTTGTAAACCGCTGTGTAAACTTAGGCTGGGGAATCGTGAATGTAGAGGAAGAACTCGGAAATCTGACAGGTCTTAAGGTCAAAGCAGGAAATGATGCCAACGTTGCAGCTCTCGGAGAGATGTGGCAGGGTGCAGCAAAAGGCTGTAAAGACGTTATTATGGTAACACTTGGAACCGGTGTCGGCGGCGGTATCATCGTAGATGGAAAGGTTGTTGCAGGATTTAACGGAGCAGGCGGTGAGATCGGACATATTACCGTAAATCATGATGAGATCGAGGCATGTAACTGTGGACAGTACGGATGCTTAGAGCAGTACACTTCCGCAACCGGTATCGTTCGTGTGGCAAAGAGAAAACTTGCTAAGACCAACGATGAGACAAGCCTTAGAAACTTCCCGGAACTGACGGCAAAAGATGTGTTTGATGAGGCAAAGAGCGGAGATGCAGTGGCACTTGGTTTAGTGGATGAAGTCTGCGGAATCTTAGGATCTACCTTATCTAATATTGCATGTGTGGTTGACCCGGAAGTTGTTGTCATCGGTGGCGGTGTTTCCAAAGCAGGAAGTATCCTGATCGAGAGCATCCAGAAGCATTTTGTGGAGACATCCTTCCATGCCTGCCGCAACACAAAGTTTGTGCCTGCAGGACTTGGAAATGATGCCGGAATGTATGGATGCGTACAGATGCTGTTGGATTAATACATAAAAGAACTAAAAAAACTAAAAAAACAGTCGTACCGCTTTGAAATAAAAACGGTATGGCTGTTTTTTTGATTTTATGCTTCTACTGCATTCTGTTTTACGTGTGCCAGTGCTTTGGCAACCGGCGGTATGCTGATAATGATCAGTGTAATGACTGCTTCCGGTACCAGATAGGAGGCCTGATATCCTAAAGAATAAAGGATCGGGTTCATGCCTTCCGGTGCATAGGATGCGAAAAATACAATGCCAGAGATCGTGGAAAAGATGAAACGTCCGAAAACGCCGACTACATATCCAATCTGAAGTCCCCATTTTTTCTTATTGAAAAATCCGGCAAGACCAAGCGCACCGAATGCGAGCGGATAGTCAAGCAGCATCTGTGGGATCGTGTAGAAAATCGGTTCTGTTACAAATTGAACCAGACCATATGCAACAGCTGTCATGATGCCGACATAAGGGCCATACCAGTATGCGATTAAAACAATAAAAAGCATGGAAAGTAATGTGACGGAACCACCCATCGGCATCTCAAACAATTTGATCATGGAACATACCACGGCAAGTGCAATGGCAACCGCAGAGTAAACAAGCTGTTTGGTAGTCAGAGCTGCTTTGCGGCTTGCATTCTTCTGACGCACAAACGCTGCAACGATGAGCAGTAATGCGATGATAACGACAACGATCACGATTCCGGTGATCGTAAGATGTACGGAGCCGTCTCCCCAGGCTCCTTCCGGTGTAGCAAAAAAGTTATTCATAAATCCTCCTTGTTTTCCTGATTTGATTCTGGTATCAAAAGGTGGTTTTCAATTTTTGACTGTCAAGTTGCACAAAGTCGGATCTATTTTGTTCCGCTGTCCGAAAATAAGAAAAACTAAGTATGCCTGATTTAGATTTTCCAGGAGTGACGTGTACGTCTTAAACGTACCGTCCATGGGACGTTAAGACTTTTGCTGCCATCCATGGCAGCAAAACACTATGCATTAACAGGCATACTAAGATTTTCTAATTTTCTCCCAAAGTCACAAAACGAGTCCCAACTTTGTGCAATTTGACAATCGCTAAGTTGTGAGCCACCTTTTGACACCAGAATCCTAATTCATGATAATAGAATGTTCGCGGAGCGTACATTTTATTGTCTACAAACACGGGGGATTGTTTCTTACCAGAATAAAGTAAAAGAAAACGCTTCCTTACGCCGGTATTATCCGGGTCAAGTAATAAGGGTCGATGAAATCATCTCTCAGCACGTTGTCAATACCATATGGTATAAACAGCACCCCTAGCATTTGTATGGAACGTTTCCCACTATAGCAATTAATGATGAAAAAGTCAAATTTATGCCTTGAAATTTTAATCCCTCTGCGAGACCTGTATAGTTGACAAAAAAAGCAACAAAAAATATAATGTCAAAAATGTAGAAACAACTTACGGAGGATGAAAAACATGAAAAAAATTTATCAGAAACTGGCACTGACAGGCGTGCTTGCAGCGCTGCTTCTTTCTGCCGGCTGCGGGGGAGCAAAGGAGACTTCCGCAGATGAAACAGCAGGGAATGTGCCGGCTGTGGCTGAGCAGAAAACAGACAGTAAAGCAGATATGAAACTGTCTGAGACACTGGAAGCAGACGCTGGATCATCAGAAGCCGGGACTGAGACATTGGAAACAAATACCGAAACACAGACACAGGGTTATACTTTTACCGATGATCTCGGACGTGAGGTGACAGTGAAATCTGCTGATCGTGTGGCAACGCTGATCGGAAGTTTTACGGATGTATGGATGTTAGCAGGCGGAAATGTTGTTGCAGCAGCAAATGATTCCTGGGAGAGCCTGGGTTTAGACCTTGATGGGAGTGTGGTAAATCTTGGCAGCATTTTGGAGCCGGATGTCGAGCAGCTCATTGCAGCGGAGCCTGATTTTGTGATCGCGAGTGCAAATACGGATGCAGACGTTGCAATGGAGGAAACACTGACACAGGCAGGAATTACCGTTGCCTATTTTGACGTTGCAAATTTTGAAGATTATTTAAATATGCTTTCCATCTGTACACAGATCACCGGCAGGGATGACCTGTACCAGAAAAATGGTCTGGATGTGCAGAAAGAAGTGGAAGAAATGAAGCAGAGAGCGGACGGCAGTAATCCGACCGTTTTATTCCTTCGCGCAGCATCAAGCAATGTAAAGGCCAAGGGCAGTGACGGAAATGTCTGTGGGGAAATGTTGGCAGACCTTGGATGTGTGAATATCGCAGACAGCGACGAGAGCCTGTTAGATGACCTCAGCATGGAGGCGATTATTGCGGCTGATCCACAGTATATTTTTGTGACGATTCAGGGAAATGACAGCGATGCCGCCATGAAAAATGTGGAAGATCTTCTGACATCAAACCCGGCATGGGCATCCCTGACCGCTGTGAAAAATGATCATTATTATATCCTTGATAAGCGCTTATTCAACTTAAAACCGAATGCAAAATGGGGAGAGGCTTATAAGCAGCTGGCAGATATTCTGTACCCGGAGGCGGAGTGAGAAAGGTTTGGTTTGAAAATGGCATATTTTCCGTTTTTTATTGATATAGAAAATAAAAAAGGCCTGATCGTGGGTGGCGGCAGGATTGCAGCACACAAGGCAGAAAAGGTGAAGCCGTTCGGTGTAAAGATTACCATAATAGCACCGGATATTATGGACAAATTAAAACAGGATCCGGCATTTATGTGTGAGGAGCGTCCCTTTGTGCCGGAGGATATCGAGGGCTGCGCATTTGTCATTGCGGCAACCGATGATAGGGGATTAAACCACAGGATCAGCGCACTGTGTCAGGAAAAAGGAATTTTAGTCAATGTGGTGGATGACAAAGATTACTGCGGTTTTCTATTTCCGTCTCTTGTGAAAGAAGGAAAACTGACCGCGGGAATCTCCACCGCAGGAGCCAGTCCGCAGATCGCGGCAGAATTAAGAAGCCGCATGGCGAGGGAACTTCCAAATCAGATGGAAGAGATCCTTGATTATTTAGAATCAATCCGGGAACCTGCAAAAAAAATGATTGCAGATGACAGGATCAGAGCCAGATTTTTGAAAGAGACAGCACAGATTTGCATGGATGAAAACCGCGTGCCGGATGAGGAAGAGACGAGGCGGCGGATCAGAGATTATTGCCAGAGTGCGGAACAGACTGGATTGGGAAAAATTGTCAGTACAGGCATGGTAACGCTCGTCGGTGCGGGCTGCGGTGCATATGACCTGATCACACTGCGCGGTTTAAATGCAATACGGAGAGCCGAGGTGCTTGTCTATGACGATCTGATCGATGCGCGTCTGTTAGATCACGCTTCGGAGAGCTGTGAAAAAATTTATGTCGGGAAACGGATCGGTGTACATAGCAGGGAACAGGAAGAAATCAATGCGATCCTGATCGAACATGCGAAGAAAGGCAAACGCGTGGTGCGCTTAAAAGGCGGAGATCCGTTTGTTTTCGGCAGAGGCAGTGAGGAAATGGAAGCGTTAAAGGCGAAAGAAATCCCGGTGACAGAAGTGCCGGGAATCACATCTGCCATTGCGGTTCCGGCGGCAGCAGGAATCCCGGTAACACACCGTGGAAAAAGCCGCAGTTTTCATGTGGTGACGGCACATACGAAAGGCACTGCGGACAGTCTGCCGGAAGGACTAAAAGAACTTGTGGCAGTGGAGGGCACGCTTGTATTTCTGATGGGAATGCACCAGCTTTCAAAACTGGCCGGACGGCTGATGGAGTATGGAAAATCTCCGGAAACACCGGCAGCAGTGGTGCAGGGAAATTTTGATGGAAAAACGGTAAGTGTGCGAGGAACACTTTTTGATATTGCAGAAAAAGTAAAAGAATCCGGAATGCAGTCCCCGGCGGTCATTGTGATCGGGGAGACGGCAGAGATGGAGTTGTAATTAAAAAAAAGAGGAAGCATGCTGCAGTGAATGGATCACGTTTAAAGCAGAGTGTGCTTCCTTTTTGTATATTATCTGATTAGATGGAAACAACATCAACGGCGTTTCCGTGTTCTTTTATGATCTGTAATAAATCTTCTGTTTTTAACAATACGGTAGCCGTATTTTCATTTGGATGCACACTGATCAGACCTGTTTCATTCAGAAAATAACTGTCAATAAAGACCTGTACGCTCCGTTCTGCTGGTGAAAAATCTTTAAGTGTTCATATTAAAACATAAATACACGTCAAAGGCAATCGCTGCTATTGCCGGCAACGTCTGCTAAAATGATTTCAATATGTGAAAAAGGCAGGTAGTATTTGTGAGGGCAGAAGAAGTAATACAGGCGGTTGCAGAACTTTGCAGACATTTTTCGGCGGTGGAGGTGATCTTATTTGGCTCCAGAGCGAAAGGAACAGCACGGGAGAGAAGTGACATTGATGTTGCCGTGTCCGGTGTGAAGGATTTTGATGCACTTGCAGAAGCAAAACAGAGGGATCTTTCGGATTCTTTTGTATTGAGTGGAACCAGTGCAAAATTTAGCATCACATTTGATCTGGCATGGAAAGTTATGAAGGATATACTGGTAGAATATTATGCAATGACGGGTTTTATTGCGGGTTCGCCGCGTGAAGTGCTCAAAACATCCTATAAAGCAGAATTGATTTCAGATGATGCATGGATAGAAATGCTAAAAGGTGGTAGGCTCAAACCGTTCTACCACATTTCCATCCCGGTCGATCAGAAACTTCGTAAAGTTCCACTTGATATCAGGGGTGTTACGGAAATCCGGCTGGGTGCGGTATAATCCGCTTTCGAGCAGCGGGGTGAGAGGGTGGTTTGGATCAAATCCTCCGAAACCTTTCTGTTCTTTCAGATATTTGTACAGCGGATGCGTATTTTCTCCATTTACCTCAATTTTGGAAAAAAGTTTAAAGGTAATTCCAAATTTTGCGTCGCAGAAAGATGCGATCTCCTCGGTTGTTCCCGGTGCCTGGTTCCCAAACTGATTACATGGGAAATCAAGAATCTCAAATCCTGCATCCTCTGCTTCATAATCATAAAAATTCATAGTAAAAGTTTCCTTTCAAAATAAAAGATTTAAAACAATTAAATTGTGCACAATCAAATGCAAAATAAAAATACATCATTTTAATCCATATGTCAAGAAAAATTCATACAAAAAAGAGTATTACTCAAAAAAGTAATACTCCCCATCTTCATCCGTAAACCTTTTCCAGCTTGTCTGAAACACATCCTCGATCACATGCGACTGCAGACACTCCTGGGGCGTGCCAACCATGGCGATGCTGCCGGGAAAATCAGTTGCTTTAACATCAGAGTCTGTACCGGCATGCGCTGCTTCATTAAGAGATCGGGAACCGGCGCGGTTCATGACAACCAGCGTATCTGAGATGCGCACCGCCTGACTCAGATCATGTAAGATCAGAATAATCGTTTTTCCTTGTTTTTTTAATTCCTTTATCATGGCGTAAAATTCGCGCTGCCCGGTCAGGTCGAGATAGGTGGTCGGCTCGTCCAACACGATGTAATCACAATCCTGCGCTAACACCATGGCAAAAAACACGCGCTGTCTGATACCGCCGGAGAGCGTGTCGACATACTGGTCGGCATACTGGCTGATGTGGGTAAATTCCATGGCACGGTTTACAATTTCAGTGTCCTCCTTTGATTTCCGGCGGGAAAATCCAAGGTAAGGAAAGCGCCCGTGTTCCACAAGCATTTTAACCGGAATAGCAGGAATGATCGTGCGGACCTGTGGGAGCAGGGAAATTTCCCGGGCACGTTCTTTCGGGGAAATTTTAAGAAAATCCTGTCCGTTTAAGAATATCTGTCCGGCGGTCACCGTGGAAGCACCGTTTAAGCACTGGACCAGGGTAGTCTTGCCGCAGCCGTTCGGACCAAGGATCGTGGTGATCTCCCCGTCACGGAAAGTTAATGAGATGTCGTTTAAGATCGGCGTGTGCTGACAGGAAACGGAAACATTGCGAAATTCAAGCATGGACTCTGCGCCCTCCTTTCTTTTTCAGTAACAGATACAGGAAAAACGGTCCGCCGACGAACGACATGATAATCCCGGCGGGCAGCTCAAACGGAGAGAAGAGTATTCGTCCGAGCAGGTCACATAACAGTACAAAACTGCCGCCCAAAAGTGCGGAGCACGGCAAAAGAAAACGTGCATCATTGCCAAAAAGCCGCCTGCAGATATGCGGGATGATCAGTCCGATAAAGCCGAGCAGGCCGGCGAAACTGACGACACATCCGGCAAGGATGCTTGCGAGGGACAGAAGCAAAAAGCGGGTGAGTGAAACGCGCAGTCCGAGGGAGCGCGCGATGTCATCCCCAAGCCCGAGCATATTTAACGGCTGTGCGAGAAACAAGGAAACAAAGAATGCAATAGCAATACAGAGGCACGGCAGGATCAGCCTGCTTAGGGTAAGCCCGGAGAGGGAACCGATCAGAAAAGACGTCAGATTCACCGTGATATCCGTATTTAAAAGTTTGATCGTATTGATGCCTGCACTTAAAAAACTTGAGACTGTAATTCCGGCAAGAATGATCGTAGTCCTTGAACTGTCTGAGAGCGCAGCCAGAAAAAAGATCAGCAGTGTGGTGATCAGGGCGCCGCAAAACGCAAAGACCGGAAGTGTAAATGAGTTTGCCGGGAAAAAGATCATGGCGAGCATGACCGCAAAACCGGAGCCGGAATTGACACCGATCGTGCTTGGGCTTGCCAGCGAATTGTTCATTACACCCTGTAAGATCACACCCGAACAGGACAGCCCGATCCCGGCAAAAAGTCCGCCGAGCAAGCGCGGAATGCGCACGGTAGTGATTAAAATATAAGAAGTAGAACTGCGGTCTGCCCCGGTCAGACAATTTAAGATATCTTTGAATGCAATATTCACGCTTCCAAATAAAATGCCTGCGCAGACAGACACGAGAAGTAACATACACATCAGAAGGATGGTAATGCTTTTGTGCTTTTTCATAGGGGATTCCTTCCTGCAAAAGTCTTTTGTATTGGTTAAAAAATGATGGAAAATTTGCTCATTATGGTATCACAGACAGGGGAAATGCGCAATGGGGTGGTTTTCATTTAACAACAACGGGAGCAGATAATAAAAAAGAAATTTAAAACCTGCTAATAAATTTCATAGTTACTTCAAAAAAGATTACTTTCAGGTTATAATATATGTAATTGGCTCAGAGATTTTGAGCAGTTACCAAAAACCTGAAGGTGATTAGTGTGAAAAATAACATTTTTCACACGCAAGATTTGTGCTTACGCATAAACTTGATATGCGAAAAATGGTGTTTTTTATGGCAAAATACAGAAAAAAATTAGAGGCTGATATCCGTTGCCCGCTTGAATACGGTCTTTGGTGGCAAATGGAAATCGCGTATTATATGCGTGCTTTCCGCCAGCAAAAAACTGCGTTACAGCGAAATACGGAAAGAAATGTATAACATCACAGACGCAGTTTTAGCAGCAACGTTAAAAGATCTCATAGCCGATGGTATTGTTGACCGGAAATCATATGATGAGATACCGCCGAGAGTTGAGTATTCACTTACAGGAAAAGGAAATTCGGTTGTTCCGATATTGCAGAGTATCTGCCGGTGGTCAGATATTTTCTATAAGGAAGATGTGGAAAATGAGATGAAACAGTGCCAGAAATGTGACTATCACAGATAGGATTGTGATATGTAACTATAATAACAAGCAGTAAAACAGAAATCATAAAGGAGACAGGATAAAATGAGAATAGCAGTGACATACGAAAACGGACAGATTTTTCAGCATTTCGGACACACAGAGCAGTTTAAAGTGTACGATCTTGAGGACAACAAAATTGTTAACACACAGGTTGTGGACACAAACGGACAGGGACATGGTGCACTTGCAGGATTTCTTAATTCAACAGATATAGATGTTCTGATCTGTGGTGGCATCGGTGGAGGAGCACAGGCTGCACTTGCTGCTGCGGGAATAAAACTGTTCGGTGGAGTATCAGGTGATGCAGACGAAGCTGTAAAAGCATATCTTGAAGACAATCTGACATACAATCCGGATGTTCACTGTACACACCACGATCATGAGGATGGTCATTCATGCGGAGAGCATCATTGTGGCGAGGATAAGCATGGCTGTGCGGGAAATCACTAACAAACATTGGCGGTAAGCCATTATAGATGAACAGCTTCTGAAACTTCGTACACTTGGACTTACAGAGGAAGAAGCAGAGAAAGTTATTATTCAGAATTTTTTAAATTAACAGGCATACTAAGATTTTCTGATTTTCTCCCAAAGTCACAAAAAAAGTCCGATCTTTGTGCAATTTTTCAAGGTACTATCAATGATAGAACGATAAAAAACTTTATTCGCCCCAGCATCATCTTATCTATAAAAAAATCTGTTCTACCTGTTAGATATGAATCTGGCAAACTGGAATTGAGATTTTATCTATTCCAAGGGATTTAATAACTATTATATTTTGTTATCAAATATCTCTCAAGCCCTTGAAAACACTAAGTTTATCGCATGTTAGCTTTCCCTTAGCCTTTCCCTTATGTTATATCTTCCCATATGAATTTACGAACTCTGATAAGGGTAAATACAAGGGCAAGAAAATTATATAACACAAAATAAATGTGACATGGTGAACTGATTGAAATGCTTCTGATTTTTGTAACGAATAATTGATTCAACGATAAGAAGAGATAAGTTACGATGAGAACAATATTTGCAGAATACAATCCACAACGCAACAGCATTGATGTGTATACCAGTGCTGGCTATATGCTCCGTATTGACTGTTGGGAAGCTGAGAAGGATTTATAAACCACACCCGGATCAGTCTGTTCATTAAACGCACTTGCCATTGATGAACTACTTGAATATGCAAAATTATATCTTGATGGAACGATGCAAATATGGGTGGATGCAGAGGACACTCTTTATTTATAATGTTAAATAATCCCCAAAAATTCTAAAATTTTTCGGGGATTATTTTTGGCTTATATTTATTATTCAATTTAACAGATAATGATTCTCATATGAGATTTATCTTTAGAAATCATATCATCAATCACGCCAGTCTGCATCTGATTCCCATTTACATTCCGTAATCTGCATATTTGAAAATGTTGCCTTATATGAGCCTTCTGTCGGGCTGCATGCATATATTCCATAAGTAATTTTTTCTGCACCTTCCCACATATGGAAAATACGCATTTGTCTGAAATTTATGCCATCCTCACTGCATTCAATACAGTAGTCACTGTCCCTTCGTGAAAAACGATACCACATACTTTTAATATCAGAGGATATGTCTGTTGTTGCCCAGTCAGAATATCCATGATTGGTTACAACGCTTCCCAATCGCTGTATTTTTTCATTCTCATATTCTATAGATGCCTTAAACCAATTATCACTATTTAAATACATAGCCACACCACACTGGTCAAAACGACAGGTACTCTCGAATTCTGTTTTAACAATAAAAGAAAAGTACTTGTCCGTTGTTTCAACTTGAAATACTGGAGCATTATCATTTTGAAAACCATAATAAGTGCGTGCCCATAAGTCGGTACCCCTTTCTGTAAGAATTACAACTTTATCCTCACTAATTTGTACCTGCTTTGGTTGACGTATCCATTTAGGATTGTTTTTCAAAAATTCCATCTTTTTTCTCACTTTCTTTTTTATTTTAATAAGCAGCTATATTTAGTGCCTGCCTTTTACTGTATTATAATTAGTAATTTTCTTTTGTCTTCTGCAAAGAATGACTCCTATAAGTAGCAACACTGGGAAAATAATTCCTGCCAAAATTCCCATCTTTAGGTTATCCCCAAAAGCTCCTGATACCATTCCAACCAATGTAGGACCTCCTGAACAACCTATATCTCCACCTAATGCCAGCAATGCAAACATGGCTGTTCCCCCTTTGGGCAAAGCTGCTGATGCCTTGCTGAAAGTTCCGGGCCACATGATTCCCACTGAAAGCCCACAGACAGCGCAGGCAATCAGATTTAATAGCGGAATCGAGAATAATGAAATCCCTAAATAGGATAAAATACATAAAAAACTACTATAAATCATAAAGTGTTCCAAATTGATACGGTCACCATACTTACCATAAAACAATCTTGATATTCCCATTAGAACCGCAAATGCCATCGGCCCTGTTAAGTCGCCGGCTGCCTTTGAAATTCCAAGACCTTTTTCTGCGAAAGCAGAGGCCCATTGACTTACTGCTTGCTCACTTGCTCCTGCACATATCATCATAATCAACAAAATCCAAAAAATTTTCATCCGAAACAATTCCTTTAATCCAAGTCCGGTATCTCCATCCTCAAGCAATGGTGCAATGGGAACCTTTGAAAAAACAAAAGCATTTCCAATTGGAATAACCGCCCAAATAATGGCTAATATTTTCCAGTTATCTATACCGACTACATAAAAGAACACTGTTGATATGAGTACAACTCCGGCATGTCCCCAGCAATAAAAAGAATGCAACAGGCTCATTGCTTTTTCCTTATTGTCGGATGGGCAAGCCTCAACAACTGGACTGACTAGGACTTCCAAAAGTCCACCACCTACCGCATAGATCATTACAGCAATCAAAATTCCAATAAAGGAAACTGGTAAAATCTCTGGTAAAACTGTAAGAAGGAATAATCCTGCCGCTGCTAGAACATGAGCTATAATCATTGATATCCGATATCCTATTTTATCAACAAATCTGACAGAAAGAAAATCAACCAGTAGTTGTATCCCAAAATTAAAAGTCACTAACAATGTAATTTGGGAAATTGGAATATGATAGCATTTCTGAAAAAACAAAAAAAGCAGTGGTGTAAAATTATTAACGATAGCTTGTACAATATAACCTACAAAACAGGCTGTAATTGTCTTATTATATTGGCTTTTCATTTTGTCCTCCTCTAATAAATGTGATTATATCGTAAACTTTATATCTAGTCATTGTATAAAATCATATATTTATGGTACAATATAACAAATTTTATTATTTATGAGGAAATATAGCATGGAGACTTTTAAGATAACTACAGATGAAACACTACGAGAAACCATCCAGCATGGCAACAATCGTTATCCATTTGCATACTATCCTGATAATATTTGGAAATTTGACTTCCATCGCATTGACTGGCATTGGCATCATGAATTAGAATTTCTTTATACTGCTGAAGGTACTGCGCTCTGCCTTATAGGTACAAGTAAAATAGAACTACATAAAGGTTGCGGCATATTTATCAATAGCGGTGTCCTGCATCGTTTTGAAGCACAAAGCAGTACATTTGCACCTAATATTGTTTTTTCGCCAACCCTATTAGCACCCGAAAACAGCCTCATTTACGAAAAATATATTCTTCCTGTGATAAGCTCGTCTGTTCCATATCAAGTTTTCAGTCCATCCAACACATTTGGAAAACAGGTGCTACAACTTTTGTCGCAAATTTGTACTATTCAGGAAACTAAGCCGGATAATGAATTATGTACTATACAACTTTTATTTCAGCTTTGGAACATATTGCAAAAAAATATGGACTGGACTTCTGATTCTAACAGTATTCATCGATTAAATCACAAACAAGCAAGATTACAAGCTATGATGCAGTATATTCATGATCACTACATGGAAGAGATTACATTGGAGACGATTGCGGCATCGGCATCTATCAGCAAAAGTGGAGCTTTACACATTTTTCAAACTGGCATCCACTGTTCTCCGGTAGCATATCTAATTCAATACAGACTAGCACAGGCTGCTGAACAACTTTATATCACTCAAAAATCGGTTTCTTCCATTGCAGAAGAAACCGGATTTACAAGTTCCGGCTATTTCTGCCGGAAGTTTAGACAATATTATCATATGAGTCCAAATGAATACAGAAAGAAGAAAACAGAGGAAATTTCTTAATTTCTACTTTCTGTAATCATACAATATTTGGAGATGATGTTGTTTTTCGTTATATTATCTGTATCAATTATGCTGACAATATACTATTTATGCATCATATTTACAATGTTCAAAAGATAAAAGTATTCTATATGCAAATGGATAGATTTATATATTTTATCTATCTGTTTGCAATTTTAATAATAACTCCTTGTATCCCGCCAGCCTTTCATATACGACCTGATTGCAACATATACCAGTTGCACGAATAATAAGAAAAATAGCAGATTAATCGGTGTTCTTGTCTTTATCCAATCTCCAAAGTAGATTGCTATTTCCATGCTTATAATTGTTACCAATAGGGTAATCATATCCCAACAGCACTTCTTATATACCCCTGCAATCTTTATTCCGATAAATGCCAAAAGTATTCCCGCACCCACCAGCCATCCACCACAAACCAGTATTCTTATCAACCAGTATATAATTTCGGCAACGACAGGATTGGATATTCCATTACTAATCTGTGCCACGGTCTTTCCTATCATTACAACACAGCCAGCAATGGTCTGTATAAAAGTTGCGATTGTATCAAAGAATTCTCCACAATCAGAAATGAATACTTTTGACTGTATCATCTGAAAAAGAGTAGTTGATGCGCAGTGGACAAAAAGGAGCCTTAGAACAAGCACATACAATGCTTCGTATGATTTTGCCTAAAGGTACTTCTTTTGAGTTTTTGACGCAATGGGATGTGAATCTCATTGTAAATCATATCAATTCCACTCCACGAGAGAGTCTTGGTGGGAAAACGCCATATGAAGCTGCTTTAGAAACACTTGGAGAAGATATCTTAAAAGCATTTCAGCTTAAGCCGATTGCACTCGATGAAGTCAATCTGACGCCTAGTATACTGTATCATTGATATTTAATTAATTTTATGGTCTGACAAACCGTTTCATGATATACTAAAAAGAAACGGCGGTGATTTTAGATGGCAAGACCAAAAAAATATA
>ERZ838399.103-NODE-103-length-100222-cov-8.705073_pt1 | contig 100222 bp, 74 predicted proteins | sample MGYA00519683_ERZ838399 | MGnify/ENA primary metagenome ERZ838399 (study PRJEB31850, sample SAMEA3708833) | human gut metagenome | biome: human gut; feature: human-associated habitat; material: faeces | place: China | collected 2014 ...
TGCCGACGTCGCTGCTGTCGCCGGCGTCCACCATTACCACCACGCTCACCACGTCTATGGCGGTCTATGCCGAGGGTTCGGCCCAGGACGATGTTCTGTGGGCGCTCGGTCTGCTGCTGATGGGTATGAGCCTCATCTTCATCCTGATCATCCACCTTATCGGCCGCAAGGGGGCGAAGGCTCGTGGCTAGCACGCGCATCCACATCGACGAGGCGAGATTCGGGCGTGTCCAAAAACAGGACCGCATCGCCACGGGCGTGCTGACGGCAATCGTCGCCATCGTCATGCTCATCGTCGTCTCCATGGTGGCCTATATCCTGTTCGAGGGCATCTCGACGCTATTCCAGCCGGGCTTTCTCACGCAGCCCGCGCGCGCCAACGGAACCCAAGGCGGCGTGCTCTACCAGCTGTTCGACTCGTTCTATCTGCTGCTGATCACCCCAGTCATCTCGGTGCCCATCAGCCTGGGCGGCGCGGTCTTCCTGGTTGAGTACGCGCCGGACGGGCCCATCCGCGACATCGCCTCCACTGCCATCGAGACGCTGTCCTCGCTGCCTTCCATCGTCGTTGGCATGTTCGGCTTTCTGGTGTTCTCGGTGCAGCTGGGCTGGAAGTACTCCCTCATCTCCGGCGCCGTCGCGCTCACCATGTTCAACATCCCCATCCTGGTGCGCGTGATTCAGCAGGCGCTCGAGGACGTGCCGCAGGCCCAGCGCGATGCGTGCCTGGCCATGGGCCTTACTCGCTGGGAGGCCACACTGCACATCCTGATTCCCGAGGCCATGCCCGCCATCGTGACCGGCATCGTGCTTTCGGCCGGCCGCGTGTTTGGCGAGGCCGCGGCGCTGCTCTTTACCTCGGGCATGAGCTCGCCGGTCCGCCTCAACTTCTTGAGCTTTAACCTGTCGAGCCCCACCTGCGCCTGGAACGTGTTCCGTCCCGGCGAGTCGCTGGCCGTGCACATCTACAAGATCTATGGCGAGGGCAGCCCCGAGGCCCAGCAGATCGTCTGGGGCACCGCGGCACTGCTGATGATTTGCGTGCTGCTGTTTAACGTAGTCGCCCGTATCGTGGGCAAGCAACTGGCAAGGAAGATGACGGCCGAATGAGCGATATGAATGCAACGCCCGCAACCGAGGCGGCCACGTCCGACACCCCCCAGGACTTTCTGTCGAGCGTGGGGGAGAGCGAGAGGCGCGTGCGCGTGAGCGGCAAGGCCGTGAGCGACGAGGTCGTGCTCTCCGCCAAGGACGTCAACGTGTACTATGGCGACCACCATGCGCTGCACAATACGTCGCTCGACTTCCACAAGGGTGAGATCACGGCGCTCATCGGGCCTTCGGGCTGCGGCAAGTCGACCTTCTTGCGTAGCCTCAACCTGATGAATCGCGAGATTCGCCGCTGTCGCGTGGAGGGCGAGATCAACTACCGCGGGCGCAACGTGAACACCAAGACCGAGAACACGTACGAGCTGCGTCGCTCCATCGGCATGGTGTTCCAGCAGCCAAACCCCTTCCGCAAGTCCATTCGCGACAACATCACCTTTGCGCCCAAGCGCCACGGCATCACCGACCGTGACGAGCTCGACCGCATGGTCGAGGAGAGCTTGCGTGGCGCCGCGCTGTGGGACGAGGTCAAAGACAAGCTCGACAAGAGCGCCTACGCGCTTTCGGGCGGTCAGCAGCAGCGTCTGTGCATTGCGCGCACGCTGGCGCTCAACCCCGACGTAATCCTGTTTGACGAGCCCTGCTCGGCGCTCGACCCCATCTCGACGCTGGCGATCGAGGACCTCATGTCGTCGATCGTGGCCGACCGCGCCATCGTCATCGTGACGCACAACATGGAGCAGGCGTCGCGCGTGTCCAACCGCACGGCGTTCTTCTACATGGGCGATATGGTCGAGTACGACGAGACCGACGAGATTTTCCAACGGCCCAAGGATAAGCGGCTGAATGATTACCTCACCGGCATGTTCTCCTAGTCCGGGACATGCTTGAGGCCCGCGGCGGCCACGGTTGCCGCGGGACTGATTGGAGAGGCGGGTCATCTCTTGCGGGAGATGGCCCGCCTTTTTGTGTCGTGTGCTGGTGCGCTTGCCCAAAACCACCACGAAGGCGCCCGTCCCCTTTGTGGCGGTTTTCGCTATCATGGAGAACGTTGAATTTCTACGAAGGAGCAGGGCATATGGCGATTCTTTTGGGATGCGATTCCGTCAGCCTAGAGTTTCCCACCAAGCATATTTTCGATAGCGTGACGCTCGGCGTGGACGAGGGCGACCGTATTGGTATTGTCGGCAAAAACGGCGACGGCAAGTCGACGCTGCTGAGCGTGCTCGCCGGCACGCTGGAGCCCGATGACGGACGCGTGACGCACCGCCGCGGCATCACGATCGGTCTACTCGGCCAAAAGGACCAGCTTGTCGATACCGATACCGTGCATCATGCCGTTGTGGGTGACGCCCCCGAGTACGAGTGGGCGTCGAGCCCCCGTACGCGCCAGATTCTGGCCGGTCTTATTAGCGATGTGCCCTGGGAGGGCATGGTAGGCGAGCTCTCGGGCGGTCAGCGCCGCCGCGTGGACCTCGCGCGCCTGCTGATCGGCGACTATGACGTGCTCATGCTCGATGAGCCCACCAACCATCTGGACATGCGCACCATCAACTGGCTTGCGCGTCACTTAAAGGCCCGCTGGCAGCGCGGTCAGGGCGCGATGCTCGTGGTCACGCACGATCGCTGGTTCTTGGACGAGGTCTGCACCAGCATGTGGGAGGTTCACGACGGCCAGGTCGATCCCTTCGAGGGCGGCTATTCGGCATATATCCTGCAGCGCGTGGAACGCGACCGCATGGCCGCGGTTACCGAGGAGCGCCGTCGCAACATGGCACGTAAGGAGCTCGCGTGGCTGAGCCGCGGTGCCCAGGCGCGCTCCACCAAGCCCAAGTTTCGCGTGGATGCCGCTCGCGAGCTGATCGCCGACGTGCCGCCCGTGCGTGACGAGCTGGAGCTCAAGCGCCTGGCCGTGAGCCGCCTGGGCAAGCAAGTTATCGATGTGGTCGACGTGGACGCCGGCTATGCGGATACCGATGGTGCGCCCAAGCAGGTGCTCACCGATGTGACCTGGCTCATCGGCGCGGGCGACCGCTATGGTCTTTTGGGCGAGAACGGCGCCGGCAAGTCGACTTTGCTCGACGTGATCCAGGGCAAGATCGCGCCCCTGCGCGGCCGCGTGAAGATCGGCCAGACGGTGCGCTTTGGCGTGCTGTCGCAGCAGCTCGAGGAGCTCGAACCCTACATGGGCGACACGATCCGCGAGGTGCTCAGCCACTATAAGAAGTACTACGTCATTGACGGCAAGGAGACTTCACCCGAGAAGCTCTGCGAGCGTCTGGGCTTTACGACGCAGCAGCTCTGGAGCCGCATCGGCGATCTTTCGGGCGGCCAGCGCCGTCGCCTGTCGCTGTTGCTGACGATCCTGGACGAACCCAACGTGCTCATCTTGGACGAGCCCGGCAACGACCTGGATACCGATATGCTGGCGATTGTCGAGGACCTGCTCGACGGCTGGCCCGGCACGCTGATTCTGGTGACGCACGACCGCTTTTTGATGGAGCGCGTGACTGACCAGCAGTGGGCGCTGCTCGATGGCCATCTGACGCATATGCCTGGCGGCGTCGACCAGTACCTGCGCCTGTGCAACGCCACCGCCGAGGGCGAGCCCGTGGGTGCACCGAGCGCCAAGACCGGCACGTTTGACACCGGTGCCGCGGCGGCTGCGGCCGAAAAGCCCAAGTCGAGCGGCCAGCCCAATGGCCTTTCCAACGCCGAACGCCAGAAGCTTCGCCGCGAGGTGAGCTCGCTCGAGCGCAAAATGGAGACGCAGCGCGCCCGCGTGGAGGAGGCCGAGGCCGCGATGGCTCAGGTCGACCCCACCAACTACACGGCGCTGGGCGAGCAGCAGGCAAAGATCGACGAGGCCCACGCCGCCATGGACGAGTTGGAGCTGGCGTGGCTCGAGGCGAGCGAGAGGCTCGAGGGCGAGGAGTAGGCGAGGATGATCAAGGCCGCGTTTTTCGATATCGACGGCACGTTGCTGAGCTTTAAGACCCATCGGATTCCGGCGTCGGCGCAGCAGGTGCTCGACAGCTTTCATGAGCAGGGGATTGCGTGCGTGATCGCCACGGGTCGCCCGACCTATCAGATGCCCGATTGGCTGTTCGAATTGGGTTGGGATGCGTACATTACGCTCTCGGGCCAGCACTGCTTTGATGCCGAGGGGGTTTACCGCAGCTGCCCGATCGATCCGGACGACGTTGCGGTGATCGTGGACCAGGTGGCGCAGGGACGCTGCGACTCGCTGTGTATGCAGGGCGAGAACTCGTTTGTGAACCGCCTGTCCGAGCGCGTGGTGACGGCCGGCAACAACGCGGGGATCGTCTACCACGAGGAACCGTTTGAGCGCGCCTTTGACGCACCGGTCTACCAGTTCTGCGCCTTTGTGGACCCGGCCGACGAGCATATCGTGACCGATGCCGTGTCGCATTCGCTCACTACCCGCTGGTGCGATCTGTTCTGCGACATTATTCCCGCTAACGGCGGCAAGGATCTGGGCGTGGCGGCGACGCTGGAGCGCCTGGGCATCGACGCGAGCGAGGCGATTGCCTTTGGCGACGGCGAGAACGACCTGTCGATGTTTGCCGCCGTGGGCACGAGCGTGGCCATGGGCAACGCGCAGGATACCGTGAAGGCCGTGGCGACCTACGTGACGACCGCCGTGGACGACGACGGCATCTACAACGCCGCCAAACACTTTGGCCTGCTGTAGCTGCGGATTCGGCATCTGGGGACGTTCCTTTTCTGCCGGCAGCTGGGGACACTCCTTGCGGGGCGTCCCCATTTTGTTTTCGTCCCGCATGTTTTGTGAAACACGGCTAACTTTTAGGCAAAGTAGTAAGACATGGGCAACTTTTGCGGTAAAGTAAATCAAGCAAAAGTATCCAAAGGCTAACTAGAAGCCATCGCGAAAGGCGGCCCATGGCCCTGCGTGAATCTGGAGAAGACTATCTCGAATCTATCTATGTGCTCTCGGAACGGCAGGGTACCGTTCGTTCGATTGACGTTGCCGAATACCTTGGCGTAACCAAGGCAAGCGTCTCCAAGGCCATGGCGACGCTGGAAAGCAACGGCTATGTCGAAATGGGCAAGCGCGATGTGCACCTGACGGAGCGAGGGCTTGAGGTCGCCCGCCAAATGTGGGAGCGTCACTGCTTTTTTGTAGAGCTGCTCGAGGAAGCAGGCGTTTCGGCAGAGGTTGCCTCGCAAGAAGGTTGCCACATGGAGCATTGCCTGAGCGAGGAGAGCTTCGAGAAGCTGAGGGCGATGTTGAGCAAGGAAGATGCGACGGGTCCAACAACGGAAGCCTAATTGACCCCCAATAGTGCGGAGTTCGCGCAAAACGCGAACCAGCGAAAGGGGATAGGGGATTCGAACAACAGCGAGTCCGACGCAGTCCAAAGTGGAGCAATCGGTGCGCGACGCCACCACAGCTGAGCCATCTCTGCGTTCCCAAAGAGGCGCGCTGTCACGCGCCAAAGGCGCGGGACAGCGACCGGGACCAGTAGCCCCATCAACTAAGTCCAACTCAGACAAGGAACCCCGCCAGCAAGCGATGCCCAAGAACCGCCAGCAACGTCACCGCAGGCCGGGTCCGGGCTTGGTTTTGAAAACATTCCGCACTGATATCTTCTGTATTGAAGACGTCGATGATGCACCCGTATACCATTGACGTCGACACCATCAGATGCGGACCGCGCGGTGACTCCACATTCCGCTGGCGCCCACAGGGCTGCCCTCGTTTCCTGACATGTCCCGCGCGGCCCGCGGCGAGCCGAGACCGCCGCATGACCTAATAGGAGCATGGAGCGATACCGCGGACCCGAACAACCGCATTCTATCGCGCCCCGTCAGTGTGCCGTCTGCCCGGTCCAGGCGAGCACGGAAAGAACGGAGCGAGACATGAGAACCGAATCGACACCCGGCGCCCGCGGGCCGGTCTTCTGCGGGGTCGACACCCACGCCGACTCGCACTGGCTGTACGTCCTCGACTGGAGGGGCCGCAAGGTCCTGTCCCGCCAGTTCCCCGCCGACGCGGCGGGATACGAGGCGCTCGCCGGGGCGATCGCGGCGGCCGGGGAGCCGGCCTGCGTCGCGATGGAGGGGACGTCGTCCTACGGGGCGGGCCTCACCAGGCACCTCGCGTCGCTGGGGATGCCCGTGCGCGAGGCGCTCTCCCCGGCGAGGACGCAGAGGAGGCGCCCGGGACAGGGAAAGTGCGACGAGGCGGACGCGGAGAGGGCCGCCCGCGCGGCGATGTCCGGCTCAAAGCTCGGGACCCCCAAGAGCCAGGACGGGTGGGTCGACGGGGTGCGCTGCATGCTCGCGGCGCGCTCCGGGGCGGTGAAGGCGCGGACCTCGGCGATCAACACCGCGAGGTCCCTGCTCACCACCGCGCCGGAGGGGCTCAGGTCGAGGTTCCGCGGGGTGGCGGGGCCGAGGCTGATGGAGGTGCTCCCCTCCGTGCGCGCCGAGGGCGCGCTGGGCGCCGCACTCGGCGCGCTGGCGGACCTGTGGGCGGCGGCGCGCGACGCGGCGCTCGACATGGAGCGCGCGATCGAGGCGTCCCTGGAGGAGAACTGCCCCGCGCTGCTGGCTATGTACGGGTGCGGGCCCGTGAGCGCGGCCAAGCTCGCGGTCGCGGCCGGGGACAACCCGGGCAGGCTGCGCTCCGAGGCGTCGTTCGCGGCGATATGCGGCGCCTGCCCCATCCCCGCCTCGAGCGGCAAGACCGTGAGGCACAGGCTCAACAGGGGCGGCGACCGGCAGGCGTGTTAGCGCTGCACGAGATCGCGAGGCAGAGGGTCATGCGCGACCCCGAGACCGCCGAGTACGCCGAGAGGGCCAGGGCGCGGGGGAAGAGCGACAGGGAGGTCATGAGGTGCCTCAAGCGCTACGTGGCCAGGGAGGCGTACCGGGCGCTGATGCACCCGCACGAGATCAGGAGGCCCGAGGACGCCTCGGAGCTCGTGGCGGCCAGGCGCGCGGCGAAGGTCAGCCAGGTGAGGGCGGCGTCCATATTGGGAACCAGCGAGAAGTACATCTCGATGCTGGAGAGGGGCCAAAGGGAGCTCAAGCCCATAAGGAGGGCCTACGAGGCATGGGTCGAGGCCGGACTTCCGCTCGATTGGGACAGGCAAGCCTTCGAGGCCGAGCGCAAAATGGATTCTAAAAAACACCTTGCCAAATAGGAGCGTCAGCGCGAGGCCCGTCTTTCCGTTGCTCCGCAGGAGCAGGAAAGACGGGCCTCATGCGCGAGGACGTTTTCAAAACCAAGCCCGGCCCCGGCCGGAGGGACCACAGGCGCTACAGGTTCTTGACACCCATCGCGCGCATGGCGTTCAGGATGGCGATGATCGCCACGCCCACGTCGCCAAAGACGGCAAGCCACATATTGGCGATGCCGAGCGCCGCGAGCACCAGAATCAGCAGCTTAATGCCCAGCGCAAAGATTATGTTCTGCCAAACGATCGTCATGGTCTTGCGCGCCACGCGGATCGCGCGGGAAATGTTGGACGGCTTGTCGTCCATCAGCACCACGTCGGCGGCCTCGATCGCGGCGTCGGAGCCCATGGCGCCCATGGCAATGCCCACATCGGCGCGCGTAAGCACAGGAGCGTCGTTGATACCGTCGCCGACAAAGGCGAGCTTGCCCTTGCCCGATTCGGCCGCGAGCAGTGCCTCGACGCGCTCGACCTTGTCACCAGGCAACAGCTGCGCATGGAACTCGTCGAGACCGAGCTGTTTGGCCACGGACGCCGCCACTTCCCCGCGGTCGCCCGTGAGCATGACGGTGCGCTTAACGCCGGCGGCGTGCAGGTCACGAATCGTTTGCTCGGCATCGGCCTTGACGGTGTCGGCGATGACGATATGGCCGGCATAGATGCCATCGACCAGCACGTGGAGAATGGTGCCGACGACCTCGCAATTGGGTGCTTCGATGTCGGTGGCGGCGAGCATCTTGGCGTTGCCGACGACGACGGGCTTGCCGTCGATGGTTGCCGTCACGCCGTGGCCCGCGTCATTAGTGGAATCCGTTACGCGCTTGGGATCGAGCTCGCCCTGGAAGGCGGTACGTACCGACTGCGCGATGGGATGGTCGGAGAACGACTCGGCAAGGGCCGCGACTTCGAGCAGCGACTGCTCGGTATAGCCTGCCTCGGGGTGCACCGCGACGACCGAGAATGTGCCGTTCGTGAGGGTGCCGGTTTTGTCGAAGACGACGGTGTCCACATCGGCGAGCGTCTCGAGGTAGTTAGAACCCTTGATAAGGACGCCCAGCTTGGATGCGCCGCCGATGCCGCCAAAGAAGCTCAGCGGCACGCTGATCACCAGCGCGCACGGGCAGCTGACGACGAGGAAGGTCAGGCCGCGCAGGATCCAGTCGGACCAAGCGCCGGTCACCAGGCCGCCGCCGAGCGCGAGTACCGCGGCGGCGCCAGTGACGGCGGGAGTGTAGACGCGGGCAAAGCGCGTGATGAAGTTCTCGGTACGTGCCTTCTTTTCGCTGGCGTTTTCCACGAGCTCTAGGACACGAGCGACGGTGGATTCGCCAAATGGCTTAGTGGTGCGCACGTGGATGAGGCCCGTCATGTTGATGCAGCCGCTGATGATATCGTCTCCGGTTTTGGCCGGGCGGGGGACCGACTCTCCCGTGAGCGCGGCGGTGTCGAGTTGCGTCTCGCCCTCGACGATAACGCCGTCGATGGGCACGCGCTCGCCGGGCTTGACGACGATGACGGTGCCGACGGTGATGTCATCGGGGAAGACCTGCTCGAGCGTGCCGTCGGTCTGCTCGACGTTAGCGTAGTCGGGCGCGATGTCCATCATGGCACTGATCGACTTGCGGCTCTTGCCCACGGCGTATGCCTGGAACAGCTCGCCGACCTGGTAGAACAGCATGACAGCGGCACCTTCGGCCATGTGCGGGTCGGTGTCGGGGAAGAGCACCATGGCAAATGCACCGATGGTCGCGACTGCCATAAGGAAACTCTCGTCGAAGGCCTTACCGCGGCGGATGTTGTTAAATGCCTTTTGCAGTACGTCATGGCCGGCGATCAAAAACGGCACGAGGAACAGCACAAAGCTGGCATAGATGTCGCCGGGCTCGCCGAATGTGGCAGTGAGGGCACCGAGCTCGTCGAGGGCGTACACCACCGCAAAAATGCCTAGCGCTACCAGGATACGGCTGCGTTTATGCTCGAGTGACTCTTTTTTCGTGCGCTTCTTCTTTTTCTTTTTGGGGTCGGCGGTGGCCATGACTCGTATCCTCCCATTTGAATGTATGAACACTCGCTCATATAATTTCGCGAGCAAAGGCCGCGGCAAGCGCGGCCCTGAAGATTGGCGTGAACCTGGGCTAGAGAATGATCTCGCAGTCCGGCTCGGCGTCGGCGGTGAACTCCACGACGCGGTCAAGGACCTCGTCGAACTCGGCGTCATCAGCCTCGAGCGTCAGCTTCTGGGTCATAAAGTTGACGGACACGGATTTGACGCCCTCGAGCTTGGCCAGCTCGTCCTGAAGCTCGCGCGCGCAGTTGGCGCAGTCGATCTCGTCGAGTTTAAACTGCTTTTTCATGTTGGGTTCCTTTCCCGTTTTTGCGGCTTGGGTGCAGGCCGCGCTGGTACCGTGGTTGGTCGCTATTCGCAGATGTGGCTCATGCCTTGGTTGAGCATGGTATAGACGTGATCGTCGGCAAGCGAGTAGAGGATATTGCGCCCGTCGCGCCGGAACTTGACCAGGTGCGACTGCTTAAGCGTGCGCAGCTGGTGCGATACTGCCGACTGCGAGGTTTCGGTCGCTTCGGCGATGTCTGCCACGCAGAGCTCGCGACCCATGAGGGCGTAGAGGATCTTGATGCGCGTGGTGTCGCTGAAGACCTTGAACAGGTCGGCGAGGTCGTAGAGAAGCTCCTCGTCGGGAAGGTCCTCGGGCGAGCAGGTGGTGGGGATCGCGGGCTCGGTGGCCTCGATGTCGGGTTTCGTTTCATCAACGCGGATGCTCATTGCAATATCCTTTCATATGAACATGCGCTCATATAACTTACTTCCGATTATATGAGCGCATGTTCATATGTCAATACAATTTGCGATAATTTCGATGACTGCTTGCCGCCTCTGCGATTTTCTGTGGGTTGGGATGCATCGATGCAATGCTCGCCAACATATTTCGAGATGTTCGGCCAGCATGCTAAGAAAGCCGCCTCGAGAAGCATTAGAACTGTTCATATTTGTACTTAATCTTGTTAAATATCGTGAGAATCAGTTCTTTCTCTACGGGAGTTCCTGCAGAATCAGTTTTATCTAAAGTTATATTGAGCATTGCTGCGGCCAATCGGGCACATAGGTGGCCGAATAAGTCGAAAAATGTAGGTGGACATCCGCAGAGACCGCCTTTAGAAGAGCGAATTCTCAATTAGATCAATAATCGTGTCGTCTTCCGTGCGGTTTTCATCGATTTTTGCGGACATGTCGCATTCCCAAGGCCCATTGATTTCTTCAGCAAGGGCCCCGACGTGTTGCATGTCGTCGGGTTCGGGCACATCGTTGATGCTCGGGTCATCAGCTTGCGGATATTGGCTTGCAATTTCGCGCTTGGCGGACTCTTCTTCTTTGAGAGCCTCCAGGACGCGGCGACCGTATTCGAAGTAGCGCCGCAAGACAAATTGACGAAGAGTTTCTTGCAGGATGGTGAAGTTATCCGGGAGTCGACCAGGCCAGATCTTCTCGCGAATGCGAATCGCTTCCATGACCCGTCCAAAAGCGGACTGCTTGAAAAACGAATGACGAGTAACTGTGATAACGGCATATCCCATGTTTCGCAGCGTGTTGCGGCGTTCCTCGTCAATTGATTGCTGCTCGGGCTCGTCGTGGTAAAAGCCGTTGTATTCGATATCGGTCATCGAATTCTCGAGCAGCGCGTCGAGGTAGAAAACCGTCCGTCGCGTTAGGGCGGCGTATCTTTTGGGGACTGGGATCGGATAATCCGTTTTGATAGCGCGTATGGCTAAGCCACCCATTGACTTGGGCATCGTCAGCATCATGACAAACGCCGTTTCGAGTGGGGAGCGACAGCCTTCGCGTACATAAGAAAGTGCCTTAAGGGCTTTATTAGATCCACGATACCCCGACGCCTCTGAAAAGAAGGCTCTGAGCTCTTCAACGCTGGTTAGGGCTGGGCGCTCGCGATATTGAGTTTCGTTGGACGTTTCAAGCGCGTAGGAGCCGCAGATTTCAAAGTAATACTCAACGAGCTCCGAAAGGTTGAGGTCGGCTGTTGCTTCTAACGCGCACAGCTTGATATCGACGATGTAGACGTTCGGCTCGAGTTCTAGGTAGCTTTCTGCATCAAACGTATAGCGCGTGCAGTGGCAGATGCAGCCCTTGCGGTGCCTTTTGGCATTATTGGAAAACGTCAGCACATGGATGCGTTCAGAATCGACATTCTTTCTTTTGAGCCATGCTCGTGCCGCTTCCAGGTCGGATGTGGTCGGCGCAGACACCCTGATCTTTTCCATAGGTATGGGATCGGTCGCGTAGCTTGCGAGCGAGTTGGCTGTTTGGTATACAGCGCGTGCTGTAGTATGTGACAGAACGATTCCCATACGCGCATGATGGCATAGCGGACGCCACATGTGCCCGAAACTTCGGGCAACGGTATAGGGACGCGGCTTATCTTCTGCGAACGGTGGGTTTTTGAGCTGTCGTATTGAGGGGGGGCAGCTTCGGCTGGGGAGGTTTCTGCCAGCTGCGCCTTTTTTGGTGAACTTTATTTGCGGGTTCGTAGCTTCTGGGCGTTTTTACCGAACGCCCAGAAGCCTCACCAACATAATTTGAGTTATTCGGCCTTATCCTATACGAATGGTGTGTTTACAATGTCCTATTCGAATTGATTCAGGTAGATTTATGGGGCTTGGTTGCGAAATAAAGGCGACTACAGCGCTCGATTGCGGTTCAAGGGGCCTTGACTAGTGGTTCAGCTGGCCGAACAACTCGAAAAATGTAGGTGGGTCAACCTGTCGACTGTGTGAAGCACGCGTATTTGCTTGTTTTGATGAAAACTAGGGTGCAGCCATAAGGCTGCGCCCTAGTTTACTGCGTGCCGGTGCGCCCAGAGGATTGCGCTGTGCCTGGCAGGCGCTCCCGCAGATGGATCGGTTATTTCGCAAACAGGTTCTTGAGGTTGAACTCGGCCTGTACCGTGCGGAGCATGAGGTCGGTGTCGTCCAGACCCAGATGCTGCTCGTTGGCGTCGGCGGCGAGGGTTCCGCGGCGGCGCGCCCAGTTCTCGAGCGCGGCGGGGGCGGACTCGCGGGGGAGCGAGCGGACGTCGGCATCCAGGCTGCGGCAGATCTGGCGCGAATCGATGACGATAATCTTGCCGGCACGGCGCGCCTCGGCGTAACCGTCCAGGTGAATTTTGAACCAGCTGTCCTCGAACGCGGCGTTATGCGCCATATAGGGATACTTCTTCATAAGCTTGAGCAGCTGCTTCTGCAGTTCCTTGTTCTCGCGGAACGGCTTTTTGCCGTCGATGTCGTCCCAAGTAATGTGATGGATGTTCGATAGCGGCACATCCTCGCCGCGGTAGATGTCGGGCAGGCCACAGTAGTGCGCCTCGGCATCGTGCGGGACGGCGTCGCTGGTGAGTTCCATGATCTCCCAGCCGACGTTGATGATATAACCGCGTTCGGGTGCACGGCCGGTGGTCTCGATGTCGATACCGAGCACGGTGCCCTGGATGGGCTTACGGGCGTAGGCCACGCCGAGCGCGTCGCGGTCGCCGCGGATCTCGCGCATGACCGACGCGGCGGTGCGCTTTTGCATCTTGCCGATGGCGGCGCAGGTGTCGGCATCGGACAGGCCGCGCGAAAGCGTCGCGGGCGTCACGTTGCGCAGGCGCGCCTCGCCGATCTGGTCGCACAGGTCGCGGTTGCGGTCGGCCAGGTCGCGCACGGTGGCAAAGTCGAAACCGGGGTCGCCCTCGGCGGTAAAGTACTCGGTTTCGAGCGCCTTGAGGGCCTCCTCGCCCTTCTGGCGCTCGGACTCCATGGCGCCGTGATCGCCATAGATAAACATGGGGATAAACGGCTGGCGCTCGTATTCGAGTGCTTGCGAAACGTTCATAGGCTGCTCCTTGGACGGGCCGCGTCGCGCGGCTCGGGGTTACTGAGTTGTGGCGAGATGATAGTTTACCATGGGCAACTATTGGCACAACGCCCGGGACAACTACAATACCCTAGTTGACCGCTAGGACTTTTACAATGTTGCCGAAAGACACGAAAGGTTCCATCCGTCATGGATTTACTGATTGATATTCTGCTCGACGCCGGCAAGGACACGCTGTCCCTGGTGCCGTTTTTGTTGGTGACGTATCTTGCCCTCGAGACGCTGGAGCATGTGGCGGGCGACCGCGTCAACGGCGCTATCAAGCGCGCGGGCGCCGCCGGCCCCGTGGTTGGCTCGTTGCTGGGCATGGTGCCGCAGTGCGGCTTTTCGGCCATGGCGGCCACGCTGTACGCCGGTCGCGTCGTGACGCTGGGCACGCTGGTTGCGGTGTTCCTCTCGACCTCAGACGAGATGCTGCCGCTGTTGCTCGCCGAGCAAGTTCCCGTGCAGACCATGGCGATGCTGCTCGCCTCGAAGGCGCTGATCGCTCTGGTCACGGGCTTTATCGTGGATGCGGCTATCCGCGGCCTTCGTCGTAATGCCCGCGCGCATGCGGCGATTCGCCGTACCGTGTTGGGGACTGCTGCCAATCCGGCTCATGTGAACTGTGCGCACGACGACCACACTGGCGGTGACATCATCGACGAGGTTGCCGAGGCGGGCGTGAGCGCCGACCATATCCACGAGTTGTGCGAGCGTGACCATTGCGGTTGTGATGAAGACGAGGACGAGCACGAACACGGACATGGCCACGATCACGAACATGAGGGCGAGCATGAACACCATCATGACCACGGTCACTCCCACTCCCACGAAGGCGCTCCTGTCCTGTCGATTATCCGCAGCGCCATCTCGCATACCGTGCAGGTATCGGCATTTATTTTCCTGGTGACGTTGATTCTGGTCGCCGTCCTCGAGGCCTTTGGCGAGTCCGCAATCGAGCAGTTCCTGCGCGGCAATGAGACGCTCGCCGTCCTGGGCTCGGCGCTTGTCGGCCTGATCCCCAACTGCTCAGCGAGCGTAGTCATTACGCAGCTGTACCTGGAAGGCGCGCTGCAGCTGGCCCCGATGCTCGCCGGCACGCTCATTTCCGCTGGCGTGGGCTACCTGGTGCTGTTCCGCACCAACCGCAGCGCTCGCGAAAACGCCCTGTTTCTGGTCATGATGTACGTCATCGGCGCCGGCTGGGGACTCGTTCTCTCCGCCTTTGGTCTCTAAGCCCAAAAATCTACCTTGGTTAGCGCAGCAGCTCGGTGAGGTTGCGTTTAAAGCGGGCGCGGTCTTCGCTGGTAAATGCTGCCGGACCGCGAGTGCGTCCGCCGGCGCGGCGTACCTTCTTTTCCTCGTGGCGAATAAACAGCTGCATGTCGATGGTTGCTTTGTCGTAGACGCGCCCGCGCACACCGATAGCGGCGGCATCGCGCCCGAGCACCATGCTCGCCAAGCCAATGTCCTGCGTCACGACCACGTCGCCCGCCTGCAGGCGTTCGACAATGGCAAAGTCGGCGCTGTCGGCGCCCACGCTCACGTCGAGCGTCGTGACCCAAAAGCCGCGTCGCGCGTGCTCGGCATCGCGCGGGTCGTCGCGGCGAATGTGCCGTTCCAGGTTTTGCGTGCTGTTGCCGGCGATAACAACGGCGACGCCCGCCCGCCGCGCGCAGTCAATCGACTCGCGCGTGACCGGGCAGGCGTCTGCATCAATAAAGAGCGTTCGTGGCATCTAGCGCACCAGTTTGCCAAACTGAATGGCGCGAACAATGAGCGTCACGCCAAACACCAGCAGCGCGGCACCGCTAAAGATGACGAGCATCTTGGCCGACCACAGCGGATAGATAAACACGAACATGCCCGCGATGATGGAGAGCGCGCCGCTCAGGATGGCGAGGGCGCGGTTGGCGGAAAGCTCGGATTCCAGAATCGACATGACGCCCTCGACGATCCAGCCAAAGCCGGCGACGACCACCACGAGCGTGGTGAGCGTCGCGGTCGAGAAGGCCTGGTTGCGCAGGATTATGACGCCGCCCAGAATGATGAGCAGGTTGGAGATGATGCTCGTAACGCGCCAGCCGGTGGGCAGCAGCGGCTCGAAAACAGCGGTAAACAGCCTGATCGCGGCCGTGATCACAAAGTAGATGCCCAAGACGGTCGTCAGGAAGACGAGGGATTTGGCGGGCGCAAACAGCAGTGCGATGCCGGCGACGAGCGCCAAGACGCCCGTGATGGCGTAAATCCAGCGCACGGCCTTGACGGCCTTGCCTGCCATGCTTTTCTCGTCAAATCCAAACGCGCTCGATTGCTTGTCATCGTTCTTAAAGATGCCCATGATGTCTCCTTTCCGTGCGGCGTAAGCCGTAGCTCTTGCAACCAGTATCGCCCAAGGGCGCCGTCGCGTGGGGCGGGAAGGGCGAATGGGAGCCTCATCTTCCCGAATTGTTACCTTTGTTCCCGTTTGGATGCGGAATATTCAACAGGTGTGGAACATTGCGCCGCTGTGTGTAATTGCCTACGTTTTAGGTTAGATTTTCTTAAGAACAATTGGCTTTTATTGGGGGTCTTATGAACGAAGCTGTTCCCGCGGCGCCGGTAAGCGCCGAGTCGATGGCAAAGCAGGGTTGCGAAAAGCTTGGCCTGGACACGTTTGACGCGCTGGTCCGCCGCGCCCGTACGTGCCGCCGTTTTGACGAGTCCATGCGCGTGCCGCGCGAGTTTTTGCTCGAGCTGGCGGAACTGGCGCACCTGGCTCCCTGCGGCGCCAATGCTCAGCGTCTGCGTTTTCATGTGGTGAGCGGTGCCGAGGATTGCGCGCGTGTATTTGATGAGCTTGCATGGGCCGGCGCGCTTAAGGATTGGTCGGGTCCTGCCGAGGGCGAGCGTCCGACCGGCTACATCGCGATTCTTGCCGAGCGCGCTGTTCCGGGTAAGCCCGCCGCGCCCATCACCGAGGTCGACACGGGCATTGCCGCGCAGACGATGATGCTCGCCGCTCGCAGCGCCACGCCCGAGGTGGCAGCCTGCATGTTCAAGGCCTTTACGCCCCACGCGATCGATGCTATGGGGCTCGATAACGACAAGTATGAGCTCAAGCTGATCATGGCTTTTGGCGTGCCGGCCGAGACGCAGATGATCGATGCGATCGATTCCAACCCCGACGGCTCAATTAATTACTGGCGTGACGATGCGCAGGTGCACCACGTACCCAAGCGCCCGCTCGCCGACGTGCTGGTGTAGCTGAGCGTCACCGCGGCGTGATCAGACGGTAAACCACCACAAAGGTGCCTGTCCCCTTTGTGGTGGTACGAGGGGAGAGCGTGTGGCAGATCTGTATTTGGTGCGGCATGGGCAGACTGAGCTCAATGTGCAGAGCATTTTGCAGGGCTGGCACGATTCGCCGCTTACGGCGCGCGGGCGCGAGCAGGCGCTGACGGCGCGTACGGCGTTTGCGGCGCGTGGCGTGGCCTTTGATCATGTGTATTCCTCGCCGTTGGGCCGGGCGCGGCATACGGCCGAGCTTATCGTTGGCGAGGGCCGTTCCATTGAGCTGGTCGATGACCTGCGTGAGTGGCATTTTGGCTCGCTGGAGGGCACATCAAATCGCGAGATGCCGCCGCAGCCCTGGGGCGATTATCCGGTGGCCTTTGGCGGCGAGTCGGAAGTGCAGCTTCAGTCGCGCATGGTCGCGGCGCTGTCCCGTATTATGGCCCGGCCGCAGCACAACTGCGTGCTGGCGGTTTCCCACGGCTCAGCCTGCCAGGAGTTTCTTGAGTATGTGACTGGCGGGGGAGAGCTACCCGACAACGGTGCCGTGCTTCATTTTGGCTATTGCGACGGGGCGTTTTCGCTCTTGGGTTGGTAACGAACGAAAGGACCCCTATGAATAAAGATCTGTATCTGGTCCGTCATGGACAGACGATATTCAACCTTAAGCGTATCATTCAGGGGTGGAGTGACTCGCCGCTTACGCAGTTGGGTTGCGACCAGGCGGCGCGCGCCGGCATGTTTTTACGTGCGCGCGGCATTGAGCCCGATCATGCCTACACCTCCACGCTTCATCGCACCGAGCAGACTATCGCCAACTTGTGGCCGGGCTTGGCGTACGAGCGCCTGGACGGCCTGCGTGAGTGGTTCTTTGGCGACTTTGAGGCCGAGCGCGTGATGCTTATGCCCGAGCGCCCGTGGCGCGATTTCTATCGTCAATTTGGCGGCGAGGGCCAGATCCAGGTGCGCGAGCGCATGGTGACGACGCTGACCGAACTCATGCAGCGTCCGGACCATACGTGTGTGCTCGCGGTAAGCCATGGCTCGGCTATCAAGGAGTTTATGGATCACGTGAAGGGTGCGGCGGCCGACGAGCGCGATCGCGTGCCGGGCAACTGCTCGGTGCTGCACTTTGCGTTTGGCGACGAATCCGACACGTTTGAGTTGGTCGAAGTCTTTACGCAGGAGGATTACGCGTGCGAGCTGGGGCTTGAACCGCTTGTAGCGGCAGTAGGCCCGCAGCGCGGGTAGCGCTGGCGTTGCGGCGCGGTTTGCCGGCGAAATTGTTTGATGCGAAAGGGGCGGGGATGCATGCACGGGCATTGCATCCCCGCCCCTTGTTTGTTTGGATGCTGGGTTTTCCAGCTTAGCGTTTGAGTTCGCTAGAACCGTGAGACCTGGTGAGTGAGCAGACCCGTCGGAACCTGCGGCGCGCTGCCGCTGACCTGCGCGGCGGGGAACAGCACGGCTACAGCAAAGTTGAACGGCTCTTTGCCAGAGTAGGCGCCGGCAGCGCGGGCCTCGTCGGCCAGAATCTGCGATGCCCCAGCCAGTGCGGCGACATAGGCGGAGTCACCGGCGAACACCGGGTCGGGCGCCTGATCGAGCATGGCACGGATGGCGGCAACGGCGTCCTCGCGCTTGACCTCCCACACGCGATGTGTGACGCCCGCGGGATCGGTGACGGCGTAGAGCGATGCGCCCTCTTTGGCAGCGCTCAAAATGATATCCATGACGGGCGACGCCTCGTAGGCGAGCGACACGGGGCGCGGCTGCACCTTGAGCTCGGCGATCGCGCGCGCGGTGGCGAGTGCGTCGATGCTCTCGGCGGCAGTCTCGTCGCCGCCCGTCAGCACGTTAACCGGGCAAATCGCCACGACGCCCGTCGCACGTCCCGGCTCGCCCGAGCATTCGTACACGTAATACGCCGCACCCGGGTCCTTGAGCATTAGGCCGTCAGCAATGGCGCCGCGCAGGGCGTCGTTGCCGCTCAGGATACCGCCCATCGCAGGCAGCGCCTCGAGCACACGGTCCTGAGCCGGGCGGATGCAGGGAAACGGAAGTGCTTTCATGGGCGGTCCTAACGCGCGAGTCGGTTTGTTCGCGGCTTATTATGCCCCAACTTGGCCGCTTGCGTCCCAGAGCGTGTTATCGGCAAGCACGATGAGCACGTTTTGGCAGCGAACGATATCGGCATGGGGCACATACTCGTCGGGCTTGTGTGCGAGCGCCAACGAGCCGGGGCCGTAGCTCATACAATTGCGGTTGCCTGTCTTGCCGGCAATGACGGCGGTGTCGGTGTAGCCGGTAAAGAAGCCGACGGTCGTGTCCGCGTCCGTCACGTCATCGGCGGCACGCTTGAGCGCTGCTAGAAGGGGAGAGTTCGGGTCGCGCTCGATGGCGGGGCGGTCGCCCGTCACGGTGTAGCTGCCATGGCAACCGGGAACGGCGGCTTCGGCGACGGCGATGGCCTGCTCTACCATGCGCGTCGCGGCGGCCGTATCAGTCGGCGGGGTCAGGCGCATATCGACCCAGACCTTAGCGTGGTCGGGCACGACATAGGGACGGTAGCCACCCTCGATCTGTCCAAACGTGATGGTCGATGGCCCCAGCTCCTCATGTAAAGGTAGCGTCGCAAACGTGCGACGAAGCGAGCACGCGACCTCGGCTATGGCGGCGACGGCGTCGGCGCCCTTCCAAGGCTGGCTTGCATGCGCCGTCACGCCAGCCATTTCAATCTCGAACCACGTACGCCCCTTGTGCGCCACCTGGATCTGCCCGTCGGTGGGCTCGGTGTCCAGCACCCATTCGCGCGAGCCGACCCAGCCGGCATTGATGGCCGCCTCGGAGCCGCGCATAAAGTCTTCCTCGTCGACCGAGCAGATGAGCGAAAAGCCGCGGCGTGGCAGCGCGCCATCCGCCGCCACGCGCTCGAGCGTATGGACCAGTGCGGCAATGGCGCAGGCCAGGCCACCCTTCATATCGCAGGCACCGCGGCCATAGAGTTTATCGTCGCGCACAACCGCCCCAAGCGGTGCGATGTCTGCGTCCCAGCCATCGCCCAAGGTGACGGTATCCATGTGGCAGATATAGACCAGCCGCGGCTCGTCGCTTTGGCCCGGCACGGTGACTTTAAGGTTGCGGCGCCCGGGCAGCACTTCGAGCTCCTCAATCTGCACGGCATCGAGCGCAGAACTATCAAGTTGTGCCAGCTGCTGCTCAATGAGCCTCTTAATGAAGCGCTCAATTTCATCCTCATACGCGCCCGGGTCTGAGCTGTCGATCCGCACGAGTCCTTGCGTAAGCCGCCAGGCAAAGTCCTCATCAACCATATGCAACCTCACAATCAGTTTGCTTTCCAAACCGATTGTAAGCCTCCTGAGAGATCCGCGACGTGGGCGTGGCAGTATTTACCGTTCGCAGGCCGAGCCAGCGCGTTTGCCGTCCGAGCGGGTTCACAAGCGACGCAGCGGGTACGTACCCTTCATGGACGACATGCTGTGCGACATATCTGCCTTTCGGTATCACCGGATACCTCCACAGGTCTTGGCAATAATGCCGGACCTGCCCGATTCTGCGGACGATCCGCGCAGGGAGCACCTATGTGAGCATCCGCTCGTCACGCATTTCCTGGGCACCCCGTTACACGTGTTGGCGCAGGGCAGCTGCGGACGTAAGGGCGATCGCATTGTCAGGCATGTTTGGAACGGGGAGAGGCCGTTTGATTCCGTGCGGCAGACGGAGTTTGGCCTCGATGTTGCGTCCCCACTCTTTACCCTGCTGACCCTGGCTTCCTCGGTCTCAAACGAGCGTCTAATCATGTGCATGTATGAGATGTGCGGCACCTTTGCCGTGTGCAAGATTGCACCTCAGGTAAAGTCGGCACTTGAGCAGGCATACGGGGGCCGGTGGGGTGACGCACGGTCGGGCTGGGAAAACGTAAAGGATGTCTCGGGGAATCCAACGGACTTGTGGAAACGACCTCCCTTGATCGAGCTCTCTGAGCTTACCGAGTACGTCGATAAGATCCCGGGGCTCCGCGGCGCTAAATCGTTCACGCGTGCCGCGAAATGCATTACGGGGGTGGCGGCATCGCCGCTCGAGGTCCAGGCTTCGATGCTGTTTGGCCTTACAAGGTTGCGCGGCGGCGAAGGGCTGCGCCTTACCAATAACGTCGAGATTCGCTTGACGCGCAGTGCCCGCCTGATTTCGGGGCTTGATAGGCGCTATGCCGATATTCTGCTGGCAAATAAGGACGGCAGCCGAGAGTGCCTGGTTGAATGCCAAGGTAAAGCCATACACGGATCCATAGAATCCAAGATCTCGGACTCCGATCGAACGACGGCTTTGCAAGCCATGGGATATCCCGTCGTTCTGATGACCTATGGTCAGCTGGCCGATTCCGATGCCTTCCGCGTGGTGATGGAGCTCATCATGTCCTATCTCGATGTGCCGCTGAAAGACAAGACGCCGCGGCAGCAGGAGCTCGAACGGCGGCTTCGTGAGGAGATTTTTATCGATTGGGCGGGAATGTAGCCGCGCGGGCGGAAAATGGTCGCGCGGACTAGAGTTTTGGTCGCAAAATACTTATATTTTGCCTTGGACGGGCCTTAAAAATGCTACCTAGAATAAGTTGTTTCGGAAAATGGACAGTCAACTTACATTCGGAACATAGAGACCGATTTTTACCTACTAAAGTCCCTGATAAAGCTGTTTATCAAAGCGGGTGTGCTTAGCGACTGGAGCCTCACTATCGATTATCTGAAAAAACTTGTTCTGGGTATCATTTTAAAGTCATCCGGAGCAACAAAATCGCCCCCCGTTTCGTGAAAACGGGGGGCGAATGGGCTTCGTGGTCTGTCTGGCAGGTTTGGCGCCGGCGCTACTTAATCACGCGCACGCGATACATCGACGGAATCTGCTTGAGCGCCTCGATGGTGCTGCTGTCCAGGTGCTCGTCGGTGTCGAACATGGTGTAGGCGTTCTCGCCGGCGGACTCGTTGGTCATGCGCTGCACGTTGGCGTTGTCCTTAGCAAGGATTGCCGTGATCTGGCCAATCATGTTGGGCACGTTGGCGTGCAGGCAGGCGATGCGGCTTGCGGCGCGCGCCTTGCCCATGCTGCAGGCGGGGTAGTTGACGCTGTGCGCGATGTTGCCGTTCTCCAGGTAATCCTTGAGCTCGCTAATGGCCATATCGGCGCAGTTGGCCTCGGCCTCGCCAGTGCCGGCGCCCGAGTGCGTGGTGACAAACGTGTTGGGCATCTTGACGGTCTTGGGCGTGGCAAAGTCGCAGCTAAACCAGCTCAGCTTGCCCTCGCGCAGGGCAGCGTCGACGGCGTCCTCGTCAATGATGGTTTCGCGCGCGTAGTTGATGAGGACGGCGTTGGGTGCCAGCAGGTTAATCTGCTCGGTGCTGATCATGCCGATGGTGTCTGCCTTGCTGGGCACGTGCACGGTGAGGTAGTCGCAGCCGCGGCACAGATCCTCGAGTGTGCCCACGCGCTGCACCTCGCGGCTCAGCACCCACGCGTGCTCAACGGAAATGAACGGATCGTAGCCGTAGGCGTCCATGCCCAAATCGACGCAGGCGTTGGCGACCTTGGAGCCCACGTTGCCCAGGCCGATGACGCCGATGCGCTTGCCCTTGAGCTCGCGGCCCACAAAGGCCTTCTTGGCCTTCTCGGCATCGACCTGAATCGCGGGGTCGTCGGCGTTGTCGCGCACCCAGTTCATCGACTGCACCACGCCACGGCTCGAAAGCACCAGCATGCCCAGGACGAGCTCCTTGACGGCGTTGCTGTTGGCGCCGGGCGAGTTAAAGACGACGACGCCCTTCTTGGCGTACTCCTCGACGGGGATGTTGTTGACGCCGGCGCCACAGCGGGCGATGGCGCGAATGCCCTCGGGCAGCTCGTAGCCGTGCAGGTCGGTCGAGCGCATCAGGATGGCGTCGGCCTCCTCGGCGGTGCTCACAAATTCGTAGCCCTCGCCAAACTCGACTTTGCCGTCTTTGGTGATGTCGTCGATGGTCTTGATCTTGCGCATGGAAAACTCCTTAGCAGGTTTGTTTAAAACAAGTGGTTTGAAGTGGCTGGTCGGCCCGCGCGTTGCGGGCTAGTTAGATCGCGGGCTCAAACTATGCTGTGCTTCGAAGTCCTTCATGTACGTGGCCAGTGCCTGTACGTCTTCCATTGTCACGGCGTTGTAGACGCTGGCGCGCATGCCGCCTACCAGGCGATGGCCCTTGACGTTTTGAATCTGGTGCTCGGCGGCGCCTGCAACAAAGGCCGCATCGAGCTCGACGTCACCGGTGCGGAAGGTGACGTTGGCGATGGAACGGCTGTCGGCCTGAGCGGTGCCGTGGAACAGCTCGCTGTGCTCGAGCAGGTCGTAGAGCAGGTTGGCCTTGGCCCAGTTGCGCTCGGCCATGGCGGCAAGTCCGCCGGTCTCCTCGACCCAGTGGAACACCTTACCGCATACGTAGATGCCAAAGGTGTTGGGCGTGTTGAGCATGGAGCCCTTGGCGGCCTGGGTCTTAAGGTCCAGGTACTGCGGCGTCTGCGCAAAGGCGGGGCCATCTGCGATAAGGTCGTCGCGCACGATGACCACGGTCACGCCCGCAGCGCCGGCGTTTTTCTGTGCGCCGGCGTAAATGAGCCCGTAGCGCTCAACGTCGAGCGGCTGCGACAGGAAGCAGCTCGAGACATCGGCGACCAGCGGCACATCGCCGCAGTTGGGCAGCTCGTGGTACATGGTGCCAAAGATAGTGTTGTTCTGGCAGATGTAGACGTAGTCGAGCCCGTCGCCCGCGGCCTCGGCGGCAATGCGCGCGTTGACGTCGGCCATGGTGGGAATGCGGTCGAAATTGGTGTCCTCGGAGCTCGCGAGCAGCACGGCCTCGCCATATTTGGCGGCCTCCTTGTACGCCTTGTTGGCAAAGTTGCCGGTGACGACGTAGCCGGCGCGGCCGCGGCGCATGAGGTTCATGGGGATGCCCGCAAACTGCAGCGTGGCGCCGCCCTGCAAAAACAGGACACGGTAGTTGTCGGGGATACTCAGCAGGCGGCGCAGGGTTGCCTCGGCGTCGTCGATAATCTGCTGGTACATACTAGATCGATGACTCATTTCGAGCACGGACATGCCGCAACCGCGGTAGTCCATCATCTCGTCGGCGATCTCGGCAAGCACGCTGGTGGGCAGTGCGGCCGGGCCTGCTGAGAAGTTGTGCACACGTGCCATCTTCTAGGTCCCCCTCGGAGTCGTTTGAACGTTCGGGATACTTTAGCACAGTGGAGCGCCGGGCGCGACCGCATCACGGTAAAACTCGAGTGCGCCGCTATGATTTACAGGATGGTTACATGGGGGAGGGATTATCTCGAGGCTCGTATCCGATCCGCCTCGGCCTTCGCTTGTTTCCAGGGGCGCACTCGACCGTTGGTGAGGTCGTCATAGCCACGAGCGATGGCACGTTGAATGTGATCTTCGCGTTCCTGAATGGTAGTTAGTGCGCGCGTCTGATCAGAAATAGACTTTACGACAGGCATACGAAACTCCTTACATAGAAGCATATGTATAACTCTATATTGAATATAGCGGAGGATGGCGTTGGGCGTGTGCGTGCCTGCATTCGTAAGCGCGGTTGTCTGGCAAGTGTGATTTGGGGCGATCTCGTCAAAGCTTCTGAGCTGCGAAAATGACCGTTGACCGGATTTAATTTTGTTGCTCAACATTTGACACTCTGGGCGTGGTAACTTTTTTACCAACAGGTATGATTATTGTCATGTGCGCCGCACCTGCCTGCCGGGTTGCGGCGCACTTGTGACAGCCTTTGACACCCTTGGAGCGTGTACTGTGGATATAACCACAAAAAGCGTTCGGGGGGGGGGTGCTCACCCGCGAGCAATTCCTCCCGCATGAGATGCGCATCGTCGCTGCCCTTCGTATGCAGGGCGCAAGCGACGAGCAGGTCATTGTACGCGTAAAGAGCGAGAACCTCTTTCAATATCCCACGGAGCGCATGGTCGCCAACCGCGCAACCGTGTGCCTTCGCCGCCTCGACGCCATGGTGCCCACGGACGCCGCATGCGCCGCGCGCGGCATCGACCCCAAAACCGCCGTCGAGGCTGCGTCATCCCTAACCAGCCTCATGGCATCTGGCACCCCCACGCAGGCGGACCAGGCCATCTTCTACAGCATGATCTGCCGCTACGACATCGTGCGCGAGCTCGTGCTCGTCGAGGTAGGGGAGCGCCTGCAAAACTTTGATTATGCCTTCACGGCGGTTGACCTCAACGCCTTTATGACGCGCTTTACCACGGAGTATCCGGACGCGGCCCGCTGGACCGAGGCCGCGGTCAAGCGCATTAAGGGCTCGCTCCGCCAGACGCTCCGCCATGCCGCCCTTATCGGCGAGGGTCAGGGGCCGGAGTCTGAGCGCCTGTCACCACTCTTCCTCGATTCCGATGTCGAGCGAGCCTTGGTCCAGCTGGGCGAGCAGTCGCTTATCGCGGCCCTTACCGGCAGGGCGGTGATGTAGCGTGGCCCCCGTCAACAACGCCGCCGAACCTGCTATCACCCCGGCGACCGATCTCACCACCAATATTGGCATCCATTCCCGTAAGAGCGTCGTGGCGGCGCATGTCCGCTCCGAGCACGCCCATCAGGAATTTGAGCGACGCGCGCAGCTTCTGCGCGAGTGCCTGTGCAGCGAGGACTTTTTGGCCAACAAGGGCATAGGCAATGAGATCGGCTTCCACACCTTTTGCTATGACCCTGCGCTGGAGTTTGAAGCGCGTGCATTATTTGACGCCCTTTCACGCGATGCCGAGGCCGACAAGCTTCCGTGCACGCTCAAGGTCGTGAACCTCTACGACGCCGTGCTGGCAATTCTCGAAAAGCGCCGTGTCCTTAAGGCCATCCCACGCCAAGAGGAGCGCCGCGGTACCCAGCGCGTGCTCAAGGACGTGGCCAAGTTCGCCTCGCCCGAGAAAGTCGCCGCGTACATCCTTGAGCAGACCGAGCCGCACGCGCCTGGAGACGTCGTTCTCCTCACCGGCGCGGGCGAGGTCTTCCCATTCTTTCGCATGCACACGCTTCTCCATTGCATGCTTGCGGATTTTGATGAGGTGCCTGTGGTCGCCGCCTATCCGGGCAGTTTCAACGGCTCTTCTTTCCAGCTCTTTAACCGTCTGCCGGCCGACAACTACTACCGCGCCATCGATATCTCGTAAGCACGGCTCCCCGCAGGCAAGTCCCTGCCGCCGGTAACAACCCTTTGCCATAACATTCCCAAACCCAAAGGAGCACCCATGGACAACACGATCATTCGCGACCTCTTTGCAAAAGACATCAACCGCTCCATCAACGGCGTGGTCAAGGTCCAGGATTCAAAAGATGGGTCCATCCGCCAGGAGCTTGACGAGTACGTGGTGACGCGCGAGTTGCAGAGGCACTTTGCCACGTTCTTCAAGGCCTACGGCGATGCCATCGATGCGCGCACCGACAAGATCGGCGTGTGGATCAGTGGTTTCTTCGGTTCCGGTAAATCGCACTTCCTCAAGATGCTGAGCTACCTGCTCGAGAATCGCCAGATCGGCGGCAAGAGCGCCATCCGCTACTTTGACGGCAAGATCGTCGACCCCATGGTCGCGGCTGCCATGGAGCGCGCCTGCTCGGTGCCCACGCAGGCCATCCTCTTTAACATCGATAGCAAGGCGGGTCAGTGGAAGCAGGGCGATACGGCTCCCACGGCGCTGCTTCGCGGCTTTGAGCGCATGTTCTACGAGGCGCGCGGCTTCTACGGCGAGGACCTCAAGCTTGCAAAGCTCGAGGACTACATCGATTGCCTGGGCAAGACCCAGGAGTTCCGCGAGGCCTTTGAGCGCGTCAACGGCGAGTCCTGGCTCCAGGCCCGCGACACCTACAGCTACTTTGAGGACGACGTCGTCGAGGTGCTGCAGAGCGTGCTCGGCATGAGCGAAAAGGCCGCATGGAACTGGCTCGAGGGTTCTGAGGACGAGGTTTTGGCCCCCGATGTCTTTGCCAAAAAGGTCAAGGATTACGTGGACGCTCAGGCAGCGGCCCACGGTGGCAACTTCCGTTTGCTCTTTATGGTCGACGAGGTGGGTCAGTTTATTACAAACGACCAGGACCCAAGCCTTATGCTGAGCCTTCAGACCATCGTCGAGGAGCTGGGTGCCGCCTGCGGTGGCCGCGTGTGGGTAATGGTTACGAGCCAGGAGGCCATCGACAACCTGAGCCTGCCCGTGGGCAACGACTTTTCAAAGATCCAGGGCCGTTTCAATACCCGCCTTTCGCTCTCCAGCTCCAGCGTGGACGAGGTCATCCAACGCCGTGTGCTCGAGAAGACCGCGCCGGCGGCCGATATGCTTGCACAGGTCTACGAGCAAGACGCCGCCGTCCTCAAAAACAACTTTACCTTTGAGGGCGGCTCGCGCTCCGACCTTGCCGGCTACGCCAACTCCAAGGATTTTGTGGCCAGCTACCCGTTTGTGGGCTACCAGTTTAAGCTCCTGCCCGACGTGATGACCGAGGTACGCAAGCATGGTGTTAAGGCCAAGCACATGTCCACGGGCGAGCGCTCCATGCTGAGCGCGTTTCAGGAGAGCGCTCAGGCCATCCAGCATGACCAGACTGGTGCACTCGTGCCGTTCTGGCGCTTCTTCGACACAATCTCCAAGGATTTGGAGCACGGCATCATTCAAGTCGTCGTCTGTGCGGAGCGCGCGGCTGAAAACGCAGAGGGTCTTGAGAGCTACGATGTCCGGGTGCTTAAGCTCCTGTACTTGATCCGCTACATCGGCTACGTCAAGGCCACGGTCGAGAACATCTCCATCCTTATGATTGATAGCCTGGACGTGGACAAGCGCGCCCTTAAGGACCGCGTCAAGGAATCTCTCGCCCGCTTGGAGCGCGAGAACTACGTGGCACGCCAGGGCGATACCTATAGCTTCCTCACCGACGAGGAGCAGGAGATAGCGCAGGAGATCGCACGCACCCCGATCGACAACGCGAAGGTGATTGAATACATCAAGAAGCGCCTGTTCGAAAGCATCTACACTGCGCGCAAACTCAACCGCGGGGCCAACGACTTCCCCTTTGACCGCTACGTGGATGGCTCGATTCATGGATCCAACATGGGCGGCATGGCACTTTCCGTGGTGACCATGGCCAGCGATCTGGGCCGTTCGGACGATGCCGAGTTGGCATTGAAATCCGTGGATAAGGCCATCGTGGCCTTGAGCGACGAGGTGGATTATTGGGCTCCACTCGTCAACGCCGCCAAGATCCGCAAGTACGCTAAGACGCGAAATCTCCAGGAGCTTCAGCCGAGTACGCGCCAGATCGTCGAGTCCAAGATGCGCGAGGCGGCCTATAACGAGAAAGAGGCCGATACCCTTTTGAGCGAGGCCGTGCTCCATGCACGTTGCGCGGTCAACGGCCGCATGGTTGAGGTCCGCGCGGCCAAACCCGTTCAGGTTTTTGAGCAAGTGCTGGCGCAGCTGTGCGATGTGGTCTTTGATAAGGCCGACTATATCGGTGCGCCGGTCACGAGCGATTCCGATATTCGCTCCACTCTGGCGGGCAACGTTCAAGTGGGGCTCGCTGGCATGGACGCGGGTAACACGCGTGCGCTCAAGGAGGTCGAGGACTACCTCAAAGTGCAGCACCAGCGCCACCTGGATACCGCTATGGGCGATATCCAGCGCCAGTACCAGCAAAGGCCCTTTGGCTGGCGCGAGGTCGACATCGCAAATGTGGTGGCGCAGCTTGTGGTGGAGCAGCGCGCGCAGGTGCTGTTTGGCGGTCAGACGGTTCAAGCTAACGACAGCCGCATGGTGGCGCTCCTGCGCAAGGATGCCGATAAGGCCCAGGTGCGCTTGCGCATGCGCATGAGCGACCGGTTGCTACGCGCCGCGGGCGAACTCATGTGTGACCTGTTTGATCTCAAGACCGTGCCCTCCAACGAGGATAAGCTCGTGGCCGAGCTCAAAGAGCGCCTTGAGGGCTTGCGCGAGGCGTGCCTCGCCATAGCACGCGACTACTACACGGGCATCAAGCCGGCCTACCCGTATCCCGGTGAGGACGAGTGCGAGAAGATGCGCTCGGAGGTGGCCGACGTCCTTAAGGACCAGAACGAGGCCGAGGCGTTCTTGACCACGTTCACCAAGCATGAGGAGCGCTTGCTCGATGCTAAGGAAGACTTTGACAAGGTGGTTGAGTTCGTCGAGTCCAATCAACGAACAGCGTTTGACCACGCCAGGGATTTCTTGAACCGCACCGAGGGTATCGAGTATGCCTCCGATGACATTCCCAGCGCGGTGGAGAACGTGGCAAAGGTACGTGAGATCCTCAAAGATCCCAAGCCCTACGGCCGTATTAAAGACCTGCAGCCGCTTATGGATCCCGTCGAGGATGACATGAAAAAGCTGCTGGGCATCCGCCGCAATGAGTTTTTGTGTCGCATCGAGAGCGATCTGCAAGACCTGCGGGCGCAGGCCGAGAGTCAAAAGGGCTTTGTCAATCAGGCCAAGGATGCCATAGCGGACGCCGGCACCAAATACGAGTCGTTCAAAAACCGTGCCCACAGCGCTCAAAGTCTCAACGAACTGAGCGTTGTTGCAACTAACTGGGGCGACTGGCTCAGTGCGGCGGCCAACGAGATGTACGACGCTGTGGATGAGGCCCGCGTGCGTATGGACAACGAGCGCCGCACCACCGAGGTCATGAGTACGGGTGAGGTGGTCAAGAAGGTCTCCAACAAGGGCGCCGCATCGTCTGCTCCCGTGCCCGCGCCCAAGCCCCAGCGCAAGATCAAGACTGTGCGCCGCGCCGATCTGGCCAAGCCGAGTCGTCTCTTGTCCGCAGAGGATGTGGAGCGCTACGTGGACGACTTGCGCTCCCGCCTTATGCAGGCGCTCGCTGCAAACGACGAGATCCGTATCAACTAACCCGCGGAGCCACCGGTGCCAAAGCGCGCACCGGTGGCTTATGGCGTTTAGAAAGGCTCATCAACCATGAACGATTCTGCTCTTAAGAGCTTCTGCACCTGGGCCCGTACGGAGCTCATCAAAGGCGTGGAGGCGCAGATGGTGCGCTACGGCATCACCGAACCTGCACCCGCGCCCGTTGGGTCCGAGACCGTTAGCGGCCTGCCCCTAAGTCCGGCTGAGATTGAGCAACGCGACGAACTGCTGCGCATGCAGGCAGAGGTGGGTCACGAGGCGCTGCGCGACCGTGCGGCCTACACCTGGTTCAACCGCATCGTGGCCATTCGCTTCATGGATGCACGCGGATGGCTTCCCAGCCGCATGCGCATGCTAAGTCGTGCGGACGGCAGCCATGGCAGCGAGGCCGTGGAGAACGCACTGGATGTGGAGATAACGACGGCCGATACCGATCGCATAGCCGAGCTCAAAATGGCGGGCTTGGATGAACCGTTGTGGCGCTACCTGTTTGTTGCTCAGTGCGAGGAGCTTGCCGATTGCCTGCCAGGCGTCTTTGATCGCGTAGGCGGAGCCATGGAGTTGCTGTTGCCCCAGGGCCTCATGATGGCCGACGGCGTGGTGGGCAAACTCAATGTTGTCCTCACTGACGAGGACTGGCGCGAGGGCGTGACCGTTCTGGGCTGGATGTATCAGTACTACAACGCTGACGTTAAAGACGAGTTCTTCAAGTCCAAGCGCAAGGCCGCAGCGGCGGACATCGCTCCCGCCACTCAGCTCTTCACCCCCGAGTGGATCGTGCGCTATATGGTCGAGAACTCGCTCGGCCGTCTGTGGATGCTCAACAATCCGGGGAGTTCGCTACGCGAGCGCATGAAATACTACATCGAGCCCGATGCTGAGCACGAGGACTTCATCCGCATTTCGAGTCCCGAGGAGATAACCCTCTGCGACCCCGCATGCGGCTCGGGCCATATCTTGGTCTATGCGTTTGAGCTGCTCTTTCATATGTACGAGGAGCGCGGCTATCGTGAGCGCGAGATTCCCGAGCTCATTCTTACTAAAAACCTTGCAGGTATGGAAATCGATTCCCGCGCGGCACAGATCGCGGAGCTGGCGCTTGCCATGTGCGCCCGCGAGCACGACCGTCGCTTCTTTAGGCGTGGCGTTCGCGCCGACGTTACCGTGCTCTCGAGCATCCCGCTTGGGGAGGACGAGCTGCCGGGTAACAAGAAGCTCGCCGAGGAGCTGAGTCATTTGGGCGAGATCGGTTCGCTGCTCAATCCGACAGATGCCGAGATCGAGAAGCTCAAAGCGGCTGCGGCCGACTGCGCGGGCGACCTTTTTGCCGCCGCGACCAAGGACAAGCTTGAGAGCGCGGTCGCAATCTGCGAGAAGCTATCACGTCGCTTCACTTGCACCGTGGCAAATCCCCCGTACATGGGTAGCAGCAGCTTCAACCCCTTTATGAGTAAGTGGGTCAAGAAGAACTACCCCGACACGAAGAGCGATCTCTGCACGTGCTTTATCGAGCGAATTATTGATTTTGCGAGCGCTAAGGGTACGGTATCTCTGGTTACCTCTGATACGTGTATGTATCTCTCGTCTTTCGAGCGTATGCGCAACACCCTTGTAGATAAACACACCCTAATTGCCCTCATTGATACTCGCGGCTCGAATGCCCACCCTGACGTGTTTGACGCCAATACCGGATGGGTCATTCAGTCGAATCATATTCCTGGTTATAAGGGTGCTTATTTTAAGTTGAATCAAAAAATCGGTGAGAAGGATGCGGCTTTGAAGGAGGCCATCCAAAACCCCACCTGCGGCTGGTTCTACCGCCGCAACGCCGACGCCTTCAAGCAGATCCCCAGCACCCCCATAGCCTACTGGGCCAGCGACGCTATGCTCGAAGCGTTTGGGGGACATTCCATTCGCGATGAAGCTTTTGCTGGAATAGGCATGCGTACGGGCGACAATGCAAGATTTTTGAGATTGTGGCATGAAGTCGGTCTGAGCGACATGGTTATCGGATGTTGCTCTGCTGAGGAGCAAATCAATAGTGGTGCTCGATGGGTTCCTTACAATAAAGGAGGCAATTTTCGCAGATGGTACGGAAACAATGACTACGTTGTTAACTGGTTTAATAATGGTGAAGAGATTAAGGCTAACACTAAGGCTGTATACCCAGAATTGGGCGATGATCTTGGATGGAAGATAAGCAACGAGCGCTTTTACTTTAAGCCTGGACTTACTTGGACGGGCGTAACTTCGGGGCTATTTAACTGCCGTCTATATCGCCAGGGTTTTATTTTTGATTCCGGCGCTAATGGCCTTTTCTCAACTAAGGAGCTTGGAGTTTCCTACCTTTCTGCCCTGCTGAACTCTTCTGTAGCTGCTTCAGCCTTTAGCTTTTTGAACCCTACGTTGAATTTTGGGGCAGGCACTGTGAATAACATGCCTGTTATTCGACCCTCTGCTTCAGACTATTCCATCGTCGAAGATCTGGCGCATCGTTGCTTTGATGCGTCGGAAGCAGATTACAACTCCTTCGAAACCTCATGGGATTTTGGTCACAATCCCCTTGTTTAGGAGACCTGTATGTGTATCGATCTTAACCAGACGGCATTTCAGCTTGCCAATAAAATTAAACGCGTTTTAGATTCTGATGTTAGAATTCGTATCTCGTTAAACAACGCCACTTTCTTTGAATACGACTCGGATGAAGATGTCGTAATCATCGCTCCTGTTTCTTTGCTTGAAATTGAAGAAAAGGAGAAAGCGCAGATAGCGTCTCGGGCAGCATATGAGTTGGTTCTTATGAGTGCGAAAACCTCCGCGCGGAAGTTCAACGGCATTTTATTGCCTGACTGTTTCTTATATTGTGTGTATTCAACGCTACACGAGATAGGCCATCATGACTATTTTGTCAGCTCTTCCGCAACGGAGTTTCAAGGCCATGTTGCACAGCGCGAGTCACTTCTTGAGTTCTCTAAGGACAAGTTGATCAATGCAATTGCTTCGGGACAAGACCCACGTAATAGCCAGGAGATATTTGCGAGATCGTATAGGAATATTCCTTTTGAGAAGATAGCTGATGATTACGCCAGGAGATTGATGCCCGTCGTTCTTTCCAAACTCTTAGTAGAGGATGGACCAAATGAAGCAAAATGAGTCTATTGACGTTCGCTGCGATATGGCAACGATGCATGATTTTTTCCTAAATAAGATTGATGAATCGATTAAGGGAGGGCTCTACTTCGAAGCCGCTTGGCTAATCTATTCGTGTCTCGAGAATCGTTTCTTTCGAGTGTTAGACAAATATAAGCGGAACTGCAAATATTGCGTTAATGGCGGCAAATGCCGTAAGGGAAGCAACCAATTGGCAATCGGGACCAAGATCAAGTGTGTTGAAAGACTATATAACGCAGATGTGTCTCGTGTTCGCAGCTCTTTTTCAGCTGAGTTATTCGCTGAAGTGAGGTTGTGGGTCAAATTACGTAACAAACTAATGCATAACTTGCTGTCCCTTGAGCACTATGAAGAGCATTTTGATAATGACTTTAAAGAACTTGCTTTAAACGGGAAGAAAGTTGTGGACGACGTTTACGATGCCTGCACGAAATTTAGGGCGGCTTTCTTCGAACCCGGCTACGAGTTCATATTCCCTGAATCGTGCATGGAGCAATGTCCTTGTAAGCCGCGTAATCAATAGAAAGACGACTAATAACTATGTGTCGCATTCGGGGCCGTGATTCACAAAGTTATCTTCATACGGGATATTCGGTTTTGCTCATCGCGCTGGGCGTGGAGTGCGGGCTTGGTTGTGTGATGGCCCTGATTTGATTCACGCTTTATTTCTTCGTTGCCGGCATCTCAACAATATCGAAAGGACGGCCCACCATGGCCACATTACTTCAAGATAAATACGAGGCTCGTAAGGCCGAGGTCAATGCTCGCTTTGAGCAGCTCCGTGCTAACGAGGAGGAGCTCAACCGCATCTTCGCCAAAATTTACAACATGGAGGGCGAAGTGCCCATCGAGGTCGAGGATAAGTACGTCTCGGTGGCGCGCATCTTTGATACCGCCGACGAGATCCCCGAGAGCTATAAGGGCAACAAATACGTGCGCACCAAGCGTGACGAGATCACCTCGCTTATAAGCTATGCCGTGGGCTGCATGTTTGGCCGCTATTCGCTGGATGTGGACGGGCTGATTCTGGCCGATCAGGGCGCCACGGTCGATGACTATCTGGCCAAGATGCCCGATCCCACGCATGTGACCTTTATGCCCGATAGCGATAACGTGCTGCCCATCACCGACGACGAGTACTTTGACGACGACATCGTGCGCTACTTTATCGACTTTGTGCGCACCGTGTATGGCGAGGAGACGCTTGAGCAGAACCTGGCCTTTATTGCCGAGGCACTCGGCGGCAAGGGTACCTCGCGCGAGGTCATCCGCACCTACTTTTTGAAGGACTTCTTTAAGGACCACTGTCAGACCTACAAGAAGCGCCCCATCTACTGGCTGTTCGACAGCGGCAAAAAGAACGGCTTCAAGTGCCTTGTTTACATGCATCGCTATCAGCCCGACCTGTTGGCTCGCATCCGAACCGACTATGTGCATGAGCAGCAGGAGCGCTATCGCTCGCAGATCGGCTATGCCAACGATGCCCTTGCCAGTGCTGAGCGTGGTGAGCGCGTGCGCTTGGATAAGCGTGTCAAAAAGCTCAATGACCAGCTTAAAGAGACCATCGGCTACGAGGAGAAGTTGCACCACTTGGCAGACCAGATGATTAAGATCGACCTGGATGACGGCGTCAAGGTCAACTACGCCAAGTTTCAGGATGTACTGGCAAAGATCAAGTAAATGCAGATACGGTAAGGATATTCATGCCCAAGATCGATGTAGAAGAACAGCTTAAGCTGCGGTTTTTGCAGCCGTTGTCCGCATGCGCGCCGCGCCGTGTGGTGGTTTGGCACGATGCGGACGGCGAGTTTGCTCCTGAGTTTGAGCGATTGGCTGCCGAGGGTTTCGACGGCGTGGGGGCCGATGCCGGCGTAATGCCTGCTTACGGTGACTTTGAGCGTCCGGTGCGGTTTGTTGAGGCCTGCGAGGGCCGCATGTTTGCCGTCAAGAAGCTCATCAACCGCGATGACCTTGCGAACGATATCTTGCTGTATCGCCGTTGCCCGCGCGGCAGGCTTGAGGGCGATTGGCTTGCCGATGTTGAGCTGTATGCCGATCAGTTCCAGGCTGACTATCTTTCGCTTTTAGCTGATCAGCTGGGCATCGAGAATATCGACGCCGTGCGCGAGAGCCTGCGCGAGCACAAGACCTTCTTTGATGCCAAGACCCGCTGTGCTAAGTTTGCCGCGTGCGTTCCGCACGTCGCGGGCGCATCCGATATCGAGCTTGGAATCCTTACGGTGATCTTTGGCGGCAAGGAGCCGGGCGACGCGCGGCCCGCGTTTGTGCTGCGCGGCTGCATGGCCACACTGCTGCACGAGGGCCCCGAGGCGCTGGCTGCGCTGGTGGATAAGTACAGCTTGCGCGACGTCCTCTCTGCCTTTATGCTGCGCTGCTATGGGTTTGATGGGCCGCTGTACGAGCGCGACTCACTGCTTATGCTTGCATCCCATGTGCTCCTTACGGCGGCATCCACCGCGCTTCCCGAGGGGGCGCTCAAGGGACTCGAAAGCTATGTGGCTCCCGCCTACGGCCCCTATTGTCTTGAGGCGGTGCGTACGTGGGACCAGGCCGCCGATGTCCAGGCATCGAGCGAGGACCTATTTGAGATCTGCCGTTTGGTAGAGGATGCCCGTGGACTCTTTGCGCGGTTCGAGACCCTGCCAATCGATGCGTTGGTCTCGCTTGACGTGTTCCCGTGCGTCAACGAGGCTGTGCTCTCACAGTTGTTCAGCTCGTTTGCTCAGGGTGCGGACCGTGTTGAGAGTGCGCGCACATTTGCTGCGCGCCGTTGCGACCTAAGCTGGTACCGTCGTGTTGAGAGCTACTTTGACTTGCTTGCCGCTGTGGCCGATATGTGCGCGTTTAGGCAGGCACACGCGGGCGGGTTCCATCTGGCGCAACCCCAGCAGGTGTGGGATGCCTATACGTCCGATTGGTATTCCATGGATGCTGCCTATCGCCATATGTGCACCGCGTATTTGCGGGCGCGCTCTGTCGAGTGCGATGTGCTCGAGGAGCCTGCCCGAGCCGTGGTGGACTGGGCGGAGAATCTCTACAGCAACTGGTTTTTGGCCGATGCCAATGCCTGCTGGACATCCGCTGCGCAAGGGGAGTGGGCCGATTGCGGCTACATCGATGGCCCTGCACGGCAGGATGAATTCTACTGGCATGTGCTGCCCACCTTTGTGGGGTCTGCCAAAACGACGGTCGTTATCGTAAGCGACGCGCTGCGCTATGAGGTGGCCCGTGATGTCGCGGCGCTTCTCGAGCGCGAGCGCGGCGGCAACGTCAGGGTTTCTAGCATGCAGGCGGTCTTTCCCTCCATCACCGAGGTGGGCATGCCCGCGCTGCTGCCGCACCAAGCGCTTGAACTTGCAGCGGATGGCTCGCTTGTGTTGGCTGACGGCATGCCCACTGCGACGACTCCGCAGCGCGAGGCCGTACTTACCCACGTTGAGCCCACGGCCCGCGCTTTGCGCTCGAGCGCATACCTCAACATGGCGGGAACCGAGCGCAAGGCACTGCTCAAGGACTCCAAGCTCGTTTTTCTCTACCACAACAAGATCGATGCTACGGGCGAGAAGGCCGCTACGCAGGATGACGTCTTCGATGCCTGTGCGGACACCGTGGAGGAACTTGCTGCGTTGGCGCGTCGCGTGTGCACCGACGCCCCGGGCGCGCGTGTTGTTATAACGGCGGACCACGGCTTTATCTACACGCGTCGGGAGCTCAGCGAGTGCCAGATGCTCGGCAAGCCAGACCTTCCCTTCCTTGACGCTCCTGTCATGCACGGCAAGCGTCATCTGGTGGTGCCCAACGAGGCCGTGGCCAAGCTTTCGGAAGAGGCATGCGGGGTGTTTGTTAATGTTGGCATGGGACGTTTGGGTGCCGGTTTTGAGGGATTTGCCCCGCGCGAGAACGTGCACTTCAAGCGTCCCGGCGGCACTAACAACTACGTCCACGGCGGCATGAGCCTGCAGGAGCTCTGCGTGCCCGTTATCGGTTTTTGGCGTGCGCGCTCGGGTTCCAAGGACTTTGTCGACACGCGCGCGGCGACGCTGCGCGTGCTAAGCGAGGGACGCCGAGTGACCAACTCGCTCTTCTCGGTCAACTTGATCCAGGAAGAACCTGCCCAAGGTAAGGTCTTGCCGTGCGAGTACGAGCTGGTGTTTACCGATGCAAGTGGCAACGAGGTGAGCGATACGGTCAAGGCGCATGCCAACAAGACTTCTGTTAACTCGCAGGAGCGCGTGGTGCATGCCAAGTTTGCGTTGCATGCAGCGGATGGATTCTCGGCCAAGGGTCCGTACTATCTGGTCTGCCGCGAGCGCGAGACGGGCAAGATCGTTTGGCGCGAGACGTACACCATTGCTGTTTCGTTTGCCCCTGTTGCTGACTTTGGTTTTTAGGAGTGTGCCCTATGTTTGATAGCCATGACGACGATCTGTGGGAAGTTCCCTCGATTGATGTGAGTGCGCCGGTGGAGGCCGCGGTGCCTGCGGTGGAGGCTGTGCCTGCCCCGGAGGCCGTGGCCGCCGCGCCTGTTCCGGAGCCGGTGGCGGCCGCTGCGCCCGATGAGGTTGCGGCACCCGCCGAGGACGAGTCCTCGACCGATGGCTATGCCCAGGCCGTGGCCGACGCTCCCGAGGACGACGGCTATGACATGGATGTACTGGACGGCAAGCTGCTCGAGCACTTTGGCGGCAAGATCGTGCGCAAGGACCTCACGGCCCTTATGAAGCGTGGCGCCAACGTGCCTACCTTTGTGCTGGAGTACCTGCTGGGCATGTACTGCTCAACCGATGACGAGGATGCCGTGGCAGAGGGCCTGGAGCGCATCCGCAAGATCCTCACCGATAACTACGTGCGTCCCGACGAGTCCGAGCGCATCAAGTCCAAGATTCGCGAGCTGGGTCGCTTTACCATTATCGATAAGGTGACGGCCAAGCTCGACGAATACAAAGACATCTACGTGGCGTCGTTTGCCAATCTGACCATTGAGCCGTTTGTGATGCCGGCCGAGTACGTGCGCGACTACTCCAAGATTCTGCAGGGCGGCATTTGGTGCATCATGAGCATCGAGTATCGTCATCCCATGGAAGAGGAAGACGAGTTTGGCATGGAGGTCTTTGGCGACGATGCGCCGCGCCGTTCCAAGGCCAAGCGCAAAAAGCGCGGACCCGAGGACTCTCCGTTTAGCGTGGCGTCGCTCACGCCCATCCAGATGCCCAACCTGGACCTGGAGGCCATGATCGACGAGCGCCAGTATTTCTCGCGCGACGAGTGGCTCAACATGCTGCTGCGCTCTGCCGGCTATGAGCCCAGCGAGCTTTCGGAGAAGGAGCGCCTGCACTTTATCGAGCGCATGGTGCCGCTGATCGAGCGCAACTATAACCTGTGCGAGCTTGGTCCCCGCGGTACCGGCAAGAGCCATATCTACAAAGAGGTCTCGCCCTACGCCATCTTGCTTTCGGGCGGGCAGACCACCACGGCCAACCTGTTCGGCCGCATGAACTCCATGCGCGCCGATCGCGTGGGCTTGGTGGGTCACTGGGATTGCGTGACGTTCGACGAGGTCGCCGGCATGCGCTTTAAGGACACCAACGCCGTGCAGATCATGAAGGACTACATGGCCAGCGGCAGCTACGCGCGTGGCCGCGACCAGATTAACGCCGATGCCTCCATGGTCTTTGAGGGCAACATCAACGGCACCGTGCAAAACGTTCTTAAGACCACGCACCTGTTTGATCCGTTCCCGCCGGAGTTTAACAACGATTCGGCCTTCTTCGACCGTATCCACTATTACCTGCCGGGCTGGGAGATTCCCAAGATGCGCTCGAGCCTGCTGACCGGGCATTACGGCTTAATCACCGACTGCCTGTCGGAGTTTTGCAAGGAGATGCGCCGCAAGGACTTTACGCATCATATCGACCGCTACTTCCGCTTTAACAGCGACTTTAACAAGCGTGACGAGATCGCCGTGCGCAAGTCCTTTAGCGGCCTGGCCAAGCTGCTGTTCCCCGACGAGGCTATGGACAAGGACGACGTTCGTTGGCTGCTGGACTACGCCATCGAGGGCCGTCGCCGCGTAAAGGAGCAGCTCAAGATTATGGCGGGCGTCGAGTTTATCGACGTCAACCTGGGCTATATGGATGCCGACAATCCGCAGGACGTGCACGTGGTGCGCGTGCCCGAGCAGTCCGAGGATACGCTGATTCCCGACGGGCCGCTGCTGTCCGGTCACGTGTTTGGCGTGGGCAGGTCGCAGGGCGGCGAGGTTGCCGTGTACAAGTTGGAGAACAAGGCCGTTGCCGGCGAGTGCAAGTTTAAGCACGAGGGCGTGGCCTTTAACAAGCCGGTGCGCGATACGCTGGAGGCCGCGTGCGACAACTTTGTGAACCTGGCGAACCGCGTGGCGCCGGGCATGCACATCGGCTCCAAGGATTATTTGCTGTTCTACAACGACCTGCAGAGCAAGGGCCTGTCCGAAGAAGTTTCGCTCGCCGAGTTTGTGGGCCTGTGCTCTGCGGCGTGCAACCGTCCGGTGATGCCCGCGCTGGCGATTCCGGGAATCTTACGTATGTCGGGCTCCATGGACGAGATTCGTGGGCTCGAGGACATTATGCGCGTGGCCAAAAACGCCGGCGCCAAGCGTGTGATTTTGCCGCTGAGTGCCATCGCGGGTCTGCAGAGCGTTTCGTCCGAGATTATCTCGGGGCTGAGCCCGGTGTTCTACATGGATGGCGACCCGGTCGATGCCGCGAAAAAGGCGCTGGATCTGTAGGGGTGCGAGCGTGCGGGGCGTCCGGTGCTCGGGCGTTCCGCGAACAGTTGGTGCGTAGTGCGTGAGGAGGCCTTTCCATGGCGGACGAGCGTTCTGTTGGTGAGCTGCTCGACGAGCTGTTTGGCTTTGAATCGGTGGCCAAGCGCCAGGCGTCGCTTGAGCAGTACGATCGCGGAGAGTTGGTGCGCAAGGCGCGCTCCCGCGAGCTGCTGGGCGTACTTAGGGGCGTCGAGGCTGCCGAGCACGCTGCGCGCGACTCTGCCGTGCGGGCTGTTGACGGGTATGTTCGCCGTGTTGAGGGCGCTGCGCTTGCACGCGCTCGCAAGCAGGCGGGCGTTGCGGGTCCGCTGCAGATGGAGCGCCGCTATGCTGCCTTTTTGCGCATGGAGGACAAGGCTGAGTTGCTGGCGCGCCTGGAGCAGACGCTCTCGTTTATCGAGGTAAAGTTACGGGCCAATACGGCGGCCAGGGTTCGTGCAGCGTACGATGCTGCGGGAGCTATGGTGCTGCAGTCCGTGGCGCGCCTGAATGACGTGCGCGTTGTGGATGCCGTTCCTTTGGATGCCGACCTGCTGTGTACGCAGCTGGAGCAGTTGCGTTGTGCCGCCGATGCGACGGACCTTGCGGGCATGATCGCAGCGACGTTTGAGTCCGAGCTGAGCGCGACTGGCCCGCAGAGCGCTGACGGGTTTGTGGGCGACGTGGCCGGTGATGTTGCTGGTGATGTGGCGTTGGAGCGTGAACTTACCAACGTGCGCGGCGCTGCGCAGCGAGCGCGCTTGGCGGCACAGGCATATCGGGCGGAGCGCGCCGCCCGCATTGCGAGGAGCACGGTGGAGCCGGTATCGTTGCCCGAGTCTGCGTGCGTTGCGTGCGAGACGGCGTGCGATACCGGGGAGCTTTCCGAGTTGCTCGCTCAGGTTAAGAAGTCGTTTGTGACCTACCGCCGTGTTGTTGCCGACGGCGGGTTGTTCTGTGCGTTTGGCACGGGCTCCCCGCACGGCATTTGTTGTGGCACGAGCTATTTGGACTACGATTCTCGGCTTGATGAGGACGTGCTGGTGGGCGAGTACGATGGTGCAACCAGGCATACTGTTCGGCGCGAGGTTGCGATTCCCGAGCTGGTAGATGAGGCTTCGACTGAGGGCGGCGACTCGCTCGAGGTTGCCGTGGCGCGCATGCGCGAGTTTAACGGACGTTGCTACGATGGCGTGTTTGACGAGGATCCCGCGCGCCATGTGAATGCGTTTTGGTATGGACTCAAAAAGCTCAGCCAGTATTGCGAGGCCGCCGTGCGCGTAGATGAGCGTGCTTGGGATTGCTTTATCGATAAGGTGCAGTTCGCCTACGATGAACCCGTGGGGCGCCTGGCCACGCAGATGGACGACAAGCAGGTTGCGGCTTTTGTTGCTGCCGTGGACGCGCTCGGTGCTAGTGAGTAGGGTCCTGGTCTGGTAGGAGGTTTCATCTTGAAGATCGACGTTGATGTAGATCAGCTGCGCGAGAGTCAGCTCGATCGTGCGGGGAGTGCGGCAGGCGTTGGCTTTCCCGCTGCCATGCTCGACGTGATGGATATCGAGGACGAGTCGCCCCAAGAGCTCCTAGCCCGAGCCGAACGCGAGGGTCTCGACCTCCGCGACTTTGCCGTCGACGATGACTAGGGTAGCTAATTTGAGACGGGGCGTCTGCACCCGCGGCTGCGCGAAGATGAACGATAAACCGTCGCAATGGAGTCTAATGAGCTCGCGACCGTTCTATTTTGACTGCCTGCTGGCTAAGTGAGTAGGCTTTATTGGAAATCCTGAGCACACGACAAATTTGCTTTAACAAACTCGCAGGTCACAGACTTGTGCTTTGGTGACGTGGTCGGCGATTCGGTAAAAGTCTACTCACTTAGTTTTGAGAGACGCTAATTGTCCGCAACGAGATCCTAGCCGGGGCGATTTATGCTCAAATATGGTCAATTCGGGACGGCTACCCCTAGCCACTACGACGCCAGCGTGGCGATGACGGCTTCGTCGCCGGCGTATATGAGGGTGTCGCCGTCGGGGATGATCGTCTGGCCTTCGCGCTTGAGCATCACCACGATAAACGGGTGCTTGCCCTGCGGCACGTCGCGCAGGCGCTGACCGGCCAGGCGACCGTGGGGCGTCACGGTGACCTCGCGCAGCGTAACCTCGGCACGCTCTTCGAACGTTGGGGCTGCCATCACCAGCAGATCGCCTTCCTGGATCACGGTGTCGCCATTGGGCAGTACCGGATGCGCCCCGTCGCGCAGCACCAGGACCACGAGCATGTCCGTCGCGCTGCCAATATCGGCGAGCGAGCGACCGACAAACGGATGGCCCGCACTCACCTTGAGCTTTACAAACGACATGCCGTCCTCGTCGCGGTAGTCGTTAAAGGTGCGGCGTACGTCGCCGGCCGCATCGATCATATCGAGTTTCTTCGCCACCGCCGGCAGTAGCGAACCCTGCACCACAATGCTCGATACGGCAATCACAAACACCAGGTCAAACAGGTCGTGACCACCGGGAACGCCGGCTACCACGGCAAAGAGGCTAAAGACGACCGAAGCCGCGCCGCGCAAGCCCGCCCAGCTTACGAGTGCAACCTGGCGAGGGTTCGTCTTAAAGGGCACCAGCAGCAGACCGACGGCGATGGGGCGGCTCGCAAAGAGCATAAACGCCATGAGCGCCAGGCCCGGCAGCAGCATCTGCGGCAGGCGCGCGGGCGTGACGAGCAGACCCAGCAAAAAGAAGATGGTCATCTCGGCCATCTCGGTGAGGGTGTCAAAAAAGTGCGCCATCTCGACCTTGCCGGTGATGTCGCTCGCGCCCAGCACAATGCCGGCCAGGTACACGGCCAAAAAGCCGTTGCCGCCCAGATAGCTCGGCAATGCGTAGGCGACGATCGCCACGGCGAACAAAAAGATGGTCTGCGCGCCCTCGGCCGTTGCGTGCGCTCGTTCAATCAGGCGGCCCGCCGCCCAGCCGATGGCAAGGCCCAGGCCCGCGCCCAGGATAATCTGCTTGGCCAGCAGTGCGGGAATGTTGATGTCGCCGCCGGCTGCGAGTGTGGCGAGCACGGCGGTGAGCATGTAGGCGACGGGGTCGTTGGAGCCCGATTCGACCTCGAGCAGCGAGTCGGTGCCGCCCCTCAGCGAAAGGCTGTGCTCGCGCAGCACGCTAAAGACGCTGGCCGCGTCGGTGGACGCCACGACCGATCCCAGCAGCAGGCCGCCGATCCAGTCGAAGCCCAGCACAAAGTGGGCGAACACGCCGGTGATGCCAGCAGTGATGACGACGCCGAGCGTGCTCAGCAATACCGCGGGCACGGCAACGGGTTTGGCACGGTCGATATTGGTGTTAAAGCCGCCGTAGAACATGATGAACAGCAGCGCCGTGCTGCAGACGGTTTCGGTGAGCGCGTAGTCGCTAAATTCGATGTGCGCCGGCCCGTTGACGCCCAACAGCATGCCGAGCGCGATAAAGATGAGCAGGGTGGGGAAGGGGAGTTTTTTGCCGACGGGCTTGATGGTCAGGCACAGAATAATAACGAGGCCGATAAAGAGAAGGATCTGGTTCATGGATGGTGTCCGCTCCTGGGTGGTTGGCGTGGCACGGTCAGTTGTCTGCGGTTATTTGTACCCAAAGATGGTGGGTTTATGGGGTTGGATTGCGGGCGTGCGCGATATCGTCATAGACGGCTGCCGTCTTTGCCTCTGCTTGGAAACCCTTTCCAGCTTTATTGCAACGGAGTACAATGGGTAACGTTTAAGTTCAACTTGAAGTTTTAGTTGCGGCGCCGGGCTTCGGCCGCAATGCAAGGAGAGGCGTACCATGGCGATCTATGTGACATCTGATGCTCACGGGCACGTGCGTGCGCTTGACGAGGCCCTGTCTAAGATTTCGCTGGCGTCCGACGACACGCTGTACGTGCTGGGCGACATGATCGATCGCGGGCCCGATCCGGTCGGCGTTATTAAGCTCGTGCGCTCGCTGCCCAACGCCCGCGTGCTCAAGGGCAATCACGAGCAGATCATGCTCGATGCCATCATTGGCCAGGATCCGCTCGATGCCGAGACCTGGGATATCAACGGTGGCTGGACGACGCGCGAGCAGCTCAACGACATGGAATTTGACGCATACGAGGAGCTCGTGCGATGGATGGCCGCGCTGCCGCTCTACGCGGTGGCCGAGACCGAGGAGCGCCCGTATCTGCTGGTACATGCTGGAATCGAGATGAAGGCGGCGCGCGCGTTTTTGCTTGAGCATGGCGTCGATTGTGCCGATGGCGTTGGAGCGGTGGGTGCCGATCGCGAGCTGCTGCAGCAGATGCTCGCGGTGCAGTCGGCCGATGACCTGCTGTGGATTCGTCACGGCTATTGGGATGCGCCGACCGGGCTGCTTTCTGCCGAGGGCAAGGGTCCGGTCGTGGTGAGCGGTCACACGCCAACGGTGTCGCTCGGGCGTTATTGCGAGGTCGGTGGTCTTGCGGGGCTCGATGAGGAGTCGGGCCGCGGGCAGATCGTGCGCCTGGGCGGCGAGGATGCCGCCGGTGTGCCCGATCGCATCGACATCGACTGCGCTGCCGCCACCGGCTCCGAGTTCGGTCGCGTGGGCATCCTGCGGCTCGATGATGGGGCGGAGTTCTACGCGAATATTCGCCCCGGGGAATAACTTTGTTCCGCCGTTCTACCGAACGGCGGCCACGTTGATGCTGCGCAGCCCCGAAGCACCCCATCTTGTCGCTCAAACCGTCGTTCGCGTACGGAAGTACGCGTCGCTCCTCTTTCGCGCCAACCTGGGGCACTTTGAGACTGCTCGCTGTCGGTGCCAAAACATCGACGTTTCTTTTCTTCAAATTGATTCGAATTAGACGCCGTACGGGTTGCGGTCGCGCTCGATGCGTTGGCGGATGTGGGCGTATTCGATAATCAGCAGCACCAGGAGTAGGGCCATGATGGCTAGGTAGCTCACCACGGCGCCCATCAGACCCAGCAGGTTGATCAGGATCACCGGCAGCACTACGCTTACGGCGAAGCAGATCAGGTAGATTTTGGTGACGTCGCCGGCATGGCGCAGCACCGTGATGATGGCGTAGAGAAAGTCGATGGCCGCGGTGACGCCGCCGGCGACAACCATCAGCAGTGCCAGCGTGCGGTAGCGCTCAAAATTGAGGCCGTACATGAAGCTCATGAGGGGAATACCGGGACCTGCCATAAATGCGGCGCACACGCTGGTGATGACCACGATCAGTGCCATAACGGCAACAATAATCAGGTCAAAGCGACGACGCTTGCGAGGATTAGCCCAAATGCTCGACAAGCGCAGGAGCTGCGGTTTATAGATAAATCCAATGCTCAGCAAAATAGCCTGCGCCGGAAAGAACAGGGCATTAAAGTACAGCTGATATTTGTATGCCAGCGTGCCTTCCATCACGAACTTGGGCATGCTCTCGATAAGGTTGAACAGGAACAGCGCACCAAAGAGCGGGGCGCACTGGATAAACAGGTGGCCGACCTCGCGCAGGCTCACGCGGCGCGATTTTTCGGTCTCGAGCAGGGCAAGCGGCGCGGTGACCAGCACGAGCGAGGCAATCGCGGCGATGCCCATGGCCATGGCCGCGATGGGCATACTGCGCGTAAGGAACAGCGCCATGCTAAAGACCGCGATGACGCCGGCGGAACGCAGCATTTGGCTCATGCCGGCCAAATAGAGCTTGTCGGCCTGCTGCAGGCGGCCCTCGTACACGTCCGCCACGCCGTCGATCACCTTATACAGGTAGACGCCCAGGCCGATCGTGGCCATCTGCGCATCGTAGCCGCGGGCGCTGCTGTATACCAGGCCGCATGCCAGCGCGAGCGCTCCGCAGAGCCAGCGGTTGAGCTGGTAGGAGGCGAAAGAGGTTTTTTCGTCGATATCCGAGACCTGGAAATTGCGCACGCCGTAGTTGCACGCGATCATGATGAGCGTGCCGGTGACAAAGGCGATGGAGAATTTGCCAGCCTCCTCGGCGCCCACGAGCTGTGTGGACACGATGGTGAGCAACGGAAACGCCATGCCCCACACGGCGGTGCCCAGGGTATTCCAAAGGTAGTCGCGACGGGTGGCGTGATCTTCGTACTCGGCTTCTTGTGTGGAGAAGCCGCCGCCGTAGACGGCTCCGAGCAGGCGGTTCCACCAAGCGTTGACCATGCGGCGGACGGGGCCGGGCTCCCGATCGCGTTCGCGCCGGCGACGGCGTGTGGCCTGGCTGCTGTCGGGGCCGCCGGCGTTGCGCTGGCTTAGCTCTTGGATTCGTGCGAGCTCCTCGGCGGTGTGCGATGCGGGGAACAGGCCGTTCTCGATGCGTCCGCCCTGCCCGTGCGCCCCGTCCGATACGGTGGGGTCGGCGACGCCATTGCGGCGGGCGATGGCGCGGCGAATGCTATCGAGGGGCGTGATGCTCAAAGCGGAGTCCTTTCTATTGCTGCACTCTAGTATAGACGCGACGGTGTTCGGTCGTGTTTTTGAACAGGTTGTTCGATAATTTCGGCGGCGCCATTCAGTAGACGGCATTTGGGGACGTTCCTTATGTGCCGGCACTTTGGGAACGTCCCTAAGTGCCGGCATCCGGGGACACTCCTTGGTTGTTGCCTGTTCAAGAGTGTCCCCAACGATTAGTCGTTTAAAAACGTCCCCAATGACTAGGCCGCTTGCGTGCGATTTTTGACCGTTGGGCGGGCGCTTCGCCGTTGCCGCAAAAACGTTTTTGCATATCGGGTACAACGGGCTTTACGTGAGTAAAGTGCGCGCCGCGTCCACGTGTCGCGTTTTTAAAGGAGGCCCCATGCCAGGTGTTACCCCTGCAGAAGTTCTGTCCAACTTTGGCATTACGCTGGTCGAAGATCCCGCCGAGAACCAGCCCCGCCTGCTGGTTGACCTGCCGGCAGCAGAACTCGTCGAGCACGCCATCCGCCGCAACGAAGGCCGCATGGCCTCCAACGGCGCACTGGTGATCGAGACGGGGGAGCGTACCGGACGCTCGCCCAACGACCGCTTTATCGTCGACACGCCCGACGTGCACGACAAGATCGCCTGGGGCGCGGTCAACCGCCCGCTGTCTGTCGAGAGCTACGAGGCCATCAAGGCCGGCATCGTCGACTATCTCAACGAGCGCGACGTGTTCGTCACTCGCGGTATGGCCGGTGCCGACCGCAACCATACGCGTCGTCTGCTTGTCGCCTGCGAGCGTGCCAGCCAGGCGCTCTTTATTAAGCAGATGCTCGCCCGCCCGCTTGCCCGTGAAATCGCACGCACCGGCGAGCCGGACTTCTGCGTGCTCGCCGCGCCGGGCTACCAGTGCGATCCCGCCATCAAGGGCCTCAACTCCAGCGCCGCCGTGGTCATTAACTTCCAGGAGCGCGTGATTCTGGTCGCCGGCACCGGCTACTCCGGCGAGATCAAAAAGTCCATTTTCAGCGTCATGAATTACCTGCTGCCCGTCGAGGACGACGTGCTGCCCATGCATTGCTCGGCCAGTATGGACCCCGTCACGCATGAGACCGCCGTGTTCTTTGGCCTCTCCGGCACCGGCAAGACCACGCTTTCGGCCAACCCCACGCGCCTGCTGATCGGCGACGACGAGCACGGTTGGTCCGACATGGGCATCTTCAACATCGAGGGTGGCTGCTACGCCAAATGCGAGGGCCTGGACGCGTTCCACGAGCCCGAAATCTTCAACGCTGTCCGCTTTGGCGCGATCTGCGAAAACGTGGTGCTCGACGAGAACCGCAAGCCCAGCTACGACGACATCTCGATCACGCACAATACGCGCGTGGCCTACCCCGTCGAGCATATCCCCAACGCGTGGACCAAGGGCATGGGCACCACTCCGAGCGTCGTACTGTTTTTGACCTGCGATGCCTTTGGCGTGTTGCCGCCCATCTCGCGTCTAACGGCCGATGCCGCCATGTATCACTTTGTGACGGGCTTTACGGCCAAGATCCCCGGCACCGAGGTCGGCGTCACCGAGCCTACGCCCACGTTCTCTTCGCTGTTCGGCGAGCCGTTTATGCCACTCGACCCCATGGTTTACGCCAAGATGCTCGGCGAGCGCATTGCCGACGGCCGCACGCGTGTGTACCTGGTCAACACCGGCTGGATCGGCGGCGGCTACGGCGTGGGTCATCGCATCGAGCTTGCCTACACGCGCGCCCTGGTGGCCCGCGCCCTCGACGGCACCATCGAGGACAGCGAGTTCGTGCACGACGACATCTTTAATGTCGACATTCCCACTACGTGCCACGGTGTGCCCGACGGCATCCTGGTGCCGCGCCAGTACTGGCAGAGCACCGCGCGCTTCGACGAGGCCGCGCACAACCTGGCGGTGATGTTCGAGGAGAACTTCGAGAAGAAGTACTCGCACCTGCCCGAGTCCGTCAAAGCCGCAGGCCCGCACGTTCAAGTACACGCCGACGCCCGTCATCGCGGCCACGGCCTGCTGGGACTTCGCCACTAGCGTCGCCTCAGACCCAAAACCACCATAAAGGGGACAGGCACCTTTGTGGTGGTTTTACTCGCGCGGATGACTCGGGTTACAATACGCCTAACATATCGCTCCCTTCTCCGGATGGGGGCAGCGTAAGCGCTCTTGTGGCGGCACCGTAGGACTTTGAAGGTGGCCGTCGTAAGGGCGCTTTTTGTTTAGGCGCCCTCGCTCGGGCGCGCACGATGAAGGGAGAGCGCATGAAGAGCTTTATTGCCGAGGATTCGTTTTGGGAGCTATTTCCGCAGGCGGCTGTCGGTGTTGTGGTCGTAAAGGGCATGAAGCCCGCGGCTCAGATTCCTCAAGAGGACGTGGACGCGATTGCGGCGTTGCTCGACCGCGCCAATATCGACGCGGAGCGTCATCTGACCAGCGATACTATCAGCGAGAACGCACCGGTCAAGGCATGGCGCGAGGCTTATCGGCTGTTCAAGACCAAAAAGGGCGCGCGTTGCTCAATTGAGAACCTGCTCAAACGCGTGCTCAAAGGCAAGCCGGTGGGCCACATTACGTCCGCGGTGGACATCTACAACACGGTGTCGCTGACCTACGCGCTGCCCGTGGGAGGCGAGGATTTGCATGCGATCGAGGGTGACCTTCGCTTGAAGGTGACCGACGGTGGCGATGCGTTCCTGCCTCTTGGCGAGGAAGCGGACGACCCGACGCTGCCCGGCGAGCTCGCCTATATCGACGATGCAGGCGCCGTGTGCCGCTGCTGGAACTGGCGCGACGGCGTTCGAACGGCGCTGTCCGATGATTCGGCCGATGCGTTCCTGGCGATTGAGTGCGTGGAGCCCGAGCGGATGGGGGATTGCCAGGCTGCCGTTGATCGTCTCGCCGAGTTGCTCGAGCGCTATCTGGGAGCGACGGTTGTCGTTAAGACGCTTGTGACCCGCGACAATCCCTGCGTGGAACTGTAGCGACGCCTGCGGATCATGTTCGCCGGTCAAAACCACTACAAAGGTGCCTGTCCCCTTTGTGGTGGTTTTTATGTTGATGGGTTAACAAATGGGATATTTGGGTATGGGTGTTGCCTCGTGCGGCTAAGATGTTTACCCGTTAGCATCATGTAAGCGAAAGGCGGTCGTCTCCCATGCAGCAGAACGACGAGACACGTTTCGAGGACTTTGTCGGACTGATCAGCGGGCTCTACAAGGAGATCCAGCGCATTAAGACATCCGAGGGCGCAAGGCTGGGCCTCAAGGGCTCCGACGTTATGTGCCTGTACTATCTTGAGCGCAGCAAGGACGGCCTGACTGGCGCTGACCTGGCTCGCATGGCAGGCGTGACCCGTGCCGCCGTCTCGCGCACGCTCGCGCATCTGGAGGAGGGCGGCTACGTCGAGGTCGACGACTCGGGTGATGCGGCCGTTAAGTATCGTGCCCCGGTGCGCCTGACCGCTCTGGGCGGCGAGAGCATGAGCGAGGCGGACCGCATCATTCGCGAGGTGCTCGACACCACCGGTAAGGCTATGGGTGTGGAGCAGCGCGAGCAGATGTATGCGTCGCTGCGTACGATTCTCAACACCCTGCGTGAGATCTAAGGCCGCCAAGGCATTTGCTTCCCATTAAAAACTGCATCGTCCCGTTTGAGCGCGTATGCCGTGCCGGGACATTGCTGTCAAAATTCCCTGCGCGAGACCTGCGCAAGAAAGGATTCGCTATGTCCGTCCGCATTATTACCGATTCCGCCAGCGATATGTCGCCGGCGGAGCACCCGGCGCTGTCCGTCTTGCCGCTGTCCGTTACCTTTGGCACCGATGTGTATATGGATGGCGTCGACATCGATCACCAGCGCTTTTACGAGATGCTCGTGGAGCGCGACGAGCTGCCCAAGACCGGTCAGGTCAACCCGTACGCCTTTTCGCAGGCGATTGCCGAAGCACGTGAGGCCGGCGACGAGGCGGTGATTATTACCGTGGGTGCCAAACTTTCGGGGACCAATCAGAGCGCCCGTACCGCACTTGCCGAGGCGCCGGGCGGCGACATGTTCGTCGTGGACAGCAATAACGTGACCTTGGGCGAGCGCGTGCTGGTCGAGTATGCGCTGCGCCTGGTGGACGAGGGCCAGGGCGCGGCTCAGGTTGCGGCGGCTGTCGAGGCCGTGCGCGACCGCGTGGTCGTCATCGGCCTGCTCGAGACGCTGGAGTACCTGGTGCGCGGCGGTCGCCTGTCTGCTGCTGCCGGTGCCGTGGGTACGCTGCTCAACGTAAAACCCGTGGTGGCTGCCGAGGACGGTCTGATCGTGCAGCTGGGCAAGGCGCGCGGTTCCAAGAACGGACGTAACCTGCTCAACCAGAAGGTCGAAAAGGCAGGCGGCATCGACTTTTCCATGCCGCTGGCGCTCGGCTATACGGGCCTTTCGGATGCGGTGCTCAAGAAGTATATCGAGGACAGCGCGGCACTGTGGGCTGGCCACACCGAGGGCGAACTGCCCGTTCACACCATCGGCGCCACCATCGGCACCCATGTAGGCCCCGGCGCCGTAGCCGTAGCCTTCTTCCAGCCCGTTAACTAGCCCACCTGCCAAAACCACCACAAAGGGGACAGGCACCTTTGTGGTGGTTTATGCTATTCCGGGTGGAAGGGAGCGAGCAATGGCGTCTGAGGGCTTTTTTGAGCGGGTGTACGAGGTGGTCGAGCAGATTCCCGAGGGGATGGTCGCCACGTATGGTCAGGTGGCGCTGCTTGCTGGACGTCCACGAAGTGCGCGGTACGTGGGGTATGCCCTGCATGGCAATCCGCGCCCCGGCGAGATTCCCTGTCACCGCGTGGTGTTTGCCGATGGCCGCATATGCGATGGTTTTGCTTTTGGCGGTCCCGATGCTCAACGTGAGCTTTTGCTAGGGGAGGGTGTGGCGTTTAAGGACGACATGCACGTCGACTTGGCCGCCTGTCGCTGGCCTGCAGGGCTCTAGCGGCTCTGCCGTGGTTAAAACCACCACAAAGGTGCCTGTCCCCTTTGTGGTGGTTCTAGTTTACCTGAGCTAACTTATGGAGAAGCTATGGGGGAACATATTGACGCTACAAAGTAAACCACGGTGAACTATATTGTATTCAGCAACGGAGCAGGCAATAGGCGATGAAAAAGCCTGCCCTGTTGAGTTTGATTCGCATTCCTCCCCTCTGTGCGATTCAACGGTGTACTTCGGGAACAGGCCCGCTGGCAACTAACTGCCAGCGGGCCTGTTCCTGTTTTTCGGGGGAGTGCAATGGGCAGAGCCGAACCGGTCGGGCACCAAAAAAGGCGGACGCACTAGCGCCCGCCCTATAGCAATCGAAAGTTCTAGCCAGCAGATCGATCTAGTACACCATGCCCATGGCGTCCTGAACCTCGGCCAGGGTCTGCTCGGCGATCTCATTGGCGCGACGGTTGCCCTCATGCAGGACGTCCTTCACATAGTCCAGATCGTTCTCGTAGCGCTGGCGACGCTCGCGGATAGGTGCGAAGTACTCGTTGACGGCCTCGGTCACGTACTTCTTGAGCTGGCCGGAGCCGCCCATGCCAATCTCCTCGGCAATCTCGACTTCGGAACGGCCGGTGCAGATGGCGGCTGTTGAAAGCAGGCCAGACACGCCGGGGCGGTTCTCGGGATCGAACGTGATCATGCGCTCGGAGTCGGTCTGGCTCTTCTTGATGCGTTTGGCCGTTTCCTCGGCGGTCATCGAGATGTTGATGGCGTTGCCGTAGCTCTTGCTCATCTTGCGACCGTCCAGGCCCGGCAGTAGCGGGGTCTCGGACAGCAGCGCTTCGACCTCGGGGAACACTTTGCCGTAGCGGTTGTTAAAGCGGCGGGCGATGGTGCGGGTGAGCTCGATGTGCGGCAGCTGGTCGCGACCGACGGGCACCACATTGCCCTTGCAGAACAGGATGTCGCAGGCCTGGTGCACCGGGTAGGTGAGCAGAAGGCCGGTGAGCTCGTGGCCCGAGGCCTCCATCTCGGCCTTGACCGTGGGGTTGCGCGCCAGCTCGGCCTCTGAGACCAGCGACAGGAACGGCAGCATGAGCTGGTTGGCGGCGGGCACGGCGGAGTGCGCGTAGATCATGGTCTTGTCGGGGTCGATGCCGCAGGCAAGGTAGTCCATGACCATGTTGTACACGTTGTCCTGGATGTGCTCGGTCGTGTCGCGGTCGGTGATGACCTGGTAGTCGGCGATGAGTACGTTGGTCTTGGCACCCATGTTCTGCAGCTCCACACGGCCCTTGAGGGTGCCGAAGTAGTGACCCAGGTGCAGGCGGCCGGTGGGGCGGTCGCCGGTAAGCATGGTGAACTTCTCGGGCGTTTTTGCCAGGCCCTCGCGAATGGCGTTGCTCTTTTGCAGCGCGACTTCGTAGCTGTTCTCGTTTGGCATGATTGCTCCTAACGTATGTTCATTGGTCAAGATGATAACGCGTTTATTGGAGGGGCGGGTCGTAAGTAGGCGAGGGGCGGGAGATCGGCGGCATGTGCGATGGGCGCGGCATGGCTGCGCGTTTGGCCGGCGGCGCCTGGGCGCTTCCTCGGCAGCTTACCCTAGAGCTTGTGGTGGCGCTCTTCCTTACGTTTCTCGGCTGCCTGCTCCTCCTGCTTAAAGGCGGGGTCGTCGGGGGTGACGAGCTCGTCCTCGTGCGTGCGCTTGTTGTAATGGTGGCGTAGCACGGGTTCAAACAGGTGCAGGTGCTTGGCGAAGGCCGCCGAGCCAATGGCGAGCACGGTAAAGATGAGCACACGCATGGGCACTTCGACCTGGTTAATCGCGGCGGCGCCGGCCGAAAGCATGATGCACCAGGCATAGATGAGCAGCACGGCCTGTTTTTGGTTGTAGCCTTCTTGGATTAGGCGGTGGTGGATGTGGCCCTTGTCGGCCTGCCCAATGCTAATGTGGGCGCGCCTGCGGCGCACGATGGCGCTAAACGTGTCGATGATGGGCACGCCGGCAACGATGAGCGGGATGATAAGCGAGGTGAGCGCGGCGGTGCGGCTCACGTTGAGCAGCGAGATGGAGCCCAGTGCAAAGCCCAGAAGCAGCGACCCCGAGTCGCCCAAGAAGATGCTTGCGGGGTTGAAGTTGTAGCGCAAAAAGGCCAGGCAGGCGCCAAAGAGCGCAATGGAGAGCGCGGCGGCGTCGATGCGGCCCGAGAGAACGGCCATCGAAAACATGGTGAACGAGGCGATGCCGCAGATGCCCGTGGCCAAGCCGTCGAGGCCGTCGATGAGGTTAATGATGTTGGTGAATGCCACCAGATAGATTACGGTGATGGGGTAGGCGAGCCACCCGAGCATGATTTCGCCGGGGGCAAACGGGTTGACGATGACGCCGATCCGCAGGCCGCCGATACAGGCGATGAGCGCGGCGAGGACCTGCCCGGCCAGCTTTTGCTTGGGCTTGAGTTGGAAGACGTCATCGATAGCGCCGGTCGCAAAGATGACGGTAAAGGAGAGCGCCAGCATGGGATAGCTAATGTGAAGGCGCGGGTGCGGCACCAGGACGGGTGGCCAGCCTAGGTGCCAGGTGCCTAGGATTTGCACAATGCAGGCAACGACCAGGCCCAAAAACACCGCCGTTCCGCCCAAACGCGGGATGGGCTTTGTGTTGATGCGGCGCTTAGAAGGATAGTCGACGGCATCGAGCTTAATTGCCAAGCGCTTGACCAGGGGCACCGCGAGGAAGGTCGTGATAAAGGCCGCCGCTGCCACGCATAGGTACGGTATGTAGCTCGGGGATGAAGCCATGAATCTAAAAACCGCCAAGCGTCGAAGGAAAAGGTCAGAAGAACGCCATGCGCAAAGGGCATAGCCGAACCATAATACTCGACCAAGGGGGGTGCATGTAATTGCACGCAGCGATAATCACGCGCTTACCAGATATTGGGATGTTGTCGATGGCTTGTCGGGATACCGGCGGGGATCCATATGAACCGTGATGGTGATTTTCGGCAAAAGAAAACCACCCCCCACGTTACGAAAATGAACCCACCTAAAACAGGTGGGTGCCCTCATCGACTGTTCCAGCGTCCTTAACAACGAAGGATACCTGTACTAGGTACGACTGTGTGGGCTCCCTAAATAAACGCGACGGTTCACCCAGTTGCTCCGCGGGGGGCGGAATACCTACATCATAAAGCGGCACTTTATCGATTCCAGTCTTGACATTACAAAAATCGTGTCGGACGATTACGGCGCCTTGGGCTCGAGCCGTCTGTGCGGTTGGTCCCTTTACGTTTGAGCTGCTGAATCATTGTTTTGGAGCATGTTTTTATGCCGACGTCGTTGACCGAACTTTTTTCGCCCGCCTGCCATTTGTGTCCGCGCCGTTGCGGTGCGGCGCGCGACGAGGGCGCGCGTGGTGTGTGCGGCGCCGACGACACGCTTAAGGTCGCCCGCGCGGCGCTCCACATGTGGGAGGAGCCGCCTATCTCGGGCGAGGCCGGTTCGGGCACGATCTTCTTTAGCGGCTGCTCGCTTAAATGTATCTACTGCCAGAACCACGAGATCTCGACCGGCAATTTTGGCCTTGAGATTTCGCCTGAGCGCCTGGTGGAGATTATGCTGGAACTGCAGGACCAGGGTGCCAACAACATCAATTTGGTGACGGCGACGCACTATGCGCACCTGTTGCCTGCCGCGATTGCCGCGGCACGGGCGCGCGGACTGGTTATCCCAATCGTCTACAACACGAGTGGTTACGAGCGCGCGAGTGCCGTGGCGGCGCTGGGCGACCTGGTCGATGTGTGGCTCACCGACTTTAAATATGCCGATGCTGGGCTTGCGCAGTCGCTTTCTCATATTAAGGACTACCCGCGCGTGGCCGTGTCAGGTCTGGCCCAGATGGCGCGCGAGATCGATCGCCGCGGGGGAGAGCTGGTGGATGAGGGCGGGCTCATGAAGCGCGGCATCATCGTGCGCCACCTGGTGCTGCCGGGGCATGCGGACGATTCGTGCCGCGTGCTGGACCTGGTGTGGCAGACGGTGGGCGACGTGCCGATTTCGGTTATGAACCAGTACACGCCCAATGCACTCATGCGCGAGCAGGGCGGCGAGTTGGCCCGTGCCGTAACGCGCGAGGAGTACGAGCAGGTGCTCGACCATGCCGACGACCTGGGCTTTACGACGATGTTTTGGCAAGAGGGCGGCGCGGTAGACGAGAGCTTTACCCCGGCGTTTGACACCACCGGTGTTCTTACCAGCGCAAAGTAGTGCGTTCGTCGATGATTTTTCTGGGACGGGGATTAAAAAATCATCGGGCGAATGGTAGTCAAAAAAGCTCCGCCCCAAAAAGACTGGGTATTGGGCGTTGACAGTTGGCGAGCCGTAGGTAAAATATCAACTTGTCCTGGGGACGTAGCTCAGTTGGGAGAGCGCTGCCGTCGCATGGCAGAGGCCGAGGGTTCGACTCCCTTCGTCTCCACCCTTGGATTTGATAAGCCGCTGACATTGTGTCGGCGGCTTTTTTGTGTGAGTAAACCCTTTAAAGTCGCTTTATTTACCTTGCATCCACGTCTGTTGTCCAGTTTGTTGCTCAACATTTATTGATCTCGCAGCGGTAAACTAAATGTGTCTGATTTGAAAGAATGACCAGTGGTTTTTCGGCGGAAAGGTGCGCCCGTGAGATCGGAGAATGAGCGAGTTCACTATAGGACTAGGTTTGAGCTCCGTCCTTGTAAGGTAAACTCACTTGCAATTGTTTCAGCTTATAAATCGGTTTTTTATTGGGTCTTAAGCAAGGAACAGCGTCGCCAGCGCGTCTCAACGATCAGGGGGCTTCTTAAAGATGGCGAGAATCAGCGCAAGTTTCTGCAGGGCGGCTTCAGCTATCCAGAGGAATATTCGGGAGGCGCCACATCTCTCGATTACACTGCGCTTTGCACGCGAGCGTTTTATTCCGGTAAAAAGAATATACCTGATGCCTGGGTACTTGAGTATGACGAGCCGGATAGCGCGACCGCCTTCAGACATTGGCATACCTGCATCGGCTTTAAGTCGATGCAGGGCGGTGCTTGCGAAGTCAACATCAAAGTTTCTTACTACACGCTGTCAAACTATGTTGGTCGCCCGTTGCCGGAGCCTCGCCCCAATATCCCTCGCTTTGTCAGAGATCTCTTCTCGCTCGATGGCTGCCGTTCGTTTATCGGAGAGACTGCTGTCAGTACCAAGCTGAGCTATCTTGAGCCAAGGACGTTCGAGCAATCTTTCGCTTTGCCTTTGTGCGACAAGCAGCGTGGACTTCCCTTTGTCGTTATCACGAGCGACCATTGTGGCCATTTCCCTGTTTCGGATATGGAGGGTCTCGCTCGTAATTTAATGGGTATCGCCAACGTCTATGCAGCCAATCTTTCCAACGATTGCATACGCACCTGCCTGTTTGACCTCTTTGGTTATGAAGGCGTCACTTTTCAGTACAAGTGCCCTTCCGAGTCTTTGACCATTTATCGAGCGGGCCTTGAACTGGACAATGAAAAGTGCCTCTCTAGCCGAATGGTCATCAGCAAGTCTAAGCTTGCGAACTACGGTTCCTCGCTGCTGGATGTGCTCAATCGCAGCCTTGGTCGTAGCTATCTAAAGGGCACTGCTGAGTTCTTGGATACGAGTGATATCGAGTGGCACAAGAGTAGGGCGGAGTTATCGCAACTTAAGTTACGTCTGGAACAGCTGCGAAACGAAAGCCGGCGCCATGTCGAGGAGGCTGCAAAGCGCGAGACCGAGCTCGCTTCGAGCGTAAGTCGGGAGTCGATTGACGAGCTGCTTAAACTTCTTAAGGCTGAGCGTGAAAGCGTTGCGGATTGGCAAAGCCTTGCCGAACTGTATTCGACGTCAAACGATGAGCTTCAGCGAAGAATCAATGCCCTGGAAAGCAATGACGATCGAGCAGAGCTCGAAGACAAGATCTCGAACCTCCAGTTTCGATGCGAGCAAGCGGAGGGCCGCGCTGATCAGCTTTCGGGCGAGAACGCCGCCCTCAAAAAGGAAGAGGCGGCGATCGATTCACTCGTGGTATTTCCTAGGTCGCTTGAAGAGCAACTCGTCCTCGTGTCCAAGCTTTGGGCCACAAGGATTGTCGTTCTTCCCGAGGCTTTTGATTCTGCCAAACGCTATACAAACGGCGATGCCGATGAGCAGTGGAGAGTTCTCGCCTCTGCGGCTACTGCGTTATGGAAGCTAAAGTTCCAAGAAGAGTGTATGACGGATATCTGCTCCGCCTTTACCAACCAGACGGGTATCGAGATGACGCTCACCGAGACCAAGGCGACTAAGGCTAATCAGGATTGCGTGAGGTTGAGGCAGCGCTCCTATAAAGGAAGGACCATCGATATTACGCCGCACCTCAAGGGTAAGGGCAAGAGCAAGATGGATCCGTTCCGTTTGCATTTTTATTTTGATGAAGAGAGCCAAAAGATTGTCATCGGCCATTGCGGGTGTCACTTGCTGACAGCCGGAACAGGCAAAGTTAAATAAATGCTGTCCCCTAAGGACGGTATACTGGCGTGAAGGAATGAAGCGGAGGGCCTCATGAATTTTGAATTTATTAAGCCGGTCCCAGGGCTTGGCAATTTATACGAAACTTGTAAAAACGCTGAGCTTCTTGCACTTAATGTGCCTGCAATGAGCTGCGTCTCTTCTCGTAGCGCACTTGAGTTTATAGTCCGACTTATCTATCGTTCTGTTGTTGGGGACGACTACGGAATGGATCTGTTCAGCCTAGTCACTGACGAGGATTTTGTTCGCTACATTAATGACCAGACGATTATCGACGCGATTCATGTCGTTCGCGTTAATGGCAACAATGGCGCACATGGCAGGACGGTAACAGCTCCCGTTGCATGTCAAACGCTTGAGCAGCTCCAGTACGTGTTGGGCGAGACGCTCATGAACATGAATGAGATCGATGACTATCCGTCTTTTGTCTCTCCTCTTGAGGCCGTCCGCGCACGTCAGGCATCGCGTTCCACGGGAGCACCTGTCGAGGCTCCCAATAACGCCGAGTCTCCTGCTGTCGCTGAGCCAGCCGCACTCGTGACACCCTTGGGCAAAGATGACGAGCACGGCTCCCGGTGCTCTGGTGAGGCCATCGAGCTCACCGAGGAGGTCGTCGCGCGCTTTGCACCTTCGCTTAGGAAGACGAAGTTTGTTGTTACTAAGGGTCACGATCCTCGCGAAAACAGGAAGCTGTATCTTGATGCACTGCTTTGCGAGGGCGGTTGGAAGATCGCGCTCAACGCCAATCAGCAGTACCCCGAGACGGCTTCTATTGATATGACGTTGGATGATGGTACTTCGGTCGATTTCGTTCTTTGCGGTAGGGATGGTCGACCCCTTGCCGTCGTCGAATACTCGGCTGACGAGGGCAATCCGCTTGCCAATAGGGAGCGTGCCAATCATGCCGTTGATATGTTCGAGATAAAATACGGCTATCGTCCTACGGCGTACTACTCAACTGGATACCGGTTGTTCTGTATCGATCCCCTTGGGTTCCCGCCGCGCCGCGTGGCTGGTTTCCATACTATCGATGAACTTGAATTACTGAAACAACGCGTTAACACGAGGGCCGACATCTCCAATCCGGTGATTGACGACGCGATTACCAATCGTGATTATCAAAAGGAAGCGATTAAGAACGTCTGCAATGCATTCATGAACGGCCGCCGCCGAAGCGTCGTGGTCATGGCTACCGGCACGGGTAAGACCCGTGTCGCCATCTCCCTCGTTGACGTTCTGCTGAGGGGCGGCTGGATAAAGAACGTTCTGTTTTTGGCTGACCGAACGAGTCTCGTTCGTCAGGCCCATAAAAACTTTACGAAGCTGCTGCCCAATATAACGACGTCAATTATTTCGGGCGGCAGCCTCAACCGTGATCTGAATGCTCGAATTATATTCTCGACGTATCAGACGATGATTAAGAAAATTGACGAGGAATCTCGCGATTTTAGTATTGGGCGTTTTGACCTTGTAATCATCGATGAGGCCCATCGTTCCATTTTTGGCAAGTATCGCGCGCTCTTTGAGTATTTCGACTCTTTGATGGTTGGCTTGACGGCCACGCCTCGCAGTGAAGAGTTTAAGAGCACGTTTGAGATGTTTGGCGCAGAAAACGGTGAGCCTGATTACGCTTACGAGCTGGAGCAAGCGGTTCATGATGGTTATCTGGTGGGTTATACCGTTTTGGATAGGACAACCGAGGCCCTTCGCCATGGCATCGTTTATGACGACCTCTCTGTCGAGGATAAAGAGAAGGTAGATAGTGAGTTTGGCTTAGCAGGCGATAGCGCTGACGATTCTTTGAGCCAGGATCTTTCCGGCTCCGTTATTAAGCTCAGCGGTAAGGTTATCAACAAGAACACGATTGACGTCATGCTCGGCGAGCTGATGGAAAATGGCATCAAGGTCGATGCTGGCGACAAGCTGGGCAAAACGATAATCTTTGCCAAGAGCCACTATGAGGCGCTGATGATTGCGGAACGCTTTAACGTGCTGTTCCCTAATGAGGGCGTCGATTTTTGCAAGTGCATTGATAGCCAGATCGACGGGGCGCTTGAGCTCATTGACTCTTTCTCTGAACGCGATAAGATGCCCCAGGTTGCTGTGAGCGTCGATATGCTCGATACCGGTATCGACGTCCCCGATGCCGTAAATCTTGTCTTCTTTAAGGCTACCAGCTCGAAGATTAAGTTTCTGCAGATGCTTGGCCGCGGAACGCGTTTGTCTCCAGACCTGTTTGGTCCGGGCGATGACAAGACCAGCTTTTATTGCTTCGACTTTTACGATAATTTTAGATATTTTGGCACGACATCCTCTTGGTCCGCAGAAGACGGTTTCTTTGAAACCTCCAAGCCCGTCAAGAGTGCGTCCGTTCGCATTAATGAGCTCAAGTTTGATATATTCCGACAGCTTCTGGCTGAGCCGAATCTGAGCGGTTTTGATAAAACGTATTTCGATGAACTCTATTCCTATTTTTCGCGCGGCGTTGCTGACCTCAATAACGATGCGTTCGAAGTCAATCGCAATATTGCTTATGTCAATAAATATCGCGCAGAGGACAAGCTGCTTTGTCTCGACAAGGATGAGGTCGATGAATTTAAGACGCGCGTCCTTCCGCTGCTTCCGCGTGAGTCCTGCTCTCTTAAGGTGAAGAGTTTCGATGCTCTTGTCTTGACCGTGGAGTCCGAATATAAGAAGAGACTTGATGAAGGCAAAGACCCTGCGACCATTCGCTTTGGCCTTTCTCAGTTGAGTAGTGCCTTTTCCGAGCGTATGAGGGCTTTGCTCAAGCTAAAAACTATTCCTGCTGTTATGACAAAGGAGCAGCTCATTACCTCGATGATGTCGGGAGAATACCTTCTGTCGGACTTCTCGTTTGAGCGCGCTGAGTATGTGCGAAAAGAGCTCAGGGGACTCATGAACTACATCCAGGCAGATGACAAAAACCACGTGATAGATCTGCCCGACCATATCATCGACAACGACGAACGTACAGGATTTGCTTCCGAGCTGAACTATGCAGACAAAGTAAGCGAGTACCTGCAATCCAACAACGATGTTGCCCTGGCTAAACTCCGCGCTCTCGACGTTCTCACCCCGGACGACATTGAAGCTCTGAAGCGGGTCTTTACGTTGCAGCTGGGTACTGCCGGTGAATTTGCCTCATGGGCGGGGATTTCTTGGGGCGATACTGCCGCTTTGGCTTTCCTGCGCAAACACGTGGGCCTTTCGGATGTCGCAGTTGAGGACAGGCTTGGTTCGATTCTGCATGATGAGCGTCTTAACGACAATCAGGCGTTATATCTTAACCAGATGGTCGATTACGCCCGCGTTAATGGCGACATTACGACCAAGGCACTTCTTGACGAGGCACCCTTTAAGGGCAGGGATTTGATGGGTCTATTTGGACAAGAGTTGTTCCCGCTGGTAAAGCAGGTCGTTAATATCATTCACGGCGCATTGGGCTAGTAGTTGCACATGGATATTCGCGAACTGCTGTTAAAGCATAAGAATGAACTGCTCGATGTCGACCTTAGCTGTCTCGAAGAAGAGCTCGATACGGGCGAATATGACAAGCCCTATATTGAGGGGTGCCGGGAGCTCATTGGGGGCATCCGGGACGAAAGACGACGGGCCGTTGAGCGCGCATCAAAGCGTGCACGGCCTGAGGAGCAGAGCGACAAGAGCGCGGGAATGCTTCGGGAGCTCTCTTGTTCAGGTGGCGATATTTCTGCTAACGGCATTGCTAGTGCTTCCAATGCTATTGCGGATATTGCCGCAATATCCTCGAACTCAAATGCCCGTGATCTGCTCAAGGCCTATATCGAGAACCATCCCGAACTTGACCAATCATTTGTGGAACAGCACATTGGATCTCTTCCCGGCGAAGCCATGGCTGTATTCCTTGAGCTGCTAGCGTTTGATGAGGCATTCCTCGATAGATATTTTGATGTTCTTGATCAGGCGAAGGTCGCCCGCTTTCAAACATTTAGCGAGGAGTTCTTTATTAGGCACTATGACGATCTCAGCGAAACGATAGTTCTGAAACAGGGAGTTAACTCATGGAAGAAGAAGGCGGATCGCTCGAGAAAGCTCAATACGTTTCTTAGACTTAAGGGTGTGCAGTTTTGATAACCGTTCAGAGGGCCAAGCGACTGGTGAAGCGCGCGCTTTTGGCAAATGTCGCAACACAAAAGAAGGGCATGTCGATAACTCCGCTTCTTTCGGGAAGGCATGGCATCGGCAAGACTGCCATCCTAAAGGATATCGCTCGTGACTTGGGCGGTACGGTAATTACGATTGAGGGCGGTACTCTCAAGGAGGGCGAGATTACGGGTCTTCCTTATCAGTATCAAGCTCCTGACGGCTCAATTGCTTTTAAGTTCCTGCCCTACTACGCTGTTGATCGAATTCAGCGACAGGAGCGGATACTGTTTGAGTCGCTTCATGGTGCTCGGACGCAAGGGGACCAATTGGATGGTTCCGAGAACCGCTACTCTATGAACGATATTGATCCGCAGGATAAAATCAACTACCTACTATCTGGTGTAGTTAAACCCGTCATCGTCCTTATCGACGAGATAAATCGTACCGAGAACACGGTCTATCGCGAGCTCATGAACATCTTGCTTACCAAGGAGGTCAACGGCTATCGTTTTCCTTGGTGGGTGTTTTTCGTTGGTGCTATGAATCCCAGTACGCAAAATAGTGCCTACGCTACCAACGAAATGGATCCAGCGCAGCTTGACCGCTTCTTAAAGCTCAAGGTGGGCGCCGATGTTGACGAGTGGCTTGAGTATGGCGATGCCGAGGGCATCGATCCGTCTATCTTGTCATTCGTGCGCGAGAATCCTGCCTGTTTAGTCGACAATCTACGCGAGCTCGAGGACGAGGAGAAAGTGTCACCTTCCCCTCGTGGCTGGGATATGGTGGATACCATTCTTTCGAGCGAGTCCATGCTCCGATCGTTCTTTAGCGATGCCGAAAACGATGCGGCGGTGGTTCGCGAGGATATGAAGCAACTTGTTTCCGCAAAGCTTGGCAGTACGGTTGCTGCTATGTACTTTGCAAGTTTAGTCGCTCAGGAAAAGCCGCTGGATCCCTCCGATGTTCTTGGGTCTAATCTGTCCTTGGCGGAGATGGAAAGCCAGCTGGTTGCCATGTCTGTTGCCAAAAGGGTTCAAACCTGCAATCTGCTTCTGGACTATCTCAAAGATAATGTCGGCTTTATGCGTCTTGATGCGAGTGGATTTAAACGGTCTAAGAAGAGGCTTTCTTCCTTTGTGTCGGCGCTTGACCCGTCAACAAAGCTGCTGTTTGCTCAGAAAGTTGCAGGGACTACATCAAATGAGGGTGAGAATTTGCTCGAACTCTTCTATGACGTATTCGAACGCGACTTGATTTCTGCTCTGGATCTCTCCGATCAGACGCGCAGGGCAATCGAGGCAGAGTGATGCCATGGAGGTTTCGGACAATATTGCCAAAGTGCTCGATGACGCCAAAGCACTCATCGAGCAATATGAGACAACTTTAAATCTCGACCTCCTTATAGAAATCGAAGCGTTATTTAACCGGTTCGCTCAGCTTGTAACTACATTTCTCATCTCTGAGCGAGACTTGTATTACGGCTATTTTTTCTTGTCCATGCGCTTCAAGGCGGTTTTCGGCGAACAGCTTATCGCTGGCATTCGATTGAATGAATATCCCGCAACGTTTGCTGCAAACCCGCTGTTGCTGTTCAAGTTTTCGCTCAAGGAGGTCATCTACATCTTCTGCCATGAGGTCGACCATGTTGTGTTCAACCATCCGGCGGAGATGTCCAAGGCGATCCGGTCAACCGAAGCTGATGTGCGCGAGCGTTTTAACTACGCTGCCGACGCATCGGTTAATGACATGCTCAGCAGGGAGATTGCACGAGGCAAGAAGTTTTTGAAGGCTCCTGAAGGAGCGGTCACGTCCAAAACGCTTAAAGGTAAGTTCGGTCTTGTCAACGTTGCTCCGCTGCAGTCGTATCGTTACTACTTTGACCTGATCAAAGGCTTAAAGATTGCAAACGGTGACGAAGGTCCGTCGCGCGGCGTGGCTCCAGTGCCCGGCGCGAGTGGCAGGCTTGTTGCTGGCAGGGTTACTTCTTCTTCCGGAGAGAGCGCTCCGCGCGACCTTGAGTCATCCCGTGAAGGCCACGGTGAGGCTCGGTCGAGTTCGTCATTGCTGACGGACCATGCCTGGATGGCGTCTGATGCGGGCAGCTTTGAGATGTCATCAACGGAAGATGTCTCCGAAATGACTCGTCAGCTTTTGCGGGACGTGAACGAAATGATGAGCGAAGAAGCGCGTTCGCTCATGCCTGGTCGCTTTTCGCGTGCTGTTGCGCAGGCTTATGAGCCACCTCAGATTGACTGGGCTGCCATGTTTAAGCGTTATGTAGGAACTGTTTCGGCCGAGAAGGTTAAGACGCGATCTCGCTTAAATCGAAGGCAGCCGCTTCGATTTGACCTGTCCGGGGCTCGCGACAGTAAGGTCGTTAAGGTTGTTGTCGCAATCGACACATCTGCCTCGATGAGCGACGATCAACTAAAGGCTGTATTTGGCGAAATCTTGGGCATTCTGTCACGGCATCCGTTTGAGCTGACCGTAATTGAGTGCGATTCTGCCGTCCAGCGTATCTATCGCCTTGATAGTGCCACGGACATTCCCGCATGTGTCATGGGTAGAGGAGGTACGGCATTTACGCCAGCCATTCGCTACGTCAACGAGCATCGGTGCTATCGCGACGCATTGTTAGTTTACTTTACCGACGGATTTGGGGAGCGTCGTATCCCGCGGCCTCTGACCTATCGTAACTTGTGGGTTGTTACAGGCGATAAGAACAACCTTTCTGTTGAGGAGCCATACGGAATGGTGCTTTCGCTTGAAGGGGAGCGGTGATGGATCGGGATTGCAACCGGGTATTGAGCCCGCAAGAATATGCTAAGCAGCAGCTTGTCCGCGCTTATGGGGATGCCTCTTGTGATGAGTCCCCCGGGGCGGGCTCCCTGATTGTCGAAGGTTCACGTTGCACTGTCGAGCTCGATCGGTTTGAGCGGAGCCGGGCGGCGCGCGAGGCATGCATTGCGGCGCATGGTGCGGTCTGTTCCATATGCGGGTTCGATTTTGGTAAGGCTTATGGCCCGCGCTTTAGCGGCATTGTCCAGGTGCACCATATCGTCCCGCTGTCTGTTGTGGATAGCGAGCACGACGTTGACCCGGTGATGGACTTGATACCGGTATGTCCAAATTGCCATGTCGCACTTCATTCCAAGCCTGGAGGTGTCTATACGCCTGAGGAGCTTCGAGACATTATGGGTGCCGTTGGTCGAACCGGTATGGCGTAAGTGACATGCAATAAACGATAATGGCATCGGGCCATTTAGGAACAATAAATGACGTTGGGAGTTTTATATGATTACCGGTGAGCTTAAAAACAAGGTCGATGGTATTTGGGATATTTTTTGGTCAGATGGCGTGGCAAATCCACTTACCGTCATTGAGCAGCTGACTTATCTCATGTTCATTAAAATTCTCGATGATAACGAGCTTAAAAAGGAATCGAACGCGGCCCTTTTGGACATGCCGGTCAGCAATCCCGTCTTTGATGTCGATCATCAAAATTGCCGCTGGAGCAAATTCAGAAACTACGAGCCTCAGGCCATGTTCGATAACATGCAGCAAAACGTGTTTCCCTTTATCAAAGAGGGCCTTGGTTCCGATAAAGACGCAGCGTTTGCCAAATACATGAAGGATGCCACCTTTGTAGTACGAAGCGCCCGTACGCTGACGAAGGTCGTCGATAAGCTCGAGGAAATTGACCTGGCAAATAAGGACATCATGGGCGATGTCTACGAGTACTTGCTCTCCAAGCTGTCGACGAGCGGCACGAACGGTCAGTTTCGCACGCCCCGTCATATTATCAGCATGATGGTTGAGCTTATGGAGCCGACTCCCCAGGATGCAATCTGCGATCCCGCTATGGGAAGCGCTGGCTTTATCTGCGGTGCCGCTCAGTATATTAAAGAGCATTATGCGACCGAGCTTATGGACTCTGCCGTGCAGGAACGCTTCCAGACCACAATGTTCTCGGGCCACGACACCGATTCGACAATGATGCGCATTGGCGCCATGAACATGATGCTGCACGGTGTTGAAGCTCCGAATATTACACAGCTCGACTCACTGTCCGAGGATAACGGCGTTCGCGATGCGTATACGCTGATTATGGCTAATCCTCCCTTTAAGGGAAGTCTGGACAACGAGGCAGTCTCTAAAGATTTGTTGAGTACGGTCTCAACCAAAAAGACCGAGCTGCTCTTTTTGGCGCTCTTCCTTAAGAGCCTTAAAATTGGTGGACGCTGCGCTTCGATTGTTCCCGATGGCGTATTGTTCGGCTCTCAGAAGGCTCACAAAGCCATTCGTAAGGAAATTATCGAGAACAACCGTTTGCAAGCGGTGATTTCGATGCCTTCTGGCGTTTTTAAGCCCTATGCGGGTGTGTCGACGGCGATCCTTATCTTTACGCGCACCGACAACGGCGGCACCGATAATGTGTGGTTCTACGACATGCAGGCCGACGGCTTTAGCTTGGATGACAAGCGTGACCCTATTGATGCCAACGATATACCCGATATCATCGAGCGTTTCCATCATCTGGATGTCGAGATGGATCGTGCTCGTACTGACAAGAGCTTTATGGTGCCGGTACAGGAGATTATCGATAACGATTACGACCTGTCGATCAATAAATACAAAGAAATTGTCTACGAGAAGATTGAGTATCCGCCCACCAGCGAGATTCTCGCCGAAATCAAAGAGCTCAACGATAAGATTGCTAAGGGTTTGGAAGAACTGGGAGAGATGCTGTAATGAACCTTTCTGAATCCCAGCTTAAAGAGTGCGTGGGTAACGCGAAAAGTTTTTTGCGCGTTGCAGAGCTTATAGAGAAGGATGGCTTGGCGGCATTAGTGACAGGCGAGCTAATTCCTTTAGTTGTAAATGTCACACTCTCTATTGAATTGTATTTGAAGGCGATTAAAGCGTACGAGTCCACGACTTATGAATGTCCAAAGGGACATAGGCTCGATTGTCTTTTTAAGACCCTGCGGCCTTCGTCGCAGCAGCAAATAAGAACCGGTTTCGCACAGCTGAGTAAAGTTCCTTTGGATGATTTGCTCTGTGAGGCAAGTAATGCGTTTGTTGAATGGCGCTATTCACATGAAAAAGTTGTGGTAGCTCATCCATTTGAACTAATCAAGTTCGCTCAAATCCTTCGTGACTATACCGAGAAGCTGTAATGGGGATAGAAATGACTGACTTAGAAGATGCGAAGGGCATCACTGGGGTTGCCGGCAAACCCGGATTTAGCGGGGAAGGGGCGAGCATAGCGCTTGGCGAGCTCTGCGAAATAATGAATGGATACGCATTCAAAAGCAAGCAGTACGTAGACGGGGGTATTCGAGTTATCCGAATTGCCAATGTTCAAAAAGGCTATCTCGAAGATTCGCATCCCTGCTTTTACCCGGCTTCAATGAAGAGATCGATAGCCCAGTTCCTTCTTAACGAGAATGATCTCCTGTTATCCCTGACTGGAAATGTCGGTCGTGTTGCGTTCCTTGATAAAAGGTTCCTGCCGGCGGCCTTGAATCAACGTGTCGCTTGCTTGCGAATCAAGGATGAATCGCAGCTGAATAAACGCTACCTTTTCCACTGTCTCAATTCGATGTGCTTTGAGAATAGGTGCATCGAATCGGCTAATGGCATTGCTCAGAAAAATCTAAGCACTGTCTGGCTTAGGGGCTATGCGATTCCTGTTCCACAAATGGATAAACAGTTGGAAATTGCCAGGAGGTTCGATTTAATACAGGCTCAAATCGATCGTGCGAAAGCGCAAATGATAAAACTCGACGCCCTCGTCAAATCGAGGTTTAACGAGCTGTTCGGGGGGTGCTCTGCAAAGGTGGGGGCAGATTGGCCTTCCGTGCCCATCTCTGAAGTTGTGCAAAAGCCGAAGAGCGGCGAGTGGGGTGAAGAGGATTTAGTTGGAGATGGCATCAAAGTGTTGAGGACTACTAATTTTACGGACACGGGTGTCGTGGATTATGCGAAAGTCGTAACAAGACAAATTGATAGAAAGAAATTAACAAATAAGGGACTTAAGCACGGCGATATTTTGATTGAAAAGTCGGGCGGTTCAGATAAGAAGCCTGTTGGTCGCGTCGTGTTGTTTGAGGGTGAGGATAACGTTTACCTCAATAACAATTTCACTGCTGCTTTGCGCATAAAGGATGCAACGGAAGTCGATTATCGCTATCTCTTTCATTTCATGTATATGAACTATTGGCAAGGGGGTACGCGTTCGTTCGAAAGCAAGACGACCGGATTGCATAACCTCAAACTGGGCGATTACCTTGCTAAAACCAAAATTGCCGTTCCACCAATCGGGGACCAAAGGGATTTTTCCGCTTTTGTCTGCCAGGTCGACAAACTGCGGTTTATGTTGCTTGGAAACCCTTCGCCTACATATCGCAGCCGTTCATTTTGTTGCTCAACAAATAGCGGTAATGGCAGGGTTATTTTAGAAGTAAATGATTATTAACTCCGATGCTTTAATGCAACCCGGTTACATATGGAGGTTGGTCAGCATGGCTGAATCCAAGCTTTCTGAAATCTTTATTCGTCGTGTTGACGAGATTGCGGCTCAGCTAGATAGCGCTAAGTCTGCAGTATTCTTTCAGGGCCTTACACCGTACATGTTGCGTGAGCTTGCGGGGCATCCTTCTGCCGTATGGGGGCTTGCCGATGCCATTGATTCCGATGGGTGCCTGGGCTTGGATTTACTTGCGCAGCTAAAAAAGAGCGCCTTTGGATGCCTGATGAATGAAGATGGACCCCTCCTTCTGCCATACGAAGTTTTGATTGACCTGCGCGGCGCTGTCGGCGAACTGTACGAGGGGAATATTGTAGTTGTTCGCAACAACCTGTTTGATGACATGGGGGAGTATCCCTCGCCGGCTTCGGCCGAGGCGCTCGGCGAGGCTGCTCGCGAATTGGACGTGGCACCCAAGGGCGCTGCTGCCGACAAGTACTATGCAAGTGTTCGACGGGTCGGTGATGGCTATTTGACGATGCCAGTGACGGTCGACGATGCCATTTCGCTCTCTTATATTGACTTGTTTGAGGTGCCCCACACCATGCCACAATTTGATGCCTCTACTGCGGGCACCCGGGTTGTTGTTCTCGGCGATGAGTATGCTGCATGCCGTTTGGCCCTGTGTGATGGCAATGCCCAGCCTGTTAGTTTTATTGTTGATGACCAGTTGTTTGAGGTTCGAGAGCAGTCGGAGAGACTCGTAACGCTTGTCCATACGGCTTCTCTTCTGTCTGCGCTCGATGTTCCCTTCGCCATTGTTGCTCAAAAACCGCAGCAAGAGTCCGAAGCTCCCAACGGTAATCGACTCCTTCCAATTCTTAAACGCTACTGGGGGAATGACGCAGGCTTCCGTGAGTTAAATATTTATAAGGACCCCTCGAGGGGCAAGGAGATGCAGGTCGTCTCTCAGGGCGAAATTGCGTCTTTTGCCGTCGAGCAAGCTGAGCGGGCTCAGAGGGGGGAGGATGGTTTCTCGAACATCTTTGTGACGGCTCCTACCGGTGCGGGTAAATCTTTGCTGTTCCAGTTGCCTGCCTTGTATCTTGCCTTGGAATACAACCTTTTGACGCTCGTGATAGAGCCGCTCAAGTCGCTTATGCACGATCAGGTCGCTGGACTTAAGGCTCGTGGGGCCAAAGACGTTATTGCCCTTAATTCCGATATTTCTTACCAGCAACGCCTGGAGGGGTATCGCAAGATTGCCGATGGTTCGGTATCGATTGTCTACCTCGCTCCCGAGTTGCTGCTTGAATCTTCGATCGAAACTATTTTGAACGGTCGTCGCCTGGGCATGGTGGTTGTTGACGAGGTGCATACGGTGTCTTCCTGGGGTAGGGAATTTCGACCTGATTATTGGTACCTGGGCTCTTACCTTAAGAGGCTCAGGGCCAATGGGGAATTATTCCCAATTTTTTGTCTAACCGCTACCGCTGTTTATGGTGGCAAGGACGATATGGTTGCTGGCACGCTGCGCGATCTTGAGCTGGATAATTGCAAACTGTATATCGGTAGCCCGCGCCGTGATGATATCGATTTTGACATTCGCCGTCTCGATAGGGCCGACCATTCCGGTCCTATCGAGGACGTTAAGCGCGATCTCGCCATTGACTGGATTTGCAACGCGGTCGCTCAAAACGACCACGCGTTGGTCTACTGTCCCTACAGGTCTCAGGTCGAGCAGATTGTTGAGAGCCAGCCGTGCGGTGGCAAGGTTCTCGGCTTTCACGCTGGGTATGACAGTGATTATAAGAAGTATGTTCGCGAGACCTTTTCTTCGGGCCAATGCCGTGTGATGGTCGCGACGAATGCGTTCGGTATGGGCGTGGACATTAACGACATCAACGCTGTCTACCACTATGCCCCAACGGGCAACCTTTCGGATTACGTTCAAGAGATCGGTCGAGGGGCGCGTAAAGAAGGGCTTCGCGCTGTGGCGGCTGTCGATTTCTTTGCTCAAGATGTACGTTATGCCCGGCAGCTGCATTCGCTCTCCGGTTTTTATCAGTGGCAACTCAAAGAAATCATGGCAAAGCTCTACAGGATGTACACCAGTAAGCCTGTCGGCAAACGCACTGAGAATATGCTGGTTTCGCCGGACTCTTTTTCTTATCTGTTTGCCAGGGAGTCTGACCGTACTAAGAAAACCAACTTGGTTAAGTCGGCTTTGATGATGGTCGCGCGCGATCTGGAAGACCGGTTTAACTACCCCGTGATTATCGTTAAACCAAAGCCTTCGTATACAACGCAATACGTTTGCATTAACAAAGACCAAGAGGAGTATTTCCTCCGTCGGTACGGTCGATATGTCGAACTTTTGACAAAGGGGAAAACACGTGTTGAAAAGCATGAGGGACAGGGTGATGTTCAGGTTCGCGATATGGGCGGAATCTACTGCCTCCAGGCATCGAAAATGTGGGAAGACAGGTTTCCCAATTTAACGTTCGCCGATTTTAAGCGTCGTCTATTTGGTGGTGAGATTTGTAGCGACAGCGACTCTCCGGCAGTGTCTTGCCGTCGAATTCTCGACATTGAATATCGACAGACATTTAGCTCCGTTGAGAATAAGTTCCGCAAGTATCTCGATGCAATTAGGGCCGCGTTTGAGGAGCTTATGCTCGAAGGACGTTTTACCAAGGATGACTTCGCAAAGGCATTGCGCGCGCAGCTGGGGGTGACAAAGCTGCCGTTTGATGTACGACTTCTGTTTGAGGCGCTGCTTCGTCCAACGTCAAGCGGTTACAGCACGCCTGGTGATATGTCATTCAAGTGCATTGTCCGCATAGCGAATCAAAAGCACCTTGTGCAACGCAACGCGCAATATAAGGTGGGCCGTCAGTACCTCGAGAGTGCCATGAGATGTCTGTCCGACGCCCTGCCCAAGTTGGCTCCGAAAGAAGGGGGCTCGGGCAAGCATCGTCGACTCTTCCTGGATACGAATGGTCCCAATGTCCGCCTCTCGTTTGCTGAGGTTCTGCAGGCTCTGAACCTTGCAAGTTATGAGATTCGTGGCGGCGAGAATCCAGAAATTTCCGTTTGGGTTAAAGACGCGGATAAGCTGAAATCGCTTTCGATGGACGCACGCTACAGCAATCAAGTGCTTCGCGAGCAGGATGCGCGCCACGATTATTCTGCGCGTGTGATGAAGCGCTTCTTTGAGGTTAAGTTGTCCAATGAAGCTCGCTGGGATCTTATTGAGGACTACTTCTTGGGCAACGACGATCGAGTTGCCGCGGTGTTGGGTATTTCTGACGTATCTGCATTAGACGCTGGGGGCCTGTCTGGTCGCGAGGCAGATGATTTTAGTGATGCATCGCCAGACTCGGCGTCGGGGAATGGTTCCGAGTCCTCTAGCATAATGGCTGGCTTACGTGCGCTTCGCGAGATGCGCAACAAGACCACACCGCTTGCTTCTCAGCAAAAGGGAACGCTGACGGGAGATTTCTCTGAGGATAATGGACGTGCGCAGTCAGGGTCTCCGCGCGTAAAAATTGTTCCTCCTGTTGCGATTGTTGACGAGGGCGATTCCTTTGAAGGCTGTCCTCCGTTTAAGGTGTGGAATAAAGTCCGCGGCGATGTGACAACGACCGATGCTCTGAATGAGGCTACGGAGCTCAAGAGGGAAATTGGTAGAGTTGGTTACGAGACTCCTTTGTATCGCCCGACGCTTAAGGTCGAGAAGACCGGGGATGAGCTTCATCCGCTTTTGGCTTGGGAGGTTGCCAACGTAATGCTTTTTGATGCGGCTCAGGTTGACGAGTTTGCCCTTGTGCAAGGTGTTGCTGGCTGGACTGCGTATCTGTTGGGGCGTGGTACGGCAGCTAAGGAGTTAAAGCGATTGGTGAAAATAAGGTAGGGGATAGTTAACTCGATAGCGTTCCGCCGAGAGCCGGGCTCTTGGTTGAGCAGCCACGGCCGCAACGGCGCTTGAATTGGGTCGAGTGCCGCAAACGCTTCTGCTGGCAAACGGGTATACTCATGTGAGCAAATTATCGGGGCGCCTTGGGCGCCCCTTTTACGAGAAGGGCTGAACTATGGCCGAGCTTGAGTCCCAACCACTGTCTGACGAGGAGCGCGCCGAGTTGGAAGAGCTCCGCGCCGAGAAGGCCCGTCGCGAGGCCCAGGAAGAGGCACGCCGCGAGCGTGAGGAGCTGGCCGCCCTGCGTGCCGAGCGTGAGAAGGCCGAGGAGGCCGCTGCGAAGGCCGCATCCGGGCCCGCGCCCGCACCCGCGCCTAAGCCTGCCGCTGCGAAGCCTGCGCCTGCCGCGCCCAAGCCTCAGCCTAAAAAAGCCGCTCGTCCCAAGCCCGTCGATTCCAAGCCGAGTCGTGACGAGATGACCTTTGCTCAGCGCATGGTCACCTCCAAGGAGCCTACGGGCGAGAACGAGATCCCTGGCATGGCGCCGGCTCAAAAAATCATCATTGTCCTTGCCCTCATCGCGTTTGTCATCTTTATGGCTTACACGATCCTGACCAGCATGGGCCTGCTCTAACCGATTCGCATCGGGCGTCATGTCCGCATGCTCTGCTCTCGTCCAACCCTTAAATTCTGCACCACACATCCGAAAGGTCGCCCCATGGCTTTGACCGACATCTCGCATCCCACCGACATTGCAATGCTCACCGATCTGTACGAGCTCACTATGGCCCAGGGCCTGTGGGAGAGCGGCAAGGCCAATGAGCAGGGTTGTTTTACCGCGTTTTACCGCGACCATCCCTTCGGCAGCGCGTATGCCGTCATGTGCGGCACCGCCGAACTGCCCGAGCTGGTCGAGAACCTGCGCTTTACGCCCGAGGACATCGACTATCTAGCTTCGCTCCAGGCTCCGGCCGGCGGCGCGATGTTTAAGCCTGCATTCCTCGACTACCTGCGCAACTTCCGTGCGCACGTGAACATTGACGCCGTGCCCGAGGGCGAGCTCGTGTTTCCGCGCGAGCCCATGGTGCGCGTCACCGGCCCGTCGTTGGAGTGTCAGCTGCTCGAGACCGCGCTGCTCAACATCGTCGGCTTCCAGACGCTTGTTGCCACCAAGACGGCGCGCGTGGTACTGGCGGCCGATGGTCGCCCCGTTGCCGAGTTCGGCTTGCGTCGCGCCCAGGGTCCCGATGGCGGCCTGGCTGTTGCGCGCGCGAGCTACGTGGCGGGCTGCTCGTCTACGTCCAACGTGCTTGCCGGGCGCCGCTACGGCATTCCCGTCTTTGGCACGCATGCGCATAGCTGGGTGATGAGCTTCGATTCCGAGCTCGAGGCGTTCCGTGCGTTTGCCAAGTCGAGCCCCAAGAATTGCACGCTGCTCATTGACACGTACGATGTGCGGGAGGGCTGCGAGCATGCCATTACGGTTGCCAAGGAGATGGAGGCTGCGGGTGAGCGCCTGTCGGCTATTCGCATTGACTCGGGCGACCTGGCCAAGTTGTCCAAGTATGTTCGCGGCCGTTTTGACGCCGAGGGCCTGCCCTATGTGGGGATTTCGGTCTCCAACGATCTGGACGAGTACACGATTCAGTCGCTGCTCGACCAGGGCGCGCCCATCGATAGCTTTGGCGTGGGCACCAAGCTCGCGACCTGCTACGATCAGCCGGCGCTGGGCGGCGTGTACAAGCTTTCGGCCCGCCGCGCGAGCGACGGGGAGCCGTGGACGCCGGTAGTGAAGCTTTCCGAGCAGCCCTACAAGCGCACGATCCCGGGTGTGCAACGCGTGCGCCGTTATTACGACGGCTTTGGCGGCCCGGTCTGCGACATGATCTACGACGAGGACCATCTGGCGGGGGAGGGCGCCGCGCGCGGCAATACCCTTGTGGCCGTGAACGATGCCGCCTTGGTGACCGATGTGTCCGAGCTCGAATATCGTGAGCTGCTGGTGCCGATCGTGCGCGACGGCAGTGCGGTGGCTCCGCGTGAGAGCATCGAGGACGCACGCGAGCGCTGTGCTTGGGCAATCGATCATCTGGACGCCGCTTACAAGCGCTTCCTGTATCCGCAGACCTACGTGGTGGGTATGGAGCAGGGCCTGGCACAGGTGCGCGACGAGCTCGTGCGCAAGAACATGGCCGCGGCATCGGCCTTCCCCTGGGCAAAATGATCCGAAGGGGACGGAGGAAAACGGATCATTTTCTCGCTCGCCCGCTCGCCCGCTCGCCCGCTCGCCCGCTCGCCCGCTCGCTCGACATTCGATTGGTTTGACGTATGACGACTTCCTATAAAACGATGGTGGTAAAGATCGGTTCGTCCACGGTGGTTGGCGCCGACGGTAAGGTCAACCGCGCCTTTATCGGCGGCCTGGCCGATCAGGCCGCGGCCCTGCGTAAGCTCGGCTGGTGCTTGGTCGTGGTGAGCTCGGGTGCCATCGCGTGCGGTTATCCCGTGCTGGGCTTCGACCGCAAGCCGGTCGGCGATCTGCCGAGCCTGCAGGCATGCGCTTCGGCTGGCCAGTGCATCATCTCGTCGGCCTACGACGAGGAGTTCCATGCGCGTGACCTTCTTACCTCGCTCGTGCTGCTCACGCGCCACGACACGGCGCGCCGTACGTCCTACCTGCACGCGCGCGACGCCCTACTGCGCCTAGTGGAGCTGGGCGTGGTGCCGGTTGTCAACGAGAACGACACCGTCACCGTCGATGAGATCAAGTTCGGTGACAATGACACGCTGGCGGCGCTTGTGAGCTGCCTGGTTTCTGCCGATCTGTGCGTGACGCTTTCGGACATCGACGGCCTCTACACCGCCAATCCGCACGAGGACCCGACGGCCGAGTTTGTCCCGGTCGTGCATAAGATCGATGCCAAGATCATTGCCTCGGCGGGCGATTCTTCGACGTCGGTAGGCACCGGCGGCATGATCACCAAGATCCGCGCGAGCCGCATTTTGATGACGGCTGGCATTCAGAGCGTTATCTGCTCGGGCGAGGAGCCCGATGCGCTCGTGCGTCTGGCCCGTGGCGAGAGCGTGGGTACGCTGTTCGATCCGCCGGCGGAGCGCCTGGACATCGCGCCCCGCAAGCTGTGGATCGCGCTGGGTGACAAGGCGCACGGCTCGGTGACGGTTGATGACGGTGCCGCAAAGGCGTTGGTCAGCCGCGGCTCATCGCTGCTCGCGGTGGGTATTCGCCAGGTCGATGGAGATTTTGCCGAGGGCGATGTGCTCGACGTGTGCGACCCGAACGGCATGGTTGTCGCGCGCGGTATCGCCGAGGCCGATTCGGACGTGCTGGAACTTGCAGCCGGACGCCGTCAGGACCAGATTGCCAGCAACCGCCTGCTGGCAGACCTGGCCGAGAAGCCCGCGATCCACAGGGACAACTTGATAGTGTTCGCATAAGGAGAGACAGCGCTGCGGCTCGTTTTGCCAGCAGTGCTGCCTCTCCTTTGCCGGCACTTTGGGACATTCCTTCGCTAGAAGATCTGACGCAGGTCTCCGCGGTTGAGGGCTTCGTCGAAGAGGTGCTTGAATACCTTGCTGCCGTGCAGGCCGTCGTGCTCGAACTCGTTGGTCACCCAGGCGTGCGAGTTGCCCACGCGGCTGAGCGTGTCGAGCTGCATGCCCGAGTCCACGTACATGTCATCGAAGTACACGGCGGCCTGGAGTGGCACCTCGTTGCAGGCAAGTCGCTGCGGGTCGTAGATCTTGTCCCAGCTGGTGTCTTCCATTAGCAGATCCATCGCGGGCTTGAAGGGCTTGAGTTCGGGCATCTGCTCAAACATCCACGGGAACGTGGCCTCGCCGGTAAACATGAGCGGGCGCGCGAGTGTGTCGAACTCGGCACGATGGGCTTTCTCTCCTGCCGCGGCCCAGCGAATGGGCATGGTGTCGCCGTCGGCGTAGATGAATTCCTGCAACGTCCAGTACAGCGGATTCGTGCGTGTGTTGGTGCGCTCGAAGGCGCGCATCAAAAAGCTATCGGATACCGAGGCGCCGCAGCTCAGCGTGCCGTCGCCGTCAACAAACGCGTGATCGATAATCCAATGCATGCGCTCAAAGCTCGGCTTCATGCCAAAGTCGCTGCCCATGAGCTGCAGGCGCTCGACTGTCATCGGCGAGCCGTCGGGCAACACAGGCTTTTTCTCCTCGAGGGCATCTGCCAGGGCCGCCACGCGCTCGACGTCGGCGGGGTAGCGGTCGTAATACTGCTGTGTCTTGGCTGCCATGCGCGGAAAGGTGTGCGCGTAGACTTCGCTGGCGCTCGCCGGCACGTGCGGAATGCCACCGCAGGTAAAGCTCGCCGACACGCCCTCGGGGAAGAGCGACAGATAGCTCAGCGTTAAAAAGCCGCCGTAGCTTTGGCCGAGCGTGACCCACGGCCTGCCGCCAAAGCCCACGAGGCGCAGGTACTCAAAATCGCGAACGATGGAGCTGGCGAGGTGGCGCTTGAGGAAGTCCGCCTGCGAGCGGGCCGCATCGGAGCCGGCCGCCGTCGCGCGCTCGCCCAGAGCCGCGATCGTGCGCCCGTCTACGCAGTTGCTGCGTCCCGTGCCACGCTGGTCGGGAAGGACCACGCGGAAGTGCTTGACGGCCTCCTCGATCCAACCGTCGCTCGTGGGTGACAGCGGACGCGGGCTCTCGCCACCGGGGCCGCCCTGCAAAAAGAGGAGCAGCGGCAGATCGTCGTTGATACGGTCGGGTGCGCAAACCACGCGGTAGAAAAGCTTGATGCTCTCGGGCGCGCCGGCGATGGGCGCCGGCATGGCGCCGCGGCGCATGGTGCTGCCGACGGCCAAAAGCATGGGCTCCAGGCCGCGCCAGTCGAGGGGGACATCGATGCTGTGGTCCTCGACATACAGGCCGGGGACATGGTACGAAGTGATGAGGGCCATGCGGTACTTCCGTTCGTTGCGGTGTTTCGGGTTGACCAATTCTACCGCCGCGCGCGAGGGCATGCACAAATCGGCTACCATGGTGGGCAAACTACTAAGAGAAAGGGCCGCCCATGTCGGTCGATATAGCCACGTATGTCCACGATCTTGCTGTTGCCGCCAAGGCAGCGTCGGCCTCGCTTGCCACGGCGAGCGACGAGCAGCGCCAGGAGGCCGTGCGCGCCATGGCCGCGGCGCTGCGCGATGGTGCCGACTCCATCGTCGCCGCCAACGAGCTCGATATGTCCGCCGCGCGCGATGCGGGGACCTCGGCGGGGCTCCTCGATCGCCTGTTGCTGACGCCCGAGCGCGTCGAGGGCATGGCCGCCGGCCTGGAGAAGCTTGCCGAGCTGCCCGATCCCGTCGGCCGCGTGCTCGACCATCGCGTGCTTGCAAGCGGCGTGGACCTCACCCGCGTGAGCGTGCCGCTGGGTCTGGTTGCCATGGTGTACGAGGCGCGCCCCAACGTGACGGCCGATGCCGCGGGCATCTGCATCCGCACCGGCAACGCCTGTATCCTGCGCGGCGGTTCGCTGGCCTATCACTCGTGCGCCATGATTGCCGAACTGCTGGCCGATGCGCTTGAGGCCCAGGGTTTCCCGCGCGAAGCTATCTCGATGATCGAGTCTACCGACCGCGAGGCCACCGGCGAGCTCATGAAGCTCCGCGGCGTCGTCGATGTGCTCATTCCGCGTGGCGGTGCGGGCCTGATCCAGCGCTGCGTGCGCGAGTCGCTCGTTCCGGTGATCGAGACGGGCACGGGTAACTGCCACATCTACGTGCATGAATCCGCCGACTTCGATAAAGCGCTCAATATTATCGTCAACGCTAAGACGCAGCGCGTGGGCGTGTGCAATGCCGCCGAGTCGCTGCTGGTCGACCGTGCCGTGGCGGATTCGTTTTTGCCGGCGGTCGTTGCCGTGCTGCACGACCACGGCGTGCTGATTCACGGCGACGAGGCCACGTGCGCCGCATGCGCTGCCGCCGGGCTTGCCGAGGGCGACGACTATGTAGCCGCGACTGAGGAGGACTGGGGCCGCGAGTATCTGGCGCTCGAGATGAGCGTGAAGGTCGTGGCGAACGAGGACGAAGCCATCGCGCACATCAACCGCTACGGCACCATGCACTCCGAGGCCATCGTTGCCGAGGACGAGGATGCCTGCGAGCGCTTCCTGGACGCGGTCGATGCCTCGGCCGTGTATGCCAACGCCAGCACGCGCTTCACCGACGGCGGCGAGTTTGGCCTGGGCGCCGAGATCGGCATCTCGACCCAAAAGCTCCACGCCCGCGGCCCCTTTGCCGCCGAGGCCCTCACCACCTACAAATACAAGCTCCGCGGCACCGGCCAGGTCCGCCCCTAAACCTACCAAAAAGGGACAGGTTTATTTTGGCAGGTTTTATCTGCGGTTTTGCCGGGCGACACGTTCGCCCGGCTTTTTTCTCCGCATAACTTTTTTGCCTTTCGGCTTGAGCCGCGGCGATATACGATAGTGACACCGTGTCCTAACATCGACTCACCTGGAGGTATTGCCATGTCCCAGACGCTCACCGCCGGAATCACCCGCGACCGCGCATTCGAACTGCTCAACGAGCACAACAAGGACCCGTTTCACATTACCCATGGCGAGACGGTTGAGGGCACCATGCGCTACTTTGCGCGCGAGTTCGACCCCGAGAACGAGGAGTTTTGGGGCATCGTCGGCCTGCTGCACGACTTGGATTGGGAGGAGCATGAGGACGACCCCATGAACCACACCATCTATACTGCCGAGATTCTTAAGGGTGAAGGTGCGTCTCCCGAGCTCATTCGCGCCATCCAGACGCACACGTCGGACTTCAACACCTCGCTGCCCAAACCCGAGCTGCAGATGGAAAAGATCCTGTTTGCCTGCGATGAGCTCACCGGCCTGATCGGCGCCGCCGTCATCATGCGCCCGAGCAAGAGCGTTATGGACTTTACGACCAAGTCGCTCAAGAAGAAGTTCAAGGACAAGCGCTTTGCCGCCGGCTGCTCGCGCGACGTGATTTCGCAGGGCGCCCTGATGCTCGGCTGGGAGCTCCCCGAGCTCTTTGACCGCACCATCGCGGCCATGCAGTCCTTCGCGCCCGACCGCGACACCTTCCAGGCCTAACCTGCCAAAAAGGGACAGGTTTATTTTGGTAGGTTTTATCTGGGAAAACGCTTCCGTTGGATGTTATTCAGCGGAAGCGTTTTCTGTTTGACATGGTGAAGCTGGCGAATGGCGGCGCCTCGCGGCAGACAGCTGCGCTTCGCCGTATCCGTAACTCGGCAAACGCGACGCTACGACGCGTTCTTGATAATCCATGTTCCCAGTCCGGTCAGCAGCTGAACCTGCTTAATCGTTAGCCCTTGTTTTCGAAGCGCGAGAATCGCCTCATTGCGAAGTGGCTTGGAGGCGGATTTGAGTTCCGTCGGAGCACATCCTGCGACACTCTGCACGATTGCCGTGCCAAATTCGCATAGATCTTCCTCGCGAACCTTGGCTGTTGCGCTGGGGCGATAGGGAAGCGACGGCGTACTTTCCATGAGCCGAAGGTATGAGCGAGGTGTTGGGAATATAACACCGACAACGCTGCCGGTAACATGCGGCCGTGACCTGGCACTCATGAGATACTCGCGATGGCTGCTCCAGGGATATTCGTCGTATGCTGCCAGTCCCGCTTTTTGTGGATTCAAATGAATGTATCGAATTGCCTCGAGTAAATATACTTCTGACTTAATGGGCGAATCCCAAAACCGCTCCTGAAACACGTGGCCGATATGCCCCGTCCGCGCATTGTACCTGCCCGCATACGATACGGCTATCGCATGCATCGCGTCGCTCTTGCGGTCGTCCGGATCGTCGATGAGCAGATGAATGTGGTTTCCCATAAGGCACCAAGCGATAAGCTCGATATTGTGTTTGGGGAGGATCGCATCGAGGATCTGAAGCATGGCGATTCGGTCCTCGGCATCGTCAAACAGCAATTGCCCTCCGTTTCCACGCAACGTGATGTGGAAATAACCGGTTGGTGACTTTGAACGAGGTTTTCTCGGCATGGCCCCTCCTTTAGCTTGGATGGGCTGAAGATACCTCATTCGGGGGCTTCGGTTGTCGAGATTCAGTTCACCGACTATAGCTGCTACCTGCCGAAATATAATTGCGTTTTCAAATTGATGCTTTTTAATGGTAATTGAGTAAGACGGGCGCGCTTGTTGTGGATGCGGGCGTTGGTTACGTCGATCTGGACGGCCCTCGCGTGATGTCATCGCAAATGGGCTTCACGCATTTTTGCGGCGATAGAAAAATGGTCGGGCGCTCTTAAACAAAACGGAGCACCCGACCATTTACTGATTGTTTGTTGATGTTTGGCCAGATAGAACCTGCCAAAATAAACCTGTCCCTTTTTGGCAGGTTAGTTGAGGGCGGCTTGGGCTAGGCGGGCTTCGGCGGCCTCCTCGGTGACGCCCAATGCCACGGCGAACTCCTCGATGGAGCGGCGCTTGGCTTCCTTGAGTACACGCATATAGTAAGAGCTGGGCTTTTTATCGGCTTCCTCGGCCTGGCGAATGCGGTGCATCATGGTCTTTGCCACGCGGACCGTCTCGGGTGCGCCCAGCTTGAGCTGCTGCTTAAAGTGTGTCTCTTCAAGCGAGCTGTTGCGCTCGGTAAAGGTGTCGCACTCCAGCTCGTCATAGTGGCTCAGCAGATGCTCGGCATCTTGCTGAGAGATGGCGGCATGTAGACGGTCGGCCTGCGCCACGGGGTACATAAGGATCGTCTGCGCATGCCCCTGCTTGGCCTCGAGCAACAACATGGGCTGCGGCGTGTCGTCCCTAAAACCGACGACGGTGCAGACTCCCTGACCCGGATGAATGACGTGTTGACCGATTGAGAACATGCTACCTCCAACTTATACGAATTTACGTATGTCTAGAATAACACGCTGACGTGCGCAAATCCTCGCTTTATGCAGGAAAAGCACACAACTCTGATAGGTAAGAGTATTCGATAAAAGACACAGCTCATTCACGCCTTTATGCATTTTCAACGCGTGCATAATCTGCAGGCAGACCGGCATCTTTGAGTGACTCCATACAAGCTGTAGTCAATTTTGTGCATATGCAATTTCGATTGGCTTTACCCTGCGACAGTGCCCCTCGCTTGTGATAGAGTGCTACAAACTCTGGCTTTTGCCCTACGAGTGACCAAGAGCTCGGGGGCTTTAACACAAGGAGGATCTATGCCCGAGAAGATTGAAGAGCTGGTACGCGCTGCGCTTGCTGCGGCCCAGGAGGCCGGCGACCTTTCCGCATTTGAACTTGACGATTGCGCTATCGAGCGACCGGCTGACACTTCTCATGGCGAGTGGACCTCCACCATGGCCCTGAAGTCCGCCAAGCTGGCTCACTGCGCCCCGCGCAAGATCGCCGAGGCCATCGTTGCCCATATGCCCGAGGACCCCGCGATTGAGAAGGTCGAAATCGCAGGCCCCGGCTTTATCAACTTCTACCTCTCCGTTGCCGTCAAGAATGCCATCTTTGGCGAGGCTCGCGAGAAGGGCATGGACTTCGCTAAGTCCAACGTCGGTGGTGGCCTGAAGACCCAGGTCGAGTTTGTTTCCGCCAACCCCGTCGGCCCCATGCACATCGGCCACGGCCGCTGGGCCGCGCTGGGCGACTCGCTCTGCCGTGTTATGGACCACGCCGGTTACGACATCCAGCGTGAGTTCTACATCAACGACCACGGCTCTCAGATGAACACCTTCGGTAACTCCATCAGCACGCGCTATATGCAGCTTGCCGACATCATCGCCAAGCAGGGCGTTGATATCGAGGAGGCTCACAAGCTGCTGATCGCCGACCGTGACGCCTTTGTTGCCGACGAGAACGACGAGCACCCCGAGACCCATCCGTATCAGGACAACTTTGCCGAGACTCTGGGCAAGGACTCCTACGGCGGCGACTACATCATCGACGAGGCCGCCGAGTTCTGGCGCACCGACGGCGATAAGTGGGTCAACGCCGATCCTCAGGAGCGCATGGAGAGCTTCCGCGAGCGCGGCTATGTTAAGATGGTCGATAACATGCGCGACCTCTGCCACGCCGTCAACTGCGACTTCGATCGTTGGTACTCCGAGCGCTCGCTGTACGTGAAGGACACCGAGGGCGAGACCGCCGGCACCTCCGCCGTCGACCGCGCTTTTGAGAAGCTCGACAAGATGGGCTACCTCTACACCAAGGACGGCGCCCTGTGGTTCCGCTCCACCGATCTGGGCGACGACAAGGACCGCGTCCTGATCAAGTCCGACGGCGAGTACACCTACTTCGCCTCCGACGTCGCCTATCACTGGGATAAGTTCCAGCGGGTCGATCACGTCATCGACATCTGGGGCGCCGACCACCACGGTTACATCGAGCGCGTACGCTGCGTCTGCGACGCTCTGGGTTACCCCGGCAAGTTTGAGGTTCTGCTGGGCCAGCTCGTCAACCTGCTGCGTAACGGCAAGCCCGTCCGTATGTCCAAGCGCAAGGGCACCATGGTGACCCTGCAGGAGCTCGTCGACGAGGTCGGCTCCGATGCCGCTCGCTACACGCTCATCTCCAAGAGCTCCAACCAGATGGTCGACTTCGACATCGAGGCCGTTAAGAAGCGCGACAACTCCAACCCGGTCTATTACGTGCAGTATGCTCACGCCCGCGTGTGCTCCATCCTGCGCCGTGCCGCCGACGTTACCGCCGAGCAGGCCGACGAGATGGGCATGAAGGCCGTTGCCGCCAAGGCCATCGGTGAGAACGTCGATTACTCGCTGCTGACCGACCCGACCGAGCTCGCCCTTTCGCGCAAGCTCAACGAGCTCACCGACCTGATCGCCAGCTGTGCTCGCGATCGCGCTCCGTTCCGTCTGACCCACTTTGCCGAGGAGCTCGCCGGCGACTTCCACAGCTTCTACGCTGCCTGCCAGGTTCTGCCGAGCGAGGGCCGTCCCGTCGACCCCGAGCTTTCGCGCGCCCGTCTGGCAGCTTGCGACGCTGTCCGCGTGACGCTCGCCCTGGTGCTCACCCTCGTTGGTGTTTCCGCGCCCGAGCAGATGTAACCTGCGGGTCATTTGTCCGTGTAGGTTTGGTTTAACTGAGCCCTATAAGCCCGATCTCCTACGGAGGTCGGGCTTTTTTCGCAAACGCCGACGTATTGATGAATTTGGAGCTGCTAGAAATTCGAAACTATGCCGGTTAACTACGATGAATTGAGGAATTCTAACCACGCCGGCTTTTTGCTAAAAAGTGCAAGGCATCTACCTGCGGTTTTAGTTCAACAAGTTTCGGAGTGGTCGCGGTTGAGCGATTCATCGTAGTAAACCGCCATAGTTTTGGCGGAGGCAGTCAGATTTGTGGGTGGCAAACAAAGAGTGTCCCTTTTGACTAGTCGTTTAAGAACGCCCCCAATGACTAAGTTGCAGGTGGCGGCGGTTGTGTTACACTAACGCTGCGTAGTTGACGCAATCATCTCGATACAGATCAATGATGTCCGTCGTTTTGAACGGAACTAGACTGTTTAGCCGCCCTGAAGGTTTATGCAGGGAGCATGTGATCACAGGGCTTGAAAAGAAAGTTGAGCAAACACTGTGTCTGATCAACAGCAAGAAAACGAAATAACGACGACGCAGGCCGCTCCCGCTGCACCGGTTGCGTCGGACCAGGTCGCGGCGCCCGCGCAAGCCTCGGCTCCTGAGACGCCTAAGGCTGCTTCGACGCCTATGCCTGTAGCGGCTGAGAAGGCCGTGCCTGCAACTGGTGAGGAGGCTGCTCCGGCAAAGCCCAAGCGCATGCGCCGCACGGCCAAGCCTGCCGCTGACGGCGAGGAGGTCACCAAGCCAAAGCGCCGTACCACGCGCACGACGCGCGCCAAGCTCACCGTTGCAGCTGACTCCTCGGCGCCGATTTCCGATGAGGTCGCGCAGGCACGTGCGTTGGCGCAGATTAGCGAGGCTCAGGTGGTGCGCGCCCGCCGTCGTGCTGCCGAGCGCGAGGCCGCGGCTCTGACCGAGCTTGCAGCTCCGTCTGTGCCCGAGACGCCTGCCGCCACCGAGACTCCTGTCGCCGACCAGCCGACCGAGAAGCCGGTACCGCGCACACGCCGCCGCACGGCTGCTAAGGCCGAGCAGGTTGCTGAACAGGTAACCCCCGAGCTCACTGAGGCTTCGGTCCGTTCCGCGGCAGGGGAGGGCACATCGCCTGTTGAGCCCGCTGCGCCTGTCGAGGCCAGCGAAGTTCCCGTTGTCGATCCGGCTTTGCGCCCGCACCGTCGCGGTCGCAAGCCCAAGGCCTTCGTCGAGGCCGAGAAGGCCGCAGCCGCAGCCGCCGCCGCTCGGGATGCTGCGGCGACCGCCAAGTCCTCAACTGCTGCCGATGAACCCGTCCAGGATGCTACGACTTCCGAGGCCGTTTCTGCCGATGCCGAGCCCGCCGACGTCCGTCCCGGTCGCAGCCGTCGCACTGCTGCTAAGCGCACGTCCAAGGCTAAGGCTGCCAAGAAGGGTGCGTCCGAGGATTCCGCCGAGACGACCGCCGATGCATCGACTGATGCCGTCGAGCCCCAGGACGTCGAACAGCCTGCATCCGAGAAGCCCAAGCGCGGTCGCAAGAAGTCCGTTAAGGCCAAGGCCGCCGAGCAGCATGCTGATGTCGAAGCGCAGGTCGATTCCGGCGCCGAGGCCAATGACGCCGCTGCGGCCAATGTTGACACCACCGCAACCGATGGTGCCGCCCCCGCCGAGGGCGAAGACGGCGTTCGCCCCAACCGTCGCCAGCACAAGCGCAACGAGGAGCGCAACGAGCGCAAGGACGAGCGCAACAACGACCGTCGCAACCGCCAGCGCGATCGCAAGCAACGCAACAAGGAGCGTAATGCCGCTCCCACCGAGCCCACGCTTTCGCGCGAGGAGCTCGCTGCCATGAAGGTCGCCGAACTGCGCGAGAAGGCCAAGGAGTTCGAGATCGAGACGACCGGCAAGAAGAAAGCCGAGCTTGTCGAGGAGATCTACGTCACCGCCGCGAAGGCCGAGGGCTTCCGCGACATCAAGGGCATTCTGCAGATTCGCCCGGACAGCTCCGGCATCATCCACGCCCATGGCTACATGAAGTCCAACGACGACGCCTTCGTGCCCGCCTACCTCATCCGCTCCGCGCGCCTGCGCACGGGCGACGTCATCGAGGGCTCGCTGCGCCCCTCGCGTGGCGGCGACAAGCGCGCCGGCCTCGCCAAAATCACGACCGTCAACGGTCTGGATCCCGAGCAGATTCGCAACCGCCCCAAGTTTGGTGACCTCACCCCGGTCTATCCCAACGAGCCGCTGCGCATGGAGCACGGCAAGGACTCCATTACCGGTCGCGCCATCGACATCGTGTCGCCGATCGGCAAGGGTCAGCGTGGCTTGATCGTGTCCCCGCCCAAGGCCGGCAAGACCACGATCCTCAAGAAGATCTGCCAGTCTATCTCGATTAACAACCCCGAGGTGCACCTCATCTGCCTGCTCGTCGACGAGCGCCCCGAAGAGGTCACCGATATGCAGCGTTCCATCAAAGGCGAGGTTGTGGCGTCGACCTTCGATATGCCCGCCGACAACCACACTCGCGTGGCAGAGCTCGTCATCGAGCGCGCCAAGCGCATCGTGGAGCTGGGCGGCGATGTTGTGGTGGTGCTCGACTCCATCACGCGTCTTGCCCGCGCCTACAACTTGGCGGCGCCCGCCTCAGGCCGCATCCTTTCGGGCGGCGTCGATTCGGCGGCACTGTATCCTCCCAAGCGCTTCCTGGGCGCAGCCCGTAATATCGAGAACGGCGGCTCGCTCACCATCCTGGCCTCTGCCCTCATCGACACCGGTTCCAAGATGGACGAGGTCATCTTTGAGGAGTTCAAGGGCACCGGCAACATGGAGCTTAAGCTCGACCGCGACCTGGCCGACCGCCGCATCTTCCCGGCTATCGACCCCGTTGCCTCCGGTACGCGTAACGAGGACCTGTTGGTCGACGAGCAGATGCGTCCGTTTGTCTTTGGTCTGCGTCGCATTCTTGCCGGCATGAACAACACCGAGCGCGCAGCCGCATCGTTTATCAAGGGTCTTAAGGGCACCAACACCAACCAGGAATTCTTGGTGCGTTCGGCCAAAAAACACAGCGACTACGAGCAGACGTTCTAGGTTGTCATCCACACGCAGCGATAGTCATCAATGCGATAAAGGGTCGGGGCTTTGAGCCTCGGCCCTTTTCCATATCGCCGCTCCGCGCTTATTTTTAACCGTAAGACCGACGAGCAGCAGGTTTCCCGTTTCAATCCGACATCGTCGCTTGCAATCGACGGGGCGGTTTCGCATAATAGCTTTTAAGCTTCGCGACGGAAAACGCAGATGAAACGAACCATATACCGTTGCTTTGGGGCATAGCCCCGCTTCATCTTCTCTCGCGCAGCCAACTGAATGATGCGATTTGGGTGCTGGAAGATGGGGAGAGCTCATGGCTTCTTCTGATGCAACACAACGAGCAGTCCTTGCCGGACTTTCGTGCGGGATCGGCCTTGCCGCTCCCGTGGTTATGTATGCCGCGACGCTACCGTTTTCGTCTGTGAACGAGACGGTCGTGGCGGGTGCGGTTCCCTTCGCCGTGGGCGCGGTGGCGGGCGTGGGTATCTATGCCGCCTCGCTGGGTATCTCCGAGTATCGTGCGCAGCGTGAAGAGCGTCTGTTCCAGCCCGATGCCATGGGCGGTGCCGCCAATCTCAATCAGCATCAAAGCGAGTTCAAGACCGCCTCGATTCCAGCTCAGCAGCAGGATGCGACTCCTTACGCTGCGGCTTCTGCTTCTCAGGCTCAGGCGGAGCAGTCTACCTCGGCATTCCTTTCCGGCCTGACCGGTGCGTTCCAGCGCCGTCATGCCGATGATGGTGTCCCTACCATCGCTCGAGCCGCAGATGCTATGGACGAGGACGAGGCTTGGTCCATGATCGACAGTATGCTCGACGACGATTCGCCGGTGAGCTGCGACCCTGCACACTCGCGCGACGTCTATCAAGTCGCCATCGACGAGCTCACCAACGGCGGGCAGACCGGCTCCTTCAATCGCGACGACATCGCCGCCGCGGCACGCGCCGTGTCTGGCTCCCAGGCCGCCCCTGCGGGCAGCACGGCGGCTTTCGTGGCACTCGTCGCCAACGCGGCAGCCAATGACGCCTACAGCGCTACTTCGGCGGACGTGGACGCTTCTGCCGACAATTCGTACGTTGATGAAGCCATGGCCGCGGACGAGGAGGCCGTTGCCGCCCGCCGTGCCGCCGAAAGCTCGCTTTGGGGCGCTCCTGCCCAGCAGCAGGCGGCCGAGGCAGCGCCGTACAATGCAAACCTCGCCAGCATGCCTATCATCTCCGGTGCCGCGGACATCGATCTCGATGACCTCGATGAGCCTGCAGCCATTACCGCATCGATTGATGCCCAAGATCGCATCGACACTGGCGACCTTCCGGACGCCTCGCTCGAGGTTGATGTCCCCATGGCGGATTACACGGGCCACGAGGACATGTGGGCCGCCGCCACCGCGATTCTGGATGAGGTTGACGAGTCCGCTCCTGTTGTAGCGCCCGCTCCCGTCGCTGCCCCTCAGCCTGCTGCCCCCGCCTATGTCGGCCGCCACAGCGCTGTGTTCCCCGAGGATACCGCCCGTATCTCGCGCGAGAGCATCGAGCGGGCCGAGGCTATTGCCGCCGGCATTATGGAAAATCGTCGTCACGAGCGCGTCAATCAGATCCTCGAGGAAGAGATCGAGCGCCTGCAGTCCTCTACCGCCAAGCGTACGGGCCGTGCCTATCTGAGCGTTATCGAGGGCGGTACCGCCAGCTTTGCGCCGCTTCGCGCGGAGGCATAACTTCTGCATGGTTAAGATCAATCGAAAATGGGCGGTCGTGACCTGCCTGATGGCGCTCTTGATCTGGGGCAATTCGCTGGTTCCCGGCTCGGGGTCGGGTTCGCTGAGCCTAACGGTCATGGAGGCTATTCGCTGTTTCTTGCACGGCGTGGGACTTCCATATGCATGGGTGACCAACTTTGTTGTTCGCAAGTGCGCGCATTTTTCCGAGTATATGGTGCTCGGCATCCTGGCAACGCACGCCTTTGATTTTGAGGGCCGGCGCACCTTTGACGTGCTGCTGCCCACGGCGGTGTTCCTGCTGCTGATTCCTTCGATTGACGAGACGATTCAGCTCTTTGTGCCGGGACGCGCCGGCATGATCACCGATGTGATGATCGACTGCTGTGGAGCGGCAACGGGCGTTGTGCTCCGATATCTCTTACGGTCGCTGATGTGCGCCAAAAAGGCCGCCTAGGACGTATTGTTTGGTCCTAGGCGGCCTTTTTTATTTGAGGGCTTATATGAGGCGTGGTGGCGTCGTTTCGTAGGTCGGATTTGCCGGGCGCGCCACGCCCTGTGGGTTCATCTGCTACTGAAGCGCCTGTGCGCCCAGGGCCAGGCAGCCCATAACGCCCTGCTTGCCCTCGAGGCTGTTGTTGACGATGTAGTTATTGATGTCGTTGACCTCGGTCGTGACGATATAGCCGTTGAGCATCTCGGCACACTTTTTGCGTGCGAGCGGCACGATGGGAGTGTGGTCGGCCACGCCGCCGCCGATGATGATCTTTTGCGGCGCGTAGCACAGCGTGTAGGTCATGAGTGCCTGTGCCAGATAGCCGGCGAGCAGGTCCATGGCTTCCGGGTCATCAGCCATGTCTCCGGCGCTCTTGCCATCCCAGCGCTTTCTAACGCCGGGGCCGGCGATGAGGCCCTCGAGGCAGTTGTCGTGGAAGGGGCAGCCGCTGTGCTCGCCAATGGTGTCGCGCGGGTCGCGAGTGACCAGGATGTGGCCGGCCTCGGGATGCATTTAGTGCCGGGCCGTCCTTACCCGCGCGGTTTGATTTTATCACGCAGGAACTTGAGGTTCTCCAGTGCTGCGTTGAGCGTCTCGTCTCGCTTGGCAAAGTGGAAGCGGATGAGGTGGTTGACGGGCTCGCGGAAGAAGCTGGAGCCCGGAACGGCGCCCACGCCCACCTTGGAGGCCAGATCCTCGCAGAAGTTGAGGTCGCTGTCATAGCCAAACTCAGAGATGTCCATCATCACGTAGTAGGCGCCCTGCGGCACGTTGTGCGTGAGGCCGATGCTGTCGAGTCCCTGACAGAATAGGTCGCGCTTGGCGGTGTAGAGGTCGAGGACCTCCGGGTAATAGCTGTCGTCGAAGTTGAGGGCGGTGACGACGGCTTCCTGCAGGGGAGCGGCGGCGCCTACGGTGAGGAAGTCGTGGACCTTCTTGATGCGCTCGGTGATCTGGGCTGGGGCAATGGTGTAGCCCAGACGCCAGCCGGTGATGGAGTACGTCTTAGACAGTGAGCTGCAGCTGATGGTGCGCTCAAACATGCCGGGCAGCGCGGCCATGTACACGTGCTCGCGGGGCGCGTAGACGATGTGTTCGTAGACTTCGTCGGTGATGCAGTAGGCGTCGTACTTTTTGCAGAGGTCGGCGATAAAGGTGAGCTCCTCGCGGGTAAAGACCTTGCCGCAGGGGTTGGACGGGTTGCACAGGACGATCGCCTTGGGATCGTTGTCGCGGAAGGCTGCCTCGAGCGTCTCGCGGTCAAAGTCGAATGTGGGCGGGTTGAGCGGCACGTAGATGGGCTCGGCGCCCGAAAGGATCGTGTCGGCGCCGTAGTTTTCGTAGAACGGCGAGAAAATGACGACCTTGTCGCCGGGGTTCGTGACCGTCATCATGGCGGCCATCATGGCCTCGGTGGAGCCGCAAGTGACTACGATATTCTCGTTGGGGTTGATCGGCATGCCCATAAAGTGCTCCTGCTTAGCGGCGAGCGCCTCGCGCATGGCCTGGGAGCCCCAAGTGATGGAGTACTGGTGATAGAGCGGCTTGGGGTCGGTCGCGATGGCGCTGAGGCTCTCGAGCAGCTGCGCCGGAGGATCGAAGTCGGGGAAGCCCTGCGACAGGTTGACGGCGCCATACTTATTGGAGATGCGTGTCATGCGGCGGATGACCGAATCGGTAAACGTTGCCGTACGGTTGGAGAGTTCTTTCATGCCGGTCCTTTCGAGCATTTGCAGTGGGGCAAGTTTACTCCTATGAAACTGGTGGGAATTGCTCGAAACGCGCTTGAAAAACTCTTTTCAAAATTCTTGAAAATTGGGGCTTGCATCGCGTGGCGTTCCTTGCAATAATAGTCGAGCGCGAAGCGCACAGGACACGGTGGGTGTAGCTCAGTTGGCTAGAGCGACGGGTTGTGGTCCCGTAGGTCGAGGGTTCGAGTCCCTCCGCTTTAATTGTTGCGTGACGGCAACAGCTACTTATCTGGCGAAAAGATAAGGGTCTACAAGTACCGAACTTGAGTGGTTAAATTGTATGGTTTTCATGATTTACTCTCTAACTTTTTTTGTAATAGCACCTAGAAATGGGTGCTATTTTGTTGTCCAAAAAGGAGGAAAAAGGAGGTGAGCACAGTGACAGAAAAACAAAAAATATTTGCAGACGAGTATTTGATTGACTTAAATGCCACTCGTGCTTACAAAGTTGCATATCCGAGTGCAAAAAAGGATGAAACAGCAATGGTAAATGGAAGCAGGATGCTAAGAAATGCTAAGGTTGCGGAATATATCGCAGAGCGAATGCAGGAACGTCAGAAACGCACGGAAATAACGCAGGACAGAGTTTTGGAGGAACTGGCTGCTATTGCATTTGCCAGAGCTACTGATTATGCAGAAGTAAAGGGCGAGTGTGTCAGAATCAAAGACACGGATAGCTTGACGGATCAGCAGATTAAAGCTATTGCCGGAATAAAAGAGGGGAAGTTCGGAATTGAACTGAAATTGAACGACAAAGAAAAAGCGTTAGAGCTTCTTGGACGGCATCTTGGAATGTTTAAAGATAAGGTCGAAGTATCCGGTCTGGAAGACGAGAAAAAGAAACTGGATGATATCCTGCGACAGATGCGGGGTGATGGATAGTGAGCACGGAACGCTTACTGCTATCAGAAAAGTATAAAGCATTTTTACGTTGCAATGCACCGGTTGAATTTCTGGAAGGCACGACTGCTGCCGGTAAGACGACAGTAGGACTGTTCAAATTTATGCTGAAAGTGGCAGAGTCACCGAAAAAGCTGCACATTATAGCGGCGAAAGATACCGGAACGGCAGAAAAAAATATCATTAATAAAGATTTGGGGATTGTCGACGATTTTGGCTGTCTGGTTAAGTATAACGGAAACGGCACAAAAGACGATAAAATACCGCATGTCCTGCTGCATACAAACGCAGGGGATAAAGTTGTGTATGTCCTCGGATACGGAGATAAGCAGAAGTGGCAGAAAGCCCTCGGCGGTCAATATGGATGTCTGTATATAGACGAACTGAACACGGCAGACATTGACTTTGTTCGTGAGGCGGCGATGAGGTGTGACTACTTCATGGGCACGCTGAATCCAGATGACCCGAACTTAGATGTATATAAAGAGTATATCAATTGCTCAAGACCTCTTGCAGAGTGGCGAGACGATACTCCGCAGGAGATACTTGACGAGCTGACAGAAGAGGCAAAAAGTGGCTGGGTACACTGGTTCTTTGGATTTAATGATAATGCAGGGCTTCCAGAGGCGAAGAAACAGCAGATTATACAGAATACTCCGAAAGGAACGAAAATCTGGAAAAACAAGATACTTGGACTCCGAGGAAAAGCAACTGGACTGATATTTCCGAATTTTAACAGGAAAGAGCATGTTGTTACTGAAAAATGGGTGCAGAGACAGATAAAAGATGGAAAAATCAAGTTTAAGAAATTCACAGCAGGACTTGATACATCATACTCAGCTAAAACTCATGATACAATTGCAATGACATTTCTTGGAATTACAGATGATCGCAAACTTATTATGCTTGCAGAACAAGTATACAGCAACAAGGATTTAGAAAATCCGCTGGCACCGTCCGACACGGCTGTAAAGTTTGTAGAGTTTCTGGAACGATGCAGAGAAAAATGGGGATTTGCAAAAGAGACTTATATCGACTGTGCAGATGCCGCTACAATCACGGAATTACGCAAGTATAAGCGTCTGCAAGGGTGTTTGTATAACTTTATTGAGTCGTACAAAAAAGTAGCTATTTTGGACAGAATTAAGCTACAGTTGGGTTGGATTACGCAAGGGTGTTACTTAGTAGTAGATACTTGCGTGGAGCATATATCTGAACTTGAAAGGTACTCCTGGGATGAGGAAAAGGACGTGCCGGAGGACAGAAACGATCACACGGTCAACTCTCAGCAATACGCTTGGATACCGCATCGGCATCGAATAGGATTTGAAGAGGAGGCACACAGTGAAGTGGATGCAGGAAATGAATGAAAATTTGAAAAGAGGTCTACGGAGCTGGTTGAATGTACTGCCGGCAAATCCGTATAATTTTAGTATAAATGAAATGTTTGACTTCGAGGGACACTCAATTCGCAATCGAATCTGGTTTCGAGGCGACAGCAATGAATTAGAGCAGTTTTATATGCAGAACTGCGAACATGCAGACAGATATAAATTCTGGGCGAGTAAGTGCTCAAAAGGGATGGAAATGCGAAAAGTGCATACCGGTCTGCCTGGGCTGATGGTAAGAACTCTTACAGCAGTAGTATTACCGGACATGGATGGATTTGAGTTTGAAAATCCAGCGCATGAAAATACTTGGAAAGCAATTGAAAAGGAAAATAAATTTCAAAGAAAATTGGAAAGTGCTTTAAAAGAAACGCTTTACATTGGAGATGGAGCTTTCAAAGTAACGATTGATACAAATATAAGCGAATATCCTATTTTGGAATGGTTTCCCGGAGATAGAGTTGAATTTGTGCGACAAAGGGACAGAATACAGGAAGTTATATTTAAAACACCATATCGGAGCAATGGAAAGACATACACGCTGAATGAGCGGTACGGATATGGGTATATTGTGAATGAGCTTTATTTTGATAACAAAATTGTCGATATCAAAAGCTTTGAAGCGACACAAAATCTTGCAGATGTGACATTTGACAATAGTGTGATTCTTGCTGTGCCACTTATGATATATGAGTCTGCGAAATACGACGGAAGAGGTGGCAGCATCTTTGATGGCAAGTTAGACAATTTTGATGCACTAGATGAAGTTTGGTCACAATGGATGGATGCACTCAGAGCCGGACGAGCAAAGACATACATTCCAGAGTGCTTAGTGCCACGTGACCCTGAATCGGGGGCGATTGTAAGACCTAACGCTTTTGATGACCGGTATTTTTCAGCGGATGGAGACATGAGAGAAGGACAGAAAAACGAGGTTGTGACTGTTCAACCTGCGATTCCTCACGAAAGCTATTTATCGTCTTATATCACTGCTTTAGATTTATGTCTACAAGGGGTGCTGAGTCCATCTACACTCGGAATTGACACAAAAAAGCTCGATAACGCAGAAGCGCAAAGAGAGAAAGAAAAGACAACACTCTACACGAGAAATGCAATTGTAGAAGCGTTGCAGGAAGCATTGCCAGACGTTGTCTCTGCTTGCATCAATGCAAATAACTTTTTGCAGAATCAAGCAGCAGAAGAGATACAAACAAATGTTCTGTTTGGAGAGTATGCAAATCCGGATAACATCCTGCATAACAAGGGCATTGAAGAGGTAAAGGTTAATATCCCATTTGGAGAATATGCAAACCCATCTTTCGAAAGTCAGGTTGAAACGGTAGCCAAAGCAAAACAGGGCGGCATCATGAGCATTGAGCGGTGCGTAGAAGAATTATATGGAGATAGTCTCGATGAGCACTGCAAAGAAGAGGAAATTGCACGACTCAAAGAAGAGCAAGGTATACAAAGTGTAGAAGAGCCGTCATTGAACATGAAACTTGGTGATTTTAAAGCGAATACAGGAGAGGGCGAAAATGAAAGTAAAAGTGGGACAACGAATTTACAAAATGAACCGTAGAGAATACGAGGGACTTCTGAAAGTCGCAAAAGAGCAAGTGCGGTTTGGAGTGTATGCAATAGAGAAAAAAGACTATGCAGAATTGAGAAATGATACTTGCGAGAGTAAGGGCAAATTAAAAGAAGTTATCAAAACTTTTAAAACGCAAGGCTTCAAGGTATACGCAAATGGCAATAAATAACGAATATGACATTGGCAAAGCATTTGAGGCAATTGAGAATGAATTGATAGCTTCGATGATGCGAAACTTCAAAAGACACAAGTTTGAAGAAATTAAAGAAGGTAAGCAATGGAGCATGTGGCAGACAGAAATGCTTCATACTCTTGAAAAGTACAAAAAACAGAATAGCAAGAAATACAGAGAGCAATTTCGGGATATCAATTCTGAGATTGCTTCTTTAATTTCAGTAGCAAATTCTGATGGACAGATGCAACAGGAAAAGGCAATACTGGAAGCAATCAGAAAAGGGTTTCGAGGGCACAGAGTCGCAAGAGGGGCACAGGCAGAGTTTTTTAAACTGAATGAAAGAAAACTTGAAGCTCTGATAAAAGCTACGATGGACGATATGAAAAAGGCTGAAACGGCAGTGTTACGCATGGCTAACGACCAGTATCGAAAAATCATCTATAATGCTCAAGTTTATGCAAACACAGGAGCAGGAACTTATGAGCAGGCGGTAGATATGGCAACTCATGATTTTCTGTCGGCAGGATTAAACAGCATCGAATACAAAAACGGTGCAAGACACACACTTGCAGATTATGCAGATATGGCAATCAGAACAGCGAGTAAGAGAGCGTATCTGCAAGGCGAAGGGGTGAAACGGCAGGAGTGGGGAATACATACCGTGATTGTAAATAAAAGAGGGAATCCCTGTCCGAAGTGCTTGCCCTTTGTAGGTAAAGTGCTGATTGATGATGTTTGGAGCGGTGGAACAGGCGCAGAAGCATCGGAAAGTGGATATGGGCTTATGAGTTCAGCAATTTCGGCGGGGTTGTACCATCCAAGGTGCAAGGATTCACATACTACATACTTTCCTGGCATCAGCACACCGCCAGATGATAAATTTAGCCACACTGAACTAAAAAAAATAGAAAAACAGAATCGCAAAGAGGCAAAAGAACAGTATACAGAACGGCAGGCAAAGAAATTTGGCAGGTTAGAAAGATACTCTCTTGATGCTCAAAATAAAGAAAAGTATGGAATTAAATCAAAAGAATGGAATAAAAATATTGAAAAGGCTACATCAAGTAGTATAATTAAAGATGAAGATTTGAAAAATATTTATGATTACATGTCTTTTAATTCGTATATACTTAATGAAAAATTGCGAAATAACATGACACTGTCGGATGCCGAGTTGGAAACAATAAATAGACTTGAAAAGACTTTAGATAAGTTACCGAATTATAAAGGTAATCTTCAAAGGTCATTGTATTTTACGAGAGAAGAGGATATAGAACCTTTTTTACAGGATTATAAGATTGGGAGCAATATACAATATAAGGAGTTTCTGTCAACAACAAAAGGAGAGATGTATAATCCAGAAGGTCAAGTTCAAATATTTATTCAGGATGCGGAAAAAGGAAAAGACATTTCGGCTATAAACGAAAAAGAACAAGAAGTTTTATATAAGAGAAATTCGGAATTTGAAGTGGTTAATATGGTAAAAAATCAAGGAAAATATTATATTTTGTTAGGGGAAATAAAATGAGTGAAGAATTGATTAAAAACATATCATTAAATTTTCCGCACCAAGAGTATGAGGAAAATTTAATTATTCTTGGAAAAGATGGAAGTTTATCAGTGTTAAATAATACAAGTAAGTTTTTGTATGAGAACTGTGATAATCAGAGTGTACATACATTAACTAAGCGCTTGATCGATGCTTGTATTGAAAAAGATGAACTCAATGAGAAAAAAGTTGAAATGGATGTTATGAATGCAATAGTACAATTTGAGAAAAAAGGATTTATAACATTTCAGAATAAATATTAGTGTGAGGAGAAGAATATGAAAGCACCATATTATGTTGCAGGAGTATATGTGGAAATAACATCTATTTGTAATTTGAGATGTATTCATTGTTATAATGATTCTGGAAAAGAAAAAAATGAAATATGAGTAGAAGCTTTTCAAAATATATTGGAGGCATATAACAATACAGAGTTTTCACTAGCTATTTCAGGAGGGGAGCCGCTCCTTCATCCAAAGTTTTGGGAATTAGTAAAATTAGCTAAAGAAAAAGGTATTTCTGACATTTTGATAATAACCAATGGGACTCAAATTACTGAGGATATAGCTAAAAAACTTGCTGAGTATGATATTTCAGTTCAGATTAGCCTTAATGGAATTAATGCAGAAACACATGATCAGATATGTGGAAAAGGTGCATTTGAGAAAACTATTAAAGGAATAGAGTATTTGATTAATGCAGGTCATAAAGACATAGTGATTCGTTCGATGATTGCAAAATGCAATAAAACGCAATTACTGGAATTTATTGATACAATGAGTAAAAAAAATATTTCAACCATTTCCTTTGGGAATATTTCTGTACAAGGACGGGGCGTTGATAACAAGGATTCGTTATGTATGTCAACAGAAGAAAATGAAAAAATCTTAGAAATGTTGAGAGAGAATGAAATAACTAAAGCGGCAGAGGAGAAAGGCATAAGGATAGATATCCCTGGGGCTTCTTATAATTCAGGATGCCCAATACTGCATCCGAGTGAAAAAGAAATTCCGATTACACCACGGATAGATGCTAAAGGAAATGTGTATTTATGTCAGAGCTTTGAAGGTGAAGTTTATTCGTTTGGTAATGTTTACGATAGTAAATTAACTGATATTATGGATTCTTTAGCCTTTGACAATTTTATAAAATTTTGTCAGATGAGTCTGTGTTATATGCAAGATTGCAATTCATGTGTATGGCAAAATGTATGCGGCAGAGGTTGCATAGCAGAAGCAGCGAGTAGAGGAGCTTTACAGTTTACAGATGGACATTGTGAATATAGGAATAAACAATATGCAGATAAATTGATTAAAGAGCAATCTTGGAACTAAATGGGCAATCGCACAATCGTATAAAATACATAAATTGATATGGAGGATGGTAATATGAAATATTCAGCACCAACAGTAACAACAACAAGTGCAAGATGGTTTGAGGATACTGTGTGTAGATCAAATCATGTTTGTGATGCCGGTATTTTTTCTTGTTCTTCTTTTAAATGCAAAAAAACGTATAAACAATCATAAGGAGTAGGAAATATGAAGTATACAACACCCAACATTATGAGCACTAAAGGAATTGAACCAAGAGGGATATGCAAAAAGGGGTACACCTGCAAAAGTTTCCATTGTGATACTGGATCCTGGAAGTGCGATTCAAAATTTAAATGCACTAGTCATTCAACAATAAAGTAGTAAAATAATACGATTGTGAATTGTATATGTGAGGGAGTGTAAACTCCCTTGCATATTTTAAATTGTAGATAAATTTAAGTTATAAATCTAATTGAATAAATTTATATCTGATGGAATTGATGTAAATAGAGGGAAGAAATTGAAAAAATATTGGGTATTAGGAAAGAAAGTGTTTCAGTGTAGTGCTTTGAGTATAGCATTTATTTTTGTGCTTCAAATCATAAATAATAGTATTTATCCATTGGGAGCGATTTTGTTAAAAAAGATGGTTGTACAAGTTAATGAAATGGATTCAAAAATATATGTAAGTATAATATTATTGGTTTTCATATATATTTTACAACTTATTTTTGGTGGCTTTATAAATATATTAATGGATAAAACGCAATTAAATATTTCCTGTTCACTATATGAGGAGTTATTTTACAATATACATAGTAAAGCATTGACTGAATTAGATAAAAGTACTTTTTTACAAAAAATAAAATACAGTCGCGAAGCAATTGATAGTGAAATAAGGGAACTAATCTTTTCTATTAGTAGTTTGATAGGAGAATTTGTCGGAGTAATCATTACAGCTGCTTCTATTTTTTACGTTGATAAATTTATTTTAGGTCTTTTTATAGTATCATGTGTAATGCAAAATGTATTTACAGGTAAAAGTACAAATGAAAACATTAAATTGATAAAAGAAAAAGAACCTATAGAAAGGAAAATATTATATATAGATAATTTACTGTCTAATAAAAACAGCATTAAAGAGTGCAGAATTTATAAAAGTGAATCCTGGCTACTAGAAAAAAGAAAAAAGTATTTTTCTGAAAAGAAAAAAATGTCGTTAAAATATTCATCTAAATGGACAATTATAAATATTGTTTGGTCTATATTAATGTATATACTTGAATTTTGCGTTTTAAAATATCTTTTTGAGGTGTATCGAAGAGGTGCATTGACGTTGGATGATTTTATTTTTATAGTTGAAAGTCAAGCAATATTTGTGGTTAAATTTGGAAGTCTTATTAAACAAATCAACAATTTTAAAATTAAAAATTTATATATAAGTTCTTATATTGATATATGTTTTTCAAAAGAGAACGAACAAGATGAAAATAATAAAGAAATTGTTGAAGATAGGAGAAAAGTGTTAGAATTGAAAAACATAAGTTTTGCATATGGGGAAAAAAAGGTAATTGAAAATTTATCTTTTTCTATTGGTCTTGGAGAAAAAATAGCAATATTTGGAGAAAATGGATCTGGCAAATCCCCGTTAGTTAAACTGCTATTAGGATTACTTACTCCAGACAAAGGGGAGATATGTTATTGTAATAGCGAAATTGGTGTAATATTTCAAGATTTTGGGAAATATAGTTTTTCTGTCAAGGAAAATATTTCTTTAAATAGAGAATTTAGTGATAAGGATATATTTGAGGCATTATTCTCTTTTGGAGGAAATAATATATTGACTGGATTGCCAAACAGTATTTATACAAACATAGGCGTGGAATATTATAATGATGGTGTAGATTTTTCAGGAGGACAATGGCAAAAATTGGCATTAGCTAGGGGGATGATAGGAGAAAATATGCTTTATATTTTGGATGAACCATTTTCAGCATTAGATGCTTTGGCAGAAAAAGTACAGTATGATTTACTTTTTAGCAATTATAGGTTTGAATCATTTGTAATAGTTTCACATCAAATGGGATTGGCTAATATGGTTGATAAGGTAATACTACTTGAGAATGGTAAAATTATTGCATATGGTGTGCATAATGAATTGATGAAAAATTGTAAAAAATATAGACAGATGTATGAAACACAGTCAAAGTACTATGAAAATTAAAAGAACAATGAAAAGCATAAAAAAAGAAAATATAAAAAAGATAAAAATATTTTTAGGAAAGAAAGTGTTATTCTATGAATCATTAAATATTTTTCTGGGAATAGTTGTATCCGTGCTTTCGCCTTTTATTAGTGTATGTTATAAGAAAATTATAGATTATATTACGGTGAGCAGTGAGACAGGTATAGTTTATAAAGTGATTCTGAATTATGTAATTATTCAAGCGCTTTTGGAAATTATAGAGAATATATCATTGCATATAGATGCGAAAAAAGATCTGGAATTGAATCAATTTTTTGCTCATCAGATTAATAAGAAAATCAGTAGAATTAGACTGGAATATTTTGAAAATACAAAAGTATTTGATTTAATAAATCGTATTTCACAATATGGTACAAATAATATTTTCGACTTTTTTGAATATTTGAGCGCTTTTATTTCGCCGGTTGTTTCTATAGTGACATACTCTTTTATAGTTTCTGACATAAATGCTTTTTTGCCTCTTTTATTAATTGGTAGTAGCTTGCCAAATTTGTATTATCAAATTAAATTAAATAGAAATATATACAAAATTGCAAAGGAGGACACAAAGAAAAAAAGGTTAATTGAACATTTTGTGGATGTATTATCAAATAGAGAATATGCTAAAGAAGTTCGATTGTTTCATTTAGTAGATTTCATTTCAAATAAAATACGGTTACTTAGAATTGAAGTATATCAAAATAATAAAAATCATGAAATAGAACGTATTAAAAAAAGTTGTATAGTGCAAATTATGCAAAATATTTCAATGATAGTTTGTCTAATATATACGACGACTTTAATTTTTCAGGGAAAAACAAATATAGGTAGTTTTGTTCTTGTTTATAATGGGCTTAAATCAGTTACACAAAATATAGATATATTTGTAAATACACTTAAAAATATA